>Ga0209370_1001382_pt1 | contig 21788 bp, 17 predicted proteins | sample AgamicAtPrz_FD_187164 | JGI IMG/M metagenome (GOLD analysis project Ga0209370, IMG submission 187164) | Agave microbial communities from Guanajuato, Mexico - At.P.rz (SPAdes) (version 2) | ecosystem: Host-associated > Plants > Phyllosphere > Phylloplane/Leaf | place: Guanajuato, Mexico... | reverse complement strand
CATCTCTTCGAGAACGCCCTCGCCCATCAGCAGCTCGCGCACACTGGCTTGCTCGGTGCGGGTCAGCCCAATGGCCGACTTCCACTGCTGCAAGGACATAAAGAACCAGCCACCGCGCTCGGGATGGTTGCGGAGACTGTGGCGCGTCCAGTAGAGCGCCATGCCCACGAAGATGGCGGCTTTGTGGCCGAATTTTTCAGCCAGCACCGGATGAAATGGAACGAAACCTCGATCGTCCAGGTGCAGAAAAATTTGCTCGGCACCCTGGTGGATCGGCGCATCCTCCGGCAGTTCATAACGAACTGTTGGAATAGCTGCGAGTGAAAGTGAGCCGCGCACTGACAAGCTCCATCAGTGCGCAGCTGCGGCTACGGAGGTTGTCGCTGCACTGCGCATTGCGCTGGCCAAGGGCATGGCTTGCTGCTGCAAAAGCTCAAGCAAGCGCCGCTTCGAGATTCGATAGGTAATGATGCGGCCCTGACCAGCTTGCTCATGCAGGATGCCCAAGTCCACGAGTGTCTTGCGGCAGGTTTGCTGCTGTGCCCTCGTTATGCCGGTGTCTTTGGTGCAGCATGACGATGACATAAGGATTTCGAAAAAGTCCTCCGACTCGCTGCGACGTTCCCGCTCCATCGCATAGGTAAGCCAGAGTGCGCTCAAGACGTTACCGGTGAGATCCACGAAAGCGCGGTTGATGGTGATGGGCTCTTGGCCGATGAGTTCCAGAAATAGTGCGGACTTCAGAAATTCACTATCACTATTCGACAGCTGGGCGGGTAAGTTCTTGGTGTTCTTCATGTTCAAGCTATATCGATAATGGTTGTAGATAGAACGTCCTACGGCCGATTTATTTGCCCACCGGGAAGGCATTTCTCCTGGGAAGAGCCAGGCTATCCTCGTCTTCAAACTCTTTGAGCGTTGAATAAAGCGAGTCGATGGTGTACTCCGCAAAACGAGAATGCAGCTCGAAAATCCAATCACGTAGACTTTGCCCAGGTTCGGATTGGCTTGTAATTTCGGCCCAAGCTTGATGAATCTGATCCCGAACATCAAACTGCTTTGGCAATTTGGCCCTGCCACCCGTGACGCTTCCACCGACCAATTCACGCAACCTACGAATATCGTCTGCGGAGCGCTTAAAAAGCCGCGTAATCAGTGCACGTGAGGCACCATTGCGCACAAAATATTCGCAAAGTGCATCGTCTTGCCGTTGTCGGTCCAGGCCTTCTAGATGCTGCCTGAGTTCGCCAGGAGAAAATACGAGCTTAACCCTCGTTAACTTAGTAGAAATATCCAGAATATCGCGGGTCTTGCGATGCCGAAGTTGGTCGATCAATTCGGCATCGCAACCCATCTGCAATAACTGATCTATTCCATCCTCGGTTTCGATAGCACGAATTACCTCCGTCAGCAGCAGAAAATTCAACTGCGGATTCGTGTGAATATCGACGGGAACAATATGATCTGTCATTGCTTAACTAACGTGTTTATTCCGTAAATAACGGTTTATAGGCTTCGCGGCTATCCTCTTGCACGGCGATATTGAATTCAGCAAGTGTTTGCATCAGAGCAGACAAGCATCTAGCAACCGCCGCATTGCCGAAGAGATACCCATAATGGTCAGAAGTGACATAAAGCTGCCCATTCTTCCCGCACAGAATTGCTCTATCTGTGCACTCCTGACGGAAAGTATCAACGCCAGCCTGAATGGCCTTTACCCAGCGGCTTTCTGGATCGCATTTCGAGAGTAGGCTTGCGTTGCACTGCCCGGTTTGCGTTGCAAGAAATGGCCAGAGATACACACGCAGAGTTTCGAGATCTTCAGAGAGCTTTTGATCGCCCAAATACGACATACGTTCTGGAATATCCACTAGGAACCCGTACGGCAATGCCGGCATTGGCTTCACGAAGTCCGAAAGCGGTACGACCGCATTCAGATCCACAAGATTCTGAGATAGCCGCGCAGAAAACGCTGCCAGCTTGTCTGCTGGGCCTGCTCCGGCCCCTTGCTTATCAGCCTTGCTGGCGGTGCTTTTGTTAGCAGGCGATGCACTTGATGTCGCACTGGCAAGCATCCCCGCCAGCGGTGCCTGCTTGGCTTGCTGTTGCTCCTTCTTGTTCGCGCTCTCTATCGAGCGCATGTCATCGACTGAGAGCTTCGGGTCCTGGAGATAGGACTGGACGACTGACTCGATATGGTCGGCGGCAATGCCAAAGTGCTTCGAGGAGATGGACTGGATCTGGGTGAGCAGCGATTGAACATCCAACTTCACTTCTGTACGACTTGCAGGATCGGCCTCGGAGTTCGCTTGCTCCATGGCCTCAAGATCAGTCGCGTGCATCAAGAAGATCTCCTCGATGGAGTTTTTGACTTCATCACGCTTATCAAACTTAGATGCGATTTCGAGCAACGCCGAAACAGTCGGTCGAATCGACTCATTAACTTCACGAGCCTGTAGCCAATCCCCGATTAACGAAAGGTTCTCGGCTGCAAACAGGAAGTTTTGGATCATCTTGATTCCGTAGCCTAACCCCTGCTCCTTGAGCGCCTTGTTCAGCTCAGATGCTGAATATGATTTTTTAGTCTCTTTCTCAAGCTCACTCTTATAGTTAATAACGCCCTGAGCACGCTCCCAGAACGAAATATCGCCACGATTGTCGTTTTCGCTCAAGTGCGCGGCAATGACAGCAGCCTCGCCAGGCCACTTTCGAGTAACGACATGGATATGCCGTAATTTTTCAACACCTTCCTTCACCAGCTCTTTTGCGATCCCTACGCGGGTATTTCCGCCGCCATATGGGAAATACTTCTCCGTAGGATTGCGACGCGTCACCGAGAACATATTGGTGATGCCATCGACCTTCATACTCGCTTTGATTTCCGCGCGCTGAGAATTAACTTTCTTGCGAGGATTCAGCGAATATTCGTCAATATCAAAAACATCCAAGACAATGATGGAACCATCAATTTCATCCATCGGATCAAAGCTTGTAGTTGATCTTTCAGAGTCTCGGTTAAGAGCTGCTTTAGCCGCCTCAAGACGTGCTTGATTTGGCGTCAGCTTTGGTTTATCAGGTGCAGTCATAGCTGACGTCCCTTGTTTATTTCCAGGGGACGTAGTTAGGTTTAGCGAGGCTGCCCGTTCCCGGGCAGTCATGGTTTCAGGTGTACGCATGCCTTCCTCCTAAATTAATTGGAGGGTGCGTTCAGATCGAGATATTGAGGGTGGTTAGACGCGTACATCTCCGACACGCTGGGTACGATTTCCCAAAGAAGGGAATGCAGCGTGTTGGACGCTTTCACCGGATCAACCCAATGCACTGGAACTCCGGCACTGGCCGCTTTTTTCCAAGCAGTTGCATCGGGAACATCGGTATCCAGCATCGTGATTTTTCCGCTCAGCTCAATAAAGCTTTCGCGAATCATTGCGGACATTTCCTTGCTATCGCTGGTCTTCTGGCTTTTATTGAGAAATGCCTTCATTTGAGGCATCTTCAAGCCCATGCTAGACACGCTATCGTGGCGTTCAATGAGTGCCTTCACGTTTGCGATGAACTCGCGAGCAGAGATCATGTCTGGCGTTGCAGGCACAAGCAGAAGATCAGCAGCAACCACAGCAGCATCTTGCAGATGGCCCACAGCACCTTGGGTATCAATAATCACCACGTCATATGCGCTAGCGATTGCAGGATGCTTCAAGGGATTCTTGAAACTGAACTGCATGCTCACTGGATTGCGATTGGCCATCCAGACCTGCAAAGACGAGTCTTTGGCGTCAGAGCGAACGATATGCAGGCAACCGCCCTCGCTCTTAGGTGCCTTCTCAAGCTTGCCTTGATAGGAAGTCGGTGGCAGTTGGCAGTGCGAGATGCAATCGGGTGTCAATGCACCGGACTGAACCAGTTGAGTAAGCCCAAAAGGCGCAGCATAGGAGAGCTGGTAATAGCGTGAGAGCGACGGCTGAATGTCGCCGTCGATCAGCAGCGTCCTAAAGCCGATGTCGTGCAGCAGGCCGCCCAGATTCGCAGCTGTAGTTGTCTTGCCGACTCCGCCCTTAGAAGCCAGAACAGTGATGATGAACATTGAAAGTCCTCGTTGAATGGTTGTTGATCCATTCAACGGGAGCTGAAGTTCACTCGCGCATTGGTAGGCAGTTGCGACCAGAACCCGGTCGCAGTGGCCTTAAGAAGCCATCCTTGGTTGATGCTTATTTCGTAACTCTTTGTTCAAAATCAGGCAAAAGGCCTTGATTTTGAGATTCAAAAAGTGTAGGAAAATATACATCGTATATATATATTATTATCGAGAGCTACGAAGGCCAAAGTTTCTTTAGACATACGGGTTGCGTCCTATAAGCTTCGGCTGGAGGCTTGCGACCTTAGCATCTAAGTGAGATAGGCTCCTCGTGACTATCTTTCGTCGTACCAACAGGAGAAAACTGATGATTGTTGAAATTGCAGACTTCAAGGTGGAGCCAGCCAAGCACAAGGATTTTGGAAGCGCCATTCGTCGGGCCGCAGACGCCGTGCTGAGCAAGGCCACTGGCTATCTCGGCCATACAGTCCTTGCCTGCATCGAGACCGAAGGCCGCTATGTGCTGACCGTACATTGGGAAACTCAGGACGACCACACGATTGGATTCCGCCAGTCCGCCGCTTTTGCCGAGTGGCGCGCCATCATCGGTCCTTATTTTGTGGAGCCACCGCATGTAGAGCACTTCACCGTCGAAGACAGCCGGGCTGTCAAGTAACGGAGACGCCCCAGATTTGAGCCTTAACAGCCGCGGATCTCCATGCATAGAGCAACTGGTGCTCCAGCACCAGTTGCCATCATCTGCCCTTCATTATTCGAAGATTGCTGAGTTTCTTGCTTTCTCGATGATGAGTTCCGCATCACGCTGGAGCAAAAGCCGCTTTTCAACCAGGCCTCGTGCGGCTGCTGAGACTGCTTGCACATATCCGTCCTGGTTGACATACAGCTCTTCGAGAGAGAGACGTGTATCACCTGCCGCAATTCTCTGAGCTCGAGTCTTGTGGAACGGTATGTAACTACCCGTCAGATTAGACAAATCAACGATTTTGTCGCTCGCCACATAATTGAACTCAATACTTGTACCGAGCGGCGCAAGTGCTTCTACCGAGTGGATGCCGGCAATCGTGAGGCCGGTTCGAGGGTCAACCTGAGGCACCAGTATTGGATACTGCCGACCCGTTTGTCGGGGCGGCAAGATGCTTGCAATGCCTGACTCATCTTCAGGCCGGTATTGTGCTCCGAACTCCAGCAATTCGTAATTGTTATAGCGGGCGAGGTAGTTGAAAGCCGGTATGGCGGATAGGCCCGTGCCGGATTTCCACTGGACTCCACGCATTGCGGGGAACTGAACTGATCCGGGCTTGACCAACGTGCCGTCGGCCAGCAAAGGGGTCTGGCTTGCCGGAGGCTCCGTGCCTTTGGTCACCCAGTCTTCCAAGGCCAGGAAAAGAGCTCGGAATGTGTCATTGAAATGCACCACCGTTCCGGCAGGATAGACATTACGACTTGGTACGTAGCTGATGCTGGATTCGCCACCCGCCCCACCGTGTTGTGTGCTGGAGTAGTAGTAGATGCGGGCGTTGTCCGGTTGTGCAATGTCCCTGCTTCCTTGCGTATTCGTGAGTACGGGCGAACCTTGCAACTGCCAGAACTCCGTGCCTGACAGTCCCAGAAAAAACTTGGGGCAGGTATTGGACTCGCTGCAGCGACGCATGACCCCGCCTTCGCGGCCACTGATTTCATCGACATAGCTCTTGTCAAGACCGCGGGGGGCGGTCTGGCCGAACGCGGTATGGTCGGTGCGCAGCCCCCCTCCCCCTCCCGGAACTGCAAAACGCGTGTTGACATTGGTTTGACGTGCCGCGACATGCGCATACATCCCGTCAAATACGCGTGAGCCGTCAGTTGCCTGGTTGAAGCCCAGATGCAGGAAGGTCTTCATGGCATTTCCCGACTGGGACGTACCTTGGCCAAGCGTGTATTTGATGCGCCCAGCCAACGGATTGGGGCTGCCGTTGCTGTCCTTCTCTGTCGAGCGGAAGAAATGAACAGCATCACGCAATGCAGCAAGCCCGACTCCCATGACTTTGGGGTCCTTGGCAACATAGACCAGTTCATACAGATACAAAGGATCGAAGCCATCCTTCATGCAGACTTTGCCTGCATCTGCGATGCCTGGAAACGGCGCGCTTGAAGTGCAGTCCGCAAACTTCCAATCAGATGTGGGAATCAATTCTCGCTTGTCCGTTTCATTGATGCGCCGAGTTAACGAATAGCCAGGGGCGGTATTGTCTAGGCTGGCTGGCGCGTATGGAAGCATGGTTCCATTGAAGACACCACCAGGCAGGCCCATCGTTGACGTGGCAGTACCTGGAACCAGCTCGGTGCGATATGTGCCGGTGATGCTGCTGCCATCCGTATTGATTGCCACCGGCACTTTTGCCGTCAAACGCTCGGCAGAGGATTTGGGCACATCGCCTTGCCAAGCCGCATACAACATCACGTAGCCCCGTTCCATGTAGACAGCGTCACTTGGTGTGCTGCTGGGATTGGGCATGGTCAGGATGTTGCCTCGATTCGGAGCGTCGTAGCGGAGCACGCCGCTGGCTTTGGACATGTTCTTGGGCTTGAGAAGCACGAAGTCCGTTGAATACTCCACCATTCCCCTGGCGTTGACCGGAGCAAGCTCCAGATCTTGAATGATGCGGTTTCTGGCATCTTTCGGGTCGAGTTCCCCAGAGATTGTTCCGCTGACTTTCTCATAGGCTCCAACGCTGCCATAGGTTCCAGGAAAATCCTGAGTGGACGTAATCTGGATAGCCAGCCTGGGCTTGGCAGATTCATTGACGGACTTGCCGCCGTCGCCTCCCCCGCATCCCGCGGCGATTGCCGCTGCCATGGCGGCTATTGTTAGCTTGAACGCATGCATGTTTGTCTCCTTGTTTTTATCGATGAACCAGGTTTCAGAACGGCGCAGCTATCCCTTGGCATCTGGCGGCCAATTTGAAGATGGACTGGATTGCGTGTGAGCGGCCCGGGTGTTGGGCCGCTGCGCGGTCGCCCGCCTTATTCAGGCGTGATGCCTGCCGCCTTGATGACCTGTCCCCACTTGGTGGTTTCTGCGGCCTGGAACTGTGCCAGCTCCGTGGCAGTGGTGGTCCAGGCTTCGGAGCCGGACATATTGAAGAAGGACTTGGCCGCAGCACTGTTCACTGCCTTGGTCAGCAGTTGATTGAGTCTGGCCGCGACAGGTGCTGGTGTATTGGCAGGCGTGTAGGCTGCGAACCAGTAGCCCATGTCATAGCCTTTGACACCGGCTTCCGCGATGGTCGGAACATCAGGCAACTGTGCGCTGCGCTTTTGGGTGGAGTAGCCCAGCGGGCGCAGCTTACCGGCCTTGATTTGAGGAACGCCCGTCGAGACGTCGGTAATCATCAGGTTTATTTGCCCGCCGAGAAGATCTGTGAGGGCTAGCGGATTGCTCTTGTAGGGAACGTGAAGGATGTCGACTCCAGCGAGTTGCTTCAGCATTTCTCCAGCGACACGGCTTGAAGAGCTGCCGCTGCCAAAACTCAGCTTGCCGGGATTGGCTTTGGCGTAGCCCAGCAGATCGCCTACGGACTGATAAGGCGAAGTCGCAGGAACGACCAGGACCTGTCCACCTTTTCCGAGACCTGTGATGGGTGTGAAGTCCTTGACAGGATCGTACGACAGCTTTTTGTACAGATGCTCGTTGGCAGCATGCGTCGTATTGGTCGTGATGAGCACGGTGTAGCCATCAGCCGCGGCCTTGGCCACCGCTTGCGCCGCAATCATGCCGCTGGCACCGCCTTTGTTTTCCACCACGACCGGCTGCTTGGTTTGCTCGGAAACGGCTTGTCCCAAGGCCCGTGCAAGCTGGTCTGTCGCACTGCCGGCGGCAAACGGAACAACAAAGGTAATAGGCTTGTTTGGAAATTCGCCCTGTGCAAAGGCCAAGGGGCTGAGCGCCAGGCTTGCACCGCATGCAAGAACAGTGCGTCGTGTCAGAAATTTCATGGTTTGTCTCCTAGTGGTTGTTGTAGAAAATTCAGGCGCTCGGACCGACGAGCAGTGGCTCGAGATGGCATGGAACCACGACAGGCATTTCAAGTACCCTGAAGCACAGCGTTTTTCCATGGCTGTCCAGATTCAGCGAGTCGTTGACCCCTCCATCCAGTACGTTGTCGAGTACCAGATTCATGGCGTGGAGCTTGGGTAGCAGGTATCGCCGAACATGGCTTGGCTTGCGGTCTGCAAACAGGTGCATCACGACTTGTTCGGTGACTTGTTCGCACACCACCCCCCACAAATCCGGATGCCATGCAATGACGCTGATGTTGGAGCGGTTGCCTTTGTCACCCGTGCGTCCATGCGCAACTCGGTAAAGGGGAACGGTAAGGGTTGAGTTCATGGCTTACTCCTGATGCGGCTTGGTCCAGTGGAAGCCAGTCGTAATCTGTTGCTGAGGTACCAAGCACGACACCATTCCCAGGCGCTGGCGCATATGGGTTCGAACGCCCCCTCCCCCTGCCGGACCGCAGCAGTACAAGGCGTTTATTTCGCGCGGCAGACGCGCAGCTACCGCATGGTCGGCATGCTGCCAGGCCATGCGAAGCCGGACATCCCGGGATTCGCCGGCAATGCCTTCGTCAGTCAGCCAGTCGCTGCTGTCGTTTCCCCAGACGCTAGTCACCCCGATCAGGTCGGTTCTGAGGGGCGCAATATTCGCCAGGCGTCTGGATATGGTCTGGGCCGCCAGGCGCGCGCGCTCTTGCGCTCTCGGGCCAGCGTAGGAGATCTCTCCCTCGGCAAACCATCCCGACTCAAAGCAGACATTGACTTTGAGCATCTCCGGCCTCGGGTGACCAATGACACCTTCCAGGCGCACCCGGTCAGGGCCAACCGAAATCACTTCTGCCTGAGTGATGTCGGCAACAACGTCTGGCGTGAGGTAGCAGGCAGGGTCATGGATTTCGTAGAGCAGTTGCTCCTTGACCGTGGCTGCGGTGATGCAGCCCCCGGTAAGAGATGGCTTGAAGATGGTGCTGTTGCCCGCGCTGTCGATTTCGGCAATGGGATAGCCCAGGAGTTCCATGCCGGCTACATCTTTGTACCCCGGGTCTGCGAAATAGCCGCCAGAGACCTGGGTTCCACATTCCAGCAAATGCCCGGTCATCGTGGCTCGTGCCAGGCGATTCCAGTCATCCCAGGCCCAGCCGAAGTGGGCCATGGCAGGTCCCACCACAAGCGAGGGGTCGGAGACGCGGCCGCACACCACAATGTCTGCACCTGCCAGCAGTGCCTCGGCAATGGGCCGTGCACCTATATAGGCATTGGCGCTCACCAGTTGCTGGTCTGGCATGTCCGAGCCCAGAGCTTTTTCGAGCAGCTGGTAGTGCGCGGGTCCGCTGAGGTCATCCCCATGAACAACCGCTATTTGGGGTAGGCGCGTTCCGAGCTCCTTGGCCAATGCAGCAATGGCCCGGGCTGCACCTTGTGGGTTGGCCGCACCAAAGTTGCTGACGATTCGAATGCCATGCGCCAGGCAGTCGGCGAGCACGGGCCGGAGAAACTCCACCATGAGTGGCTCATAGCCTGCATCGGGATTCTGGCGACGAGCTAGCTGCGCCAGTGCCAGAGTGCGCTCGGCAAGCGTTTCAAAGATTAGAAAGGCAGGTTTGCTTTGTCGAACCAGCTCCTGCACGACGGGTTGCGCCGCATCAATTCGATCGCCGGAAAAGCCTGCCGCACATCCGATGAGCAACGACGTCGTTTCGTTTTGCACTCTTGTCATGAAACCTCCTGTTGCCCACTATAGGAAAACCGCTATAAGCTGTGAAATCGATAATTGAGATTAATTAATCCGCATTTCAAATGAATCTATCGTCGCGTGATGTGCAGGCATTCCTGGTACTGGCCAAGCAGAAGAACTTCACCCAGGCCGCCAGCATGTGCCACCTGTCACAACCGGCTTTCAGCGCACTCATCCGCTCCGTGGAGCAAACGGTAGGTCTCAAACTGTTCGACCGCAGCACAAGACACGTGGTGCTTACCCGTGAAGGCGAACGATTCCTGCAGTCTGCGGAGCGCCTCGCCGCAGAATTCGCTGCCTGCGAAAGAGCGATGCGTGATACAGCACAACTGGCTCAGGGGCACGTATCAGTTGCATTGCTGCCATCCCTTGCAGCAGGCTGGCTTCCTGAAGTGCTGAAGGTGTACACGGCGCGGCATCCGGGGGTTCAGCTGGGTGTTTTGGACGTGCTGTCCGAGCCATGCATCGCTGCCGTTGCCAACGGAGACGCGGATTTTGCGCTGGCCGCCATACGCGTGGATACACCCGACCTGAAGGCTGAGCCGTTTTGCAGCGACGGCTTCTATATGGTGTGCCCTGGCGACCATCCGCTGGCGGACAAGGTCGAGCTGTCCCTGGAGGATCTGACACCCTGGCCATTTATCCACCTGGCACGCCACAGCAGTGTTCGCCAGTATCTGGATGCCGCTTTTTTTCCTCGAAAGATGCAGACTTTCGTGGAGGTCGAGCAATTGGCCACCGTGATGGGGCTGGTGCAAGCCGGACTGGGCATCACCGTAGCTCCCGCGCTGAGCCTGTTTCACTTCGACAAGCCCGGATTGGTGGCGCGGCACCTGCTGCTGCCGGGTATGGACCGGCAGATCTACATGGTTCGAAAGCGAGAGCGCAGCCTTTCACTGGTAGCTGAAGCGCTCTATCAATTGATGCAGCAGATGCGTCCTGCAAACGCTTGACCTGGCTGATTGCAATATGCACTTTACCGATGCTGCCCCATCAGCCACAAGATAGAGCCGACACAAGCTTTGCTGTGCAAAACACGTATCTCGCCTGGGACAGCCGGTGGCAGGCCGCGAGACTCTAATAGCGCCAATCGCGCATACAGGGTAAGCAGGAGCTGTGCCCTCTCCTGGCCCCAAGATTTTTTGCGTCGAGTTCAGCCGTATAGCAATTTCGCGTCGTGAAGACATGCATCATTCGCCATCAGCTCGCCCTCAGCCATCTGCCGTTACAGAGTTATCGAGTCGGTAATACAAGGCATCCAGCCTTGGTCACCATCCCTAGAGCCCAGGAGACATACATGAAATACAGAACCAACCGCAAGCGCAGTGCCGTCTTGTCAAAATTACTCCACGGCCTTGCCGGTGGGGCGTTGCGCAAGCTCCTGGCTGTCTCGTTTGCGCTGGCATCGCTGGCCAATGGCGCGTTTGCGCAGGAGTCGAAGCGCGACGCCTTCTTCTGGCTGGGACAAATCAACAAGGCATCGGCAGTCATCAATACCGATGAGGGCTTGCTCGACAAGTCCATGGCTCCCAAAATTGCGCGAGGTCTCCAGAGCGTCTTGAACGCAGGCGATGCTCCCAATGGCAAACGACCAGGTTTGGTCATCACTTTCGAGCCCCTGCTCATTGATGCAGCAGGCGTGGAAGCCACTCTTCTTCATGCCGGGCGCTCAAGCCAGGATATGTTGGCTACGGTGCGCTCTGCCATACAGCGGGACGATATGCTGCGCCTGAACAAACAGCTGGCACAGACCCGTGCTCATCTGCTGCGGCTGGCCCAGACTTATACCGACACGGTCGTTCCGAATTACACCAACGGGGTGGCCGCTCAACCTAATAGCTATGGGCACTACCTTCTGGGACATCTCGCGGGCTTTGACCGGGACGCCCAGCGCCTTCACGAGGCCTTCGCGCGCATCGACCAGTCGGCAATGGGCACTACGGTTCTCAACGGCACCAGCTGGCCGCTGAATCGCGAACGCATGGCCAAGTACCTTGGCTACCCGGCCACCGTGGACAACGCCTACGATGCCGCACAAATCCTGGCTGCCGAGATGCCGGTGGAGGTTGGCGCAGTCGCTTCGAGCATTGCCCTGCACGTCGGAGCTTTTGTCGAGGACGTGATGGTGCAATACGCGCAGCCCAGGCCCTGGATTCTGCTCCGGGAAGGTGGAGGCAACACCTATGTATCAAGTGCCATGCCACAAAAGCGCAATCCTGGATTGCTCAACGACACCCGCGCCAACGCTTCGCGCGTGCTGGCTCTGGGGGTGGGACGCCTCATCAGCCAGCACAATATTCCACCGGGAATGAGCGATAACAAGTCGTCCCATGACTCCTCAGCACTGATTGCAGCCACGATTTCCACTCTTCAGGGATTTGACAAGGTCCTCAGCGGCCTGGTGATCAATCCCGAACGCGCACTTGAAGAACTGAATCTTGACTGGACGGCCTCCCAGGAGGTGGCGGATGTTCTGATGCGCAAGTACAAATTGCCTTTCCGCGTGGGTCACCACTTTGCTTCTGAGGTCGTCAGCTTTGCCAAGGAACGCAATATCACCCCTCGCGACTTCCCCTACGCCGATGCCCAGCGCATTTATGCCGCGACGCTGAAACACGAGATGTCCATCGAGAACGGCAGCCTGCCGATGTCGGAGGACGAATTCCGGACTGCGCTGGACCCTGTGGCCATCGTGAAGAATCGTGTGACTGCTGGCGGCCCCCAGCCTGCGGAGATGGCCCGCATGATTGCGCGCTCCAGGCAAATGCTTGCCCAGGAGGAGCAATGGACGGCAGAGCGAAGCAAACGCATCGAGACGGCCATCAAGGATCTTGATCGCGACTTCTCACGCCTGACGGCTCAGTGAAGAGGAAAACCAGAAAAGAGGCCGAAGCCTCTTTTCAAATGCATTGGCGGCCGGGCAGGCCTTTTGCGAGCGACGGTGCCGCAAGCCTTTATGCACCGCACCGCAGCCTGAATGGCCAAGAGGATCACTCATGGCAATTCAGGCAAGCCCGTCGCCGTCAACGCTTGTTGCCTTGCTCGGTGTATTGCGCGTACAGCTCGTCAGCCATTTTGCGCAGCGCACGACCTATGGCCGCGTATTCATACTCGTTGAGATTGGCCAAGGAGGCACGTCCCGATGGACGGTCCGATCCAAAGCCGCGGCCCGGCAGGAGCACGATTCCGGTTTCATCGGCAATCCGGAACAGCATGTCGCCGGTCGAGGACTGCTTGACCGCCCATTGCGAGAATGCTTCGCCATAAAGCTTGGAGGTCACGTCCTGCAGGTCGATCAAGGTGTAGTAATCGACCGCATTTTCGTCTCTTTGCGGAGGCGCGCCCAACTCGCGATACAGCGTTGCTTCACGACGTCGTATCAGTTGCTTGAGCGTGTGCTTGTACTGGTCGCTCTCGTCCATGAGCGCAAACAGCGAGAACAGGGTCATCTGAACCTGCTGGGGCGTGGACAGACCGGCCGTGTGGTTCAAGGCAACCGCGCGGCTGTCGGCAACCAGGCGATCGATGAACTTCAATGAACGCACATCGGGCAGCAGTGAACGATAGCGATGATCGAGCTCTGTTTTCTCGGACTCGGGCAGCTTGCCCAATGCCAGGTCGAAGATGTTTTCCTTGTGTGCAGCCACCACACCCAGACGCCAGCCAGTGGCACCAAAGTATTTGGAGAACGAATAGACCAGCAAGGTGTTGGCCGGGCAAATCGCAAAGAGCGACTGAAAGCCATCGGCAAACGTGCCATAAACGTCATCGGTGAGGATCATCAGATCCGGTCGATGTTCGGCCACTATCTTGCGCACACGCTCCAGACTGCGCTCGTCCATCTTTACCGATGGCGGATTGCTGGGGTTCACGCAGAAGAAGATCTTGATGGCCGGATCCTTGAGCTTGTCCAGCTCGGAATCCGGATATTGCCAGTTCAGGGCCGGGTCGGCATTGATGGCCACCTCCTCCAGTGCGTACTGGGCCAGCTCCGGAATTTCTATATACGGCGTGAAAACCGGCATGCCGATGGCCACCTTGTCACCGGCTTTGAGCAGGCCGTTGACCTTCATGCTCTCGAAGATATAGGCCATGGCGGCCGTGCCGCCCTCGACGGCAAACAATTCCACGGATTCGCCCGGCATGGAATCGCCGGCCATTTCGCGGATGATGTACTGGCGCACGATTTTCTCGCTGATTTTCAGCATGCGCGGTGGCACCGGGTAATTGCAGCCCAGAATGCCGTCGACCATTTCATGAAGAAACTCGGCGGGGTCCAGACCCAGCTGATCGCGCACATAACTCAGGGATTTACCGAGAAAGCGCACGCCTTCCTGATCGCGGTTTTCGGCAATATAGCGCTCGAAGCGCCCTTCTATACCCTCGATCTTTGCCAACCCACCAACGCCCACCGTGGTCATATAAGAATACGAAAGCTCCGACTCGGCAGCCGCAAACAAGCCCAGACGGAAAAACGCTCTTCTCGGCGTGGTTGCCAGAAAATTGGGATTGCCCCGCCCCGCATTGAGCATGAGACGGTTTCCGTCGCCCGAGGCGATCTTGATCAACTCATCCTTGAGCTCGAACGGGCTCAAGTTCGCCAGACTCTGATAATCCTTGCTCATATCGCAACTCCTTCCATTCGTCCTAGTGAATCAGTTCAGGGTTTCACGCAAAGGCGATGACCAGCGGACCCAACAAAGTCAGGAACACATTGGCCAAGGCATAAGTGATTGCAAACGGGGTGGTGGGGATTGAATTGCCGGCCTTGTCCAGAACCTCGCCAAATGCGGGGTTGGCACTGCGTGCGCCGGACAGCGAGCCTGCGAACACGGCCACGTTGTCGTAACGCAGCACGTACTTGCCGAACAAAATGGCAATCAGCAGCGGAATGATGGTGACCAGAACGCCCAACATGAACAGCGTCAAGCCTTGTTCCATGACCGTGCTGACCGCTTGCTGGCCGGACTGCAGGCCCACCATGGCCACAAAACCAGCCAGCCCCAGGTCGCGCAGCAATGTCGAGGCGCTTGTCGGCATATTGCCCATGGTGTGCTTGCGGCTGCGCCACCAGCCAAACAACAGGCCCGAGAGCAAGGCACCGCCACCGCTGCCCAAGGTGATGGGAATAGCGCCTATGCGCAGCACGAGCAGGCCGATCAGCAGGCCGACAACAATGCCGAAGCCGTGGAACACCCAGTCGGTCTTGTCGCTGGGAACAATGATGGGGCCGGCGGCCTGGGCAGCCTTCTGAACGTCTTGAGGTGTGCCGAACAAGGTGACCACATCGCCAGGCATCACCATGGTCTGCGCAGTGATGGGAACCGGCGATCCCGCGCGTATCAAGCCCTCGGCATAGACACCGTGCTTGAGATCCTGAGACAGGCTGTCCAGAATGTCCTTGACGCTGCGGTTCAGATACTGGGAATTGGAAATGGCCACATCGCGGCGCACCATCACCACGTCCATGCCCTGGGCTCCGGGCAGCTCATCGCCTACCGTCTGGCCCAGAGACACCACGGCGGGGCGGCGTCCGACCAGCAAAACAATGTCGCCGGCCTCCAGTACCAGGCTGGGGTCCACGCCGACCAGAGCATTCTTTCGCTGAATGCGCTCTACCGTCACCCTGCCCTGGGTCCCCCCAGCTTCGAGATCTGCCACGGTTTTGCCCGATTGGGCGACGCGGAAAATACGGCCCACCAGATCGGGTGCCGCTGGCGATTCACCCACGCCATAGACCCGCACGCCTTTGAGCTGCTCCTGCTCGGCCTGAACCGCGTCGTCCCGGATATTGCGTCCGGTAATCCATGGCAGGACATTCACGCACATGATGATGGCCCCGAAGGAGCCGAATATATAGGTCACCGCATAGCCGATGGCAACGTTGGCCTGCATGCGCTGCACCTCCTCGCCCGAGAGCCCGAGTTTCTCAATCGCAGAACCGGCCGTTCCAATGATTGCCGACTGGGTCAGCCCGCCGGCCGCAAGACCTGCAGCCAGTCCTTTGTCCAGACTGAATACCCGGGCAATCACCACCACCGTGATCAAACCGGACAAGGCGACCACGACGGCCATCATGATTTCCTTGACCGAATGGCGCCCCAGAGAATTGAAGAATTGCGGACCGCTTTCAAAGCCTACGGCATATATGAACAAGGCGAAAAGCACGGCCTTGATGCCTGAATCTATCTGAATGCCGATCTGGCTGATCAAGACTGCCGCCAATAAGGAACCTGCCACGCCCCCCAGCTGGAATGAGCCAAAGCGAAACTTGCCGATCCAGTATCCCAGGGCCAGAGACGCAAAAAGTGCCGCCTCCGGTGATTGGTGAAAAATGCTTTTGAGTAAATCCATGGCCACCTCTATTTCCGGATAAAAAGATCAAGCAACAGAAAGTCCGTCCAGGCTTCAATACCAGGCCCTGGAAATGCTTGAACTCAGGAGAAAGCGGTTTGCTACTAGGAAGCGTGCATCGAGATCGCCCATCTCAAAACTGATGCCGCATCCATTGGCGGGTTGGTTCTTGTCTTCTTCTATTTCCCACCACTATTAAAGACAAAAGCGTACCGAAATGTAGGACGTTACCGATTAATTATTTCAGGATAGTCATGGTTGGGCCGCTGTGGATCGGCGTTCCCAGAGGATATTGACAAGCCATCGCAATAAGAGGCAGTCCGTGCGGCTGCATAAAAAACAAGCCGGACGGACCGTGGCGGGCTGCCGGATATTGCCTAGCGAAGGGTTCGCCGGTTGATGGAGCGGCGGGTCGCCGCGAGATTGTTTCGACGCGCCAGAGGTTGAGCCGCATTCGAATCCGGGGACGTGGCTGCAGCCGCAATTCTTTGCTGGGCCTCAAGCAGATTCTTGAGATCGGCTGCACGCTCCTGCGCCAGGGCTGCGGTGTTCTGGGCTGTCTGCAACTGGGCATGCAGATTCAAGATCTCCTGCTCCGATTGGTCCAGGCGGCCTTGCATCTCCTGATAGCGTGACTCGGACTTGCGCTCCTGGTCCTGCAGGCTTTTTTTCGCTGTCGCGAGCTCCTGGCGTGCGCGATCGACCTCGTTGAGCATATGACGCTCGTTGCCCGCGTACTGCTCGGCCATGCGCTGGCGTTCCGCTGCGGCGGACTGAATTTCTTCGCTGTGCTTTTGCTGCTGCAACTCACGCTGGCGCACGGCATTGCCCAACTCGTCACGCAGCTCTTCCAGGCGCTGATCGCGCTCCTGCAGCGTCTGCTGCATCTCGTCAAGACGACGTGCAAGATCCTGGGCGTGGTTCTGGGCCGTCTGCAGGGCTTGGTTCAGCGCATCTTTTTGCGCTTCCATGGTTGCCTCTCGCTGAGCGAGTAGCTCCTGCTGTGCCACAAAGGCCTGCTCCTCAGCTTTCAAAGCCTGCTCACGAAGGTCCAAGGCCTTGCTGGCCGCGGCTTTCGCCTCTTCCTGTGCCGTATTCCAGAGCTCTTCGGCAAGGCGCTGCACAGGGTCCGGCACCGACTGCAGCACGGATGGATCCTGTTCTCCCGCAACCCCCAGGCGACGCCCTAGCGTGGCAAACCATGTCTCCAGCATGGGACTGACTGTATTCGGAGAGCCTCGCCCTATCTGCTGGCGCACGCGCTCTATGGTCGGGCGCAGACCCTGGGCAATCAAGACATCGGCTGCAGCCCAGACATCGGACTCCTGCACGCCCCTGGACGTGGTTTTGCTTATATTCATATCTACTCTTCAAATAACTAACGATAAGTGATTGTTATCGTGATCTATTAATTAAATATGTAATACACAATACATATAATGTAATAAATATTACGTAAGAAATTTTCATACAGATTACAGCGTACATTAACCCGTTTTTATCCCTTTGATTAAGGGTGGAGTCCGTTCTGCGTTCGAGCGAGAGCAATTTCGTTGCCCTGTACACACCGGCTGTTCTGCCAGGGCCCGTGAACAGGCCGGCCTGGCGCCGCCAAGCAGTGTCCTGATCGCTGTCATTGATAGGTAAGCGATAGCTGCCATCAGCCGCTGGCTTGCGCACTGAGTTGAAGCCGCCTGACTTGGCGTGGGTAAAGAGAGCCTGGGCAACACGGTCTGCGGTGCTGCATCGCCTTTGCCGGCAGCCCCAAAGCGGTACATCGATTTCAGCCGGCATGCAAAGTCCGGGCGAAAATAGCGTCATGGATTCACGCAAGCCCTCGCCCTTCCCTGCTCCAGCGGCCTTTGATGCCAACCGCCTACAGGTGCTGGGTATGCCGGCTGCCGCCCTGGCACCCAAAGCGCATGAAGCCATCAAGGAGCTGATGCATGAAGGCGAATCCAGCAATACGCGCAGCAGCTATCAAAGCGCCATGCGTTACTGGGCGGCTTGGCACCTGCTGCGTATGGGCCAGCCCATGCAACTGCCGCTGCAGGTGGCTACGGTGCTGCAGTTCATCATCGATCATGCCCAGAGGCAGAGCGGTGCAGGCCTGCTCAATGAAATGCCGCCCGATATCGACGACGCCCTAGTAGCTGCAGGCTACAAGGGCAAAAAAGGGGCTCCTTCGCACAGCACGCTGGTGCACCGAATGGCCGTGATGTCCAAGGCACATCAGGTGCATGCCATGTCCAACCCCTGTCAGGACGGGGCAGTCAGGGAGTTGATGTCACGCACGCGCAAGGCCTATGCAAGACGCGGTGATCTACCCCAGAAAAAAGAGGCGCTGACGCGCGATGTGCTGGAGGCACTGCTGGCCAGCTGCGACGACAGCTTGCGCGGCCTGCGCGACCGGGCGCTGCTGCTGTTTGCCTGGGCCAGCGGCGGGCGGCGCCGATCCGAAGTGGCCGGCGCCGATATGCGTTTTCTGCGCGCCGTGGCTGATGGGGAATTTATCTACACCCTGAGCCATAGCAAGACCAACCAGAGCGGCACCGACGCCCCCGAGAATCACAAGCCCGTCACCGGCCGTGCCGCCATCGCCCTGAGGGCATGGCTGGACGCGGCTGGCATCACTGAAGGACCTATCTTCAGGCGCATTCGCAAAGGAGGCCATGTGGCAGAGCCGCTGACTCCCGCCGCCGTGCGCAATATTGTCAAGGAGCGCTGTGCGCTGGCGGGCGTGGAAGGGGATTTTTCCGCCCACTCGCTGCGCTCTGGCTTTGTGACCGAGGCCGGCAGACGCAATCTGCCGCTGGCCGACACCATGGCCTTGACAGGGCACCATAGCGTGAACACCGTGCTCGGCTACTTCCGGGCCGACTCGGCACTCAACAATCAGGCGGCGCGCATGCTGGACGAGGATTGACCAAGCCCCATCAGCTGCAGCGCAGCTCGATGAATGGTGGATTGCGGATCGGACAGTTGCAGTGGCAAATCAAAGTGGTTGGTCGCCGGCGCTTCCACCCATTGCCCCGGCAGACAGCGAGCCTGCCAGGCAGCCAGATAGTCGCGCGACTGGCGCTTGAATTCATGGCTTTCAAACTCCCCACAGCTCACATGCAACTGGCATTGAGCATGGGTACTCGCATCGGGCAGCAGAAAGCGCGGACTGTTGCGTATGGCCGCAGCGTCGTCGAGCTGCATCCAGCCGTTGATATGGGTTGCCAGCAGCGGCTGCAAGTCGAACAGACCGCTCAAGGTCAATACAGACCGGGGCACAGCCTGGGCTGGCAGGTCGTAGTCTTGTTGCCAATCCTTGGCCAGCAGCATACCCGCCAGATGTCCCCCGGCCGAGCTTCCGCAGACACAGATATTGCGGGCATCACCGCCGTAGATGGCGATATTGCGCACCACCCAGGCATAGGCCTGACGCATCTGATCGACGATATGGTCCAGCGTGACGGATGGGGTCAGATCGTAGTCGGGCACAACGACGATGGCGCCCTCCTGCGTCAGCGCCGGTGCCATGAAAGCCGAGTCATCCTTGCCCAAGGCCTTCCAGTAGCCGCCGTGGATGAAGATGAAAACAGGCGCAGCTTGTGCGGTACCTGCCTGGGCTGAGGGCAGATAGATATCCAGAACATCCGTAGCCCTGGGGCTGTAGCGCTGGTTGCGAACTGCGCCGGACAAGGCAAATGCGGCCTGGCTTTCCTGCGTGTAGCGCGCAAGGTACGCCAGCGGATCCTGCACGCTGGCGCGGGCGTTGTATTGGCGGTCGTAGTAAGCGGTCGTGGAGTCGGTCGAGATGGAAGGCATTTTCTGCGCGGCTTTGAGCTTCGGGCGGCGATCAATCGCAACGCATAGCATAAGCCAGGCGGCAGGCTCTTCACTGCAGCGGCAGCATCAACTACTCAAGCCGGCATCCTCCAATTAGACCTGTTCACCTGTCATGTAGATACATTAAATTACATTCATGCAAATGAAATCAGAGCGTTGGAGCAGGCGTTGAGAAAAGCAAAAGCGGGGGCTGGCTGTGCAGCCATGATGTGGGGGCTCTGCGCCCAGGCCGGCGGCCTTGATAGAACTGGCCAGGACCTTGGGCCTTTGTTTGAAAACGGCCGCTATCTTTCCGTGGAGACCTATACGGTCCGGCCCCGGATCCAGGGCACGGATGCCCTGGGAAAGTCCACCGGGCAAGTCGCCGACGATTACACCCAATGGGGCTTTGCCTACAAGCAGGATGTAAATCCGCGCACCTCGGTGCTGCTGATGTTGAGCAAGCCTTTTGGCCTTGACATCGCTTACAGCCCGCTGCAATCGCCTCTTTTTGGCGGCACGCAGGCCCGCGTGAGCAGCCATGAGCTCATGGGGGCGCTGCGCTACCGCTGGGATGAGCACTGGGCCGTGCATGGCGGTCTGCGTCTGCAGCGCACCGAAGGATATGTCGCCCTGGGGGGCATGGTATTTGGAGGGCTCAATGGATACCGGGTGGATTTCAGGCCCAGTACCGAGCCAGGCTACTTGCTGGGCATGAGCTATGAGCGCCCGGATAGGACTTTGCGCGTCGCTGCGACCTATTACTCGGCCATCAAGCACAAGATCGCGACCCGTGAAAACCTATGGCCGGGCGAAACACGGACCGCATCGACTGCTCCGCAGAGCTTCAACCTCGATGTTCAGACAGGCATCACGCCAAGTACCCTGCTCTTTGGACAGATCCGCTGGACCAACTGGTCGCAATTCCGGCTACACCCGCAGACCTTGGCAGCGATACTTCCAGGGCGCAGCCTGGCGGACATGGAGGACACAACCACCTACACGCTGGGTCTTGGGCAGAGGCTGGCGGCGAACTGGTCCGGCTTTGTCACAGTGGCTTATGACAAGCGCAGCGACAAGGCCGCGCTGTCGCCATTGCGCCCCACCGATGGCCGCCTTGGCTACACGGTGGGGGTGAGCTATCAGCAAGGACAGTTCAAGCTCACGCCCTGGCTGAGCTACCAGCGTCTGGGCTCGGTTGATATCTCCAGCGGCGGCACGACCCTGGCGGCTTTCGATGCCGAGTCCGCCACGGCGTTCGGGATCAAGCTCGGCTATCAGTTCTGAGAGCAGTCGCCGCTTTCACGCTGCAGCAATCTGACAGCCGAGGCCCGAAGCGCTCAACCCAGCGCCGCAATCACGTCGGCCGGAGCCTGCACCAGCTCGATCAGCACGCCCTCGCCGGCAATCGGAAACTCGTCATTGCTCTTGGGGTGCAGGAAAGTGATGTCATAGCCTGCCGCTCCCTTGCGGATACCGCCAGGAGCAAATCGCACGCCATTGGCCGTCAGCCATTCCACGGCCTTGGGCAGATCGTCGATCCACAGGCCGATGTGGTTCAGCGGCGTGGCGTGCACGGCGGGCTTTTTCTCGATATCCATGGGTTGCATGATGTCCACTTCCACCTTCATCGCACCCCGCCCCATGGCCAGAATGTCCTCGTCCACGTTTTCGCGCTCGCTCTGAAAGGTGCCGGTCTGCTCCAGACCCAGCATGTCCACCCACAGCTTTTTCATGCGCTGTTTATCGGTG
>Ga0209370_1001381_pt1 | contig 21794 bp, 19 predicted proteins | sample AgamicAtPrz_FD_187164 | JGI IMG/M metagenome (GOLD analysis project Ga0209370, IMG submission 187164) | Agave microbial communities from Guanajuato, Mexico - At.P.rz (SPAdes) (version 2) | ecosystem: Host-associated > Plants > Phyllosphere > Phylloplane/Leaf | place: Guanajuato, Mexico... | reverse complement strand
GCCTATAGAGTTCATTGCAACATCAAAACTCCCGACCGCTTTTGGTGAATTCAATATTTCTGTGTTTCAAGATCCAGTATCAGGTGAAGAACATGTGGCACTTTCTAAAGGGTTAGAAAATCCACCCACAGGCCCTGTTTTAGTACGTGTTCATTCAGAATGCTTAACAGGTGATGCTTTTGCGTCATTAAAATGTGACTGCGGCCCTCAATTACAGGCAACTCAAAAGCTCATCAACGAAGCAGGCCAAGGCGTTATTTTATATTTACGCCAAGAAGGCCGTGGTATTGGGCTCACAAATAAAATTCGTGCCTATGCCTTGCAAGATCAAGGTCATGACACGGTAGATGCAAATTTACTTTTAAATTTACCCGCCGATGCACGCCGTTACGACATGTGTAGCATTATGCTCGACCACTTAAAAGTAAAAGAAGTTAAGTTAATTACTAACAATCCTTTGAAAATTCAGGCACTCAAGGACCAAGGTATTAACGTGGTTGGTCGTGTTCCATTAACGGTTGGACGTAACCCTTTTAATGAACAATATTTAAAAACTAAACGTGAACGTATGGATCATCTTTATCAAAAAGATGATTTCTAAAAAATTAGAAATTTAAAAATAATTAAAAGGGATTTTTAAGACATTTCTTAAAAATCCCTTACTTTTTTTATGGTTTTGTGTTTTGATGTATCTATCTCCTATCTCAATCATCTTTGAGGGTCACTATGCAGCATCCGACTTCAACAGATATTCAACGTGTCCGCGAATTTCTCCTCGATTTACAAGCCCGTATATGTGCTGGTTTAGAACAACAAGAAAAAGCTGGCGGCGGTACGAGTGAATTTATTATTGATGATTGGGAACGTCCAGAAGGTGGTGGTGGTTGTTCACGGGTTTTGCAAAATGGCACCGTGATTGAAAAAGGTGGTGTGATGTTTTCTCACATCAATATTAGTAAACTGCCCGCTTCTGCTACAGAAAGACATCCACAAATTGCTGGTGCAAAAGCTCAAGCGCTTGGTGTGTCATTGGTGATTCATCCTAAAAACCCCAATATTCCAACTTCTCATGCCAATGTACGTTTATTCGTTGCGGAACGTGAAGGTCAAGATCCGATTTGGTGGTTTGGTGGTGGTTTTGACTTAACACCGTTCTATCCAGATGAACAAGATGTTATCGATTGGCATCAAGCCGCACATGACCTATGTCAACCTTTTGGAGACAATGTCTACACTGAACATAAAAAATGGTGTGATGATTACTTCTATTTAAAACATCGTGATGAACAGCGCGGCGTCGGTGGTTTATTCTTTGATGATTTAAATTGCTGGGATTTCGAAACCTGCTTTAAATATATCCAAGCTGTAGGCAATGGTTATTTAAATGCCATTCTACCAATTTTTGAAAAACACCGTGACCAGCCTTACACCGAAGCTCAAAGAGAGTTCCAGCTCTACCGTCGTGGTAGATATGTCGAATATAACTTAGTCTACGACCGCGGAACATTATTTGGCTTACAAACAGGTGGACGTATCGAATCAATTTTAGTCAGCCTTCCTAACCTTGCAGGTTGGTCGTATCGTCCAGAATGGGATGAAGATTCACCAGAGAAACGTTTAACTGACTATTACCTAAAACCACGTGACTGGTTAAATCTAAAAGAAAAAGTCGCTTAATTGTTTGCTTTTTGGAGATTCTTTGGCTTCCACCCTAGAGAATCTCCTTTTTTATTTTCAATTTTCTGAACCTCATTCAAATATTTTTTCTTATTCTAATTTGGCTTATAGTGAGGCCTGCTGAAAATTCAGTACAGACTTTATCTGCCTCATGCCATTTTAAAATTTTGGATATAAGAATGACCAAACAGTTTGCAGTAATTGGCAACCCAATCGAACAATCACGCTCTCCTGAATTGCATCATGCTTTCGCTCAAAAAACAGGTGTTGACCTAGACTACCAAAAACGTCTTGCACCTCTTGATGGTTTTGAATCGAGTATGCGTAGTTTCTTTGAAAATGGCGGAAGTGGCATGAATGTTACCGTACCATTTAAAGAACAGGCTTTTGCTTTGTGTGATGTGCTGACTGAACGTGCTCAAATTGCCAAAGCCGTAAATACACTATGGATGGAAAATGGCAAATTACATGGTGACAATACAGATGGCCAAGGCTTAGTTGCCGCAATTCAAGCTTTAGATTGGAAGCTAGAAAATACTACTATTTTAATTTTAGGGGCTGGTGGTGCAACTCGTGGGGTTATTTACCCGCTTGTGCAGGCTGGCGCTAAAAAGATTGTGATTGCAAACCGGACGCTTGCTCGCGCTGAACAACTTGTAGACGACTTAAAAACAGCAGTCCCGCAAGCTCAATTACAAGCAATTTCTCTAAATGAGTTAGAAGGGGAATTTGATATTGTCATTAATGCAACTTCTGCAAGTTTGTCTGGTGACGCTTTACAACTACCGGAAAATTTAGACTTCAAATATGCCTATGAAATGGCTTATGGCAAGCCATCTAGCTTTCTTGATCAAGCTAAACAACGCAACGTACCTTATGCAGAAGGATTTGGTATGTTAGTTGGTCAAGCCATTGAAGCCTTTTATATCTGGAATGGCGTAAAACCAGAATTAAAAGATTTTCTATAAATCAAAAAAAAGAACCTACATTTGTAGGTTCTTTTTTGGCTCATCTTTTATTTTTTCGCTGTAACCATCTGCTTATAAACTTTTCGGAAAATCTCATAATCAATAAATTCGTTATGTTCAGGTTTTAAATTCTGAATTGTTTTTCCCGTAAGTTGCTGTTTACGTGCAGCGACATAGACCTTACCTAAAATATCTGCCGTTTGTGACAACAATTGTTTTTCTTCAGCAGAAGCACCATTTTGTTGTTCAAATTCTAATTGATACTGTTTTGAGAAAAGCTGCTCTGGTTGCTTATATTGTTTCTGTAGCTTTTGCCATGCTTCACGCCCAGCCTCACCTTGTATTGTTGTGATCACAATATGGTCCACAGCTCGACCTAAGTCATTATCAAATTGATCTTCTTGCTCAAGATGATGTTTTTTCTGTAATGCCTCGATACGTTCTAAAGCTTTACCTTGAGGGTTATAAGTTTCCTCTTCAGAGAACCAGTAAGCATAAACCTCGGCAATTTCTTGTAACTGTTGAACTGAGTAATAATGAATATATGACGGTTTTTCAGCAGTCAATTTTGCAATAAAAACAGCCTTATACGTTTTGTCATAAGCATGCGTTGCATCATAAGTTTGGTTAGCCAACAGTGCTAGACTTGAATCTAAATCTTGTACATCGCTATGTGGGCCAACTGGATGTTCAGAAACATCACTCTGTCCAAGTTTTTCACTAAACCCTTTTATGAAGTTTTCAAATAAAGAACCTTTGCTTGCCTCTGCAACTGATCTCGCTTGTTTAAGTTGCTGCTGATTAATTGAGGTCGCTTTACCATAATTTAAAATTTGCATGTCTGCTTTAATATTAAAGCGATGATTAAATTCAGATGGTGTATATGCAATATCATAATCTGCGTTGACTAAACGGCCTTTTTCATCCAGCCCTACATCAACCGTAATTGGGTTTCTTTGTTTTGGTAAAGCTTGTTCAATTTCTGCCTTATGTTTGATCCATAGTGCTTTAAATGCTTCATCATCAACAAACTGGTTTTGATCATAAGCAGCGAAAGTTTGTTTTAGAGCAGCTCGATGCGCTTTAACCTGAGTTTTTTCAGTATTTACAGCGCTCTGGTCAAGCACATCAATACCGTAAATTTGACAGTAATTAATATCACCTAAGGCAACTGGTTTTTTTAGAGACTGTAATTCAACACACTGGTCTTGTGTAAGTGAAGCTACTTCCTCGCCTTGTTCATCGTCTGCTACAGCAGCATCCTCAGCTTGAGCTGAATCAGAAGCTTCCTCGGCTGCTGCGACATCTTGAGCTGCATTGGCTTGATCTTCACTATCTTCCTCAGAAGCCAATGTATTGCCAAAATGAGCATTAATAAGTGAATAAAGTTGCTGGCTAACTGCGGCTGCATCTTCAGAAGAAACTTTTTGCCCCTCAGCATTACCCTCTTTACTCTTCGCTTCCGAAGCAGCTAAATCAGTTGCTATAGTTTCAGCAATCTTTTCTTCATCAAAACCGAAAACATTTTTTTGCAGATATTTTTCATTAACCTGCCCATAGAGTTCCGATTGCAGCAACAACGCTTCAACCGTATCTTTTAAACGAATTTTTTCTACAATCCCCGCTTTACGCTCAGCGTCACTAACCGATAAACGTTGTAAATTTTGTGGTTCGGCCAAACGATATGATACCGCACCAGAAGCTTTCGCATATTCAACGAATTTCTTCATATCCACGTTTGTAAACAGGTTTTTATATTTTGAAAAATCGACATACGCCAAGTTATTTTGATTATCTTTATTGACCAGATAAGGCATTAATCCGAAATAATTTACGTAAAATTTATAATCCTTCAGATCCAGTACCATTGGCAATTTTGCCTGTACTAAAAGCGTCGGTTTTTCATATCTTGCCGTGAGATTTAAAGACCCCATTTTTTGACGATAATGAACTGAACCATCGTAGCTAAATTGAAGATCATTTAATAAATTAATTAATACGGTGTTTATTTTTTCTGAGCGTGATTCACCAGAAACACCTAAATCCGCTTGCTCATTTGCAATTGCGGCATAAAGCGCCTGCTTCTGTTTTTTATTCAAATTAATTTTTTGTTCACGTAAATATTGATCTACTTTTTTTTGCACTACAGCATCTAACTGTACTGTTTTTTCATCATTATTTATTTTCTTTGACTGATTTGAATCAACATTAATTTTAAAATGCCCACGGTAGTCATAGCTTGGGTATTCATACATTGCATTCATACCCTGAATGACTTTTTGATCTAACTGAGTAGATGCTACTGATGGACGTAGGTTATGCTGCGCACAAGCGGTCAAACCCAAACTAAATAAACATAAACTGAGATATTTTAAATGCATAACCTTTTTTAAAACCTTATTGCTTTATCTTCTTAGCGAATCTTGCTAAAAATAAAAAAATAGTTGTTTTTTCACATAAAAGTATAAGTCCTGAATGTAGCAGAAAATATAATTTCAGGTGTATTTATTTTCGACAAAATTCGCTTTTCTGACATTTCTTTCGGATGTCATTATCATTGTATTTTTATCATGTGAGTGAATAATCAAATCATCGATTCAGATAATCCCACAATGATTCAAAATTAGGATTAAAGCCATGCCAGCATATAAAGCTCCGCTACACGATATCCGCTTCTTAATGAATGAAGTATTAGATTACCCTGCTCACTATAAAACTTTATCAAATGGTGAAAATGCAGATCCAGATACAGTTGATATGATTCTTGAAGGTGCGGCAGATTATTGTGAAAACGTATTGTCGCCACTTAACCAATCTGGTGATGAGGAAGGTTGCCATTTTGACAACGGCGAAGTAACTACTCCTAAAGGCTTTAAAGAAGCTTATGACCAATTTGTAATGGGCGGTTGGCAAGGTCTTTCTTATCCAGAAGAATTTGGTGGTCAAGGCCTTCCAATGTCTTTAAATCTGATTAAATCAGAGATGATGGGTACTGCAAACTGGTCATTTACCATGTATCCAGGTTTAAGTTCTGGTTGTATGAATACTATTTTGCAATTCGGTACTGATGAGCAAAAACAAACCTATATGCCTAAGCTGGTTGAAGGAACTTGGAGCGGCACAATGTGCTTAACCGAACCTCAATGTGGTACAGACTTAGGCCAGGTAAAAACTAAAGCTGAACCTCAAGCAGATGGTACTTATAAAATTACTGGTACGAAAATCTTCATTTCTGCCGGTGAACATGACCTAACTGAAAATATCATTCATATCGTACTTGCACGCCTTCCAGATGCACCGGCAGGTACTCGCGGTATCTCATTATTCATCGTACCAAAATTCATCCCTACAGCTGATAATGGTGTTGGTGAACGTAACACAGTTACTTGTGGTTCAATCGAACATAAAATGGGGATCCGTGCGTCTGCAACTGCGGTACTCAACTTTGATAATGCCACTGGTTATTTAATCGGTGAAGTTAACAAGGGCCTACATGCAATGTTTACCTTCATGAATACAGCACGTATTGGTACTGCTGTTCAAGGTATTGCACACGCTGAGTTATCTTTCCAAGGTGCATTACCATATGCCAAAGATCGTATGTCAATGCGTGCGCTTTCTGGTAAAAAAGATCCAGATAAAGTTGCTGATGCAATCATTCACCATGCAGACGTACGTCGTATGCTGTTAACTCAAAAAGCAATCGCTGAAGGCGGTCGCTCAATGATTTACTATGCTGCTCAAATCGCTGACAAAATGACAGATGCTTTAGCACGTGGTGACCAAGCTGCTTACGAAGACTATGATGATAAACTTGGTTTCTATACGCCGATTTTAAAAGGTTTCTTAACTGAACTTGGTTTAGAAGCTGCTAACCACGGTATGCAAGTTTACGGCGGCCATGGCTACATTAAAGAATGGGGTATGGAGCAAATCGCGCGTGATGCACGTATTGCGACTTTGTATGAAGGAACAACTGGTGTTCAAGCACTCGACTTGATCGGTCGTAAAGTGTTGTTAAGTTCAAAAGGTAAAGTGGTTCGTGAATACACTGCTGAAATCTTAAAATTCTGTGCTGCACATGCACGTAATAAGTATTTACGTCGTTTTGCTTGGGACTTAACTAAGCTTTGTGCTCAGTGGAATACTTTAACCGTTCGTATCATGCTTGCTGCACGTAAAGACCGCGACATCGTATCTTCTGCTTCTGTAGATTTCTTAATGTTCTCTGGCTACGTCATGATGGCTTATTTCTGGGCTCAACAAGCTGTGGTGGCTTCTGAGAAATTAGAAGCGGGTAATGGCCAAGAAACTGCTGAATTCTATAAAGCAAAAATCAAAGTTGCTGATTTCTACTTTGACCGTTTATTGCCACGTGCTCAAGGCCATGCAGAATCGATGGTGACTACATCTCGTACATTAACCTCATTACCAGTTGAACACTTTAGCTTTGACTACTAATGATGTGTAAGTAGTAAAATGAAAAAGAGCGCAATTTATATTGCGCTCTTTTTATATCAAACGGTTATCTATTCTTTAGTCAAAACATACGCCCGATTTGGAACAAAATAATTTTGCTCTAAAAATTCACGATTTTTTCCATAGTCACTATAAAGTAATTTTTCTAAATTCGTGACCAATCTTTTATTTGCATCCAGATTAAAATAAAAATTAACTTTAGATAACGGACATTGAATCGTTAACTCATGCTCTTTTTCATCCACTTTCCAATTTAGAGTAGGACATAACTGATTTACAGCAGCACTTTTAGACCCATCTTTACTCCCCACCCGACCAAAATGGACAACATTCCAATAAGCCGACCCATTTGGTAATAAATTTAAAATGTACTCCGCCTCACCCGATTCACAATCAGCAAAAGCGTCTTCACATGAAATACGAGTGTGATATCGCCCGACGTATTGCAATGAAGCTGCGTTTAATTTTTGGGTTTGATCTGAGGTATCTTCAGGTAAGAAAGTTCGACCAGCAACATAATCTAATGTTTTTATAGATGCGCTACTTTTTATTAAATTTTCTTCATGATTAGAATTAGAGCTTGCAGTAGAGTGATCTTTTGAGTTGGTATGGTTTATATCGCAAGCACTTAGCGTCATGCACATTGCAGCCACTACAACCAAATGCTTAACTGAAAACCTAGACCACTTCAAAGACATATACATTATTCACAGATAACAGCAACAGCTACATTTATACTCAATTCAGGCACTAGCTGATTGCTGCTTTAAACCTTTAAGCCCTGAAAAGGTGCATTTTAGTAGATGTTGGTTTCCTTCATTTCAATCCTTTACATATTTTAACTATTTTACTTTTTAAACGACTTTAAACCCTTAATTTCGTCACCATATTTCTATTAAGCAAGAGCAATAGCTTCTTGTAATTTTTTATCTTTAAGGAGAATTAGATGGCCAGTTCTGGTTTATATCGCTCGAACCGACACAGCATGATCGCCGGTGTAATGGGTGGTATTGCTGAACGTTTTGGTTGGAACGTAACTTTACTACGCATCATTTTTGTTTTGATTTCAGTTATGAGTGCTGCCTTTCCAGGAATTTTAGTTTATCTGGTTTTATGGTTAGTCATTCCGAAAAAACAGCCAGAACATATTGAAGGCTATCGACAATCCGTCCGAACAGTAAATGAAGAACAAGTACGTTAATTTATAACTTTGGTCGCTACGGTTGCATCCCCTAATCAACCGTAGCTTTTTTTATTCTAAAAATTATAGCTTTCGATTTAACTGTTGCTGTAACGCAGCAATCATATCTGCGCGGCTAATCATTCCTATAAGTTTGCGATCTTCAACCACAGGAATATAGTTAAACGACTTTTCAACAAAGTACGGCACTAAATCTTGAATAGGTTGAGTTGGTAGCACCGTGACCACTCGACGACTCATAATTTGTTTTACGTAGTGCTGCCAAGAGTTTCTTGGATCTGCTGCCCCCTTAAACCATTCTACGACTTCATATAACGCTAAAGTGCCTACCAAATGGTTCTCTGCATTGACTACTGGCAGGCTCATTAGGTTCACTTGTTTAAACTTATCTAATGCCTGATGAATATCATCATCTTCATGTAATTTAATCACATCGCGACTCATAATATCTTGACAGACATATTGATTGACCATGCGCTCATTAGCATGCTCTTGCGCTTCTAAAATGATTTTTTCTAAGTCGTATTGGCTAATATCTAAAAGTTCAGTGTGATGCTCTAATGCGTACTCAATATCTTTTGGTTGAATAGATACCTTTTGAGTAGGCGTTGGGTCCTTGCTACGCTCATTCAAATGTGCGGTAACTGGATAGTGTCGCCCAATTAATCGGTTAAAAAATACAGCAAAACCTAATAGAAGCAATGAATTGAGTAAAACTGGGTAAAAAATAAAATAAAAGCCTAACTTATGAATCGCAGCTCCACCCAATACGGCAGTAATCGCAACCGCTCCACTCGGTGGATGTAAAGAATCGGTGGTCATCATTAAAAAAATGGCAAAACCTACCGCGACACTAAAAGCCGTTGTTAAGTCAGGAATCCACTGTGCACAAGCAACGCCAATAATTCCGGCTAAGGTATTACCGACAATCACATTCCATGGTTGAGCCAAGGGACTGGTCGGCACAGCAAACAATAGAACAGATGAGGCACCCATTGGAGCGATGTACCATGCATTAATCCCCCCTAGAACATACCAGCTAATTAAGGAAGAAATTGCTAAACCACACAACGCTCCAATACCGCAAAGTAACCGTTCTTTTAAAGGTAAAACCTTAAAATTTGGTTTTAAAATCTGTAACCATTGTCGCTGTATAACACTCACAGTACACCTTTAGGGATATGCCGTCATTTATAACGGGCAAAAGTATACGCCCAAAGCCACATAAAATGCATTTAAATTATATCTTTGAATAATAAGAAAACCTGCTGAACTATTTTTTATGATTTTAAAACTTTAATATTCCATCAATTTTTCATTTAAATAACGCCAGTAGCGTTTAGGTAGATATTGCACATGGAGCTTTATATTTTGGCGTTCAGTAATATTCACGCTCTTAAAATAATCTTTCCAAAGCTGGTCATATAAAACTTCCTGCTCATCAAGCTCAAGCTGAAAGCTTTGACTCATTCCATTTTTTAAATTACGGTCAACTTCAGGAGCCTCGAGTGAAACTTCATGTATTTCTTGTAAATCATAGTATAGCCCGAACTTACGTTTCTCATCATAAATCAGCCAACGCTGATCTTGGTAACGCCGTTTAAAATGGGGCTGAATAAGCGGCAAAACATTAAAATCGGGACGTACCAAACTTAAAAAAAGCTCATCTTTGGTTTTCTTAAAACGAATAAAAGCTTCCATTCGATGCTTCTCTCGTCCGACCTTTTTCGTCCACTGTGCAATCGCTAAAACACTAGGATTTGAATAATCTTTTTCTATGGAAACATGACTAGTAAACACATAAATACAGTAATTAAATAAATGTTGATAGGCATCTAAAGATTCAGATAAAGAGGCAAAATAGAATTGTTTTAATGAAGAAGATGAAAGCTTTTTTTGCAGGGCAGACCAAACACGCTCGGCATGTTGCTCGTTATTTGAAACCTCAATTTTATCAGCAAATAAGCCATGTTGAGCCGCATCATTCAAACAAAGTCTGACCTGCAATTCTTTAAATTGAAATGCACGAAACACACAGCTCAGCAGCCCAACCATTGAACCATCAAAATAGTAAGCCACTTCATCATTAAACATGGCTAAAACCCGAGGCTTAATTGTGGCGAGAGTTGCTGCACATACTTCGAGGAACCCTGCGTTAAAATCTGCTGCCGAATAAAACTTGAAGAAAGTTCTTTTTGGAACTTTGGGCTGTCTTCACAGCGAATAAAGAATTTTGCACGCTGATAAGCTACGCCGAGTTTTTTAAGTAAATCGATATGGATTTTTCCAAAACGGCGAGCCTGTACAATTTTCTTCGCCGATTTCACCCCAATACCTGGTACACGCAAAATCATCTGATAATCGGCACGATTTAAATCTACTGGAAACTGCTCAGGATGTCTTAAAGCCCAGCTTAATTTCGGGTCTACATCAAGGTCTAAGTTTGGGAATTTTTCATTGACGATTTCATTGACTTCAAAACCGTAAAAACGCATCAGCCAATCACTTTGGTAGAGTCGGTTTTCCCGCAATAATGGCGGTGCAGAACCCACTGCTGGCAAGTAATTATTTTCAGTATTAATTGGGATATAACCAGAAAAATAGACGCGTTTAAGTTTAAATTCTTTATAGTGCTTGTCTGCCATAAACAAAACATCTTGATCTGACTCTTGATGAGCACCCACTACCATTTGCGTAGTCTGCCCTGCCGGTACATATTTCGGCACATGCTTAATGATTTGGCGTTCATCTTTAAGCTGAATCAGTCTGTCACGGACCAAACCTAAATCTTTTTGCACTTCTTGATGTGATTTTTCTGGTGCAAAAGTTTTTAGCCCTACCTCGGTTGGCATCTCTAAATTAATACTCATCCGGTCAGCATATAAACCTGCTTCATGAATCAGTTCAGGTGATGCCCCCGGAATTGTTTTTAAATGAATATAGCCATTAAAGTTTTCTTCAAGACGCAACTTCTTCACCACTTGAAGCATGCGTTCCATCGTATGATCCGCCGATTTAAAAATGCCTGAGCTTAAAAATAAGCCTTCAATATAATTACGGCGGTAAAAATTAATGGTTAAATCTACAACCTCTTGTACCGTAAATGCTGCACGCTGGACGTCGTTAGAACGACGTGAAACGCAATAGGCGCAATCAAAAATACACACATTACTAAATAGAATTTTTAAGAGAGATACACAGCGGCCATCTTCGGTATAGCTATGGCAAATACCCGAATGACTGGCATCCCCTAGACCTTTATCTTTGTTTTTACGGTCACTGCCACTTGATGAACAAGACACATCATATTTAGCAGCATCAGCAAGAATCTGTAGTTTTTCTCGAATGCGATCAGACATATCAAACGACTCATTTATGGCATCGTTTAAAAAATATCATTTTGCATTCTTAAATTTAATCCAGTGAAGTACGCTCAGCGTCATGAGATGACGTGACAATCCCCGAAAAATAAAACGGAATATCGCAATTGAGCAGATAAGCTGTGATATAAAAAGAGGTTCGCTTTTTTGTATGGGTACAACACCAATGCTGAATCCCATTTTTTCTTTTTTTAAACTTCTCATTCGTAATTTAAATGTAAATGAAGATCAAATTTGGAGATGTTTGTCATTGACTACACCTCTCTATGCTTCCATCACTATTTATGTCTTTTTTCTTATTTTTATGTTTTACCCCAACATTATTAGATTTGAACTGCCTGATTTTAACTTCATCTTTCAATTCGGATTATTTATTGGATTCTTACTCATTATCTACTACATCTTCGTATTTTTTCCTGCCATTTTTGTTCAACTTAAATTACATAGGTATCATCGTATTAATTTTTTTACCGTCATTCTAAGCGCGCTGTTTCTTACGTACGTCATTCCAACCTTACTTATGTTGATATTCGCACCACTAGAACAGTTTGAATTCTTTGTGATTGAATTCTTCTATGTATTAGGTCCATTTTCGTTGATCTATGCTGTCATCTATTGGATATTACTACTCAGAGCAGATCTCAAACAGCATTTAAAAAACGGGACGTAATTCCCCAACTAGCCTTTGCCACTCACCACCAAAATCCTTATACTTAACCACAATTTTTGTTTGATTCCAGTGGATGCACCATGAGTCGTGCTATATCGCATATTGATACATTTCAGGGTTTAATTCTTGCCCTACAAAACTATTGGGCCGAACAAGGCTGCGTCGTACTACAACCGTACGACATGGAAATGGGCGCTGGAACATTCCACACCGCAACATTCTTACGCGCTTTAGGGCCTGAAACTTGGAATGCTGCATACGTTCAACCTTCACGTCGTCCAAAAGATGGCCGCTATGGTGAAAACCCGAACCGTTTGCAACACTACTACCAATTCCAAGTGGTACTTAAGCCAAACCCAGACAACATCCAACAGCTTTATCTTGATTCTTTAAAAGCAATCGGGATTGATACGCTTACTCACGACATTCGTTTCGTAGAAGACAACTGGGAATCTCCAACTCTTGGTGCGTGGGGCTTAGGTTGGGAAGTTTGGCTTAATGGTATGGAAGTAACTCAGTTCACTTACTTCCAGCAAGTCGGTGGTGTTGAATGTTACCCAGTAACAGGTGAAATCACTTACGGTTTAGAACGTCTTGCCATGTACCTTCAAGGTGTTGACTCGGTTTATGACCTTGTTTGGACCAAAGGCCAATTCGGTACTGTAACTTACGGCGACGTATTCCATCAAAATGAAGTTGAGCAATCGACTTACAACTTTGAATACGCTCCAGTTGAAAAACTATTTGAACTGTTTGATTTTTACGAATCAGAAGCAAACCGTTTAATTGAAGCAAAACTTTCTCTTCCTGCTTATGAGCAAGTGGTTAAAGCGTCTCATACCTTTAACTTGCTTGATGCACGTGGCGCAATTTCTGTGACTGAGCGTCAGCGCTACATTTTACGTGTACGTACTTTAGCGCGTGCTATTGCACAAAGTTATGTACAAGCGCGTGCAGAACTTGGCTTCCCAATGGCAGAATCACACTTACGTGATGAAGTATTGGCACAGTTAAAAGCACAAGCTGAAAGTGAAGCAGCAAAGGCGGAGAAAAACTAATGAGCAAACATACTGTTTTATTCGAACTTGGCTGTGAAGAGCTTCCACCAAAAAGCTTAAAAACGTTACGTGATGCTTTACAGGCAGAAACTGAAAAAGGTTTAAAAGATGCGGGTTTAAATTTTGCATCTATTGAAGCTTATGCAGCTCCACGTCGTTTAGCGCTTAAAATTGTAGATATCGATGCTGCTCAAGCGGACACACAAAAGCGTTTTGACGGCCCTGCTGTTCAAGCGGCTTACGACGCAGAAGGTAAACCGACTAAAGCACTTGAAGGCTTTATGCGTGGTCAAGGCATTACTGTAGACCAGCTTTCTACTTTCCAAGCAGGTAAAGTTGAAAAAGTTTGCTATTTAAAAGATGTGAAAGGTCAAAGCCTTGATGCTTTACTTCCTCAGATCTTACAAACTGCGCTAGACAACTTACCAATTGCGAAACGTATGCGTTCTGCTGCAAGCCGTACTGAGTTTGTACGTCCAGTGAAATGGGTTCTCTTACTCAAAGACGACCAAATTGTTGATGCAACCATTCAAGATCATAAAGCTGGCAATGTGACTTATGGTCACCGTTTCCATGCACCTGAAGCTGTGACTTTAGCGCATGCAAATGACTATTTAGCTGCGTTAGAAAAAGCATATGTTGTAGCGAACTTTGAAAAGCGTCAGGCAACCATTCAAAAACAAGTGAAAAAGTTAGCTGATGAAGTGAATGCGACTGCGATTGTTCCAGCTGACTTACTTGATGAAGTAACAAGTCTGGTTGAATGGCCTGTAGCTTTACGTGCAAACTTTGAAGAGCGCTTCCTTGCTGTTCCTCAAGAAGCACTCATTACGACGATGCAAGACAACCAGAAATATTTCTGCTTGATCAATAGCGAAGGTAAATTACAGCCTTACTTCATTACTGTTTCAAACATTGAGTCTAAAGATCCGACTCAAATTATTGAAGGTAATGAAAAAGTTGTTCGTCCTCGTCTGTCGGATGCTGAATTCTTCTTCTTACAAGATCAAAAGCAACCGCTTGCATCTCGTAAAGAAAAACTAGCAAACATGGTATTCCAAGCACAACTTGGTACGCTTTGGGACAAATCAACACGTATTGCAAAACTTGCAGTTGCATTATCTTCAATCACTGGTGCAAACCCAGCCGATGCTGAAAAAGCTGCATTACTTGCTAAATGCGATTTAACTTCTGAACTTGTGGGTGAGTTCCCAGAACTTCAAGGTATTGCGGGTACTTACTACGCGCGTATTGAAGGCGAAAACACTGAAGTTTCAGAAGCTTTAGGTGAGCAATATTTACCAAAATTTGCAGGTGATGTTTTACCAAAAACCAAAACAGGTACAACGATTGCCCTTGCTGACCGTTTAGATACCCTAGTTGGTATTTTCGGTATTGGACAAGCGCCTACAGGTTCTAAAGACCCGTTTGCTCTTCGCCGTTCAGCAATTGGTATCTTACGCTTAATCATTGAAAATGAATTAGATGTAACGATTGAAGAGTTAGTAAATCTTGCGCTTCAAGGTTATGGCGATATTGTTAAAGATCACGATAAGACTCGCGCTGATGCTGTTACATTCTTGGAAGGTCGTTACCGCGCTAAGTATGAAGACCAAGGTGTTGCTGTTGACGTACTTCAGGCTGTTCAAGCACTTGCACCGAAGTCTCCACTTGATTTTGACAAGCGTGTAAATGCAGTAAATCACTTCCGCACATTACCTGAAGCTGCTGCACTTGCTGCTGCAAACAAGCGTGTTGCTAACATTCTTGCAAAAGAAGCTGCACCAGAAGGTTCTGTAGTTGAAGCAAACTTGGTTGAAGATGCTGAGAAAGCATTATTCGCTGAGCTTCAAGCAGTGACACCTGTGGTTGAACCATTACTTGCAGCAAAAGACTACACAGCTGCCCTTTCTAAGCTTGCAGCACTTCGCGCGCCGATTGATGCATTCTTTGATGGCGTAATGGTAATGGCAGATGATGCTGACCTAAAAGCAAACCGTTTACGTTTATTGGCTCAGTTACGTAACTTGTTTACTGCTGTGGCTGATGTGAGTGTGTTGCAAGGCTAAGCCTTAATTGGTTGTAAATTAATGAGAACCCCTCTATAAATTAGTGGGGTTTTTTAATATTAAGAATAAATCAGCAGTCATCATAATGAATAACACTTCAATTAAAAATTTTTACCGTTTAGATGCTTACCTTGTTCTTTGCCACACTCTTTTGCTGGCATTCGGTTATGGTCTATGGAAGCTATATCCTCATATACAGACCAAACCAGATATGAGCGGCCTGTTCTTTATGATTATCTCTATTCTAGGCGGTTTTGCAGGGCTGATTATACTAGCTATAACTTTGCCTCGTTTAGATCGTTCTGTTCGTAATTTATCAGTGAACAAATTTATTTTGGCTCTGCTGTATTGGGTTTCTAGTACTATTATTTTCGTACTATTTGGCATCAGCAAATTCTTCTTCAATAATCCGCTAGTTTTGCTGGTTTTTGTTTTGGTTTTTTTCAGCAGTGTTTATCTTTCGGTGATTCGCCTTGCAGATATGCGTAAAAAAGACTGGCTGATCTTAAGCGGAATTTTTGGAGCTATTGTGCTGTTCTTCTTTTTGCCAGAGCTTTAGAAAATGGTTTAAGTAAAGATTCTGAGCTTGTAATGCTTTGCGTACTTAACAATACATTCTTTGATGGTGTAATGGTCATGGCAGATGATGCTGACCTAAAAGCAAACCGTTTACGTTTATTGGCTCAGTTGCGTAACTTGTTTACTGCTGTGGCTGATGTGAGTGTGTTGCAGGGTTAATTAGCTCGTTATTAAATAAAGGGATCTTCTATAGATCCCTTTATTTTTTTGAGTTAAACAAACTCTTTAATTTCTTCTATCTATAGTATCAATCTAAAGATCGTTGAATGATCTATAGCTTATTCGATAGGGCGCCTATTACCCCAATTCATCCACACCAGACTCCCCACAATAATTACTCCACCTAGTAACACCATCATTGATGGTTTTTCATTTAAGAAAAGCACTGCTAAACTCATCGCGACAATCGGTGAGCAATATAAAAAATTCGATGCAATCGTTAATGGCATATTTTTAAGTACATATCCCCACAGTACATAAGCCATCGCACTTGGAAAAATACCCAATAAAACAACCGACATATTGGCTTGCCAAGTAGCATGTAAAATTTCACTAGGCAAATGAGCACTATAAAATAGTAAAGGAATAGTCCCGAACCAGATGATGTAGCACATCATGCTCAATGCATCATAATTTAAGGCAAATTTTTTATATAAATTAAAGTACAGACCCCACGCAATTGCGGCTAAAACAATCAATAAACTATAAGGACTCGGTACACCAAAACCATGATCTCCACTAACCACTAACACGGCGCCGCCAAGTCCCAATAAAATACATAACCACTGTTTAAAACTGATTTTTTCTTTAAAAACTAAAACTGAAATAATAAAAGTAAATAAAGGAATGGATTGGCTTAAGATGCTGGATCCAACCGCAGTCACATATTGCTGCCCTGTATTTATGAGCAAATGATGTAGCGTTACAGAGAAAAATCCTAATACAGCAAGAGCAGGAACATCCTTCCAATTTAAAGGCTGAATGCCTTTTTTCATGACCAAAAGTAGTAAAAAAAACGATGCTATCAAAAAACGGAGCAAGGCAATATGCTGCGGTGTATATGAATGCAAGGCACTATGTACACCAATAGGTGAATAGCCCCAACAAAAAACGGTCACAGCAATACATAAATAGAGCTTAAATGCGGGAGGCTGGGTTTCGGCAGCAAGAGAAATTGCCATGTTAAATCTGCACTAATGAAATGGAACACTTTCATCATATGCGTATGGATAGTTGAATAAAATTAACTTATATTGAGCTAAATATTCATTAAAAGTGAATGATAAAACATGGATATCGCTCAGTTAAAAATGTTCCAAACCGTGGTTGAATGCGGAACTATGGCTAAAGCCTCAATGCAACTGCATTGCGTACCATCCAACATCACAACACGCATTAAGCAGCTTGAAGAAGAACTCGGCGCACCGCTGTTTTATCGAGAAGGGAAAAGTTTAAAACTCACACCATCTGGAGAAATCTTTCTCGATTACTGCCATAAAATTTTAGCGCTGTGTGATGAAGCAAAACGAAGCATTCATCCAGATGCTCCCCCTTCTGGTCCATTAAAAATTGGAGCAATTGAATCTTCTGCTACAACTCGCCTGCCTAATTTGCTAGCGAAATACCATCAACGTTTTCCAGAAGTTTCCATTCAAATTATTACTGGCACATGGAAACAGTTATTACTCGATATTTCTCAGCATAAACTTGATGGTGCGATTGTCGCGGGTAATATTGATTTTCCAATGCTTAATAAACTCAGCATTTATCAAGAAGACATGGTTTTAATTGCATCTCACTCTTTGGGCGAAATTAATTGCCAAGAAGACCTGATTGGCAAAGAAATCTTTATGTGGACTGAAGGCTGTCCTTACCGTGCAGCCCTTGAAGAATGGCTTAAACTTAAGAATATCTCTCTTCCCATCACCAGCATTACCAGCTATGCCACTATTATTGGTTGTGTTAGTGCAGGTTCTGGCGTGGCTTTGGTGCCCAAGAGCATTTATGAGCAATATAAAAATTTAGCCCATATTCAAAGTTATAAGTTTGAATATCTGTCCTTTATGCAAAATCACTTTTTCTGGCACAAAAATGTGAGCAACCATAAAGCGAGAGACATGTTTATAGAATTGATTAAGACTGAATTTAGCTTATGAATCATTGCAATGATTGGTTTAACGCTATTAAATGATGATTTATCGTAATCAAATCGTATGGGTTTTATCTCATTGCAGTACAAGCTTTATTTTTAACAGTAAGATCACCACTTCATCTTTTGATTCTGGTTGGGGAGATTGATCCAAAATGAAAACCCTACAAATTTTATGTATTACGACCTCTATATTGGCTTCATCAACCTTATTTGCAGAAACAACACAGCCACAACAAGTTGTTGAAACAACACCTAAAACACAACCTTATGGTGACAACCCAAGCTTAGGTCGTGTATTACTGTATAAAACAGGAAAAGGCATACAAAATTTAGGAGACTCTATTCAAGGAGCTTCTGAAAAAACTTCAAATAAAATTAGCGAAAAGTGGAAAAATACCAAAGAGTTTACGGCTGAAAAAGCAGAAGTCGTTCAGCAAAAAGCAGATACCGCAAAAGCTTTTACCGAAACAAAAATAGATCAGGCGAAGCAAAATATTACCAGTAGTCGAAACGGTGAAAACATTCCGATAGAGCAAGGCGAGTTAAGCAAATCAAGCACAACAACTAACTAATTTGCTTGGACAGCGCGATAAATTCGCGCTTTTATAAATACATATATTCATCTAGAACTAATGATCATCCACTATAAAAAGCTAGGAATCTGCCTTATGAATAGTCACAAACTTCTCTTTTCCACCCTATGCTGCTTGGCATTAACTGCATGTGCAACTTCAGCACCTATCTCTCCTTATTCTCAGGCACAAGTTTTAGAGCAAGATACGAATATTGAAGCTTATCCATCAACGACAGGTAATGTAGCTAAACTTATTAAACAAGATAAGCAAGCTTGCATGATTGAGTTTACGGGATATTTAGGTGGTGGATATGTGACTGAACACTGGGTATTTAATGATAAAGGCCTAATTTCAGCTACATCGTTCACTCAACAATACCCTGATGAATCAGGCATATTAAATCAGGCAACAAAATCTACAACCAAAAGCTCAACGACTTTTAACATTCAAGATCCAGAAATTCAGAATAATTTCAAAAAACTCCAAAGCAACTTCAATCCTGCAAATTTAGCAAAGTGTCATTAACTTTTTCATAAAAAGCCCGTTGCAAAAGCTGCCCTTCGCAACGGGTTATAGCTATTTAAAAATTTCTTGGACTTAATTTAAAATTATAAATAAGCGATTTAATTAATGGTTAAACCATTTGTTGCTGCCAGTAAATCAATACGCGGGAAAACTAGGCCGGTTCTTGAGTCAGTAATTGGCTTACCTGTGGTTTTTAAACGGCGGATGGTTTGATCAATACTTTCTGCTGGACTCACACTATTCGCTCGTAATAAAGCAATCGCTCCTGCCACATGTGGTGTCGCTTGAGATGTACCACCCATGGTGTAGCCCCCTGCCGTAATCATTGCTCCCGGTGCCAATAAAGTCACAAGGCTACCGCCATTACTAAAGCACGCCACTTTGTCTGCTGCTGTTGTCGGGTCAGAACATTTCACCGGATTCCCCCATGACACACCACCAATATTACTATCATAAACAGCCCCCACTCTTACGGCACCAGCAACACAGGCAGGAGATGAAATTCCATCTGAAAATGCATCATTACCTGAAGCTACAACCGGAACCACACCAGCAGCTCGTGCATTGGCAAATGCCGTTCCATAACTGCTATCGCTACACTCAGAGGTATATTTAACACCTGGCACGCCAAGGCTTAAGTTAACTGCTTTAATATTGTAGGTTTGTGCATTATTTACAGCCCAGTTAATCCCCGCGAGAATATCACTATCATAAGCTGTGCTTACCCATTTACCTTGGGATCTAACCTTTCTAAAAACATCAATACCTATAATTTTGGTCTTGGTGGCAACCTTAGACACAATACCTGAAACATTACTCCCATGCCCATCATCATCTAAAGTGCCATCATCTGGTGCACTATCAAATGAATAAACAACTCGACAAGTATTGGATGGTGTGTTCACTGCCGTACACCCAAAATCTGAATGTAGATAATTCACCCCTGTATCAATCACTGCCACACTAGAACCCTCACCTGTGAAGCCATTGGTGTTTGTTTGTGGTTGATTAATCAAAGGTAAACTTTCATTGGTCGTAGTACGGTTAATACGGTTCGGATAAACCGCTTTAACATTCGGATCATTCAATAAAGTGACTAAAGCCTCGCGATTACTAATCCGATAAAAAGCTAAAGGCAAATTATTGTAGTCCCGAAGTACTTGAACACCACCAGCACGGTTAAACCTTGCCTGAATATTCTTTTTATTTGTAGCAATATAACTTCGCCGTTCTAGACCGGAAGGCACACTCGCCGAAGGAATATTGTATTCAACAATTAAATCATTCGAATCATTATTGACTAAGGCATCCAAATCGATTTTGCCCTGAAATACTTTTTGTTTTGCTGCTTGATTTAATCGCTGCTTAGCACCTTTAGAATCCAAAGGAAGAGCGGATGCTGTTGTACTTAAAATCGTACATAGACCTAATAGAAATAACGTTTTACTTTGCATTATTTTTCTCCGTAGTTTTTCAACTAACAATTTGCTTATTTCGCTTTTATTTCATTTGCTGGATCTTTTTCTGGATCAATCGGTTGAATAGAAAGATCACTTTTCGTGTCATATAAAGGAACGGTATTAACTGCTACCGATTGAGAATGAGTTGAAGGTTGAGATAGATTTTTAGGTTGAGTAGGCTCCTTAAGTTTAGAAAGAAAAGACGATGTATTTGGCTGTGGTGAATTCGACTCATGTAAAGCAGAATTGAACACATCAGCTGCTCCGCTTGTGGGTTTAAAGTAGAAAACAACAGCGATTAAGCCGACTAATACAAGAAGGGAAGCAATAATTTTCATCGTTAAGATCTCTGTTTTTTTGTTTATAGACATCTATTTTTATTTTTGATTATTCGAAATAAAGTGCTATTTCTTTAGATATATTTCATGTGAAATTTACATTTCATGAAATATATAAACATGAGAAAAGCTAAATTACCTTTTCCCGAATAAGCAAAAATACAGTTCTGCCCTGTACATTTATATTTCTGGCAGAATATGGTTCAAAAAAATGCTGAAAAAGCACCCTATTCTCATAATAAGCAATTAGCATGCCGTTTCCTCTAATAAATAATGAGAACTACATCACATCTAGAGATATAGGCAAATAGCTTATGAATAATGATAAAAAATTTAGGAGATGGGAGTTAAAAAGCTGTAAGAGGGAAATAGGGCCAGCTTAATTAGAATAACTAAAAAATAAATGTTCTTTTTCACTTTATTATTAATTTTTATTAATCTTCACAATTTATCCCTAGTCTGTTTACTCAATGTAACACTGTTGTAACGTTTTGATGAAGTGAGTTCCAAGCTCCTATTTCCTTAGCTATGATGCGATTGCGTTTATGAAATACCTCACTAAAAGGGTATATTCTTTGAAGGATATCGCAATGAAAATGATGAAAACAGCTATCGTTACTGCAAGTGTTCTTGCTTCTGCTTCTATTTTTGCACAAAGTGCGG
>Ga0209370_1001380_pt1 | contig 21801 bp, 18 predicted proteins | sample AgamicAtPrz_FD_187164 | JGI IMG/M metagenome (GOLD analysis project Ga0209370, IMG submission 187164) | Agave microbial communities from Guanajuato, Mexico - At.P.rz (SPAdes) (version 2) | ecosystem: Host-associated > Plants > Phyllosphere > Phylloplane/Leaf | place: Guanajuato, Mexico... | reverse complement strand
TTTTCCATTGCAATAGAATCGTGTTTTGTTTAGTTAAATCAATTTAACCAATCGTAATTTTGGCTAGCGTTGTCAGGCATTGTGCCAGCACCGCTGCCGCGAGTAGAGGGACAGAGAATGAAACTGGCAACGTACAAGGATGGCTCGCGTGACGGGCAACTGGTCGTGGTCTCGCGTGACCTGAGCCAGGCCTGCTATGCCACCGGCATTGCCAACCGCATGCAACAGGTGCTGGACGACTGGAGCTATATGGCGCCCCAGTTGCAGGATCTGTCGCACGAGCTCAATCACGGCAAAGCCCGCCATGCCTTCCCCTTCGATCCCCAGCGCTGCATGGCCCCGCTGCCGCGAGCTTATCAGTGGGCCGATGGCTCGGCCTACATCAACCATGTGGAGCTGGTGCGCAAGGCGCGCAATGCCGAGGTGCCGGCCAACTTCTACACCGATCCGCTGATGTACCAGGGCGGCAGCGATGACTTCATCGGCCCCTGCGACGATGTGATCGTGCCCAGCACGGCCATGGGCATTGACTTCGAGGCCGAGATTGCCGTCGTCACCGGCGATGTGCCCATGGGCACGGACGCGAGAGATGCGCTGGACGGCATCCGTCTGGTCATGCTGGCCAACGACGTGAGTCTGCGCAATCTGATTCCCGGCGAACTGGCCAAGGGCTTCGGTTTCTTCCAGAGCAAGCCCGCCACGGCTTTCAGCCCCGTGGCCGTGACACTGGACGAGCTGGGCGATGTCTGGAAGAGCGGTCGTCTGCATCTGACGCTGCAGAGCACCTGGAACGGCCGCAAGGTCGGCATGTGCGATGCGGGCGAGGAGATGACTTTTCACTTCGGCCAGCTGATCGCCCATATCGCCAAGACCCGCAATGTACGCGCAGGCTCCATCGTGGGCAGCGGCACGGTGAGCAACAAGGGCGTGGAGACTGGCAGCGGCAAGAACAAGCGTATGGAATGGCCCAAAGGCTATAGCTGCATCGCCGAAAAGCGCTGCATAGAAACCATTCAGGACGGTGCGCCCAAGACCGAGTTCATGCAGTTTGGCGACACCATCCGCATCGAGATGAAGGGCAAGGATGGCCAGAGCATCTTTGGCGCCATCGATCAGAACATTGCGCCGCCCGGAAGCAGCAGGGATGACGAGCCGCAGGGCCAGTCCCTGAATGCCTCCGAGGACTGAAGCCACGACGCAGCAGCCATGCCCATGCCAAGCCTGAATCTGCCTCGCCGCAGGCCCTCCCTGAAGGCCGTGCCGGCCGCGTTGCTCGCACTGTGTGCGGGCCTGTCCATGGCTGCCGAGCCCGAAGCAGGCTGCCCGGCGCCCTTCAGCCCGCCCACACAGGCCGAAGTACAGGCCATGGCTCCCCATATGCAGGACAGAGGTCTGCTCTGGCGAGTGCAGGATGGCGAGCGCACCAGCTGGCTGTACGGCACCTTGCATGTAGGCAAGCGGGAATGGATGTTGCCCGGTCGCACCATTGTGCGCTCCATGTATGGCGCAGACCTGCTGGCCCTGGAACTGGACTTGCTGAATCCGCAGGTCATGCAGCAGTTGATCGAAGGTTTCAAGGCCCGTGCCGACGCCCCCGCACTGCCCGCAGATCTGGAGGCCAGGCTGGCGCTGCAGCGAAAGCGAGCCTGTGCCGAACACCTGAGCGCGGAGCGCCCGGATGCCCAGTTGCTGGGACTGGTCAGTCAACTGGGGCGCAAGCAGGGGCTTATGGCCGAGTTTGGCGCCGACCTTTTGCTGGCGGGCATGGCCCAGGCGCTGCACAAGCCCGTGCTGGGGCTGGAGTCGGTCCAGACCCAGCTCCAGGAGCTGCTTTCCGACGACCCCGTGGAGGTCCGGGAAAGCGTGCGTGACGGGCTTGAGCAGCTCGAAGATCCCAAGTCCCCGGAAACCCTGCAGCAGCTGGCGAACATCTGGGCCAGCGGCAATGAGGAAACGCTGGAGAACTATGCCGATTGGTGTGACTGCATCAAGACCGAGCGTGACCGGCTCAAATACGCCCGCCTGATGGAGGGACGCAATCCTGGCATGGCGCAAGGCATTGCGAACCAGCTCAAGCAGGGCAAGACGGTGTTTGCTGCCGTCGGCGCGCTGCATATGGTTGGTCCCATGGGCCTGCCCGAGTTGCTGCGGCAAAAAGGCTATCAGGTCGAGCGTGTGAGATTCAAGCTGCCAGCCAAACAGGAATCGGAGCCAAAAGCACTTCAAACCGAATAGAGACAAGCGCAAGCTGCTATCAATTCTAAAAAAGCAGGCAGCTCGGCGGGGTCCAAAAATCATTCCACAACCCCCCTACATCACCCTCAAGGAGACAAACGATGGATCGTCGTCAATTCCTGGCTGCCGTGGCAGCCAGCTCGGCTGCTGCCGCATCCCCCTTTGCCATGGCGCAGGATTGGCCCGCCAACCCCGTGCGCTGGGTCGTGCCCTACCCACCCGGAGGCGGCACCGATGTGCTGGCCCGTACCGTGGCCGAGTCCATGCGCAAGACGCTGAACCAGACCATCGTGGTGGACAACCGTCCCGGTGCCTCGACCAATATCGGCGGCCAGCTCGTTGCCTCGGCCAAGCCCGATGGCTACACCATCATGTCGGCCGACAACGCCATCCTGGCCTTCAACGAACACCTGTTCAGCAAGCTTCCCTTCAGCCCCGACAAGGATTTCACCTATGTGGGCGGCATCAGCCGCTTCCCCATGGCGCTGGTGGTCAACCCCGCATTCGAAGCCAAGGACTTCAAGGAATTCCTGGCCTATGCCAAGGCCAACCCCGGCAAGCTCAACTACGCCTCGCCCGGCAATGGCTCGCCCCACCATCTGGCCATGGAGCTGTTCAAGAACCGCACCGGCACTAGCCTGACCCATATTCCCTACAAGGGCGCCGCGCCCGCGCTGGCCGATGTGATGGGCGGCCAGGTGCCTTGCATGTTCCTGGATCTGGCATCGGGCCTGCCCGTGATTCAGTCCGGCAAGGTGCGAGCCCTGGCCATAGGCACGGCCAAGCGCGTGCCCAATCTCCCCAATGTGCCAACGCTGGCCGAGCTGGGTCTCAAGGATTCCGAGGTCTACGCCTTCCAGGGCATTCTGGGTCCCAAGGGATTGCCGCCAGCCATCGTGCAGCGCCTCAATGCAGACCTTCAAAAAGCGTTCAAGGACCCCGACGTGGTCAAGCGCATGGCCGACTTCGGCATGGAAGCCCTGCCCGGCACGCCCGAGCAGTTCCACCAGCTGGCACGCACCGAAGCCAAGCGTTGGGGTGAGGTCATCAAGACGGCTGGCGTGAAGCTGGACTGATCGTCCCTTCCCTGAGCTTCGCGAGGTCCTGGGCATGGCCTGAGCCGTTGCCGCAGACCTCGTCGGCTCGCATCACCACGGCCCTGCCTCCTTGAGTTGCAGGGCCGTTTTCAATAGGGCAGTATGCCCGGCAGCAGTGGACGGCTGAGGCGCTCGCGCCACCATTGCTGGGCCCGGCCGCGGGCATCGCTGCGCCAGGCCAGCCAGAAGGTTTCGGGCGGACGCGGCTCTTCCACCGCCAGTTCCACCAGCACCCCGGTCTCCAGCTCCACACGCACGCAGGCGCGTGGCACAAAGCCGTGGCCCAGCCCGGCGGCCTGGCATTCGATCTTGGCCTGCATGCTCGGCACGGTGATGCGCCGCTGGCCGGTGAGCAGGCCCACGGTGCGGTCGGTCAGGGAGCGCGCGCCGTCACCCACCACCACGGCGGTGTGTTCCAGCAGGTCGCTGCGTGCCAGTGGTCGGCCCAAGCGCGCCAGCGGATGGCTGGCCGTCACGCAGAACACGAAATCGAGCTGGCCCACGGCCACGGCCTTGTGACCGCCGCCGGCAGGGCCTTCGCCTGCCGCCACGATCAGGTCGGCCCGGCCTTCGCGCAGGGCTTCCCAGGTGCCCGTCAACGTCTCGCTGCCTATGCGCAGACGCGTGCCGCTGTTCAGCGCCTCGAAGGCCTGAATGTCGGCGCCGAAGGCGCTGGTGGGGATCAACGAGTCATGTACCAGGCGCACCTCGGTCTCGAATCCCGTGGCGATCTGGCGCAGCCGAGATTCGAGCTGACGCGCGGCAGCCAGCAGCCAGCGCCCTTCCTTGAGCATTTCCTCGCCGGCTGGCGTGAGACTGACGCGCGGGCCATTGCGCACAAACAGGTTCAGGCCCAGTTGTTCCTCGAGCTTGGAGACGGCATAGGAGATGGTCGACGGTACTTTGTGCAGGCGCTCTGCCGCACCGGCGAACGAGCCGTGGCGCGCGATGGTGTCCACCAGTTCGATGGCTTCCAGAGAGAGTTTGAGCATATTTGGTGTGCCTAAAAAACAATCATCGAAATTATCGATGATTGAAGAGATTTTCTTTCAGCATAACCGCATATCAGGCCGCAGATACTTCATTCATCGCCACACGGAATGCAGCAGAACAAGGCAGAAAGGCCTGCAGCAGGAAGTGTGAACACCATCGATTGTTTAGGAGATAGAAATGCTTGAAGTTCGCCCATCCAACCACCGCGGTCGCGCCAACCATGGCTGGCTGCAATCGCGCCACACCTTCTCCTTTGGCCACTACCGCGACGCCAACCAGCAAGGCTTTTCGGATCTGCTGGTCATCAATGACGACCATGTGTCCCCCGGTCAGGGCTTCGGCACCCACGGCCACCGCGACATGGAAATCTTCTCCTATGTGCTGGACGGCGCCCTGGAGCACAAGGACTCCATGGGCACGGGCTCGGTGATCCGTCCTGGCGATGTGCAGATGATGAGCGCCGGCACCGGCGTGGAGCACAGCGAATTCAACCACTCGGCCCAGGACCCGGTGCACTTTCTGCAGATCTGGATCGTGCCCGCCGAACGCGGCGCCGCTCCGCGCTATCAGCAGGTCCATGTGGACGATGCCGACAAGCGCGGCCGCCTGCGCCTGATCATCGCCCCCGAAGGCGCAGACGGCACCCTGGCCGTGCGCCAGGACGCCCGGGTCTATGCCGGCCTGTTCGATGGCGCTGAATCCGCCGAACTCGATGTGGGCTCCGACCGCCATGTCTATGTGCATGTGGCCCGCGGCAGCCTCAGCGTGAACGGTGAGCGCCTGTCCGAAGGCGACGGCGCCCGCATCCGCAACGCCGGTGCCCTGCGTTTCGACCAGGGTGAACAGGCCGAAGTGCTGGTGTTCGACCTGCGGCCCAACGAGCTGCCCGCCATGCCCCGCTGATCCCGACGGTCCCCTTTCTCCCCCTTTTTATTTATCCCTTCTTTTGTTTCAGGAGCTTCCCATGTCCAACGCCAACATCGCCATCGCCCGTCCCGTCGCCGTCGCCGAGCCCGGTGCCAAGCTGCTCAACCCCCATGACCACACGCTGATCATGATCGACTTCCAGTCGCAGATGGCCTTTGCCACGCACTCCATCGATCCCGTGCAGCTGCGCTCCAACGCCGCACTGGTCGCTTCGGCTGCCGCCGGTTTCGGTGCCTCCACCATCCTGACCACCGTGGCCGAAAAAAGCTTCTCCGGCCCCATGTTCGAGGAAGTGACCGCGCCTTTCCCCGGCCAGGCCCTGCTGGACCGCACCTCGATGAATACCTGGGAAGACCAGGCCGTGATCAACAAGGTCAACGAGATCGGCAAGCCCCGCATCGTGCTGGCCGGCCTGTGGACCAGCGTGTGCATCGTGGGCCCGGCCCTGTCGGCCCTGGACCAGGGTTTTGAAGTCTTTGTGATTGCCGATGCCTGTGGCGACATCTCCACCGAAGCGCACAACCGCGCCATGGACCGCATGGTGCAGGCCGGCGCCCAGCCCATCACGTCGCTGCAATACCTTCTGGAAATGCAGCGCGACTGGGCTCGCACCGAGACCTATGACATGACCACGGGCATCGCCAAGAAGCTGGGCGGCGGCTACGGCATCGGCATCACCTACGCCAAGACCATGTTCGGCGCCCACGAAGGCTAAAAAAAGCGGCAGGGGCCTGCTGCGCGGCCGTATCCTGCGCCTGTGGCCCTTGCCGTACGGAAGTACGGCTGCGGTCCTCGGCCCCAGTCTTCTTTTTTTGCACTCTCGCCGGCCTTTCCTCCCTTTTTTGCGTTGCTGACTTCCTCCTAGGCACACCATGACCCAGCCCACCACCCCCGACCTGATCCTGTTCAACGGCCGCTTTACCACCCTGGACCGCAGCAACCCCACTGCCACGGCAGTGGCCGTGAGCCAGGGCCGCTTCAGCGCCGTCGGCAGCGACCGCGAGGTCCTGCCCCTGGCCGGCCCGCAGACCAGGCGCATCGATCTGGGCGGGCGCAGTGCGCTGCCCGGGCTCATCGACAACCACCTGCACCTGATCCGCGGCGGCCTGAACTTCAACATGGAGTTGCGCTGGGACGGCGTGAAGAGCCTGGCCGATGCCATGGCCATGCTCAAGGCCCAGGTGGACGTGACGCCAGCGCCCCAGTGGGTGCGAGTGGTGGGCGGCTTCACCGAGCACCAGTTCGTGGAAAAGCGCCTGCCCACGCTGGCCGAGCTGAACGCCGTGGCACCCGACACCCCGGTCTTCATCCTGCACCTGTACGACCGTGCCCTGCTCAACGCCGCCGCCCTGCGCGCCGTGGGCTACACCAAGGACACGCCCGAGCCGCCCGGTGGCCAGATCCTGCGCGACAGCGCCGGCAACCCCACGGGCCTGCTGCTGGCCAAGCCCAATGCGTCCATCCTCTACGCCACGCTGGCCAAGGGCCCCAAGCTGCCGCGCGACTACCAGGTCAATTCCACGCGCCACTTCATGCGTGAGCTCAACCGCCTGGGCGTGACCGGCGCCATCGACGCGGGCGGCGGCATGCAGAACTACCCCGACGACTACGACGTGATCCAGGAGCTGGCCGATGCCGATCAGCTCACCATCCGCCTGGCCTACAACCTGTTCACGCAAAAACCCAAGGAAGAGAAGGATGACTTTCTGCGCTGGACCTCCACCTCGCAGTACAAGCAGGGCACGGACTACTTCCGCCACAACGGTGCGGGCGAGATGCTGGTCTTCTCGGCCGCCGACTTCGAGGACTTCCGCCAGCCCCAGCCCGAGCTGGCACCCGGCATGGAAGGCGAGCTGGAAGAGGTGGTGCGCATCCTGGCCCAGAACCGCTGGCCCTGGCGCATGCACGCCACCTACGACGAGACCATCGACCGCGCCCTCAATGTGTTCGAGAAGGTCAATGAAGACACGCCCCTGGCCGGGCTGAACTGGTTCTTCGACCACGCCGAGACCATCTCCGAAAAGTCCATCGACCGCATCGCGGCCCTGGGCGGTGGTGTGGCCGTGCAGCACCGCATGGCCTACCAGGGCGAGTATTTCGTCGAGCGCTACGGCGCTGCCGCCGCCGAAGCCACGCCCCCTGTCAAGCGCATGCTGGAAAAGGGCGTGAACGTGTCCGCCGGCACCGACGCCACCCGTGTCGCCAGCTACAACCCCTGGGTGTCGCTGTCGTGGCTCATCACGGGCAAGACCGTGGGTGGCCTGCAGCTCACGCCCCAGCGCAACTGCCTGACCCGCGACCAGGCCCTGCGCATGTGGACCGAGAACGTGACCTGGTTCAGCAACGAACAGGGCAAGAAGGGCCGTATCCAGGTGGGCCAGCTGGCCGACCTGATCGTGCCCGACCGCGATTTCTTTGCCTGCCCCGAGTCCGACATCGCCGACACCTCGGCCCTGCTCACCGTGGTGGGCGGCAAGGTGGTCTACGGTGCTGGTGCCTTCGCCGACTTTGATGAATCGGCCCCGCCCCTGGCCATGCCCGACTGGTCGCCCGTGCGCACCTTCAAGGGCTATGGAGCCTGGGGTGTGCAGGAAGGCGCGCCGCTGCAGGCCGTGATGCGCAACGCGGCAGCGAACTGCGGCTGCGCCAACAGCTGCAACATGCACGGCCATTCCCACGCCACGGCCTGGAGCAGCAAGCTGCCCGTGGCCGATCTCAAGGGCTTCTGGGGCGCCCTGGGCTGCGCCTGCTGGGCGGTGTGACATGGGCAACGCGCTGCACGCCGCCGCCACCGCACCCTGGGTGCAGTCGCTGGCCCTGCTGTGCCTGTGTGCCGCCTTCCTGCAGGGCGGCTTGGACAAGGTCCGCGACTTCCGCGGCGCGGTCGCCGAGATGCGCCAGTTCGGCCTGGCGCCGGCCGCGCCCATCGCGGTGGCCACCATCGCGCTGCAGCTGGGCGCCTCGGCGCTGATCGTGTCGGGCTGGTACCGCTGGGCAGGCGCCTTGGCGCTGGCGGCCTTCACCGTCATCGCGGCCTTTCTGGCCGACCGTTTCTGGGCTGCGCCGCAGGCTGAACGCCAGCGCACAGCGAACGCATTTTTTGAACATTGGGGCCTGGTGGGCGGCATGCTGCTCGTCGCCTGGCACGACCTGGGAGGCCACCGTGCCGGATAACAAAACCACCACCAACAACACCTCGGGCAGCTTCGCGCCGCTCGCCATCCCCGTCTTCGCCGTGCTGTGGGCCGCCACGGTGCTGGGCAACATCGGCAGCTTCATGCGCGATGTGGCCAGCGCCTGGATGGTGACCGAGCTGTCCAGCAGCCCCACGGCCGTGGCCTTGATCCAGACGGCGGCCACGCTGCCCGTCTTCCTGCTGGCCATTCCCGCCGGTGTGCTGTCCGACATCCTGGACCGCCGCCGTTTCCTCATCGGTGTGCAGGTACTGCTGGGCGCCGTCAGCGGCACGCTGCTGGTACTGGCCCAGACCAACACCCTCACGGTGGAATACCTGGTGGCCCTGACCTTTGTGGGCGGCATCGGTGCCGCCCTCATGGGCCCGACCTGGCAGTCCATCGTGCCCGAGCTGGTGCCGCGCAGCGAGCTCAAGAGCGCCGTGGCCCTGAACTCCCTGGGCATCAACATCGCCCGTGCCATCGGTCCGGCCGCCGGCGGCCTGCTGCTTGCCAGCTTCGGCGCCGCCGCGGCCTACGGCCTGGATGTGCTCAGCTATGTGTTCGTGATCGCCGCCCTGATCTGGTGGAAGCGTCCCAAGGCCGAGGCCTCGGCGCTCAACGAGCAGTTCTTCGGCGCCTTCCGGGCCGGCGTGCGTTATGCCCGTGCCAGCCGCGAGCTGCATGTGGTGCTGCTGCGTGCTGCCGTGTTCTTCCTGTTCGCCAGCTCGGTCTGGGCCCTGCTGCCCCTGGTGGCGCGCCGCATGCTGGGCGGCACGGCCGGTTTCTATGGCGTGATGCTGGGCGCCGTGGGCGCGGGTGCCATCCTGGGCGCCGTGCTGCTGCCCAAGCTGCGCAAGCGCCTGGACACCGACGGCCTGGTGTTGCTGGCTTCTGTGGTGACGGCCTTGGTCATGGGCGTGCTGACCCTGGCGCCGCCCCAGTGGGCTGCCGTGGCGCTGATGCTGGTGCTGGGCCTGGGCTGGATTGTTGCGTTGACCACGCTCAACGGCGTGGCCCAGGCGGTGTTGCCCAACTGGGTGCGTGGCCGGGGTCTCGCCATCTACCTCATGGTGTTCAACGGCGCCATGGCCCTGGGCAGCCTGGGCTGGGGCCTGATCGCCGGCCAGCTGGGCCTGCCAGTCACGCTGCTTATCGGAGCCGTGGGCCTGGTGCTGGTGTCCCTGGTCTTCCATCGCGTCAAGCTGCCCACCGGCGAAGCCGATCTGCAGCCGTCCAACCACTGGCCCGAGCCCTTGCTGGCCGAACCCCTGGCCCACGACCGTGGTCCGGTCATGATTCAGATCGAGTACCGGATTGCGCATCAAGACCTGGTCGCCTTTTCCCAAGCCATGCAGCAGGTAGCCCAGGAGCGCCGTCGTGACGGTGCCTATGCCTGGGGCGTTGCCGAGCATACTGGCGAGCCGGGCCGGGTGATCGAGTGGTTCCTGGTTGAATCCTGGGCCGAGCATCTGCGCCAGCATGGTCGTGTGTCCAAGGCCGACGCCGATCTGCAGGCCGCCGCTTTGCGCTACCACCAGGGGCCGGACAAGCCCGTGGTCCACCACTTCCTGGCGCTCGATGCGCGCAGCGCCCAGCAGGGAGCAGGTTCCCCCGCACACTGAGCGGCGCTGGCATCGGCATTCATCGCTGACGGTGTAGGCGATGAATGCAGGGCCGGCGCGTTACTTACTTGACGGGCTTGGCGGCGCGCACGGCAACGACCTCGATTTCCACATACCAGGCCGGGTTGGCCAGGGCTGCAATCTGGAAGGCCGAGCGTGCAGGCAGGTTGGGCTGGGCGGCCGTGCCAAAGAACTGGGTGTAGCCACGCATGAAGCCGGCAAAGTCCATCTTGTTGCCCTTGGCGGGGTCGGCCACCAGGAAGACCTGCATTTTCACCACATCGCTCATGGTGAGATTCATGCTCTTGAGCTGCTCTTCCAGGCCCTTGAGGATGGCGACGGTCTGACCCTCGGTATCGCCACCGTAGGCTGCAGGATCAGTGGCGGGCCTGGATTTGTCCACCACAGGCGGCACCTTGCCGGAGAGGTAGACGGTGCGGGCATCGGTGGGGATTTCCACGGCGGCGGCGATGGGGAAGGTCGAGCCCGGTGTCTTGTAGCGCAGCACATCGCCACCGCCGGAGGTGGTGGCTGCGCAGCCGGTGAGCAGGACTGCCGTGCCCAGCAGGGCGGCGGTGGTGGCGGTCTTGAGGATGGATGGAACGTTCATGTGATCTCCTGAATGGATTTATGGGGTGACGCGAAAGGGTTTGACATCGGCGGCAGACAGTTTGTCCGGGTACTGATTGCCGAAGCTGCTGCGCACATAGTTCACGACGTCTGCAATCTGCTCATCGGACAGCCTGCTGGCAAAGGACGGCATGCCGTGCAGGCCGTTCATGACGACCGAGGCAGGGTAGGCTGCGGCTGCCAGCTTGGGGTTGGCGGCCAGTGCAGGGTAGAAGCCCGCACCCTTGGCGCCTTCGCCCTTGACCATGTGGCAGCCCTGGCAGATGGCCTGGTACAGGGTTTCTCCGCCGCTCTGGCTGAAGCGTGGGCGGACTGCCGAGAAGTTCTGCATCAGCGCCTGGGTGTCGGCGGGCGAGATGGACAGGACAGCCGCAGACTGCAGCGTTTGCAGGTTTTTCACATCCTGGGTTTTCACACCCTGTGATTGGGCCAGGGCGGCGCCGGAAAGGCCTAGGGCCAGGGCGCCAGCGGCGCAAAGACGGTGCAATGTGTGCATGGTGAAGTTCCTTGTGGCAGACATGGACGATCAGAGGCTGGATGCCTTGGCGTGCAGACGCTGGATTGCATCCAGCGAGGACAGCACGGCACCTTCCTGCCAGGCGGGGATGTACGAGACATGCTCGCCCGCCAGCACCAGGCGCCCGTCGACCTGGGCCAGGTCCTTGTAGTGCTGTTCGCGCATTGCGTCGGTCCAGTTGCCGAAGCAGCCGTTGATCCAGGGCATGCGATGCCAGGCGACCGATACGCCGTTGAGGAACTCCTGCTTGTATTGCGGATGGATCTGCGCGCCGTACTCCAGCGCCAGGCGAACGCGCTCGGCCGGTTTGAGCGAGGAGAAGCGATAGCTGTTGGAGTTCTCGAAGGAATAGGCGCCCAGCAGCACGGCGGGGCCGCGGCCCATGTAGCCGGTGGAGGGGTAGGAGATCTGCTGGATCGGCAGATCGGTGTAGCTGATGCCGCCATAGATGCGCTCGTCCTCTTCCCAGAAGCGGCGCTTGAACTCCAGGCCCACCTTCATGGAGCTGCCATAGGGCACGGCAGCAATTGCGTTCTGCATGGCGCTGCCGGCCTGCACCTCGATCTGGCTCAGGATGGACAGCGGAATCGTGCAGACGCACCAGTCGGCACGGGCCTGCAGCGTGGCACCGGGCTTGAGGGTATCCACATAGTCGACGGTTACGCCCTTGTCGTTCTGGGCGATCCTGGTGACCTTGGCGTTGTAGCGGATGGCCGAGCCCAGATCGCGCGCCATGGCCTGGGCCAGCATGTCCATGCCGCCCTCGGGCTGGAAGATGGCGCTGTGGAACTCGTAGATATTGCCCACGCCCATCTGGCGCCACAGATTCGATTCCAGCAGCTCGTGAAGGCCCATGGGTGTCGAAGGTTTGGCCAGCGCCATCAGGCCGCCGCCGGGGTCGATGTCGTAGCCGCGGAAATCGCTGACCGCGTTGCTGGCGCGGTAGCGGTACTCCTTGTCCAGCACGCCCCAGGCCTTCAGGCTCTCCAGCAGGCGCTCCTTGTCTTCCAGGCTGACGCTCTGGTCCAGGGCACCCTGGTTGGTGGCCTTGGCGAGCAGCTCGGCCACATGGCCATAGACATCGGTCTGCACATGGCGAAAGCGCTGGGGTTTGCCGGCCAGGGCCTTGCTGTTGTGCAGATAGGCGTTGTAGTTGACCTGGTTGAAGGCTTCGAGCTTGATGCCGAAGCGCTTGTAGTAGTCCAGCATCGCATGGTGGTGGTAGGGCACACGCCAGGGGCCGGGGTTGAAGTAGTTGCCCTTGGCAAAGCCCACTGTCTGGCGCGTGCCGTCCAGTTCGCTGAACTCGTCGCCGCCGCGCAGCGTCCAGCAGCGGCCTCCGGCGCGGCCCTGGTATTCAAGCAACTGCACCTTGTAGCCGGCAGCGCGCAGCTCATGGGCGGCCACCATGCCTGCCAGGCCTGCGCCCAGCACCAGAACCGATGCGCCCGGCCTGGCGTTGCCGAGCTTGACCGGACCGTTGTAATGCGATTCGGCTGCGTAACCCAGTGAACTCATGGCCTGGTACATGGCACTGCCGCCCGCGACCTTTCCGATCATCGAGAGCAGTTGTCTGCGGCTGACATGCTTGCTTGGCTCTGGCATCTGAAATTCCTTTGCTGTTGTGTATTCCGCTGTCCATCCGGGGTTGCGGGGCAAGGGTTTTCAGCAAGAGCTATGCCAGGGACGAACCGCAAAGCATTAGTTCAATGAAATCAGTGGCTTGTTATGCAATTCAGAACGGTTGGTGTCCTGCCCTTTCGACGCTTGTGGTGCATGCTCACTAATTTGAAGCATCAATGGCCAAATTGGTGCAATGGAGTCACACAATGAGGCGGAAAAAAGGCGTATCCGCTGTGACAGCGGATACGCCTTTGAGGGGGATCCACGGTGCTGCCGGGCTCAGAGTTCGCCGGGAGGCACGCTGGCTTCGCTGACCATGACGCGATTGCGTCCGCCACGCTTGGCTGCATAAAGCATGGCATCGGCCTGCTGGAAGACGGCCTTGATATCGGGAGCGCTGTCGGGCCAGTGGGCCACGCCCAGCGAGATGGTGATGTGGCCCACCGGTGGCATCTCCATGTTCTCGACCAGCTGACGCAGTCGCTCGGCGGCATGGGCGGCCGCCTCCGGCGCCGTGCCGGGCAGCAGCAGCAGAAACTCCTCGCCACCCACACGGCAGGGCACGTCGTCCATACGAGAGACCTCGCGCATGGTGCGCGCGAGCTGCCTGAGTACCTCATCGCCCGTATCGTGGCCGAAGCCGTCGTTGATGCGCTTGAAGTGATCGATGTCGATGGCAATCACCGAGAACGGCAGTGCCTGCGTCTGGAAGGCAGTGATGGCGGCTTCCAGGTGGCGGCGGTTGCCCAGACCCGTCAGCGGATCGGTATTCACGTCTTCGCGCAGCTTGGTGATGTTGCGTTGCAGCAGGTTCAGGCCCTTGAGCATGGCCTTCTTGAGTTCATAGGACTCGAAGTACCATGACTTGACGGCCTGAATGTTCTGCGCGGTTTCGGGTTTGTCCATATCGTGCGCGCCGTTGGCCAGCTGGCGCAGCGGGCTGGAAATGCGGCGTGCGCTCCACCAGATGACCACCAGCATCAGCAGGGCGATGGGCAGGGTCTTGTAGAGCACGGAGCGCATCATCTTGTTGAGCGGGGCCAGCGTGGCCGCCTTGGGGCGCTGGGCCACGATGCCCCAGCCCGAGGCGTGGATCACGGCATAGCCGGCCAGCATTTCCACGCCCTTGCTGTTGACGACAGGTGCCGTGCCTGACTCGCCCCGGATGACCGCGTTGATGACATCGTTGTTGATCACCTGATCGCCCACACGGTGGTTGTCGGGGTGATAGATGATGTGCTTGTTTCTGTCCACCACATAGACATAGGTGCCGTCCTGGTAGAAGTGCGAGCCCAGCAGGGTGTCGAGAATGCTGTCTTCCTTGAGGTAGATGCTGCCGCCCACCGCTCCCAGAAATTCGCCCTGAGGACCGAAAATGGGTTGCGAGACAAATACGATGTAGTTTCCGGCAGTGGACATATAGGGCTGGCTGATGACCGGGCCGCGGGTGCTCAAGGTCTGTGTCACCCCGGCACTTTGCAGTGTCTTGCCCTTGATCTGCAGGGTTTCGGGCGATGTCGCCAGCACATAGCCCGTGGGGTCGATGATGGTGACGGAGTTGAAGCTCTTGGTCTGAAGGCGCAGACGCGTGGCCTCTTTGGCCAGATAGCCCACGTCATCCATGTGCGCCCCCATCAGACTGGCGCTGTATTCCAGTTGTTGAAGGGCGGACTGCAGAAAGTCGTCCGTGCTCTTGGCCAGCTTGGTCGCGTAGGCGTGGTGACCTTCCAGCGTGTTGTCTATCAGCTGCTGGCGCTGCACCAGATAGCCGGCGTAGAAGGTGTTGAGAAACGGGATCAGCGCGCTGCAGATGGTCAGGACCAGAATCAGGCGGCGCAGGTCAAGTCGGGTCGGTGCGAGGCGGCGTTGCCAGGGGAGAGATTTCTTCACAGATGATGTCGCGAGAGCAGGGCGGCTCTGCGCTGTACCTGTGTGCTCTGACAGGCTCAGACCCCGGCCGCATATTCATTGAATGCCTGCATTATGGTTCCTCACGCCGGGGCCCTGCTCATGGTCAACCACCATGCAGCTGTTTTACAGCGACAAGTCCTCGAACTTTTCCACCTGCACTGCACAGTCGTAGAAGCAGGGGGCCCGGCCTATGTCGGTGAGTTGTTGATGCGTCAGCTCGTTCACATTCGTGCCATTGGCTCCCTGCTTGCGCCACCAGATGCCCAGGCCCACCACCACGCCTGCGCGAGCACGGCCGTTGATGGCGGCATGGCAGACATGCTCGCCGCGCCGGTTGAAGACACGCAACGGGTCGCCGTCGGCAATGCCGCGCTCAGTCGCGTCATCGGGATGCATCTCCAGCAGCGGGCGCTCTTCCATACGGGACAGGCTGGCCACATTGGCAAAGCTGCTGTTGAGGAAGTTGCGTGCCGGTGGCGAGATCATGGCCAGCGGGTAGGCGGCCGTGGGCGGTTCGTAGTTGGGCAGATAGTCGGGCAGTGTGTTGACCCCCAACCGCGCCAGGGCGGGGTTGTCGAATTCGCATTTGCCCGAAGCCGTCGCAAAGCCACCTTCGGCAAATGGCGCATCGGGCAGCGGAATATGGGCAAAGCCCTGCTGCAGAAGGTCTTCGAAATCAATCGCAGTATGTGCAACCGCTGCACGGCAAAGAGCTTCGTCGGATTCCGAAAAACATGCTGCCGCAAAAGCGGGGTCCAGCCTGGCCATATGCATGGCCAGATCGCGAAAGATCTGCGCATTGCTGCGTGCCTGGCCCTGGGGGGCAATCGCCGGGCGATTCAGCAGTACGTCGGTATGACCGTAGCTGCCGTGGATGTCCCAATGCTCTAGCTGCGTGGTGGCGGGCAGCACATAGTCGGCATGGTCCGCGGTGTCGGTCATGAAATGTTCGAGAACCACGGTGAACAGGTCTTCGCGGGCAAAGCCTGCTGCCACCTTGGCAGACTCGGGCGCCACGGCGACGGGGTTGCTGTTGTAGACCAGGACGGCTTCCACCTTGGGGCCGAAGCCGGCGCCGCCCTCATGCAGCAGTACATCGCCAATCTGGCTCATGTTCAGTGTGCGTGGGCGACGCTCGCCCAGCAGCTGTGGCAGCTGGAGCGCTGCGCGGTTGAACGGTGAGACGCCGGAGGCGGACAGCAGCAGTCCTCCCGCGCGGTGACGCCAGGCGCCGACGAGGGCCGGGAGGCAGGCGACGGCACGTACGGCATTGCCGCCGCCGCGTGTGCGCTGCATGCCGTAATTGAGGCGAATGGCCGTAGGCCTGGTCGTGCCGTAATCGCGTGCCAAGGACTGAATCTGTTCCACGCTCAGGCCGCAGACACTGGCGGCGCGCTCGGGCGGCCACTGCAAGGCTCTGTCCCTGAGTGCCTCCCAGCCCAAGGTGTGTTGCGCGATGTAGTCGTGGTCCAACCAGTCGTGCACGATCAGCTCGTGCATCAGCGCCAATGCCAGTGCCGCATCGGTGCCTGGAAGAAGCTGCAGATGCTCGTGGCATTTGTCGGCGGTCTCGCTCTTGCGCGGGTCTATGCAGATCAGCTTGGCGCCCTGGCGCTTGGCTTCCTGCGCATAGCGCCAGAAATGCAGATTGCTGGCAATGCTGTTGCTGCCCCAGATCAGGATCAGCTGGCTTTCGGCAAAGAACTCCACGCGCATGCCCAGTTTTCCGCCATAGGTGGCGGTCAGTGCTTCGCTGCCGGCGCTGGCGCAGATGGTGCGATCCAGCAGGCTGGAGCCCAGCTGGTGGAAAAAGCGCCGATCCATGCTTTCGGCCTGCACCAGACCCATGGTGCCGGCGTAGCTGTAGGGCAGTATGGCTTCGGGCGCGCGCCGAGCAATCCCGTGCAGGCGCTGGGCAATATCGCTCAGGGCTTCGTCCCAGCTCACGGGAGTGAACTGGCCGCTGCCCTTGGGGCCGCTGCGTTTGAGCGGCTGCAGCACCCGCCCGGCGTGGTAGGTGCGCTCCGTGTACTTGCTGACCTTGGCACAAAGCACGCCGCCCGTGTGTCCATGGTCTGCATTGCCTTGGACTTTGGTGGCCGTGCCGTCGACCACCGTGGTGACCAGGGCGCAGGTGTCCGGACAGTCATGCGGGCAGGCGCCGCGTACTTGAACGATATGAGGCATGTCGTGGGCTCGAAAAATCTGGACCGAATTGCGGCTGAAGACCGTTTTGTGGGCCTATTATGCGGCGCGCATCCATGCCAAAAAGCCTGAGGTGCAAGACCCCAGAAACGGGCCGATCCAGCCCGTAGCAATGAGTAGCCCGAAGAGAGAGATCGAGAGCAATGCAAGACAAGCGAGTGGAGTGGAACCGTCGTCAATTCATGAATGCAGCAGCTGTGGCGGCCGGGGGCTTGACCGGCGCCGGTTATGCACAGGATGCGGGCGGGCCCATCGTGCTCGGGCAATCCTGCGCGCTGAGCGGCCCCTCGGCACAGCTGGGGACGCAGTTCGCGCAGGGCGCCAAGCTGTACTTCGATCAGCTCAACGCCCAGGGGGGCATCGGTCGCCGCCAGGTGGAGCTTCGTACGCTGGACGACGGCTACGAGCCTGAACGCTGCGTGTCCAATACCCAGAAGTTCATTGCCGACGACGTGATGGCCTTGTTCGGCTATCTGGGAACGCCCACCAGCATGGCAGCGTTGCCTTTGCTGCAGAAAGCCAGGCTGCCACTGATTGCGCCGATGACGGGGGCGGCGGGCCTGCGCGAAACCAAGCTCGCCCAGACGGTCTTCAATCTGCGTGCCTCCTATGCCGATGAAACCGCTCTCATGGTCAGGCAGCTGGTCTCGCTGGGGTTGCAGAAGATCGCGGTGTTTCACCAGAACGATGCCTATGGTCAGTCTGGTCTTGAGGGAGTGACACAGGCGCTGCAAAGTCACGGCCTCAAGCCCGTGGGCGCCGCCACGGTGGAGCGCAACTCCCGGGATGTGGCCAAGGCCGTCAAGACCCTGGTGCCGTTGGGGGCCGATGTGATCGTGCAGGTTGGCACCTATGCAGCCAGTGCCGCCTTTGTGCGAGCAGCACGCCAGGCTGGCTATGGCGGGCAGTTCTACAACGTCTCGTTCGTGGGCACTTCGGCACTGGCGCAGGCACTGGGCAAGGAGGCCGAGGGGGTGGTGGTCACCCAGGTCGTGCCATCGCCGTTCAAGACCTCGCATCCGCTGGCACGCGAGTTTCAGGCCGCCCTGCAGAAAAGCGGTGCGTCGCTGCAGCCCGATTACTCGAGCATGGAGGGCTATCTGGCTGCCCGTGTTGCGGGCGAGGCGCTGAAATCCGCCGCTGCTGCTGGCCGGTTGCAGCGCGATGGCCTGGTGGCGGCGCTGGAGGCCATGAATGGCCAGCAGGTGGCGGGTTTTCCGATCGCCTTCCGCCCACAGGCCGGCAAGCCGCGTTTTGTCGAGCTGTCCATGCTCACAGGCGACGGCAAGGTCCGCGTGTGAGGCTTTGAGGCGTGCAGGGCGCAAGCTCTCTCGCTTTGGGCCATCATGGCATCTTTGCCATTGATGACCCCAAGGAGAGAGCGCATGGCCCTGCTGCCCGAACTTCAAGCAAGCGCCCCTGACATTGCCGCGTTGCGTCGCGATATCCACGCCCACCCCGAGCTGTGTTTTGAGGAAATACGGACCTCGGATCTGGTTGCGGCGAAGCTGGAGCAATGGGGCATAGCGATCCATCGCGGTCTGGGCAAGACCGGTGTGGTGGGCATCATCCATGGCCGCGACGGCGGCAGCAGCGGCCGTGCCATCGGCCTGCGTGCCGATATGGATGCCCTGCCCATGCAGGAGTTCAACACCTTTGACCATGCCAGCCGCCATGCGGGCAAGATGCATGCCTGCGGTCACGACGGCCACACGGCCATGCTGCTGGCGGCGGCGCAATATCTGGCGGCACACCGCGATAGCTTCGAGGGCACGGTCTACACCATCTTCCAGCCAGCCGAGGAAGGCGGTGGCGGCGCCCGCGAGATGGTCAACGACGGGCTGTTTGAGCAGTTCCCCATGCAGGCCGTGTTTGGCATGCACAACTGGCCGGGCATGAAGGCCGGCACCATGGCCGTGGGGGCAGGGCCCGCCATGGCATCCAGCAACGAATTCAAGATCGTGGTACGCGGCAAGGGCGGCCACGCGGCCATGCCGCATATGGTGGTGGACCCGGTACCCGTGGCGGCCCAGCTCATCATGGCTTTCCAGACCATCGTCAGCCGTAACGTCAAGCCCATTGAGGCAGGCGTGGTGTCGGTCACCATGGTCCATGCCGGCGAGGCTACCAACGTCGTGCCGGACAGCGTGGAGCTGCAGGGCACGGTGCGTACCTTCACGCTGGAGGTGCTGGACCTCATCGAGCAGCGCATGCAGCAGATCAGCGAGGCCGTCTGTGCCGCGCATGGCACGCAATGCACGTTCGAGTTTGTGCGCAACTACCCGCCCACCATCAATACCGCTCCCGAGGCCGAGTTTGCGCAGGCCGTGATGCGCGAGATTCTGGGCGATGCCGGTGTGGTGCCGCAAGAGCCATCCATGGGGGCCGAGGACTTTGCCTTCATGCTGCTGGAAAAGCCCGGTGCCTACTGCTTTATCGCCAACGGCGACGGTGATCACCGCGCCCTGGGGCATGGCGGCGGTCCCTGCACCTTGCACAACCCCAGCTACGACTTCAACGATGCGCTGATTCCGCTGGGCGCGACTTTCTGGGTCAAGCTGGCCCAGCGCTGGCTGGACCAGCCTACGCGCGCCTGAAGGCTTGGGCCCGCCGTTGCGGGCTGGGTGGAAGATTTCTTTCACGCCAGACCTCGGGCGGGCAGTCAAAGTGCGTGCTGAACCAGCGTGTGAAAGCACTGTGGCTGTTGTAGCCCAGCATGGAGGCGATTTGGCCCACAGGGTAGTCAGGGTTGCGCACATAGCGCTGGGCAAGTTCCGAGCGAACTTCCTGCAGCAGGTCGGTAAAGCTCAGGCCTTCACCGTCCAGCTCGCGCTGCAGGGTTCGTACGCTGCGCCCCAGGCCCTGGGCCACGCAGATGCAGGTGGCATTGCCCGAGGGCAGCATGAGATAGATGGCCTTGCGCACCTGCTGGCCGACGGAGGCCTGACGGCCCTGCTGCGTGGTGTCCACCATGGTCTTGGCATAGCGCACCAGAACCGGGTCGGCCAAGGGGTTGGGGGCATCCAGGTCCTCGGTGCGAAACACAATGCCGTTGAAGTCCGCATCAAACTCCACGCGGCAACGAAACATCTGCTTGTGCAGGCCGGTGTCGCCGGGCGCGGGGTGGCTGAAACAGACGCGCAGCGGGCGCCATTGCTCATGCAGCAGCAAGTTGCAGGTGCGAAACAGCACGCCGATTGCCAGCTCCATGGATTGCGGCAATGCGTCTGGCAGGGTGAACTCTTCGCGCAGCACCACGACGCCATTGGCGTCGTCCATATGAATCACCAGCGACTCATTGAGCATGTGCACATGCTCGATGAGTGTGCTCAGCACTTTGCGCAAGGTGGGCTGGTGCAGCAACAAAAGGCTGACGACACCGAAGTTTGAGACCTGTCGTGATTGCGCCATGCGCAGCCCGAAGTTTTCGCAACCCGTGATGCTGGCAGCTTCTTCCAGCAGGCGTCCGGCCGTCAACGCATCGATCAGCTGATCCTGCTCGCGCACCACGGCTGGGCGCAGGCCTGCACGACGCAATGCCGCATCAGGGTCTCCTCCCAGTTCGCTGAATAGTTCCGAAAAATTCGTCAGAGATGCCGCGCGCACAAAAGTGACCATGACTGCTCCACGCAAAAAGTCGGAGAAATTCTGGCATGAGATGCATAGCGTGCGGCATGAAATGCACAACCTATGTGACACAGGTTTTCTACAGTGGACTTACCGGGCGGCAGAGACTAGCAACAAGCCTGGGTTCAAAAAAGTGTAGGAGACAGTGATGCAGATAAACCCTCTGACCTGTGCCATAGGCGCGGAGTTGGTCGATGTGCAACTGGCGGATGCGCTGCGCGATGATGGGCTTTTCGCAGAGATCAAGACGGCCTTGCTCAAGCACAAGGTGCTGTTCTTGCGCCGCCAGAGTATCAGTCGCGCCGAGCATGTCGGTTTTGCCCGGCGTTTTGGCGAGCTGGAGGACCACCCGGTGGTCGGCAGCGACCCCGAGCATCCCGGCCTGGTGCAGATCTACAAGACGCCGGACAAGCCGCTGGACCGGTATGAAAACTCCTGGCATTGCGATGCCACCTGGCGCGAGGTGCCGCCCATGGGCTGCGTGCTGCGCTGCGTCGAATGTCCGCCGGTCGGCGGCGACACCATGTGGGCCAATATGGCGCTGGCTTACGAGATGCTTCCATCGCATATCAAGGACGTGATAGCCCCGCTACGGGCACGCCACAGCATCGAGTGCACCTTTGGCGCCGCCATGCCTGCGCAGAAGCGTCTGGCTCTCAAGGCGCAGTTTCCGGATGCGGAGCACCCGGTGGTTCGTACACATCCGGAAACCGGTGAAAAAGTGCTGTTTGTCAGCGGCTTCACCACTCATTTCACGAACTTCCACACGCCCACCAATGTGCGTGTGGGTCAGGACTTCACCCAGGGCTCATCCAGTCTGCTGCAGTTCTTGATCAGCCAGGCCGCGATCCCCGAGTACCAGGTCCGCTGGCGCTGGGAGCCCGACAGCATCGCCATCTGGGACAACCGCGCGACACAGCATTACGCGGTGATGGACTACCCGCCCAGCCATCGAAAGATGGAGCGCGCCGGAATCATTGGCACACCGACTTTTTGAGCATCGAAAGACGCCCGTGGCAAGGCGCAGAACCTGGCCGGGCGGTGCGATGCAGGCACAGTTGTACGCAAGGCTCTGAGCGCGGGCATGGCATTCATATAACAACGGAGACACCATCATGAATTTCCTCGACGGTCACCTGGTTGCCGAAAATCAGCAGCCTCTCATCATCACTGCAGCTCCTTATGCACCTTCGTGGCTGCCGGAGGACTTCCCCGGCGAAATTCCCGTCACGATGGAG
>Ga0209370_1001376_pt1 | contig 21823 bp, 22 predicted proteins | sample AgamicAtPrz_FD_187164 | JGI IMG/M metagenome (GOLD analysis project Ga0209370, IMG submission 187164) | Agave microbial communities from Guanajuato, Mexico - At.P.rz (SPAdes) (version 2) | ecosystem: Host-associated > Plants > Phyllosphere > Phylloplane/Leaf | place: Guanajuato, Mexico... | reverse complement strand
TCCGGTACTGCTGGTGCAGGCTCTACCGCCAATGCCAACTAAGCAAGCTATCCCAAGATAGCTGTGTTTGTCCCGGGCCTGGCCAGCCAGGCTCGGGCGACATAGGAGCCAAGCATGAAACTCTCAATAGCTCTGTTAAGTCTTTGCGTTCCTTTGTGCAGTTATGCGCAAAGTGCTGGCAGCAGCGCGCAAAGCTCCTCCGAATCCTCTTCCGTGGGGGCCCAGCAAAATCAATCGGTCACCATTGTCAATCCTGTGGTTGCGCCGGTGGAGAGCCGTTCTACGGGCACGATGGAGAGCCGGTCCACCTCGACCTCCGACCAGAACATTACAACGAGCGGAACGACAACCCAGAATCTGAACAGCACGGTGTCCGGGACTTCCAAGAACATCGTGGAGTACACGGGCACCTACACCATGAAGAACGTTCCCAGCGTGAACGGCCCCAACCTCACGACCAGCAACGACACCTGCATGGGCAGCAGCAGCGGCAGTGCCAACGGTCCCGGCTTTGGCGTGAGCTTCGGCACGACCTGGACGGACGAGCATTGCAAGCGCCTGAAAATGAGCCGCGAACTCTGGAACAAGGGCATGAAGGCCGCCTCGCTGGCGATGGACTGCATGGACCCGGCTGCTCGCGTGGCCCTGGAGATCACGGGCTCGAAATGCCCGCAGTCCATGACTGCAGACGAGCGCCGAAACAACTACGGACCGGATGCGTCGGCACAGGGCAGCCCGAATCCTGCTGCGCCGCCTGCAGAGGCTCAGTCCAGCCTGGCACCTGAAGTCACTCGCCCCTCGGTTGTCACCTCCGTGATGGATGATCCACATACAGCGCAGCTGTATGACAATTAGTAGGCGTGATTCCTAATCTAGGAGGCCGCTATGGGCAAGACTTTAGCTCTTTTAGCGATGGCACTATGTGGCGCTTCGTCTCTGGCAGCGCCCGATTCCAGGGCGGTCAATGAACCGTTGAGCATTCAGCGCCAGATCTTCGGAAGCGGCGAGCAAGGCGCGACGGGATCGCAGCAAGCCGAGCCTGTGGGTGACTATGGCGTCTGGCATGTGCCCCAGTACCTGCCCGGTTACCCGACGGCAGCAACGATATGGCCCCGCGCCATCCCTGTGAAGTGCAAGGACAGGCAGTGCGATGGCTATGTGATCACCCCGCAGATGGGGCCAGGTGAGTACCTGTTTTTCGTGCCTACAAGCGAGTAGGCCGCTCAAAGCCATCACAGCACAACAGCACTTCCTTTGTGCTGACCGTCAGTCAAGCAACCAGGGCGGGCTCACCCTCCCTGGTTGTTTTTGCATCGCGCAAATACGCTCTCATCGGGTACTGACAGCAGCAACCCGCATACCCTCAGGCAATGCAAGCCAGGCGAGGCAGCACGCCCGAGCTCATTCGGCGCCAGGTGTTTTTTGCCAGAAGAGCGCCTGAAGCAATTCCAGCGCCCCAATATGGGCTACAATCCGCCTCCCCATGGACAAGCGCCAGGGCCCAGGAATCCCATGCTTTCAAGGCATGTCCCTGATTCCGGGCATATCCGGCTCAGAGCTAGCTTCGCTAGCGCAGCCTCCTTTCTCCGTGTGAGAAACCGGAGCATCCAATACGCCACAGACACCTGTCTTTCCCGGCTTGATAAGGCTGGGTCGGTCTTATTCGCTCATTTTTTCGAAGTTGCACAGCCGCTGTGCATAACTTTGCCCAATCTGGTGCATCCACCTGCTTTGGGATCTCATGTCTGGTTGGGATCGCCCCCTTGTTCCCTACAGATGTCGATTCGCTCCCGAGCGAGCTGCTCATGCCTGTCTCCAGGATCTTTTCCCTCTCAAAGATCTGATTTGATTACCACCAAAGCTGGACTGTCAGCCAGACCTGTTGCTGTCAATCCTCGCAAGCCTGGCTTGATTCAAATCATAAAAAAATCGCTGTTCATGACAGCGATTTTTTCCACAGTTCATGTGGACAAGATTGTGGACATTCAGTGGAATCCTGGTGATAAAGGCTCACAAGCCCTTGTGCTTGCAGCCCGAAAGGTAGGTTGCCTTCAAATCAGGCAACTGCAACCCAGGGGTTAACCCTTGAGCTTTTCAGAGCTGACGCCGAATCACCATACGCCCCGACTCGGTGATATGCCAATGCTTCTCTGCATCCTGCTCCACCAGCCCCCGCTCCAGCAGGCGCCTGGAGAGATACTCCTTGGCCGCAGACCACAAGGAGACATCCTCGCCCAGCTCCAGCTTCTTGAGTGTTTCCAATTCATCGACCGTAGGTTCATACACAGGTGCGCGATAGACTGCGGTTTGCATGGTGACTTCTCCTAAGCTCGTGCGATGACTGGCCGCTTCGGCTCCGAAGCGCCTGAGATCCAAGATAAACCTGTCATCCGCGACACGCAATAGTTACCCGCCTGCTTTACCTTTATTCACCCAACCCATACCCCACCCTTACAGAGTTGGCAGCCTGACAACAGGCTGCCAACTCATTATTCAGGAGCTGACCACCTTTATGCTGTATGCGCTTGCCGTACTTTTTGCCTTTCAGCTACTGGGGGAGTTCCTGGCCCGCGTCACGGGCTTGCCTCTGCCCGGCGCGCTGATCGGCACCCTGCTTTTGCTGCTGGGCCTGCTGTTTTACAAACGCCTACCCAAGACACTGGAAGACACGGCTCAGGTGTTGTTGCAGAACATGATGCTGCTTTTCATCCCCGTCATTGCGGGCGTGATGCTGGAATTCGACCATCTGCGCCGCGAATGGCTGCCGTTTGTTCTGGCCTGCATTGCCGGAGCCGCCATCACATTCACCGCGACTGCCCTCACCTTCCGCTTCTGCCTGCAGCGCCAGCGCACTCGCAAGCCGGATGACGAGTCCGCCGCAAAGCAGGAGGCCAGCGTATGAGCACCTCACTGCTTGAGCGTCTGCACACCGCCTGGCTGAGCCTGGCCGAAGGCTCACCCCTGCCCTGGCTGGTGCTGACCATGCTGGTCTATATGGCGGCCATGGCCATCTACCGAAAAAGCGGCAACCGCCCCATGCTGATACCGGTGTTCACGGGCGTGGTCGTCATCGTCGCCATTCTGATGATCACGGGCACACCTTATGCGACCTATCGCAGCGGCGTCTCCCTGCTGGGTCTGATGATAGGGCCGGCCACCGTGGCACTGGCCATCCCGCTGTACGCCCAGCGCGAACGCATCAGCCAACTGTGGCTGCCCATCAGCGTGGCACTGCTGGTGGGCTGCCTGGTCGCGCTGCTTTCAGCCCTGGGCATAGCCTGGGCTTTCGGCGGCTCTCAAGCCACGCTGATCGCCGTGGCCCCCAAGTCGGCCACCATTCCCATCGCCCTGCCCATGGCCGAGCGTTTTGGCGGAACACCGTCGCTGGCCGCCGTGGCCGTGGCCATTACCGGCATCAGCGGCACCATGATGGCACCGCTGCTGTGCCGCGTCCTGCGTCTCAAGGACCCGGCAGTCCAGGGCTTTGCCATCGGGCTCACGGCCCATGCCATTGGCACGGCACGCGCCATTCAGCTCAACCCCACGGCCGGCGCGTTCTCCGCTCTGGCCATGGGCCTGAACGGCGTGGCCACGGCCGTGCTGATGCCACTGGTGCTGGCCATTACCCCCTGGATTTAAAAACAATAGCTACCAGCGCTTTATACATAAGCGCTGAACGCCATTTTCATTAGGTTTTTCGCTCGCTGCGCCGGTAGGCTGCAAGCGCACCCAGAATCATTGCCATGCCCAGCCACTGCACCGGCTGCGGCCTGGCGCCAAACCAGAGCAGGTCCACCAGCAAGGCCATGACGGGGTAGATGAAGGACAGGCCGGCGATCGCCTGCGCCTGCAGTCTTTGAAATGCCGTGTACATCAATGTGTACATCCAGGCCGTATGCACCAGCCCCAGCACCAGCACCGCACTCCAGGCCCTGGGGCCGAAGACCGCCTGGTCGCGCAGCTCCCATACCCAGGGCAGCAAGCTCAGAGCCCCTGCCAGCATCTGCAGCATGGCAATCTGCGCCGGTGCGATCCGCTTGAGCCGTTGGGTGGCCAAGGTGGCCAAGGCATAAAGCCCGGCCGCCAGCAGCGCCAGCCCGATACCCAACAGTTGCCCTTGCGATGCGCCCCGGCCGGCCAGTCCCAGCAAGCCGCTGCTCAGACCCACGCCAACCAACGCCAAAACCAGCCAGGGCAGGCGATTGAGCGGCAGCGGCTCACGCTGAAGCAGTGCTGCCAGCAGCAACAACAAAAAGGGCTGCACGTGATAGACCACCGTGGCGATGGCAATGCCGCTGTATTCATAGGCACGGAACAGGCACAGCCAATTGACGATGAGCGCCGCAGCGCCAAGCAGCAGCCAGCCGCACTCGCGCCAGCTCAGCCCTGACCACTGACCCGACCACCCGACCCAGGCCGCCAGCCCCAGACCGCCAAGCAAACAGCGCAGCCACACTACCCACAGCACGGGCAGGCCGCTTTCCACCACCAGCAGACCGATGGTGCCGGACAGCGCCATGGCCAGCATCATGCGCCAGGTGCCACCAGACGGCGACGCAGCGGCCAAAGCCGGCCTGGAAGCCGGCGCTTGCAAAGAGGAGGAGATCTGGGAAGTCATGACGGCATCGTCCGTCAATCACATTCATGCATCAATACATCTACATTCCACTTACTATTGCATGCGAATCAACAATCAAGTCGACCCATGAGCACAGAACCCGGTCTGCTACCTGAAATGCTGGTTTTCGCCAAGGTGGTGGAGCTGCGCAGCTTTGCCGCCGCTGCGCGCCAACTGGATCTGACCACCTCGGCGGTCAGCCGCAGCGTGGGACGGCTGGAAGCCCATTGGGGCGTGCAGTTGCTGCACCGCACGACCCGCTCCCTGTCCCTGACCGAGCTGGGTGCCGAGGTCTATGCCGCCTGCAGCCAGCTGGCGCAGACGGCCAGCGATATCCACGCCATTGCCGGCCATTACAGCGGCGTGCCGCGCGGCACGGTACGGCTGACGGCACCGACCATTTTTGGTGAAATCTGGCTCAGTGCCCAGCTGCCTGCGCTGCGCCGCCAATGGCCGGAGCTGGAGATCGCCGTCAGTCTCAGCGACCAGATGCAGGATCTGGCCCAGCAAGGTCTGGATCTGGCCATTCGCCTGACCCGCCCGGAACAGCTGCCACCCCATATGGTGGCGCGCGAGTTGCGCCAGGTGCGCTATATCGCCGTGGCCTCGCCCGCCTACCTCCAGGGCCTGCCCAAGCCGCCCGGCCATCCGCTGGAGCTGGGCCGCCAGCATGGCGTGGCATGCATCACGCTGGGCTATGGCGACTTTCAGAGCCGGCTGCAATGGCTGCACGGCCAGGATCGCAGCCCGGTGCCTGCCGTGACCGAAGTCGCCGTTCACGCGCCTTTGTCCATGGACAGCAGCACGGGCATCATCAATCTGGCACTGCAGCACCAGGGCATAGGCCTGGTGGCAGACTTTGCCGCCCAGGCCGTGCTGAGCAGCGGCGCGCTGGTACAGGTTCTGCCCGACTGGCAGTTGACGGGCAACTACGCACCGCGCACCGCCTATGCGCTGTACATGCCTTCGCGTCACCTGCCGCTCAAGGTGCGGGCGCTGATCGACCACCTGGTCGAGGCAGGCCGGCGCCAGAGCTTCTGAAGATCCGGCGCTGCCGTCCACACAGGAGCAAGTTCTCCCCACCCGGGCATTACAAGCTTGTGGACAAGACTCGACAGTGAGCGGGATAAGCAGATCAAGTCATTGTTTTCATATGATTTTCAGGAACCCGCCCATTTTTTAGGCAAACCACACCCTGCAGGACCCGCAATCCTCAAACTCTGCATTTCATAGCAGCTCGGGCAAGTCTGAATTGGGCTGCAGAGCAGTTCTCCCCAACAAATCGCTACAAGCTTGTGGACAAACCCCGGCAACGCCTTGAATAAGCGACCCAAGTCCCTGTCGGCATTGAATAATTCGAGTGCTGATTATTTTTTAATCAACACCACATCGGCATCACCTGGCTCTCAGCGCAGCGGCCCTTGCCAATCGGCGAGGCGATAGGCACTGTCCCAGAACAGCCATTCCAGCCGGGCCGCATCCTTGTAAGCCGAATGCATGGCCGCGCGCGTGGTCTCGGTGGCCTCCTCGGCCAGGCGATCCACCGTGGCGCAGACGCCGCGCACCGCCGCATGAAACTCCTCGCTGGCATAGGTATCCACCCAGGCTTGATATGGATTGTCTTTGGCCGAGCGCGCATGAATGTCGCGCCCCACCTCGGCATAGATCCAGAAGCAGGGCAGCAGGGCGGCCACGGCCACCGGGTAAGTGGCACTCCAGGCCGTGGCCAGCAGATAGCTGGTGTAGTGATGGCAGGCCGGCGTCAGCGGTGTGGCCGCAAACTGCTCGGGCGTGATGCCGAAATCGCGCATGAAGCCGCCATGCAGGGCGCGCTCCACCACCACAGCCTCATTGGCGGCATTGGCAAACTGCACCACGCCTTCGGCGTTATCGGATTTGGCCGCCGCCACGGCCAGCGCGCGGCCATAGGCGACGAGGTAATGCGCATCCTGAATCATGTAGTGGCAAAAACGCTCCCGGCTCAATGTGCCGGCCGCCAGCTCCTGGTTGAAGGGCAGCTCCAGGGTGCTTTGAAACAGCGCCTGATTGGCATTCCACAGGCTTTGGCTGAAAGACATGATTCGACTCTCCACTGCAAGAATTCATAGCAGCCAGCGCTTTGCTGACTGGGCAAGCAACCATTCTTGCTGAGATACATGCTTTTGCAGCCCAAAGCCCGGCAGATATCCGGTCAAAGCTGTATTTCAAGGCTGGCGCTCTGGCTTGCGGCCAGCGGCTTCCTGCGCCTTGTGCTGCAGCCACTGACTGAACACCCGCAGCGCCGGCGAGGCTTGCGCCTCGGCCGCCAGCTCGGGAGTGACCAGATAGTAGGCGCGGTTGCCGCGCAGCGGCTGCGGGCAGGCGACGATGAGATCGCCACGTGCAATCTCCTGCTCGATCAGCATGGGCGGGATCAGCGCCACGCCCAGCCCCTGGCTGGCGGCCACGGCCAGCATGGAGAAGAGTTCAAGCCGCATGCCGTCGAGTGCCCGCGGCGCATCGACATGCATCGCTTCGAACCACTGGCGCCAGCCCTGTGGACGCGTGCTTTGCTGCAGCAGCGGCAGGCGCGCGATCACCTCGGGGCCCACCGGCAGCCAGGCACGGCCCGGATCGCGCTGCTGGGCCGTGGCCAGCAATTGCGGGCTGCACACGGGCACGACTTCCTCGTCCATCAGCCACTGCGCCTGCACGCCGGGCCAACGTTCCACCTGCCCGGGCGTGCCCGCATAAAGAGCCGCATCGAACACGGTGTCGGCAAACAGAAAAGGCCGGGTCTGCACATCAATGTGAACGGTGATATCGGGGTGCTGCTGGGCCAGTTGCGGCAGGCGCGGCAGCAGCCAGCGGGTGGCAAAAGTAGGCACGGCCGCCAGATTGATGGGGCCGCCCTCGCCCTGGTGGCTCATCAGATCCAGCGTGTCACGCTCCAGCCCCTGCAGCCAGCGCCCGACCTGGGTTGCGTAATGCCGGCCCGCATCGGTGAGCAGCACGCCATGGCGCGTGCGCCTGAACAGGGCCAGCCCCAGAAACTCCTCCAGCGCAATGATCTGGCGCGAGACCGCGCTTTGCGTCAGCGACAGCTCCTGTGCGGCCTTGGTATAGCTGATATGGCGGGCAGCCGATTCGAAGCAGGCCAGGGCCTGGGTGGAGGGAAGCACTCTGCGCATATTACGTATTCCTTGGGCGCATTCATAAAAAGCAGATCAAAGTCAAAACCTGATCTATTTAACTTATACATGCATTTTTCTCATCCATAGATGATTATTCATCGTTTGCCAGCCTCTATTTCGGCCACCTAAGATGTGTGCAAGCACTCAGGCGAGAAAGCGCCTGCAGCCCGACACCTTGCATTCAGGAGACGAACATGGCCAATGGCTACCAGTGGGACGACTGCTTCCAGCTCGACCAGCAACTGACCGAAGACGAGCGCATGATCCGCGACGCCGCACGCGAGTACTGCCAGGACAAGCTCAAGCCCCGCGTGCAAGCCATGTTCCGCAATGAGTCGGTGGATATCAGCATCTTCCGAGAGATGGGCGAACTGGGCCTGCTGGGCCCCACCATCCCCACGCAGTACGGCGGTGCAGGCCTGAACTATGTGAGCTACGGTCTGGTGGCGCGCGAGATCGAGCGCGTGGACTCCGGCTACCGCTCCATGGCCTCCGTGCAATCGTCCCTGGTGATGGTGCCCATCAACGAGTTCGGCACCGAAGCCCAGAAGATGAAATACCTGCCCAAGCTGGCCTCGGGTGAATTCATCGGCTGCTTCGGCCTGACCGAGCCCGACCACGGCTCCGACCCTGGCTCCATGGCCACGCGTGCCTACAAGGTTGACGGCGGCTATCGCCTCAAGGGCAACAAGATGTGGATCACCAACAGCCCCGTGGCCGACGTGTTCGTGGTCTGGGCCAAGGAAGTCTCCGAGGACGGCACTGTGGGCCAGATCCGCGGCTTTGTGCTGGAAAAGGGCATGAAGGGCCTGTCCGCCCCCGCCATCCACGGCAAGGTGGGCCTGCGCGCCTCCATCACCGGTGAAATCGTGATGGACGATGTGTTCTGCCCCGAAGAGAACGCCTTCCCCGATGTGCGCGGCCTCAAGGGCCCGTTCACCTGCCTGAACAGCGCCCGCTTCGGCATTGCCTGGGGCGCGCTGGGTGCGGCAGAAGACTGCTGGCACACCGCCCGCCAGTACACGCTGGACCGCAAGCAGTTCGGCCGCCCCCTGGCCGCCAACCAGCTGATCCAGAAGAAGCTGGCCGACATGCAGACCGAAATCACGCTCGGCCTGCAGGCCGCGCTGCGCGTGGGCCGCATGAAGGACGAGCACCAGAACGTGATCGAAATCACCTCTCTGGTCAAGCGCAACAACTGCGGCAAGTCGCTGGACATCGCCCGCATGGCGCGCGACATGCTGGGCGGCAACGGCATCAGCGACGAGTTCGGCGTGGCCCGCCATCTGGTGAACCTGGAGGTGGTGAACACCTACGAAGGCACGCACGATGTGCATGCGCTGATCCTGGGCCGTGCCCAGACCGGTATTGCGGCGTTTGCTAATTAACTCCCCCTGAGCGGCTACGCCGCTTCCCCCTCTCTCTTCGGGAGGGGGACGGCAGCTTCGCCGCGAGGCGGCTCTTGCTGGCTGCCCTTACCTCGGGGCGATGCCAACCACCGCTATTCATTTGTTAGCTGGTACCGCTTGATTTGTCTGGGTTTTGAATAGTTTTCAGCTCAGAACCCAGACAAATAAAGCGCAAGCAGCTATTTATTTCATTGTTTCGCTTTACGGGATCATCCGACATGAACGCAAGCTCCACCACTCCCACAGGCGCATTGGCAGGCATCAAGGTGCTGGATCTGTCACGCGTGCTGGCGGGTCCATGGGCCACGCAGATGCTGGCCGATCTGGGGGCCGATGTGGTCAAGGTGGAGCGCCCTCTCGCCGGCGACGACACACGCCATTGGGGGCCTCCGTTCCTCAGGGACGACGCGGGCAACGATACGCGCGAGGCCAGCTACTTCACGGCCTGCAACCGCAACAAGCGCAGCATCACCGTGGACATGGCGCACCCCGAGGGCCGGGCGCTGCTGCAGCGCATGGCGCAAGAGGCCGATGTGGTGGTGGAGAACTTCAAGACCGGGGGACTTGCGCAATACGGTCTGGACTATGAGAGTCTCAAGGTGCTGAACCCGCGCCTGGTGTACTGCTCCATCACGGGTTTCGGCCAGGACGGCCCCTATGCCGAACGCGCGGGCTATGACCTCATGGTGCAGGCCATGTGCGGACTGATGAGCATCACCGGCCATGCCGATGGCGAGCCCGGCGGCGGCCCCTTGAAAGTGGGCGTGGCCGTGATCGATGTGTTCACGGGGCTGTATGCCAGCAACGCCATCCTGGCCGCGCTCAATGCCCGCGACAACGCGAGAAATGGCAGCGGCCAGGGTCAGTACATCGATATGGCGCTGCTGGATGTGGGCATGGCCGTGCTGGCCAACCAGGCCGCCGGCTTTCTGGCCACCGGCCAGGCGCCGGGCCGCGCCGGCAACACCCATCCCAGCTTGGCGCCGTATCAGGACTTCCCGACGCTGGACGGCAATGTGCTGCTGGCCATCGGCAATGACGGCCAGTTCGCGCGCTTTTGCGCAGCGATCGGCGAGCAAGCCTGGGCGCAGGATGCGCGCTTTGCCACCAATACCGCCCGCGTGCACAACCGCGCGGCGCTGCTTGAGCTGATGAAGCCGCAGATGCGCCAGCGCAGCACCGCCGACTGGATTGCGCTGCTGGAGGACAAGGCCGTGCCCTGCGGGCCCATCAACACCATCGCCCAGGCTTTTGACGACCCGCAGGTCAAGGCCCGGGGCATACACAAGACATTGCCGTCGAGCGCAGGCCATGGCATCTCTGCCATGGCCACCGTGGCCAGCCCCATGCGGCTGTCCGCCACGCCCGTGACCTACCGCAATGCACCGCCCGCACTGGGTCAGCACACTGATGAGGTGCTGCTGGAGTTGGGGCTGAGCCCTGCCGATCTGACGTTGCTGCGGGAGCGCGGCGCGATCTGACTCCCTTTTCACATGGGCAGAGCACGGCATAGATCGGTGCCTGCCTTTCACACATCACACCAAGGAGACAAACATGTTCAAGTTCACCGCCACCGTCGTGGCCGCCCTCGCCGTTTGCGGCGCAGCCCAGGCGCAGAGCAACTACCCCAACAAGCCCATCAGACTGCTGGTGCCCTTTGCCGCCGGCGGCACGACCGACCTGATCGCCCGCATCATTGCCGAGCCTCTGAGCCGTGAACTGGGCCAGTCCGTGGTGGTGGAAAACAAGGGCGGCGGCGGCGGCAGCATCGGCGCCTCCGAAACCGCACGCGCAGCACCCGATGGCTACAACCTCGGCATTGCCACCGTCTCCACCACGGCGACCAATCCGGCCATCAACCCCAAGATTCCCTACAACGTGGCCACCGACTTCACGCCCATCGTGAACATTGCCGCCACGCCCAACATCATTGCGGCCAACCCCAAGTTCGCCGGCAAGGACTACAAGAGCTTCCTGGCCGAGATCAAGAGCCAGCCCGCCAAGTACTCCTACGCGTCGCCCGGCCTGGGCTCCATCACCCACCTGATGATGGAAATGTTCAAGCTGGAAACCAAGACCGAGATGACCCACGTGCCCTACCGTGGCTCGGGCCCTGCGCTCAACGACACCGTGGCCGGTCAGGTGCCGCTGATTTTCGACAACCTGCCCTCCACTCTGCCCTTTGTGAAGGAAAAGCGTCTCACGGCCCTGGTCGTCGCCGCTCCGCAGCGCATTGCAGCCCTGCCTGATGTGCCGACCTTCAAGGAAGTCGGCCTGCCCCAGGTCAACCGCATGGCGTACTACGGCATCGTCGGCCCCAAGAACCTGCCCAAGGACGTCGTGGCCAAGATCAACGCTGCCGTGCGCAAGGCAGTGCAGGACCCCAACGTGAAGAAGCGCATCGAGGAAAGCGGCTCCATCATCATGGCCGACACCCCCGAAGCCTTTGCCAAGCAGATGGCCGAAGAGCTGGCCGTCTACAAGAACGTGGTGCAAAAGCAGAATCTGAAAATGGACGAATAAGCGTCTTTCGCACATGAAAAAAGTCCTCGCCGGCACATACCGGCGAGGACTTTTTCTTTGCCCCGCCTCATGCACAAGCCAGGTGCTCATGCATGAAACTGGTGCAATGCAAGACCTGTTTCTCAGAAACGGTGGCGGATACCCACCAGGGCGCTGGTGCCGGACTTGTTGGGAATGTCCATGCTCACGCGGTCATACATGGCCACGGCGTAGACATCGGTGCGCTTGGACAGGAAATGGTCGTAGCCCAGGCTGACCGTGGTGCGTGTGCCGCTGACGTTGCCCACTTCCGACTTGGTGCGTGCAGCCGCTGCCTTGAAGGTACCGGGCGTGCCGCTAACGGGGATGTCCAGACCCAGCGAGTAGGTGGTGTTCTCGCGATCCTGGGCATTGATCTTGGCCTGGCCGTAGGTGGCATAGAGCTTGGCCACGCTGAAGTCGTAGCTGCCGCCCACCATCCAGTTGCTCTTGGTCGGCATCACCGCCAGCGATACTGGGTTGTTGATCTGCGCACGCTCGTAGAACGCGGTCAGGCTCAGCGGTCCGCCCGAGTACATCAGGTTCAAGCCCACATTCTTCTTGCCCTTGTTGCCGCTGCTGGTCTGCTCGCCGAACTGGTAATGCACATTGGCCCTGAGGCCGCCGAAACTGGGCGTGGAATACAGGATCTGGTTGCTCCAGCCGGTGTTGGAGGCCGTGGTCAGGCTGTCCGTTCCCCAGGCCGCGGTCGTCATATTGGCATGCAGCACCAGCGGCGAGACCGTGAAGGAGTCGCCAAACGGATTGGTCAGTACCGTGGGCAGGAAGTTAGGCGCCAGGCCACGGCCCAGGCTCACGCGGCCAAAGCTGCCAGCCAGACCCACATTGGCATCACGCGAGAAAAAGGGGTCGGCATCAAAGCGGCCGGGGGTACCGGTATCGGCACGGAAAAAGCTCGTGATATTGAAGTCGGCCTTGAGGCCGCCGCCCAGATCCTCCACGCCCTTCACACCCCACCAGGAAGTGGTCAGACCGCCGGAGCCAACCGAGGCCACGCGCTGCTGGCCTGCCAGCTTCATGGAGCCGGCATAGCTGTCGACGGTGCCGGTGAGCTGCACGGAGCTCTGGGCCTGGACCGACAGGCTGGCCGCAGCCAGGGCGATGGTGGTGAAGGTAGCGGCAAACGCTTTCATGGGTGGTTTCCTCTCTAAAAAAGTTTGAGACAAACCACCCATGCAAGAGTCAGGCCAGTTTTGTATACAAAACTAGGACTTCAAACGAAAGCTGTCGGCCAGCTTCAGCATCATGAACAGCCAGAGCGCGCCGCCCAGCGCAATCAGCAGCCCACCCACCAGACCGATATGCGTCATGCCCCATTGCTGGCTGACGATGCTGCCCAGCAGCGCGCCGCCGCCAATGCCGATATTGAAAATACCCGAGAACATGGACATGGCCACATCAGTGGCATCGGGCGCCAGATTCAGTACCTTGGACTGCATGGACAGCGCAAAGCAGATCATGGCAATGCCCCAGACCGAGCTTTGCAGATACAGGCTCCAGACATGCGTGCTGCTCATGACCAGCAGCAGCAGGCTCAGCGCCAGCACGCCGATGGACGCCAGCAGAAAGCCGCGCGGAAAGCGCATGCCGAACCAGCCGAACAGCACGCTGCCCACAATACCCATGCCGCCATACAGCAGCAGCACGGCCGTGGTCACATCGCCGGCGTGGCCGGCAATGTCCTGCACAAAGGGCTCGATGTAGCTGTAGGCGGTGAACTGACCGGTAATCACCACCACCAGCAGCACATAGATACCGACCAGGGCCGGGCGCCTGAACAGCATGGGCACACTGGACAGTGAACCGGCGTTCTCGCTGGGCAGCAGAGGCAAGAGCTTGCCCAGCACCAGCATCACCGCCGCTGCCACCCCACCGATGGCCAGAAACGTCATGCGCCAGCCCAGCCATTCACCCACGATGCGACCCAGCGGAATGCCCAGCACCATGGCCACGGAGGTGCCCGTGGCCAGCAGGCTCAGCGCCATGGCCTTCTTGCCCGGCGGCGCCACGCGCACGGCCAGCGAGGCCGTGATGGACCAGAACACCGCATGCGACAGCGCAATGCCGATGCGGCTGATAACCAAAGACGCATAGCTCCAGGCCACGCCCGAGAGCAGGTGGCTGAGCACAAACACCGCGAATACGCCCATCAGCAGCTTGCGCCGTTCCACCTTGCGCGTGAGCAGCATGAAGGGCAGCGAGGCCAGCGCGACCACCCAGGCATAGATGGTAAGCATCAGCCCCACCTGCTCCACCTGCATCTCGAAGCTGGCGCCAATGCTGCTGAGCAAACCGACGGGCACGAACTCGCTGGTGTTGAAGACAAAAGCACCCAGCGCCAGCGCAATGACGCTGAGCCAGGCCTGGGCGGGGGATCGGGCGGGAGATATCGAGGTGGAGGTCGGAGAGGCTAAGGGCTCTGTCATGAATTTGCAGCTTGCTGCAGCGCAGCATAAAGACCGAATTGTGCGCGCCCATGCGTCAAACAGGGCGCGCAGTCCGCTTATTCCGCAGCCATTGCAGGGACGAGGGCCTGCCTGCGCTTCTGAATGAGCCTGGCCAGCAGCACCAGAACCAGTGCAATATTGAAGGCCAGCACCAGCATCGCCTGCCAACTGCCGCGATGCAGCAGATGGAGCAGCTCAAACGGCAGGTACACGGTGCTGGCCAGTACGCCGAACCACTCGCCCCAGGCCTTGTCCTGCCACAGACCCCAGGCCTCGATCAAGCGCACGGCCGCATAGAGACAGCCGAGCAGCACCAGCGTACTGACCGGCGTGACGTTGAGGGCATCCGCGGCCTGAAGCAGCAGGGCCGGATAGCGTTGCTGAGGCGTCAAGCCCATATGGCCGATCAACTCCAGCACCAGGCGATGAATATCGTGGTGCAGCAGACTCAGCACGCCCCACAGCCCCAATAGCGCCGCCACGCCTTTGGTGGCCTCGAACACGGCCATGGCCTTGACCGCAGTGCGCAGTGACGACTGTGAACTCATGGGCGTTTCCGTCGCTGAAAGCACCACTATAGAAACAACTGCCGGATAGCGCCCGCGCTTACCTGATGCAAACACGCACCGCCATCTGCAGCAGCTCAAGTGGCTCTAGGCGCCTGCACCCCATGTAGAGCGCAGGCCCAAGCTGCAGCAGGATCTACGGCAGAATCAATAGGCCACCGTGAAGCGCTCACGCACATGGAGGCCCTGCTCCAGTGCATCGATCAGCGCCACGGCCAGGTCTTGCACCGAAATATCGCCGGGCTGACCGTCAGCCTGCATCAACGGCTCGTCCTTGCCCGTGCGGTACTCGGCAGTGCGGCCCCTGGATTGCGCAGCCGAGCCGCCATGAAAGCCCACGGCCGGACTCAGCATGGTCCAGTCCAGAGAGACTTCCTTTTGCAGCTCGGCAAACATGTCGCGCGCCGCCGAGGCGCCGGGCTTGATGAACGCCGGAAAGTCGGGTGAATCCACCAGTTGCTGGCCATTCACATACAGGCTGCCGGCGCCGCCCACGACCAGATAGCGCTTGATGCCCGCAGCCTTGACACCCTGCACGATGGCACGCGAGCCCTGCATGAAATCATCATAGATATTGGGATTGTTCCAGCCCGCGTTATAGGCGCTGACCACCGCGTCGCAGCCGGTCACGGCGCGCTGCACCTCGTCGGCATTGAGCACATCGGCCTTGACGAACTGCACATGCTCGCGTGCGACGGCGGCTTCGGGCTTGCGTACCAGGGCCACGACTTCATGACCGCGACGCAGCAGCTCATCCAGCAATCCGGCACCGACAAAACCTGTGGCGCCAATCAATGCAACTTTCATGGAAAAACTCCTTGTATCTTCAACAGGGCTAAAGATTAATCGGCATTAATCGCGAGAAAAACCCCCTTCAGCCACCATGACCTTGAAGCAGCACTTCAAAATAGCCGGATGGAAGATTTCAGACGCATGGCCATTTTTGCCGCCGTGGTGGAGCGCGGCAGCATGAGCGCGGCCGCCCGCCAGCTCGACATGACACCCTCGGCGGTCAGCCAGCACATCCGTCAGCTGGAGCAGGAGGCCGGCCTGACGCTGCTGCACCGCTCCACGCGCCAGCTGACGCTGACCGATGCCGGCCAGCGCTTCTACATCCAGTGTGCCGCCATGTGCGAAGCGGCCAGCCGGGCACGCGCCGAGCTGGCCGCCGAGCATCAGCGCCCCAGCGGCGAGCTGCGTCTGGCCGCCCCTGCCGGCTTTACCCAACATGCTGCCCCGGCGCTGGGCAAGTGGCTGGCCATGCATCCTGAGCTGCGGCTGCGCCTGCTGATGGACGACGCCCCCATAGATCTGATCCAGGCGCGCGTGGATCTGGCGCTGCGCTTCGGCAATCTGCAGGACTCCAGCTGGGTGGCCCGCCATCTGGGGCGCAGCGCCACCGTGCTCTGCGCCTCGCCAGATTGGATCAAGGCTCATGGCAACACGCCTCGACACCCCGGCGAGCTGGCACAGCTGCCCTGGCTGGAGATGAGCCGCAGCGACGATGCCCAGGCCGACTTTCTCTGGCGGCACCAGGGTACGGCCCAGGAGTTCCGGCTGCAGGTGCGCCCGCTCATGGTCAGCAACCACCGCAGCGCCGTGCAGCAGTTCTGCGAAGCGGGTCTGGGCCTTGCCCTGCTCTCGGCCCATGACGTGGCAGCCAGTCTGGAGTCTGGCAGCCTGGTGCGCCTGCTGCCCGACTGGAATATGGGCATGCTGGACATCTGGGCCGTCACCGCCAGCCGCGACACCCTGCCCGCCAAGGTGCGCGAGGCCATCGAGGTGCTGCGCGAGTACTTCGGTCAGCTCCAGGGCATGCAGAACTAGCGCAATCCTCAGGCATGCGAGGACCTGGCAGCAATCCAGGTCTGCCGCCCAGGCGCCGAAAGCAAAAAAGCCTGCAAATGCGAAGCACCTGCAGGCTTTGCAAAACAGGCCACACCACATGGCCCTGCGCACTCAAACCATCATTTCAGATCGATAGGCGTCTTGTTGCCGTTCACATAGCGGCTCAGCGTATAGCTGGGGTTCTTCATTTCGCCGTTCTTCTCGAACTGGATCTTGGAGGTCACACCCGAGAAGTCGGACTTCTGCAGGAAGGGGATATAGACCTTGGGGTCCCAGGAGTTGGCACGCTTCATGGCGTCGGCCAGCAGCATGGTGCCATCATAGAAATAGGGGCTGTAGACCTGGAACTGGCCTGGATACTTGGCGTCATAGCGCTTCTTCCACTCCGTGCCGCCAGGCATCTTGGCAATGGAGGCACCGCCGTCGGCGCAGACCACGTTCTCCAGCGGCTTGGCGCCCGCTGCCACCTTGGCCAGCTCGGTCACGCAAATGCCGTCGCCGCCGAACATCTTGACGTCATTCATGCCCAGCTGAGCCATCTGGCGCAGCATGGGACCGGCCTGACCGTACATGCCGCCGTAGAAGATGGCATCGGGCTTCTTGGCCTTGATGGAGGTCAAAATGGCCATAAAGTCCGTGGCCTTGTCGTTGGTGAACTCGTTGGCAACGATCTTGATGCCCTGCTTTTCGGCATCCTTCTTGAACACATTGGCCAGACCCTGACCATAGGCCGTGCGGTCGTCGATCACGGCCACGTTCTTGAGCTTGAGGTTCTTGGCCGCATAGGTGGCCAGTGCAGCACCCAGGGCGTTGTCGTTGGCGATCACGCGATAGGTGGTGTTCCAGCCGGGCTTGGTCAGGTCGGGGTTGGTTGCCGCGCCCGTGATCATGGGAATGCCGCAGTCCTGGAAGACCTTGGACGACGGAATCGCCACGCCGGAATTCACAAAGGCCACGGCACCGGCGACCTTGTCATCGCAGAGCTTCTGCGAAGCGGCCGTGCCCTGCTTGGGATCGGCCACATCGTCTTCAGCCACCAGCACAAACTTGACCTTCTTGCCGCCGATTTCCATGCCCTTGGCGTTCAGGTCCTCGATGGCCATGCGCACGCCGTTTTCATCGTCCTTGCCGAAGTGAGCCTGAGGGCCGGAGGTCGGGCCGATGTGGCCGATCTTGATGATCTGCTCCTGGGCCATCACCCCGCCTGCCATACCTGCTACGACTGTCGCGATACACAACTTGCCAAAATTCTTCATTGCGCACTCCACTCGGTTGAGACAAGACGCAACCTTATGCCCCACGGCAGGCAATTGGCAATGAGGCAATCACATAGGTGCAGGGAGTGCTACACCGGCACAACAATCAGTGTTTTCAGGGATCGGCAAGTGCGCCGGGCTGTGCTGGAAAAAGCCGCCGCCGCCCCATGCTCGCGAAATGGCAGCAGGACCCAAGAAGAACGCCCCAGACTGGGGCGTTCCTTTATCAACAACTGCCGCTCAGGCTGCCTTGGCCTGCAGGAATGCATCCACCTTGGCATGCTGGTCCAGCGTACTCAGGCAGGCGTGGGCCACTTCCACGCCCTTCTTCACGAAGTGCTGGCGGAAGAACTCCACATGATCGCCATGTTCGTGGAAGTCGCGCGGCGTCAGCACGGCGGAGAACACGGGCACCTCGGAGTCCATCTGCACGCGCATCAGCCCGTCGATCACGGCCGTGGTCACGAATTCATGGCGATAGATACCGCCGTTGACGATCAGTGCCGTGGCGATCACTGCATCGAAACGACCGCTTTGTGCCAGCTTCTTTGCCAGCAGCGGGATTTCAAAGGCACCGGGCACGCTGAAATGCGTGATATTGCCTGCCTGGACGCCTTGTGCCTGGAGCTCGGCCTGGGCGGCATCGCGTGCCTGGTAGACCACTTCGGTGTGCCAGCTGGCACTGATGATGGCAATGCGGCTGCGGCCGGCCACAGCCTTCCAGGGCGTACCGTCGGAAGTCGCGTGAGTGGCAAAGTTCATGGAGATGGGGGTCTGATTCATGGTGGTATTTCCAGAAAATTCCAATGAATCAGGGCGTGCGCAAGAACACCTGCCCATGCGGCAGCGACAGCTGCACCACGGACCAATGCTGCGCGATCTCTTTCATCCGGACTATGACCGTCGGCTCTGGCATCTCACCAGATCTGCTGACCCTGCAGTCTCTGGCGAGACTGCAGGCGCTCGCGGGCTGCTGCAGTCAATGCAAGGCATTGCCGCAGATACCGCCGGTGGGGAGTTGCACCCCGCCCTGAGAACGCTGCTTTGTGGTGAACCTGAATTCACCGCAAGACGAAGTCATTCTAGCGAGGCTTTGGCTGCGCTTTTGACAAAAGGGTCACTATGGCGTCAATCAGAAAATTCAAGACATAACCGCCTTCATCGCCCGCCCACAAGCCGAAACAAGCTCTCATTTAATGAGCACTTAGCATCATGAAGTCAACCCGGAACAGCCGCCGGACGTTGAGAGCACAAAACCTTGTTTCCACCCACACCTCCAACCGACCCGCCATGAAGTCATCCCTGCAGGCAATGATGTCCACCTCCACACGCTGGGCCAGCATGGGGGCTTTGGCGGTGCTTTGCACTGCCTGCGCGGTTCCCGGCGAGTACGACTCCGGCTATGGCGGCGGCTACGGTGGCAGCTATGGCTCCACCACCATCTACAGCACCCAGCCTGCTTATCCGGCCTATCCCGCCTACCCGGTGTACCAGGGCCAGGACCGCAATGACTGGGCGTGGCGCGAACGTGAACGCCGTCAATGGGAGCGCCAGCGCGAGCTGGAACGCGATCGCGCCCAGAACATGCGTGATCGCGAGCAATGGCAGCGTCAGATGGAGCGCGATCGCGCTCAGCAACAGCGCGACCGGGATCAGCAGCGCCGCGACTGGGATCGTCAGCAATCCCAGAATCGCCGCGATCAGGACCAGATGCGCCGCCAGCAGGAACGCGAGCAGCAACAGCAATCGCAGCAGCGCGAGCGTGACCGCATGCAGGCCGAACGCGATCGCCAGCAACAGGCCCGCGACCGCCAACAGCAAGACCGCGAACGTGAGCGCGATCAGCGCCAGCAGCAACGCCAGCGCGAAGGCCAGCAGCAAGGCTTTCCTCCTCGCGGTGACTGGCGCTGACCCGATGCTGCGGCACGGCACCGCTTCTGCTTTTCTTGCCGCCACTTCATAATTTGCAGGCACTCAAACGCCTTTGAAGGAGCGGTCATGTCAGAGCCCCTATCTCCCTCCGTCATCATGCGCAAGCTGCCGCTGGGCTTGCTGCTGGGCTGGGCGCTGATCGCAGGCACGGCCCAGGCTCAGGTCATGCGCTGTGTCGATGCCAAGACCGGCGAGGTCACCTATACCAACGGTCGCTGCATCTCGGGCGAAATGAGCACGCAGATTCAGGCGGCGCAAAGCGCCGAGGAAATTGCGTCCGAGCGTGCCAATGCCAGCCAGGCGCGGGAGCGCAGCAAGGCCCAGATGGCGCGCGACGATGCCCAGCGCCGCCAGCGCGAAGAGCAGGAACGCAAGGAGCGCGAAGCCGCCGAGAGAGCCCAGGCCCGGGCCGGTGCCAATCTGGAAAACACAGCCGCCTGCCGCCAGGCCCGCGAGCGCTACAACGCCATACTGGCCGAAGCCAGCCCCGATCCGGCCACCTGGGGAGAGCGCAGCCAGGCAGCCCAGGCCCAGATGGAGATGAGCTGCCTGGGCGCAGCCGCCTACCAGCAGCTGCAGCAAAGCCGGGCGCTGCAGCCCAATGCCATCAACCGCCCGCAGTGGGGCTATGGCTATCCCAACCGCTACCCGCCGGCACGTCCCACTCCGTCGCAGCCACCCGCCAAGATCGTCAACTGCAATGTCTTCCGCTGCTATGACAACCGCGGCGGCGTTCATCCGATACCGTAATCCCCCTGAGGCGCCGTGCACCTTCCCTCAGGGAGCGGCGGCTTCGCTGCGCGGCGATGCTTGCTTGCTGCCCAATGCCTGACCGCGCCAATTTTGGACGATCGTGCTCTTGGCCCTGCCTAGCCTTGCAGGCCTTCGGTCACCGTGGGATAGCGCAGCCTGAGTCTCAACTCGCGCTTGAGCCGCCGATTCGACAGCCGCCGCGACTCGCTCATGAAGCTCAGCAGACTTGCGGGGAGTTCCGTCTGTGCCTGCTCGCGTGAAATGCGCGGCGGCCTGGCCAGGCCGTAGAGATCGGCCGCCAGATCAAAGTAATCCCCCATCTTCAACTGCGTGTCGTCGCTGGCGTGATAGATGCGCTGCGCCTTGCCGCGCCACAGCGCAAGCAGGCAGGCACGCGCCAGGTCATCGGCATGAATATGGTTTGTATAGACATCGTCTTCGGGCTGCAGCACGGCCGTGCCACGCTGCAGCCGGGTGCGGGGCGTACCGCCCTCCCGATCCGGGGCATAGATGCCGGGAATGCGCAGCAGGCTGGCCCGCAGACCCGAGCGCCCTGCAAAGCGCACCGCGAGCTCGGCATTCACGCGGCGCTGTGCTCTGGCAGTCGTCGGCGCGACGGATCGGGTTTCACTCACCCACTGCCCCTGGCAATCGCCATAAACGCCCGAGGTCGATGCATAGACCAGGCTGCGCGGCAGGCTGCGCAGGCGCAGTGCCCGCAGCAGCGCAGTGGTACGGGTGTCCAGCCACCTGCGTTCATCCCCGGCAGCTGGAGCCGGAGGCGGCGCCAGCTGCAGCACACGCGTCGCGATACCTGCCAGTCTGCGCAGACTGGCCGGATCATCCAGATCCCCCCACAAAGGCCTCACAGCCTGGGCATGCAGCAAACCGGCCCGTTCCGGATTGCGGCTCAAGGCCAGCACCTGGACTGCCTGCCTGCCGCGGCCCGAAGTGAGCAGCAATCGGGACACGCGCTGACCCACATCGCCGTGGCCGACGATCAATAAACGTTCACGACGAAAGCGCGCTGGCAGCGCGCCCAATGGGCTTTGGTTTGAGGGCAAAATCGGGACCTGGTGCGTACAAGTTCTAAGGAGCCGCTGGCGTTGCTGCGACAGCAGCAGCGCCGACAAAAAAGGCTGCCGGATACGCCTTCAAGGATAACCAAAACGTCATGACCGAGATTGCCCACGCTTCGTTTGAAATTACCGTCCAGCCCAGCGGACGTGCTTTTGCCACTCAGGGCGCTGAAACCATTC
>Ga0209370_1001375_pt1 | contig 21847 bp, 21 predicted proteins | sample AgamicAtPrz_FD_187164 | JGI IMG/M metagenome (GOLD analysis project Ga0209370, IMG submission 187164) | Agave microbial communities from Guanajuato, Mexico - At.P.rz (SPAdes) (version 2) | ecosystem: Host-associated > Plants > Phyllosphere > Phylloplane/Leaf | place: Guanajuato, Mexico... | reverse complement strand
CAGAACAGGTCGCCCTCCTATGCTATGGGCGCCCTCCCGTTCGGGCGGAAGGCAAAACTAGCCAATTACCCGCCACGCGCTGAATCAGTTCCCGTCAAAACCCGTCAAGCGGCGCCAATAACGCCTCAAGACGTCTTTTGATATCTCTTGATTTAACCTCAAAGCCCCGCCACTCCTAGACTCGCCCCTCACTTCAGGTATGCCGCCGTGGCCACGCCAATGGCGCCAGCGACCTCGTGCCCTGGCACGTGACTGCTGCCCTGTCTCTCCGATTTTTTGGAAAAGTGCGGTTTGGCAGATGCTCGGTAATTCGAAAATCCACCACGATGTTCAGCCTGATCAGTTGCTGCGGCTCAAGCCGCACAAACTCGGTCGGCACTATCACCGCATCCCGAATTACATCCGGGAAACGTCGGGCAAATACCCGCGCCTGGTCAGTGACTATTTCCTGCGCAACTACCGCATCAACCTCGAGCTGCAGGGCGTCGACGTGCTTGAGCATTTCAAGTGCCCGGCCGAATGCACCTATCGCAGTGCCCACGGCAAGGTCGGCTTCGCCATCGAACGCAGCCTGCTTACCGAAGCCCTGGAGTGTTACTACGGCGGCACGTCGCTGCCGGGTGGCGAGATGCCCCCGGAAAGCTCGTCCGAGCAGCGCATGCGTGATCGCCTCGGCAGCGACGTGGTGCACCTGTTGCTGCGCGCGCTGCTCGCCGGCGAAGACCCCGGCAAGCTCAGCCACCACGACAGCACCTATGACGAGGTGCAGTGGGAGTACCAGGCCGAGTTTCGCTACATCAGCCATATCACCGGCACCCAGGCTTCGCTGTACCTGTATCTGGATGCCCAACTGGTCGACGAACTGACGCGCCGCAACAGCCCGCCCCCGGCGCGGCTGAACGGCAATCCTGCGCAGCACATCCAGCAGTTGCCGGTGCAGCTCGATTGCGTGCTGGCGCGCCTGCGCATGCCGCTGTTGCAGGTGCTCAACCTGAAGCGCGGCGACATCCTGCCAATTCGCCTGGCGGAGCGCTGCGATATCGAGATCAACCAGCAGAAGCTGTTTCGCGGCACCGTTTTCGAGGAAGACGGCGCCCTTTTCCTGACATCCCTCGAGAGCGTGCAGACCCCATGAGCGGCCCGATTTCCGACAGCGAACTGGACAACCTGATCAACGACGACCTGGCCGGCGCACCGGCAGAGAGCGGCGCTCCCGCCCGCGAGCTGGGCCAGGACCTGAACTTCTTCGGCAAGATCCCGGTGGACGTCAGCCTTGAAGTGGCCTCAACCCGGGTGTCGCTCAAGGAGCTGATGGAGGTCGACACCCACAGCGTGATCGTGCTCGACAAGCTGGCCGGCGAACCGCTGGACGTGAAGGTCAACGGCGCGCTGTTCGCCAAGGCCGAAGTGGTGGTGATGAACGGTAATTACGGCCTGCGCATCGTCGAGTTGTGCGGCAACGGCCTAGACGACCTGGCTCCATGACCGCATCCCGTGTCGCCCGCCTTGGCGGGCTGGCCCTGGCGCTGCTGCCCCTGAGCGTGCAGGCGGCCAACGGTGACATCACGCTCTTGAGCCTGAACGACACCGAGAACGGCCAGGACCTGAGCGTCAAGGTACAGATCCTGGTACTAATGACGCTGCTCGGCCTGCTGCCGGCCATGCTGCTGATGATGACCTGCTTCACCCGCTTCATCATCGTGCTGGCCATCCTGCGTCAGGCCATCGGCCTGCAGCAGAGCCCGCCGAACAACGTGCTGATCGGCATCGCCCTGTGCCTGACCCTGCTGGTGATGCGCCCGGCCTGGCAGGAGCTATACGAGAATGCCTACCAGCCCTTCGAGACCGACCAACTGACGCTGCCCGAGGCGCTGGACAGCGCCAAGGGCGTGATGGCGCGCTTCATGCTCGCGCAGACCAACAAGAACTCGCTGATCACCATGGTCGAGCTGGCCGGCGAGACCATGCCCGAGGATCCGACCACCCTGGATTTCTCGCTGATCCTCCCGGCGTTCGTGCTCAGCGAACTGAAAACCGCGTTCCAGCTGGGCTTCATGATCTTCATTCCGTTTCTGGTCATCGACCTGGTGGTGGCCAGCGTGCTGATGGCCATGGGCATGATGATGCTTTCGCCGATGATGATCTCACTGCCCTTCAAGCTCATGGTGTTCGTGCTGGTGGACGGCTGGACACTGATGATGGGCACCCTCGCCACCAGTGTTCAACCCTTCTAGGTTGCCGCCATGCTGACGCCCGACACCGCTGTTTCCATTGTCGCCAACGCCGTGCACATCACCGCCCTGGTGGTCTGCGTGCTGGTCGTACCGAGCCTGCTCGGCGGCCTTTTGGTGAGCATTTTCCAGGCGGCCACGCAGATCAACGAACAGATGCTGAGCTTTCTGCCGCGCCTGCTGATCACCCTCGGCATGCTGGTGTTCGCCGGCCACTGGATTCTGCGCACGCTGAGCGAGCTGTTCATCGAGAGCTTCCAGCAGGCCAGCCGTCTGGTCGGGTAGACGCACGTGCTTGCCGAAGCCTCCGTCTACCAGTTGTCCCAGCTGCTGCTCACCCTGCAGGGCTACTGGGCACCCTTCTGCAGGCTGCTGGCGTTCTTTGCCGTGGCGCCGATGTTCGGCCACCGCGCCCTGCCCGTGCGCGCCCGGGTCGTGCTGGCGTTGCTGGCCAGCATCGCCCTGGCCCACAGCCTGCCGCCGCTGGACTACTTCGAGCCGCTGTCGGTGCGCGGCCTGCGGGTGGCCTTCCAGCAGCTGGCCATCGGCGCCCTGCTGGGCCTGTCGATGCAACTGGTGTTCACCGTGTTCACCCTGGTCGGTGAAATCATCTCCACCCAGATGGGCATGAGCATGGCGCGCTACAACGACCCGGTGAACGGCGTGTCGTCGTCCTCCATCGTCGCCCAGGTGTATTTCATCCTGCTGCTGTTCCTGTTCTTTTCCATCGACGGCCACCTGCTCGGTATCAGCGTGCTGTACCAGAGCTTCGTGCACTGGCCGATGGACGAACCCCTGCCCTACGCCGGCTTCATGGCCTTCGCCCAGTCGCTGAGCTGGATGATCGCCGCCGCGACCCTGTTCACCCTGCCCATGGTGTTCTGCACCATGCTCGTGCAGTTCTGCTTCGGCCTGCTCAATCGCATTTCGCCGGCGATGAACCTGTTTTCCCTGGGCTTTCCACTGTCGATCATCACCGGCCTGCTGTGCATCTACATGACGCTCGCCGACGTGCCCCAGCACTATCTGCACCTGACTCGCCGCCTGCTCGATGACCTCGGCACCCTGATGGGAGGCGGCCTGACATGAGCGACCAGAGCAGCCAGGAAAAAACCGAACAGCCCACGCACCAGAAGCTCAAGAAGACCAAGGAAGAAGGCCAGGTCGCGCGCTCCAAGGACCTGTCTACCACCATCACCCTGCTGGCCACCCTGATGACCCTCAAGTACAGCGTCGGCTGGTTCTACACCGGCCTGCAGGACAGTTTCGCGCGTACCTTCGTCAACCTGCAGCCGGGCCAGCTCGGCCAGGACGACCTCGAGCAGTTCCTGGCCCATAACCTGATGCTGTTCGTCATGCTGCTGGTGCCCCTGGGGCTGACCAGTCTGCTGGTGGTGGTGTTTTCCATGATCCCTGGCGGCTGGGTGTTCGCCAGCAAGAACTTCGCCTTCAAGGCCTCCAAGCTCAACCCGCTCAGCGGCCTGAAGCGCATGTTCTTCTCGGCGCAGGGCTGGACCGATCTGTTCAAGTCCCTCGGCAAGATCCTCGTGCTGGGCCTGCTCGCCGCCTACCTGGCGCGCGACGTGGTGACGCAACTGACGGCCCTGCAGCGCAGCGACGTGTACACCGCCATCGCCGGCGCTTTGAACCTGGCGATGAACACCGCACTGATCCTGCTGGTGGTATTCATCCTCTTCTCGCTGATCGACATTCCCTTGCAGCGCCTGCTGTTCCATCGACGCCTGCGCATGAGCAAGCAGGAGATCAAGGAAGAGCACAAGAATCAGGAAGGCCGCCCCGAGGTCAAGGCGCGCATCCGTCAGGTGCAGAAGCAGATGCTGCATCGCCAGATCAGCAAGGTGATCCACGAGGCCAACGTGGTGATCGTCAACCCGCAGCACTATGCGGTCGCCCTGCGCTATGACAGCAGCAAGGCCGAAGCGCCCTACGTGATCGCCCGCGGCAACGACGACACCGCGCTGTACATCCGCGAACTGGCCCAGCGCCACGGCCTGGATCTGGTGGAGATTCCGCCCCTGGCCCGGGCCATCTACTTCACCACCCAGGTCAACCAGCAGATTCCCACGGCGCTGTACAAGGCCGTCGCCCAGGTTCTGACCTACGTGCTGCAACTCAAGGCCTGGCGCCAGGGGCGCCGTCGTCGCCCCGAGCTGCCGGGCAACCTCCCGATACCCGAAAGCCTTGCCAACAGAGGCCTGTCATGAAACCACTGCAACACGTCGCATCGACACTGAGCAACGGGCGCCTCGGCATTCCCGTGGTGATCCTGTCGATCCTGGCGATGATCATCCTGCCGCTGCCGCCGTTGCTGCTGGACATCCTGTTCACCTTCAACATCGGCATCGCCGTGCTGGTGCTGATGACCAGCCTGTCGTCGCGCAGCCCGCTGGACTTCTCGCTGTTGCCCACGGTGATTCTCGTCACCACCCTGATGCGCCTGTGCATGAGCGTGGCCTCCACCCGCGTGGTGCTGCTCGATGGCCACACCGGCTCGGGCGCAGCGGGCAAGGTGATCGAAGCGTTCGGCCATGTGGTGATCGGCGGCAACTTTATCGTCGGCATGATCGTTTTCGTGATCCTCACCATCGTCAACTTCATGGTCATCACCAAGGGCGGCGAGCGGATCTCCGAAGTCACCGCGCGCTTCACTCTCGACGCCCTGCCCGGCAAACAGATGGCCATCGATGCGGACCTCAATGCCGGTCTGATCGATCAGGCCGAAGCCAAGAAGCGTCGTGTCGAAGTGGGCAAGGAGGCGGACTTCTACGGCGCGATGGACGGCGCCAGCAAGTTCGTGCGCGGCGACGCCATCGCCGGCATCCTGATTCTGCTCATCAACCTGTTCGGCGGCCTGGCCATCGGCGTGTTCGTCCATGGCCTGGCCGGCGGCGAAGCCTTCCGCCTGTACGCACTGCTGACCATCGGTGACGGCCTGGTGGCGCAGATTCCGGCGCTGCTGCTGTCCACGGCGGCGGCGATCATCATCACCCGGGTCAACGAGAGCGCCGAGATCACCAGCCTGGTGCGCCGGCAGATGCTCGCCTCGCCCCAGGTGCTGTACACCGTGGCGGCCATCCTGTTCATCCTGGCGCTGGTGCCGGGCATGCCGTTCGTGGCCTTCGGCAGCTTCGCCGCGCTGATGGCCTTCATTGCCTGGCACGTCTCGCGCAACGCCCCGCCGATCGAGGGCGAGGTGCTGGAGCAGACCCAGGCGCTGAGCAAGGCGATGGCCACCGAACGCGCCCAGAACCTGGCCTGGGAGGACATCCCGCTGGTCGAACGACTGTCGGTGTCACTGGGCTACAAGCTGGTCGGTCTGGTCAACGAGGAAGGTGGCGCGCCGCTGGTGCAGCGGGTACGCGGCGTACGCCAGACGCTCTCGGAAAGCCTCGGTTTCCTGCTGCCGGAGGTGCACATCCGCGACAGCCTGCGCCTGAAGGCCAACCAGTACCAGATTCTGGTCAATGGCGAGCGGGTAGACAGCGGCGAGCTGCATGCCGACCGCCTGATGGCGATTCCGGCACCGGAACTCTACGGTGAAGTGGACGGCATTCTCGGCACCGATCCGGCCTACCGCATGCAGGTGGTGTGGATTCAGCCGGCGGACAAGTCACGCGCCCTCAACCTGGGCTATCAGGTGATCGACTGCGCCAGCGTGATCGCCACGCACCTGAACAAGGTGATCCGCGAACACCTGCCCGATCTGTTCAAGCACGACGACGTCGAGCACCTGATGCAGCGCCTGACCGTGCAGGCCCCCAAGCTGGCCGAGAACATCAAGGCGCAGCTCAGCTACAGCCTGCAGCACCGCGTGTTCCGCCAACTGCTGCAGGAACAGGTACCGCTGCGCGATATCGTCAGCATCGCCTCGACCCTGCTCGAATCCAGCGAGACCACCAAGGATCCGTTGCTGCTGGCCGCCGATGTGCGCTTCGCCCTGCGTCGCAGCATCGTCTCGGCCATTGCCGGTGAGCGTCAGGAACTGGCCGTGTTCGTGCTCGACAACAGCCTGGAAAACACCCTGCTCAGTGCTCTGTCCATCGCCCAGCAGGCCGGCCCGGTCAGCCTGGACAACATTCCGGTGGAGCCCAACCTGCTCAACCAGTTGCAAAACACCATGCCGGTGGTCAAGGAGCGCCTGCGCAAGGAAGGCCACCCGCCGATCCTCACCGTGATGCCGCAACTGCGCCCGTTGCTGGCCCGCTATGCGCGGGTATTCAGCCCCGGTTTGCACGTGCTCTCGCAGAACGAGATTCCCGAGCGCGTCGGGGTGAACATCCTCGGCACCCTGGGGTGAGATATCAGGGCGGCGTGGCCGGAATACCGCGGTCGACGCGCAGGCGCTCGACGAACGCCACGTAGTCATGGCCGGGCTGCAGCAATTGCAGCCCGAGCTCCTGATGACCACTCTGCGGATTTTCCCGCACCCACAGGCAGGTGGCGTTGAGCTCCACCTGGGTCATGCTGCCGTCACCCGCGCGCATGCGCAGGCTCAGGCCGAGCTGTGCACCCACCTCCACCGGCAGGTCGCAGATCAGCCGCAGACCGTCTTCGCAGACGTCACGGGCATAACCGATGAGCTTGCCGGAGTGGCGGTCGCTGACCTTCACCCGAAACAATGAACGAAACATGATGCGGCTGTATTGACGCATGGCCCTGCCAACGTATGGGAGTCAGCCATACAGAGCGACCCGGCCGCCGCGAAACTTAAATACCTGGGCAGACGATGGCGGATCGTCAGATTGGTCAGGGCGTATCGGGATACTCGAACTCGAACACCCGGGCCACTTCCGAAGCATGCCAGGAGGCGGCCGCGACGCCGTCGGGGGCGCCGTCGAAACGGCCCAGGCGGGTGACGCACTCGAAGAACCCGGTGCGTGGCAGGCGGCTGGCGCCCTGGCTGATCACCAGGGCGCTGCGCAGCGGTCGGTCACTGCGCGCATCCAGTGCGGCCAGGTGTTCGAGCGCGGCGGTGAGGGTCTGCATGGCGGGCGCCGGCAGCGACAGGCGCTCGATCAGTGCGCGATAGGTCAGCAGGTGGCGCTGCCTGCGGGCGTCGTCGAGGGCCGTCAGCAGCGCGTCCCAGTGTACGCGGCTGATGCGCACGCTCATGCTTGCCAACCCGAGATACCCAGCACCCAGGCCAGCGCCCGCAAAATGGCCGCATCGGGCTGACGCTCGCCACTCTCGATCATGCCCAGGTAATGGGGGCTGATGCCCACCGCCCGCGCCAGCTCGTCGCGGCTCAGGCCCTTGGCTTCGCGCAATGCGCTCAGTTCGCTCAGCGCTTTCGGCGCATCGACATCCTGCTGGGTCGGCGCAGCCTCCGGGCGCCTGCCGGCCGCCTGGAGCAGCGCCTGATAATCGGTCCATGGCAGCACCGCATATTCCGGCTCGCCGTCGCGCTCGATCACTTGTACGTTCATGTTCGGTTTCTCCGCAAAGCGCAGCATCCCTCTGCGTGCACCGGCTCAAGGCCCTCAGATAAGCCGGATACTACCAGCCCTGCCGTCCACCGCGCTCGCAACACGTCGGCGCCTGTTCAGGTCGACGCGCCCTGCATGAAGAATTGCAGCAGCGACGCGCCCATGCTGGCCCGCGCTACCCGCCCTCGTCGCTCGCCATCGACCAGGCCGAACAGCAGCGAGGCGAACAGCTCGGTCAGCACCGGCGCGCCGATATCGATACGGAAAATCCCCTCCTGCTGGCCGCGCAGAAAGAACTGGTCCAACGCATTGGTGTAGGGCAACCAGCGCGCCTCCTCGCCACACTGGTGCAGCGAGTCCGGGCGCCACTGAAACATTAGAAACACCAGCAGGTCGCGGTGGACCAGGTGCCCGTCCACCAGGCGTTGCAAGGCTTCGGGCACCGGCGCATGCTGCAGGTCGGCTTCAGCGATGACCTGGTTCATCACCTCGGAGCCGTAGTCGAAGAGCATCTCGATCAGGTTGTCGCGGGTCCCGCAAAAGCGGTTCAGGGTGGCCTTGCTTACGCCGGCTGCCTGGGCGATTTCCTTGAAGGTGCCGCGTGGCTGCTCGACCATGGCCACAGCCAGGGCCTTGAGGAGTTTTTCTTCGGCGACAGGTCGTTGTGTCAAGGCGTTGCTCTCAGGTTTTTCATCACGGCGCGCCATTGTGCAGGAAAAGTCTCAAGAATCGAAAGGACTGCCAAATCTGGTCACACAAAATTCAAATGAGACAATATTGACTCATTTATATCCATGACCGACTATCCGCGCCTTTCCAGAATAATTGCAACGGGCATCGTGCCCCAGGTGAAGCATGAGCAGGATTCGCGCAGGTCACATCGTTTCGGCGATCACCCTTTCCATGGCCATCGCTCTGGCCGGCTGCGACAAGGGCGACAAGGGCTGGGGCGAAGCGCCACCGCGTGAGGTCGATGTGCTCACCATCAAGACCGAACCCTTCACCGTGGTAGCCGAGCTGCCGGGTCGCATCGAGCCGGTACGTGTGGCCGAAGTTCGTGCGCGGGTCGCCGGCATCGTGCTCAAACGCACCTTCGAGGAAGGCGCCGACGTCAAGGCCGGCGACCTGCTGTTCCAGATCGACCCCGCGCCCTTCAAGGCTGCGCTGTCACGCGCCGAGGGCGAGCTGGCCCGCGCCGAGGCTCAGCTGTTCCAGGCCCAGGCCACGGTCGAGCGTTATCAGCCGCTGGTGAAGATCAACGCGGTCAGCCAGCAGGACTTCGACGTTGCCCGCGCCACCCTGCGCAGCGCCCAGGCCGACAAGCGTTCGGCCCAGGCCAATGTGGAAACCGCCAAGCTGGACCTGGGTTACGCCCAGGTGCGCGCGCCCATCGCCGGGCGCATCGGCCGTGCCCAGGTGACCGAAGGCGCGCTGGTCGGCCAGGGTGAAACCACCCTGCTCGCCCGCATCCAGCAGCTCGACCCGGTGTACGCGGACTTCAGCCAGCCGGCCGCCGACGCCCTGCGCCTGCGCGCCGCCATCGCCGATGGTAAGGTCTCCGGCGAGGGGGACAAGACGCTGTCGCTGCGCGTCGATGGCACCGACATCCAGAGCCAGGGCACCCTGCTGTTCACCGACATTTCGGTCGACCGCAGCACCGGGCAGATCGCCCTGCGCGGGCGCTTCGACAACCCGCAGGGCGTGCTGCTGCCGGGCATGTACGTGCGCGTACGCACGCCGCAAGGACTCGATCAGGAGGCCATTCTGGTACCGCAGCGCGCGGTGCAGCGTGCCGCCGACGGCAAGTCCAGCGTGATGCTGCTGGGCGAAGGCAACAGCGTCGAAGCGCGCCCGGTCACCACCGGCGCCATGCAGGGCGCCCGCTGGCAGATTACCGACGGCCTCAAGGCCGGCGACAAGGTCATCGTAAGTTCCCTGAGCGCGATTCAGCCAGGCGCCAAGGTGGTACCCCGTGAAGAAGGCGCGCCAGCGCCCGACGCGCCCGCCAACCCTTCACAGGCGCAATAAGCCGGAGCCCCTGACATGATGTCTCTGTTCTTTATCCGGCGCCCTAATTTCGCCTGGGTGGTCGCGTTGTTCATCACCATGGCGGGTTTGCTGGCCATCCCCTTCCTGCCAGTCGCCCAATACCCCAACGTGGCGCCGCCGCAAATCACCGTGACGGCTACCTACCCGGGCGCCTCGGCCCAGGTGCTGACCGATTCGGTCACCAGCGTGATCGAGGAAGAGCTCAACGGCGCCAAGAACCTGCTGTATTTCGAGTCCACCAGCAACGCCAACGGCATCGCCGAGATCACCGTGACCTTCCAGCCGGGCACCGACCCGGAACTGGCCCAGGTCGACGTGCAGAACCGCCTGAAAAAGGCCGAGGCGCGCATGCCCCAGGCCGTGCTGACCCTCGGTATCCAGACCGAACAGGCCACCGCCGGCTTTCTGCTGATCTACGCGCTGAGCTACAAGGATGGCGGCGCCAACGACGACACCACGGCGCTGGCCGACTATGCCGCGCGCAACATCAACAACGAGATCCGCCGCGTGCCCGGCGTCGGCAAGCTGCAGTTCTTCGCCTCCGAAGCGGCCATGCGCGTGTGGATCGACCCGCAGAAGCTGGTGGGTTACGGCCTGTCCATCGATGACGTCAACAATGCCATCCGCGCCCAGAACGTGCAGGTGCCGGCCGGTGCTTTCGGCAGCACACCGGGCAGCGCCGAGCAGGAGCTGACCGCGACCCTGGCGGTCAAGGGCACCCTGGACAACCCCGAGGAATTCGCCGCCATCGTGCTGCGCGCCAACCAGGATGGCTCGCGCCTGACCCTGGGTGATGTCGCGCGCATCGAGGTCGGCAGCCAGGATTACAACTTCGGCTCGCGCCAGGACGGCAAACCGGCGGTGGCCGCGGCCGTGCAGCTGGCCCCGGGCGCCAACGCCATCCAGACCGCCGAGGCGGTCAAGCAGCGCCTGACGGAGCTGTCCGCCGGTTTCCCGGAAAACGTGCAGTTCTCGGTGCCCTACGACACCTCGCGCTTCGTCGACGTGGCCATCGACAAGGTGATCATGACCCTGATCGAGGCCATGGTGCTGGTATTCCTGGTGATGTTCCTGTTCCTGCAGAACGTGCGCTACACGCTGATTCCGTCCATCGTGGTGCCGGTGTGCCTGCTCGGCACGCTGACCTTCATGTACCTCTTGGGCTTCTCGGTGAACATGATGACCATGTTCGGCATGGTGCTGGCCATCGGCATCCTGGTGGATGACGCCATCGTGGTGGTGGAGAACGTCGAGCGGATCATGGCCGAAGAAGGCCTGGCGCCGGTGCCGGCAACCATCAAGGCGATGGGCCAGGTGTCCGGGGCGATCCTCGGCATCACCCTGGTGCTGTCGGCAGTGTTCCTGCCGCTGGCATTCATGGCCGGTTCGGTAGGGGTGATCTACCAGCAATTCTCGCTGTCGCTGGCGGTGTCGATCCTGTTCTCGGGTTTCCTGGCGCTGACCTTCACTCCGGCGCTGTGCGCCACCATTCTCAAGCCGATCCCCCAGGGGCACCACGAGAAAACCGGTTTCTTCGGCTGGTTCAACCGCAAGTTCACCGGCCTGACCGGCCGTTACACCAAGCTCAACAGCAAGCTGGTACCGCGTGCCGGGCGCTTCATGTTCATCTATCTGGGCATCGTGGTGCTGATGGGTTTCTTCTACCTGCGCCTGCCGGAATCCTTCGTGCCGGTCGAGGATCAGGGCTACATGATCGTCGACATCCAGCTGCCGCCCGGCGCTACGCGCGAGCGCACTTCGGCGACCGGCAAACAGCTGGAGGAATTCCTCGCCTCCCGCGAAGCCGTGGCGACCTCGTTCCTGGTGCTGGGCTTCAGCTTCTCGGGCATGGGCGAGAACGCCGCCATCGCCTTCCCGCTGCTCAAGGACTGGTCCGAGCGAGACTCGGAGCAATCTGTCGAGGCCGAAACTACAGCGGTCAACGGCCGCTTCGCCAACCTCGATGACGGCGCCATGATGGCCGTTCCACCACCGCCGATCGAAGGCCTGGGCAACTCCGGCGGCTTCGCCCTGCGTCTTCAGGACCGCGGCGGCCTCGGCCGCGAAGCACTGTTGGCAGCCCGTGACCAGGTGCTCGGCAAGGTCAACGGCAACCCGCTGTTCCTCTACGGCATGATGGAAGGCCTGGCCGAAGCGCCGCAGCTGCGCCTGGTCATCGACCGCGAGCAGGCGCGCGCCCAGGGCGTCAGTTTCGAGTCGATCAGCAATGCGCTGTCCACTGCCTTCGGCTCCTCGGTGATCAACGACTTCGCCAACGCCGGGCGCCAGCAGCGCGTGGTGGTGCAGGCCGAACAGGCCGCGCGAATGACCCCGGAAAGCGTGCTCAAGCTGCACGTGCCCAACGACAGCGGCAATCTGGTGCCACTCAGCGCTTTCGTGACCACCCAATGGGAACAGGGCCCGGTGCAGGTGGCGCGCTACAACGGCTACCCGTCAATCCGCATCTCCGGCGACGCCGCCCCTGGCGTCAGCACCGGCGAAGCCATGGCCGAACTGGAACGCATCGCCGCCGAGCTGCCGGAAGGCATCGGCTACGAATGGACCGGCCTCTCCTATCAGGAGAAAGTCGCCAGCGGCCAGGCGGTGATGCTCTTCGCCCTGGCCATCGTGGTGGTGTTCCTGCTGCTGGTCGCGTTGTACGAGAGCTGGGCGATTCCCCTGGCGGTGATGCTCATCGTGCCGGTCGGCGCCCTGGGCGCGGTGCTCGCGGTGACCGCCATCGGCCTGCCCAACGATGTGTATTTCAAGGTCGGTCTGATCACCGTGATCGGTCTGGCGGCGAAGAACGCGATCCTCATCGTCGAGTTCGCCAAGGACCTGTGGGAGGACGGTTATTCGCTGCGCGATGCCGCCATCGAAGCGGCTCGCCTGCGTTTCCGGCCGATCATCATGACCTCCATGGCCTTCATGCTCGGCGTGGTGCCACTGGTGATTGCCACCGGTGCCGGCGCCGCCAGTCAGCGCGCCATCGGCACCGGCGTGCTCGGCGGTATGTTCAGCGCGACGTTGCTGGGGGTGATCTTCGTGCCGATCTTCTTCGTCTGGGTGCTGTCGTTGCTGCGCACCAAACCGCAGCAAACCGACAACCATCCGCTGCATAAAGCGGAGTGAGGCGATAGCCTTGGCGGCTATCGCCGATCAGTAGATGCGAGACAGCGCAGCCTTGGCGACCTTGATGCCTTCGCTGCGCTCCAGCTCGCCCTTCAGCGCCCCTTCAGCCCTGACGAAGCGCACATCAGTGATGCCCAGGAACTTGAAAAAGCTCTGCAGGTACGGCTCTTGGAAATCCATCGGCGCCATGGGCCCGTGGGAGTAGAAACCGCCGCACACCGATACCACGATCACGCACTTGCCGCCCGCCAGGCCGACGGTGCCATGCTCGGTGTAGTTGAAAGTGCGCCCCATCTGGGCGATACGGTCGAGCCAGGCCTTCAGCTGGCTGGCAATGGAGAAGTTGTACATCGGCGCGCCGATCACCAGGATATTGCAGGCCAGAAACTCGTCGACCAGCTGCTCGGAAAGCCGATGCTCGCCTTGCAACGCTTCATCGGCGCTGGTCGGCTCACGACCCTCGAAGCCGGCGAAGATCGGACCGGTCAGGTGATTGATGGGGTTTTCGACCAGGTCCCGGTACAGCACCTCGGCGTCCGGGTAGACGGTACGCAGGTTGGCGACTGCGATGGCAGACAACTCCTTGCTCAACGAGCTGTCGCCCGAGATGCTCGAGTCCACATGCAGGATTTTCATTTTTTCCAATTCACTTCTGAAGCGGCGATAAGGCAAAAACTGGCGCCGAGCACCGCCTTCAGCGGCGGGTCGGCGCTGGTTGATGGTCAGACCCGGAAAGCGGTGACCAGGCCATTGAGACTGACCGCCAGGCTGGCAAGCTCCTGGCTCGCGGCGCGGGTCTGGTTGGCACCGGCCGAGGTCTGCTGCGACAGATCGCGGATGTTCACCAGGTTGCGGTCGACTTCACGCGAAACCTGGGCCTGCTGCTCGGCGGCGCTGGCGATCACCAGGTTGCGCTCGGTGATCGAGGCGATGGCCTGCACGATGTCATCCAGCGCTTCGCCGGCGGCCCGAGCCAGGGTCAGGGTGGTATCGGCGCGGGTGCTGCTGCTCTGCATGGCGGCCACGGCATGCTCGGTGCCGCGCTGAATGCTCTCGATCATCTGCTCGATTTCACCGGTCGACTGCTGCGTGCGGTGCGCCAGCGCCCGCACTTCGTCCGCCACCACGGCAAAGCCGCGCCCCTGCTCGCCTGCTCGCGCGGCTTCGATGGCCGCGTTCAGAGCCAGCAGGTTGGTCTGCTCGGCGATAGAGCGGATCACCGTGACCACCTGGCTGATCTCGCGCACGTTGCCGGCCAGCTTGCCGATCTCTTCGGAGGTTTCGGTGACGTCCCGGGCCAGCAGATGGATGGAGTCGACGGTCTTGCGCACCTGCTCCTGACCGCCCTGCGCGGCCTGGTCGGACTGGCGCGACGCTTCGGAGGTGCTGACCGCGTTCTGCGCCACCTCCTCCACCGTGGCAGTCATCTGGTTCACCGCGGTGGCCGCCTGCTCGATCTCATCGTTCTGCTGATACAAACCGCGCGTGGCATCCTCGGTCACCGCCTGCAGCTCTTCGGAGGACGAGGCCAGCAGGTTGGACGACTCGCCGATACGCTGCAAAGTCGCGCGCAGGCTGCCCTGCATGGTGGCCAGGGCCTGCAGCAACTGGGCGGGCTCGTCATGGCCCTGATGCCCGAAATCGCGGGTCAGGTCACCCGAGGCGATGCTCTGGGCGACCTCGACGGCCTCACCGAGCGGCTTGACGATGCTGCGCGTCAGCACGATCGCCAGGGTGATGGTCAGCAGCGTGGCCACAAGCACCACCAGCGCCACGATGCGCGTGCTGCTCTCGAACACCTCGTCGCTCACGGCGAAGTCGCGCATGGCGCCCTGACGATTGTATTCGGTAAGCGCCTTGAGCTCCTCGACCAGCTGATCGCCCTCCTGGGCCATGGCGCCCGTCAGGATCTGTTCGGCACTGGCGCGTTCACCGCGCATCAGTTGCTCGACCACGTTGCCCTGGTGCTGCAGGTAACGATCCTTGACGCCAAGCAGTTGCTGCAGCAGCGCGCGCTCGGCATCGGAGTCGACCAGCGTCGTGTAATGCGTCTGCGCACGGGCCAGATCCGCCTTGACGCTGTCCAGCCCGGGCAACGCTGCGCGGCGCGCTTCATCGCTGCCCAGGGCATAGAAACGCAGGGTCAGCGCCCTGACGCGCATGACCGCCATGCCCAGATCATTCAGGGCCAGGGTGGACGGGAACCACTTCCCCTCGATGCCATCGCTCATGCTGTCCATGCGCTTCATCTGCTCGAAGGTCACCAAGCCCAACACCACCAGCAAGGTCGCCAGGGCAGCGAAACACGCACCGGCACGCACACCAATCTTCAATTTTCTAAGCGACATCACTGCTGCCTCAAGGTTACCAGGCGCCGATTCGGGCGCCAGGGAGCGAGCTGCGCATGCCTCCCCTCACGCGCAGCACAGGGTTTATCCGGTTTTCAACACGCACGGCCTGCTCAGGCCTTCGATGACTTTCTGCGGGCGGGCGAAGAGAAAGCCCTGCCCCCACTGCGCCTCGCAGTCACGGCTGATCGCCAGGTCGTCGGCGGTTTCGATACCCTCGACCACCACATGGGCGGCCAGGGTGTTGCACAGACCGACCAGGTGCCTGAGGGTTCTGGCATGCAGCGCGGAACGCCGCGCCCGCTGCACGTAACCCTTGTCGATCTTGATGATGTCTGGCTGCGCGTCCTGAATGAACGCCAGCGTGGCGAAGCCTGCACCGAAGTCGTCGATGGCCACATGGCAGCCGGTACTGCGCAGTTGGTTAACGAACTCCACGGCCTGATCGTGGCCGCAAGGTGCCGAACTTTCGGTGATCTCGATGACCAGCCGCGCGGCCAGATCGGCGTCGGCCAGTCGCTGCAGCATCAACTCCCAGTGGTAATCGATTCGCGCGCTCTGGGCCGAGACGTTGCAGCCCAACGTCAGGGTCGGATTGGCCTGCAGCAGGCCGATAACCGCATCGAGCACGAAGTGGTCGAGACGCCGCATGGCATGGCGACGCTCCAACAGCGCGAAAGGATTGAAACCCAACGGCTCGCCTTCGCTGCGCATCAGCCCCTCGTGATAGAGCGAGCGCTGGGTCTCGGCGACCGACCTGACGGGTTGGAAAGCAAGATGAAAACGACCACGCTGCAGCTGCTCGTAGAAATACCGCACGCGTGCTTCGTCGGCGGCCAGGTTACTGGCTGACATGGCGTCGAGCCCCATCATCGGGTGCTCTGCGAACATCGAAGGCATGAGTCGATTTCCAAAGTTGCGACGTACCGCTCGTCGCGCAAACGTTTGCGAATAGCGGCGGATAGCCACTATTGGATAAGATCGCCAAGCGGCTGACAGAGATATGCGTGATCGTTGCGCAGCACCGCATCGCGATGTCGACGCGGTGTAAAGTAGCTCGCGCAAGCGGCTGCCTGCTCGTGGCACGGGACCTGTGGCTTGGCTTATGGCTATGCCTCAGCCGCGTGCCGGGGCAACGCAGATAAGAGTGCCAATGTTCTCAGCGCGTACGCGCGACGACCAGTGTTCCCAGGCACCCCTTTGTTGTCCGCACGTACAATTTAGTTACAACCCTTCAGCGGCTATCCAGGACATGCGATGTACACAGTGACAAGCAACTGCTTCCAGGTGATGGCCAAGACCTTTCTTGAACAGGGTGTCGATCCGCGCAAGCTCGACCAGCAATTGCTGCTGGCCCTGCATAATGGCACGCCGATCACCCTGACCCAGGTGTACAGCCTGTTCAGCCAGGCCAGCGAACAGACCGGCAATCCCGATATCGGCCTGGGCGCTTACGTTCACGCCCACCCCAGCGCTCTGGGCGCAGAGTGCTACCCGATGATGTCCAGCCCGAACCTGGGCGCTGCGCTGAAGCTGATGGTGGATTACCACCCACTGATTACCAATGGCTCGCACTATCTGCTCGAGCAACGCCAGGACACCCTGAAGCTGATCGGCCTGGAAGTCGGCACCTCGCCCGTAGCGGCGCCTCGCGCCTATATCGATGCCGGCGCGGCGCTGACCCTCGGCATCATCCACTGGCTGACGCCGCATCAGCGCCCAAAACCGCTGGGCGCGGAATTCACCTACGCACAACCGGCGGACACCACCCGCCTGCGCGAGATGTTCGGTGACAACCTGCGCTTTTCGGCGCCGCACAACAGCATGATCTTCAGGGCACGTGATGCCGCCATCACGTTGCCGACTGCGGACGCGGCGCTGCATGTCATGCATCAGGAGTACGCACAGTCGCGCCTGGAAGATCTGGTCAAGGGCTCCGTGGCCGCACGCGTCGAACGCCTGCTGACCCGACAACTCACGCTGGGCATCAACATGGATCTGAGCGAGGTCGCCAGCGCCCTGATGCTCAGCAAGCGTGGCCTGCAGAAAGCACTGGAGCGTGAATCGGTGAGCTTCGTTCAGCTTCAGGAAGAGACACGCCTGAAGCTGGCGCACAACCTGCTGCGCAACTCCACGCGCAGCCTCAAGTACATCTCGGCCACCCTGGGCTTTCGCGACCAGAGCAGTTTTCACAAGGCGAGCATGCGCTGGTTCGGCATGCCGCCCAGCCAGTACCGCAATCACGAAGACGTGATGATCCACTGAGCAGCGTGCGCTCTGTCGATCAGTGCTGAAAACAGGAATCGGCAGGAATGAAGCCAGCGCCGGACATTGCGCCCTGGCGTAAGTCGGGCTGCGAGAAAGCTCGCGCCCGCCACAACATGCCTGACGCGTGGCAGGCGCCACGCGTCAGGCAGCCGGTCAGCTGGCGCGCTCTTCGCTAGGCGCCTGTTTGTGCCACAGGGTGGGAATCAGGAACACGATGGCCAGCAGGCACGCGCCGATCAGCAGCACGAAGCCGCCATCCCAGCCGAAGTGGTCGACCGTATAGCCCATCGCCGCGCTCGCCGCGACCGAGCCGCCCAGGTAGCCGAACAGACCGGTGAAGCCGGCAGCCGTACCAGCCGCCTTCTTCGGCGCCAGCTCCAGCGCGTGCAGACCGATCAGCATCACCGGGCCGTAGATCAAAAAGCCGATGGCGACCAGTGCGGCCATGTCGACCAGCGGGTTGCCCGGCGGGTTGAGCCAGTAGATCACGGTTGCCACGGTCACCAGCCCCATGAACACCACACCGGTCAGGCCGCGGTTGCCACGGAACACCTTGTCCGACATCCAGCCGCACAGCAGCGTGCCGGGAATACCCGCCCACTCGTAGAAGAAGTAGGCCCAGGAGCTCTTGTCGACGGTGAAGTGCTTGACCTCTTTCAGATAGGTCGGTGCCCAGTCCAGTACGCCGTAGCGCAGCAGGTAGACGAACACGTTGGCCAGGGCGATGAACCACAGCATCTTGTTGCGCAGCACGTACTTGACGAAGATTTCCTTGGTGCTGAATTCCTTCTCGTGGCTTTCGTCGTAGCCTTCCGGATAGTCGTTCTTGTACTTCTCGATCGGTGGCAGACCGACCGACTGCGGTGTGTCACGCATGGTCGCGAAGGCGAATACGGCGACCAGCATGGCGACGGCTGCGGGCACGTAGAAGGCCGCATGCCACTCGTTGAACAGGCCCATGCCGAGCAGGAACAGCGGGCCGATCAGACCACCACCCACGTTGTGAGCGACGTTCCACACCGACACCACGCCACCACGCTCCTTCTGCGACCACCAGTGCACCATGGTCCGGCCACTGGGCGGCCAGCCCATACCCTGAGCCCAGCCGTTGATGAACAGAAGGATGAACATGATGGTCACGCTGGAGGTTGCCCAGGGCGCGAAACCGAAAACGAACATCACCCCGGCCGATACCATCAGGCCGAAGGGCAGGAAGTAACGCGGGTTGGAGCGATCGGAAATCAGCCCCATGAGGAATTTCGACAGGCCGTAGGAAATGGCGATAGCCGACATGGCCAGACCCAGTTGCCCACGGGTGTAGCCCTCCTCCTCGATGAGGTAAGGCATGGCCAGCGAGAAATTCTTGCGCAGCAGGTAGTAGCCTGCGTAGCCGATGAAGATACCAGCGAAGATCTGCCAGCGAAGGCGGCGGTAGGTACTGTCTATCTGATCATCAGGCAATTGCTCCCGATGAGGGGCGGGACGAAAGAAAGCGAACATCTAAGGCTCCAGTTCTTGTTTTAGCTGCACGTGCGAATGTGACAGTTGTGTGACATTTTCATTTGCGAAAATATCACTCACTAGTGAAACGGTAAAGATAACAATCTGTTGGAATCCGAAAGAAACGCGAGCATTCGGACCAGAGGCAGAAGTGCTGACCGGATTCTGACTATCCGGGCCTCCAGCAAGTGCCAACGTTATGCAGCGCCGCACATCTTGCCGGCCAGATGAACGGTGTGGATGGATGTGGGAGGCAGAAACAAGAAAAGCGGCCCAAGGGCCGCTTTTCAGGAAACCTGCTCGAGGCAGGTGTATATGGCGCAGCGGACGGGACTCGAACCCGCGACCCCCGGCGTGACAGGCCGGTATTCTAACCGACTGAACTACCGCTGCGTGTCGGTGGACTTGCGTCCGTAGAACTCATGCTTCGTCAGATGGGAGAACCTGGGTTTCCCATCACATCTCAGATCAGGATCTCAGATGGAAAATATGGCGCAGCGGACGGGACTCGAACCCGCGACCCCCGGCGTGACAGGCCGGTATTCTAACCGACTGAACTACCGCTGCGCGTCGGTGGACTTGCGTCCAATTCTCTCAAGGCAAGTGGTGGGTGATGACGGGATCGAACCGCCGACCCTCTGCTTGTAAGGCAGATGCTCTCCCGGCTGAGCTAATCACCCTTGGCCTTGCGAGGACGCGAAATTTACGCGGGCACCCGACCTAAGTCAAGGCCGGCGTTGAACTTTTTTCAAAAAAGACGCGCCTCGCCCAATCCACCCTCAACGGTAGATCATCTTGCGCGTCATGCCGCCGTCGGTGACGAACTCCTGGCCGGTCACGAAGCCTGCCTCGGCCGACAGCAACCAGGCCACCAGCGCGGCCACGTCCTCGACCTGCCCTACCCGCCCGACCGGATGCTGAGCATGATCGTCAGCGCTCAGGGGCTCACTGGAGCGCTGCGCCGCATCGCGGGAATCGATCCAGCCTGGGCTCACGGCATTCACCCGAACATCCGGGCCGAGGCTGATGGCCAGCGCATGAGTCAGAGCCACCAGGCCACCCTTGCTGGCCGCATAGGCTTCGCTTTCCGGCTCGGACTGACTGGCCCGGGTCGAGGCCATATTGACGATGGCGCCGCCCGAAACACGCAAGTGCGCCGCGCAGTGCTTGGCGAGCAGCATCGGCCCACTGAGGTTGATCGCCAGTACCTGATTCCAGTGCGCCAGCGACAGCTCTTCCAGCGCCCCGCCATGAGGGCTGGCCACCCCGGCGTTGCACACCAGGGCGTCGAGCCTGCCGAAGCGTGCCATGACTGCTGCTACGCCGCGCTCGACCTGACTTTCGTCAGCCACATCCATGGCCACGAACATCGCGTTGTCGCCAAGAGCGGCAGCGACCGCCGCGCCCTGGCTGCCCGCCAGGTCACAGAGTGCCACTCGCCAGCCATGGTCCAGCAACCAGCGAGCAACGCCCTCGCCAATGCCGCGCGCAGCACCGGTGACCAGCGCAACACGCCCCTCGCTCATGCTCACAGCGCTTTCAGACCACGACTCAGGTCGGCCTTGAGGTCGGCGATATCTTCCAGGCCCACGGCTACCCGAATCAGGCTGTCACGAATCCCGGCATTCTCGCGTTCCTGGGGCGACAGGCGCCCGTGAGAGGTAGTCGCCGGATGAGCGATGGTAGTTTTGGTGTCGCCCAGGTTGGTGGTGATGGAAATCACCCGCGTGGCATCTATAAAGCGCCAGGCGCCCTCCTTGCCACCCTTGACCTCGAAGCTGACCACCGCCCCGAATGCGCTCTGCTGACGCGCAGCCAGCTCGTGCTGCGGATGACTGGAGAGGCCGGCGTAGTGCACCTTCTCGATACCGTCCTGCTGCTCCAGCCAGCGCGCCAGCTCCAGCGCCGTGCTGCAATGGGCCTGCATGCGGATGCGCAGGGTTTCCAGGCCTTTGAGGAAAATCCAGGCGTTGAACGGGCTGAGGGTCGGCCCAGCGGTACGCAGGAAGCCCACCACCTCGGTCATCAGCTTCGCGCTGCCGGCGACGACACCGCCCATGGCACGCCCCTGACCATCGATGTACTTGGTCGCCGAGTGCATGACGATATCCGCACCAAGCTTCAGCGGCTGCTGCAGCGCTGGCGTGCAGAAACAGTTATCCACCGCCAGCAGCGCGCCGCGCTCGTGGGCGATGGCGGCCAGGGCGGCGATATCGACCAGCTCGGCCAGCGGATTGGACGGCGACTCGACGAACAGCAACTTGGTATTGGGTTTGAAGGCGGCGGCCCAGCCCTGCAGATCGGCCAGCGGCACGTAATCGACCTGCACACCAAAGCGCTTGAGGTACTTCTCGAACAGGCTGATGGTCGAGCCGAACACGCTGCGCGAGACCAGTACATGGTCCCCGGCGCTGCACAGGCTCATGACGATGGACAGGATCGCCGACATGCCCGACGCCGTGGCGACCGCCTGCTCGGCGCCCTCCATGGCGGCGATGCGCTCTTCGAAGGCGCGCACCGTCGGGTTGGTGTAACGCGAATAGACGTTGCCCGGCACTTCACCGGCGAAACGCGCCGCGGCGTCGCCTGCGGTACGAAACACGTAGCTGGAAGTCGGGAACAGCGCCTCGCTGTGCTCGCCTTCCGGCGTGCGGTGCTGGCCGGCACGTACCGCCAGGGTGTCGAAGCCTACGCCGTCAAGATCGCTGTCCAGCCGACCGGCTTGCCAATCCTGTGTCATATCCTTTTCCTCATCCAGAAAACAGGCCGGGCCCAAAGGGCCCGGTTGTTGAATCATTTAACATCGATCAGTTGTTGTACAGATCGATGATCTCGCTGACCGCTTGTGACTTCGACTTGTTGCTATCGTTGC
>Ga0209370_1001374_pt1 | contig 21875 bp, 23 predicted proteins | sample AgamicAtPrz_FD_187164 | JGI IMG/M metagenome (GOLD analysis project Ga0209370, IMG submission 187164) | Agave microbial communities from Guanajuato, Mexico - At.P.rz (SPAdes) (version 2) | ecosystem: Host-associated > Plants > Phyllosphere > Phylloplane/Leaf | place: Guanajuato, Mexico... | reverse complement strand
CTTCATCCTGCTGCTCAAGCAGTGGAGCGAGAACCGTATTAACCGCCTGCGCCACAGCGCCGCGGAGGAATGATTCATGTCGATCGAAGTTCGTAACGTCAGCAAGCGCTTCAACAGCTTCCAGGCACTGGACAACATCAACCTGGATATCAACAGCGGCGAGCTGGTGGCCTTGCTTGGCCCGTCCGGCTGTGGCAAGACCACCTTGCTGCGCATCATTGCCGGGCTGGAAACCCCCGACCAGGGCAATATCGTGTTCCATGGCGAAGATGTGTCCGGGCATGACGTGCGGGACCGCAACGTCGGCTTCGTGTTCCAGCACTACGCCTTGTTCCGCCACATGAGCGTGTTCGACAACGTCGCCTTCGGCCTGCGCATGAAGCCCAAGGGCGAGCGCCCGAGCGAAAGCAGGATTGCCGAAAAGGTGCATGAGCTGCTGAACATGGTGCAGCTGGACTGGTTGTCCGACCGCTACCCCGAGCAGTTGTCCGGTGGCCAGCGCCAGCGTATCGCCCTGGCCCGTGCGCTGGCTGTGGAACCCAAGGTACTGCTGCTGGACGAACCGTTCGGTGCACTGGATGCCAAGGTGCGCAAGGAGCTGCGTCGCTGGCTGGCGCGCCTGCACGAGGACATCAACCTGACCTCGGTATTCGTCACCCACGACCAGGAAGAAGCCATGGAAGTGGCCGACCGCATCGTGGTCATGAACAAGGGCGTGATCGAGCAGATCGGCTCGCCGGGCGAGGTGTACGAGCACCCGGCCAACGATTTCGTCTACCACTTCCTGGGGGACTCCAACCGCCTGGCCTTGAGCGAAGGGCACCATGTGCTGTTCCGCCCGCACGAAGTGTCGTTGTCGCGGCACGAGACCGAAGGGCACCATGCCGCCGAGGTGCGCGATATTCGACCGCTGGGCGCTACCACGCGGGTGACCCTGAAGGTAGAAGGGCAGAGCGAGCTGATCGAGGCCGAGGTGGTCAAGGACCACGACAGCCTGACCGGGTTGGCGCGGGGCGAGACGTTGTTCTTCCGGCCGAAGGTCTGGCAGAAAGTGGCGGATATCTGAGCCGCCTTCGAACATGAAAAACCCGGGCGCTGTCCCGGGTTTTTCATGCCTGGCGGGTGGCCGGGGCTGCTTCGCAGGCCTGCAAAACCATGCATTCTGCGCATATTCTGCATGCGTCTGACGCACCGCTTTTCCCCGCCCCAGCTACAGCCCACGGAATCCGCGGTCTCGAGGCCAGCGCAAAAAACGCATATGCATTTGCGTTCTAAGCATAATTTTAAACATTCCTTTAAGGGATAAGCCCCCTGGTTCCATGATTCAGTCAGACCCTGAATCGAGACCCTGGGAGTTTTATCAATGGCTAATGTCCAGCCGGCCATGAAGGCCTACGACCAGCCATGGCGCCCCGCTCCGGGTGACCTGGTCGAGCTTGGGCGCACGCTTCGCCTCCCGCTCGGCCAGCTGCGCCTGCAACGCACGCCTGTGAGCGGGCTCAAGCAGCGCGACAAGCTGGCGCTGGGCCTGCTGGCGCTGGCGCTGCATGCTGCCGTCGCCTACTGGATCAGCCAGGCGCCTACGCCCGAGCTACCGGTGATGCCGCCGCAGGTGCCGCCCATGACCATCGAATTCGCCGCGCCTGCCCCGCCTGTGGTCGAGCCTCCGCCGCCCGCCCCGGCACCGCCCGTGGTCCAGCCGCCACCGCCGCCAGTGGTCGACGAACTGGCCAGCAAACCCAAAACCAAGCCCAAACCCGTGCCCAAGCCGGTGGTAAAGCAACAACCCAAGCCACAGCCCAAGCCGGCCGAAGCTGCGCCACCGGTCCCGGTAGCCGCCCCGGCACCGCCGGCGCCCGCGCCTGCCGCGCCAGCCCCGGTAACCCCGGCATCGGCGAACGCCGCGTACCTGAAGAACCCGGCGCCGGAGTACCCGCAATTGGCCCAACGCCGTGGCTGGGAGGGCACCGTGCTGTTGCGCGTCGAGGTGCTGCCCAGCGGCGCGCCCGGCCAGATCCAGATCCAGAAGAGCAGTGGCCGCGATGCCCTCGACACCGCCGCGCTGGCGGCAGTCAAGCGCTGGCGTTTCGTCCCGGCCAAGCAGGGCGACGTGGCCCAGACCGGCTGGGTCAGTGTGCCGATCGATTTCAAGCTTCGCTAACTTTTCCGCAGAACACAGGAAGACATCATCATGAGCCTGCTGGCATCCCCTCTCGAGTCCGTTGAAAGCGCAGTTATCTGGCTGTTGGTTGGTTTCTCTGTCGTCACCTGGGGCCTGGCCCTGGTCAAGGCCGTGCAGTTCGTGCGGTTGAAGCATCAGGACAAGCGCTTCCACCAGCGCTTCTGGGCCGCCTCGAGCCTGGACTCGGCCGCCGAGCCCAGCCACGAACTGCCGGGCCCGGCTGCACGCGTGGCGCAGTCCGGCTACGCCGCCATCGCGGTGGGCGACACCCAGGCCAGCGACTTGAGCCACGCCATCAACCATCAGGACCGCCTGGAGCGCGCGCTGCGCCAGCAGATCGTGCGGGAGCGCCGTTCGCTGGAAACCGGCCTGGCGGTGGTCGCCAGTATTGGCAGCACGTCGCCCTTCATCGGCCTGTTCGGCACCGTGTGGGGCATCATGGAAGCGCTCAAGGGTATCAGTGCGGCCGGCTCTGCCAGCCTGGAAACCGTCGCCGGGCCGATTGGTGCGGCACTGGTGGCCACCGGTGTGGGTATTGCCGTCGCGGTACCGGCGGTACTGGTCTACAACTATTTCCTGCGCCGCCTCAAGCTCACTGCGGCCGACCTCGATGACTTCGCCCACGACTTCTACAGCCTGGCGCAGAAGAGTGCCTTCCGCGTACTGGTGCACCCGGCCGTGCACGCGCACCAGGGCGGGTTCACCCAGCCCGTGAAGGAGGCATCCTGATATGGCCTTCTCGACCCAGGACAATGATGAGGTCCTCAGTGAGATCAACGTTACGCCCCTGGTGGATGTGATGTTGGTGCTGCTGGTGGTGTTCATCGTCACCGCGCCGCTGCTGACCAACGCGATCCCTGTGAACCTGCCCAAGACCGAAGCCGTGGCACCGGTGGAGCAGAAGGACCCGCTGGTGGTCAGCATCGACGGTGACGGCAAGCTGTTCATCAACAAGGACCAGATCCAGCCCGATCTGCTGGAAACCAGCCTCAAGGCCGCCAAGGACAAGGACGCGCAAGTGCGTGTGCAGCTGCAGGCCGACGACGGTGTCAACTACGGCGAAGTGGCACGGGCCATGGCGGCGATCGAACGTGCGGGCATCAGCAAGCTGGCGGTGATTACCGCGCGCTGAACCCCGGCAAACCCTCTTCAGGCAAGTGCTTATGGGCCATATCTCTTGGCAGGGGATGGCCCATTTTTTTTTGCCATACGCGCCCACGCACAGAACGTACCGATTTGCACTTTGGTTATTAATAAATAGCTTCTTATTCCTTTACTGATATAACTCCCGCCCTATACTGGTCTCCAAGCACGCAAACCCACTGGAGGCGTCCCCATGCGCAACGAGTCGATCCGTTACCTGATTGTGCCGGGCTGGCAAGGATCGCCAGACAATCATTGGCAAAGCCACTGGCAGCGCACCCTGCCCAACAGCGCGCGGGTCGAGCAGCAGGACTGGTTGACCCCGCAGCGCCAGGACTGGGTCCAGGCGCTGGAGCTGGCGATTGCTGCCGAGCGCTCGCCGGTGATCCTGATTGCCCACAGCCTCGGCTGCGTCACGGTCGCCCATTGGGCCGCCCAGGCCAGCCCGGCCTTGCTGCGGCGGGTGCGTGGCGCCTTGCTGGTGGCGCCGGCGGATGTCGAGCGGCCCAGTTGTGCACCCGCCTTGCGCAACTTCGCGCCGATCCCGACCGAGGCGCTGCCGTTCCCCAGCCAGGTGGTCAGCTCGGACAACGACCCGGCCGTGAGCGTGCCACGGGCGTTGTACCTGGCCCAGGCGTGGGGCGCCGAAGCGGGGCTGCTGACCAACGCCGGACACATCAACGTCAAATCCGGCCATGAGCGTTGGGAACAGGGGTTCGCTTACCTGTATCGCTTGCAGAACCGGGTCGAGCAGCGCGCACTACGCCGCGCCTGATCACCCTACTGTCTATTGTTTGCCGACGCCCGGCCACTGCAGGCCTGGGGCGGGAGTTCGTCATGACTTTTCAAAACCCGTTTGGCCAGCCGTTGCTGACTTTCCCCGAACTGGACAAAAGCCCGCTGAGCATTCGCGCCAAGGCGCTGGTATTCATCGACCCGCGTTCCCAGCAGCTGCGCGAGCAACTCGAACGCCTGGCGCCACAGCCCCTGCCGGTGCTGATCCGTGGCGAAACCGGTACCGGCAAGGAGCTGCTGGCTCGGCAGATTCACCGCGCCAGTGACCGCGGAGGGTTGTTCGTGTCGGTCAACTGCGCGGCCATCAGCCCCACCTATGCCGATGCCGAGCTGTTCGGCTACAGCGCCGGTAGCCACGCGGGCACGGCCAGCAGCCGCGCCGGCTGGTTTGGCTCGGCCAACGGCGGCACGCTGTACCTGGACGAGATCGCCGATTTGCCGCTGGCCATTCAGGGCAAGCTGCTGGCCGCCCTGGAAAACCGCGAGGTTACCCGGGTGGGCGCGCAGCAGCCGCAGCCGGTGGACGTACGCCTGGTCGCCGCCACCAGCATCGACCTGGCCCGGGTGGTAAGCGCAGGGCGCTTCAACGAGCGCCTGTACCAGTACCTGCGCGAAGGGGCGCTGGAGCTGCCGCCACTGCGTGAGCGGCCGGGCGACATCCTGCCCTTGGCCGAGTATTTCGTCGGCATCTACAGCGCACGCCTGCAAAGGCCTGTGCCGCTGGTGAGCGAGGCCGCACAACAGCTGCTGGAAGCGCACCTCTGGCCGGGCAACACCCGCGAGCTGGAGAACATTATCCACTTCGCCCTGCTGGTGAATGACGGCGAGGAAATCCTGCCGAAGGACCTCGATTTGCCCAGCCCTGCGCGCTAGCCGCCGCTCATGAACAAAGTGGCTGATGGCAATTTGGTTTTGGAATAAGCAGCTAAATAAAAGATATTTTTGCGGAATAAAAAATCTAGGTATTGTCCGCCATACGCCCGCTGATGAACCGGTTGGGCACCCGATTCGCCATCGTCGATGGCCCAGAACCAGAACAAGGATCACCATGAAGAAGACCCTGCTGACCACCGCCCTGGCTGCTGCCCTGTCGTTCGCCGGCCTGGCTGCTGCCGCCGAGAAACTGGTGGTTGCCGCTACCCCGGTACCGCACGCTGAAATCCTCGAGCTGATCAAGCCGACCCTGGCCAAGGAAGGCGTGGACCTGCAGATCAAGGTGTTCACCGACTACGTGCAGCCCAACGTGCAAGTTGACCAAAAACGCCTGGACGCCAACTACTTCCAGACCCTGCCGTACCTGCAGAACTTCAACGAAGGCAAGGGCACCCACCTGGAAACCGTGATCGGCGTTCACGTCGAGCCGTTCGGTGGCTACTCGAAGAAGGTCAAGAACCTGAGCGAGCTGAAAGAAGGCGCCACCGTTGCCATCCCCAACGAGGGTAGCAACAGCGGCCGTGCCCTGCTGCTGCTGCAGAAGGCTGGCCTGATTACCCTGAAAGACCCGAAAAATGCCCTGGCCACACCCAAGGACATCGCCGAGAACCCGAAGAAGCTGAAGTTCCGCGAGCTTGAATCGGCCATGCTGCCGCGCGTGCTGGACCAGGTCGACCTGGACATGATCAACACCAACTACGCCCTGGAAGCTGGCCTGAACCCGGCCAAGGATGCGCTGGTGATCGAAGGCAGCGACTCGCCGTACGTGAACTTCCTGGTCGCCCGCCCGGACAACAAGGACAGCGAAGCCATCCAGAAACTGGCCAAGGCCCTGACCAGCCCGGAAGTGAAGGCGTTCATCGCCAAGAAATATGAAGGTGCGGTACTGCCGGCGTTCTGATCTGCAAGTATGAAAACAACGCCGACGCATTCGTGTCGGCGTTTTTGTTTGCGGAGCATTCACCTGTGCTAACGGCGGGCCCGTTAGCACCGACGTAGCCGCTGCTATCCACCGGGCCGGCGCGACGTCTTGGTGATATGTTTATTCTATAAAGATATTTATCAAAATATTTTTATATCTTTATAGTCTATGTATCGTGCCGCTGCGCACCCTGCCGACCCGCTCTACCATGACCCTCGACACCGCATTCATCCTCAGCACGTTGCCTGCCTTCCTGCAGGCCGTGGGTGTGACTTTGCAGGTGGGCCTTATCGCCATCGCCACTTCGCTGCTGGTTGCCTTGGTCAATGCCACGCTGCTGGTATTGCGCACCCCGTACCTGTGGCGTCTGGTCAAAGCCTACGTGGAACTCGCCCGCAACACGCCTCTGCTGATCCAGCTGTTCTTCGTCTATTTCGCCTTGCCCAGCCTGGGCCTGAAGATTTCCGGTTTTGCCGCTGCGATCATCACCATGACCTTCATGGGCGGCGCCTACCTCACCGAGGTGCTGCGTGCCGGTGTCGAGGCCGTGCCCCGGGCCCAGCTGGAGTCCGCGCGCTCGATCGGCCTGTCCGAGGGCCAGCTGCTGCGCCACGTGGTGTTGCCCCAGGCCGGCATCCTCAGCCTGCCGGCACTGTTCGCCAACTTTATCTTCCTGCTCAAGGAAACCACTGTGGTGTCGGCGGTGGCCGTGCCGGAAATTCTCTACACCACCAAGAATTACATCGCGCTGTACTACAAGACCTACGAAATGCTCACCGTGCTGACCCTGCTCTGCGTGCTGCTGTTCCTGCCGCTGTCGTTGTTGCTGCGTCATGTGGAAAGGAGGCTGCAACATGGCCAGCTCGGCCTCTGAACTGTTACTGCAGGCGCTGCCGCAGCTGGCTGGCGGCGCCGCGCAGACCTTGGCCATTTCCGCGCTGGGCATCCTTTTCGCGACGCTCGGGGGCGTGCTCTATGGCGTGTTAGCAACGCTGGGCAACCGCCTCTTAAGCATCGCCTTGCAGGTGTACCTGGAGCTGTTTCGTGCCATCCCGGTGCTGGTCTGGCTGTATCTGGTTTTCTTCGGCCTGCCGATCTTCTTCGGCCTGAGCATTCCCAGCTTCTGGTGCGCGGTACTGGTGCTGGGCCTGTGGGGCGCCAGCGAGGTTGGCGAGGTGGTGCGGGGCGCGCTGCGTTCGCTACCGCGCGGCCAGCGCGAGGCCGGGTTGTCGATTGGCCTGGCCGGCTGGCAGCTGTATGGCTACGTCCTGTTGCCGCAGGCGCTCAAGCGCATGACCCCGCCGACCATCAACATCTACACGCGGATCATCAAGACCAGTTCGCTGGCGGTGCTGATCGGCGTGGTCGAGGTGATCAAGGCCGGCCAGCAGATCATCGAACGCACCTACGAATCGGTGCTGATCTACGGCGCCTTGTTCCTGTTCTTCTTCATCGTCTGTTATCCGCTGTCCGCCGCTTCGCGCGTGCTGGAACGCCGCTGGGCCCACTCATGAGCGCATTGATCGAATTCCAGGGTTTCAACAAGTTCTTCGGCGAGCAACAGGTGCTCAAGGGTGTCGACCTGAAGGTGGCGGCCGGCGAAGTGGTGGTCATCCTCGGCCCCAGCGGCTGTGGCAAAAGCACCCTGCTGCGTTGCCTCAACGGCCTGGAGCAGGCTCACGGCGGCCACCTGCGCCTGGCCGGGCAAGAGCTGCTCGACCCGCGCACCGACTGGCGCGCCGTCCGCCAGCGGGTTGGCATGGTGTTCCAGAGCTATCACCTGTTCGGCCATATGAGCGTCATCGATAATCTGCTGCTCGGCCCGCTCAAGGTGCAGAAGCGCGAGCGCGCCGAAGCGCAGGCGCAAGCCGAGGCGCTGCTGGCGCGGGTTGGCCTGCTGGACAAGCGCGATGCCTTTCCCCGGCAATTGTCCGGGGGCCAGCAGCAACGTATCGCGATCGTGCGTTCGCTGTGCATGAACCCCGAGGTGATGCTGTTCGACGAAGTCACCGCGGCCCTCGACCCGGAAATGGTCAAGGAAGTGCTGCAGGTGATCCAGGGCCTGGCCCGCGACGGCATGACCTTGCTCATCGTTACCCACGAAATGGCCTTCGCTCGCGCGGTGGCCGACCGCATCGTGTTCATGGAGGCCGGCAGGATCCTTGAACAGGGCGACCCCGAGAGCTTCTTCACCCGACCGCAGACCGCACGCGCGCAGCAGTTCCTGGAGAAATTCTCCTTCGTAGAAAGCCTGCCGAAGACACTGCACAAGGAACTGTCATGAAAACTGCCAACTTCACCAAACTGCTGGCGCCGCTGTTCGGCCTGGCCCTGCTGGCCGGCTGCAACAAGGCCGAGGAACCCCCCAAGCCGGCGGCCGCGTCGCCGGCCACCAGCTACCTGGAAACCATCAAGGCTCGCGACAAGCTGATTGTCGGGGTATTCACCGACAAGCCGCCGTTCGGTTTCGTCGATGAAAAGGGCCGCTACGTGGGCTTTGACACCGACATCGGCCGGCGCCTGGCCAAGGACCTGCTGGGTGACGAGAACAAGGTCGAGTTCGTTGCCGTGGAGCCGGCCAGCCGTATCCCGTTCCTGCAGAGCGACAAGGTCGACCTGATCCTCGCCAACATGACCGTGACGCCAGAGCGCAAGGAAGCGGTGGACTTCACCAACCCCAACCTGCGCGTTGCCGTGCAGGCCATCGTGGCGGACGGCAGCCCGGTACAGAAACTCGATGACCTGGCCGACAAGACCATCATCGTCACCACCGGCACCACCGCCGATATCTGGCTGACCAAGCATCATCCGGACTGGAAGCTGCTCAAGTTCGAGAAGAACAGTGAGTCGCTGCAAGCGCTGGCCACAGGGCGTGGCGATGCCTATGCGCAGGACAACCTGATCTTGTTCAGCTGGGCCAAGCAGAACCCGGGCTACCGTGTGCTGCCTGAGCTGCTGGGTGACGAGGCACCGATTGCACCAGCGGTGAAGAAGGGCAATATCGAGCTGCGTGATTGGGTCAATGCCGAGTTGGCCAAGCTGGGGGAAGAGAAGTTCCTGCTGAAACTGTATGACCAGTACGTGCGCAAGGAACTGAGCGATGACACCAAGCCGGAAAGCGTGATCGTCGAAGGCGGCAAGTGGCAGGGTTGAGTGTTTGAAGGGGGCCGCCCTGCGGCCATCGCAATACAAGGCCGCTCCTGCCAGAGCATGCGCAAGCCGAGCTACGCGTGCTCTCGCTGGGCGGCCTGGTGTTGCGAAAGGGCTGCAAGGCGGTGCTGGTTGTCTCAAGGGTTACGCGGCAACCAATTCAACAGCAACTCATTGACCACCCGTGGGTTCTCCAGGCTCGAAATATGCCCGGCAAACGGAATCTGCGCTGCCAGGCAGCCAATGAGCCGCGCCATCTCGCTGGACTCTTCCGGCGGCCGTGGAATGTCCTGGTCGCCACAGACCACGATGGTCCGCTCGCTGGCCAGCTCACCCAGCCGTGGCAACAGGTCCGGTCGGCCGAAAATCACTCGCCCCAGCGGATCGAGGCTTTGCCGAATCACCTCGGCACTGCTTGCCTTCAGCGCTGCACGGAAGCTGTCCCGCACCAGCGGCACCGTCTGCCCGCCCGCGTGGAAGAAGATCGGCACGACGATATCCAGCAAGGGCTCCGGGAACATGCCCACGGCGCTGGCGGCGTCCAGGAGGCCGAAATACTTGAGCCGCGTCGCCTCCGGTTCGGCACCGAGGTAGGTATCCATCAGTACCAGACGGTCGACCCGGTGCGGGTGCTCCAGGGCCAACTGCGCGCCCCACATGCCACCTACCGACAGGCCGACCAGATGGCATTGGCCGATATCCAGGGCGTCCAGCAGCGCCAGGTGTTGGCGGGCAAGGGCGCTCATGTCGGTCGTAGTGGCGGGTGGGGCGTCGGAGCCGCCGTGGCCCCAGAGCTCGGGCACGATGACGCGAAAGTGTGCTGACAAAGCGTCGATCTGTGGCTGCCACATGTCGGCGGACCATAGATAGCTGTGGCCGAGCAGGACCGGGAAGCCCTGGCCCTGGTCGACGTAGCTCATCCGGGCGCCGTCGATTTCGATGAAGTGTCTGTGCATGAAGTGGGTCTCGGCTGGAAGACTGTAGAGAATTCGAAATTGGCCGGGCCGCTGTGCGGCCCATTGCGACACAAGGCCGCTCTTGCAGGCTGGGCGCGGAAGCAGACCCTCACGGCCCGGGTACCAGTCGCAAGCTACTTTGCGCCGGTATCATCCCCATCTGCACCCGCTGGTACTGCCCCTGCACATACCCCTCGGCCTGGTCCGAGTAATGCCTGTCGAACGGTACGCCACTCTGCCCGACCGGGTTGCTGGTCAGCGCCTGTCCGGCATCGGCGAAGTCGATCAGCCGTCGGGTAGACGGCCCATAGTTCACCGGCCATGGCGCCGGGCCGATCTTCGCCGAGAGGTTGTTCGGTACCTCGTGGGTTCCCGGCGCGGCGAACGGGCCGACGTTGAACAGCAGATGCAGTGGCTTCTTTACCCCCAGCGGGTGGTTATGGGTCAGGGTGTGCGCCTTGCCCCACTGCCAGCTGGCCGGGTCGTTACCCAAGGTGTCGCGCAGGTGCTTCAGGCTGTTCTGCCAGGCCACGCGCACCACGGCGCTCCGGTCGGTGCGCTGGTTGCCACCACGGGTGTTCCACCAGGGCGAATCGGCATCCGCCGCCAGGCGTGGCAGGGCGGCGTCGATGACGCGAGTGCTGATCAGCACCGGGAACCAGGTCTCGCCCAGTTCGTCATGCAGTGCGGCGAACGCCAGTTCGTAGAGGAACTGGTTGAACAGCGTGGCGCTGATCGAATCCAGCGGATAGTCGCCCGCCCAAGCGGCCAGTTGCTCCACCAGCTCCTTCTCTTCGTCACCCTCGGCCACCGCGCGCAGCGTTGCCAGCAGCGGGGCAAGGGTACGCGGGCCATAATCGCTGGCGGTGCCCAGCTGCAACGTCTGGCTGTTTTGCGTGTCCCACTTCACCTCGGGGTTGGCCAGCTGGTTGTCGAGCTGACGGCCGCGGTCCGGCAGGTTGTAGTAACCCGGTATCGGCACCGCTGCCGGCGGTTGGTAATTGGCCGACACGATATAGCCGCGCGCTGGGTTCTCCTGCTGCGGGTTGACGCTGAAGGGGTAGAAGCCGAGCTTGTTGGCCTGGGCGCTGGCGCCGTCGAGAATGAAGGCCGGGTCGACCCCGTCGGGGCGGATCGGCAGCTGCGCCGCCGCCCACCAGCCAATGTCGCCACGGGCATTGGCCCAGACGAAGTTCAGCCCAGGCGCGTGCACCTTGGCGGCGGCTTCGCGCATTTTGCTCAGGGTGTCGGCACGGTTGATCTGGTAGAAACCATCGAGGATCGGGTTTTCGGTTTCCAGGAACGCCCACCACATGGCGATCGGCGTGGGGCCGGCGGTGGCGCCCAGCACGTCGTTGACGATCGGGCCGTGGGGCGATCGGCGCAGGCTGAGGGTCACCGGCGCTGCGCCTTTCACGGCGACCTGCTGCTCGGACTTCTCCAGCGCCTGCCATTGGCCATCAATCATGACCTGGTTGGCGTCGGCCGGGTTGCTGCGTTCGGCGATCAGGTCGACGTCATCGTTCTGGAACATGGTCAGGCTCCAGCCGAAGTCGCGATTGTGGCCGAGCAGGGCGAACGGGTTAAGGGCCTGGAAGTACCCATACAGGTTGAAACCGGGCGCCGACAGTTCGGCCTCGTACCACACCGCCGGCACGGCGAAGCCGATGTGCGGGTCGCCGGCCAGCAACGGCTTGCCGCTGCGGGTACGGCTGCCGTCCACGGCCCAGGCGTTGCTGCCTTCGAACTGCGGGATGCCGGCCGCGCCGAGCGCCTCATGGCTAAGACGGGCGAGGGCTTCAAGGCTTTGCCAGTCGGCAGCGGCCAGTGGTGTACCCAGGGCGCCCTCCGGCTGCCAGCCGAGGTCGAAGATGCCCAGGTACTCGGGGCCCAGCTGGTCACGGATATAGGTCAGGGCCGGCTCGGTACGAAAGGCGGCGGCGAAGCTGTAGGCCAGGTAGCCAGCGATGCTGAGCGTGTCTTCTGCGGTGAACGGGCGCGGGGTGATACCCAGCAGGTCGAATTCGACGGGCTTGGGATGGCCGGCCTGCCAGCTGTTCACGCCATCGAGATAGGCTTGCAGGGCCTGCCAGGCGGGGGACTGACGGTCCTGACGCTTGGCCATCAGGGCGGCCTGTTCGCGAATGCGCAGGCTGCGGAACAGGGTGTCGGTGGGTAGCAGCTTGGCGCCCAGCACCTCGGCCAGCTCGCCACGGGCCAGGCGGCGCAGGATCTCCATCTGGAACAATCGGTCCTGGGCATGCACATAGCCCAGTGCCCGGTACAGGTCCGCCTCGCTCTGCGCCTGTAGGTGCGGCACGCCGCGGGCGTCGTAGCGCACGCTGACCGGGGCCTGCAGGCCGGCCACGGCCACCTCGCCCTCGCGCTGCGGCAGTTTGCCCTGCGCATACCAGTATCCAGCGCCGGCGGCCACGGTAACCACCACGGCCAACAGGGTCAGGCTGCGCTTCATTCAGGCTCCTTGTGCATTCCAGCGAAAAGTGTGGTCCGATCATGGGCGGATTCGCGAACAGAGCATAGTCCCAGGAAGGAGTTTCCATGTCCCTCAGCGAAAAACAGAAAATGCTTACAGGCCAGCTCTATCATGCCGGTTGCCCCGAGCTGCAGGCCGAGCAGATCGCCAACAAGCACTGGATGCACCGTTACAACAACAGTGTCGAACTGCTCAACGAAGCACGGCACGGGCTGTTGGCCGAGCATTTTGCCCAGGTCGGCGAAGGCGTGGTGATCCGCCCACCGTTCTATTGTGACTATGGCTATAACATCAGTGTCGGCCGCAATACCTTCATGAACTTCAACTGCGTGATTCTCGATGTGTTGCCGGTGCGGATCGGCGACGACTGCCAGATCGGCCCCAACGTGCAGATCTACACCGCCGACCATCCGCTCGACCCCGAGGTGCGGCGCACCGGGTTGGAAAGCGGGCGGCCGGTGACCATTGGCAGCAACGTGTGGATTGGTGGTGCAGCGATCATCCTGCCGGGGGTGACCATTGGCGACAACGCCGTGGTAGGTGCCGGTAGTGTGGTGACGCGGGATGTACCGGCGGGAGCGACGGTGGTGGGTAACCCTGCGCGGGTGCGCGGATAATATGAAAAGCCCTGCGGTGTCTGCCGCAGGGCTTTGTGGGTCAGGCGGGCTTGAAGCCGGGTTTGCCGTTGGCGGCGCGCCACTCTTTGATGCGGTTTATGACGCCTTGAGGGCTTTTGTCCGAGCCTGCTGGAGGGCGTGTCAGAACATCAGCCCCATCAGGGTGTTCGGTGATCTTTTTGAAATTGGAAATGATCCTGTCTCGAAAGCTTTCTAACTCAGTACCGCGGCGGCCCGCTCGATTTTCGTACAGTTCTGTTATGAGCGCGAGGAATTCATCTTCTGTGTAGTCCTCCAGTTTGCCCTTGAGTGTCATTGATTGCTCTCCTTGTGGTGATCAATATGAACTCGCGGTGTCATGAGTACAAGATTGTCCAGATCATACACTGCGCCACCGCTTGCGATTTCATGCTTATGATGGATCTCCAGCTTTATTCGTCTTCCTACCCAATGACTCTCGGGGGCGTAAGGAGCAATGCCATTTCGCATGTTGTCAGCGTTCAGAAATTCTAGATGCTGTTTGAACACCTCATCCGCAGCGATCTCCATCCAGATTGCTTCCCGTAGATTATCGAACCTACTGAACCTTCGCCCCCTCAGCCTTTCCGCAATCCTCGTGGGAATTGGCGCCCCTGCCGCCGTGCTTGCTGCATCCAATACCCTGTCTGGCGTAAGCACCCCATCACCGCTGGCAACTCCCGGAATATTGCGGGGGCTGCGCAACATCACATAGATCGGCGCCAGTCCTGAGTCTGCTGGGAAGATGATGACGTAGTCGTCGATCTGCAGTTCGGGCAGTTCGGGGAAGGTGCGGATGTCCGCCTGTGGCGGCACGGCAATACTGCCTGGGCGATGTTTCTGCAGGTCCTCGACGATGGTGGCGCCGGGGATCATGTTGCCGCTCTTGTGGTCCAGCTCGTCCAGGGTCGTGGGTGGTGTGGCCGGGTGCCATAGCAGCGTCGCGCCACCGGGGCCTTCGGCAGTGAAGCGGTAGGCACCGTGGGCAGCATCCCACTGCGCCTGGCGAACGCGTACATCACGCAGCAGGCCGCTGCCGTCGGTGGCCGCAAGGTATAGTTCGGTTTGCGTGCCCTGCGGCACTGCGTTCATTCGCAGCGGCAGTTCGAGAGTCTGGCCCGCCCTGCGGTGTGCTTCTTGGGTCAGGTCCGCATCGGGTGTCATCTGCACCAGCGGAACACTCACGCCCATGCGCTCGCCATCACCCAAGCGTGCGGAGTAGAGCATCAGTGGTACGTACCTGACGATGCCTTGCGCGGCACTCGCAAGTAGTTGCGCGGCGGCTCTGGCGAGGGCCTTTCCGAGGTCTTGCCAGATAGCTTCGAATAGCGCTGTGCCACCGCTGGAAGTGGTCAATACCAGCGCGTGTCGGGTACTGGCTGTCCAGGCATTGAAGGTGGCCGGTGTGTTGCTGGGCGTATGCCCAGACAGGGCGGCGAGCAGGTGTTGTTCATCGAAGGCGGCGGTGATGGCGCTGTCGGCCCGCGCCTGCAGCTGCCTTACCGCTGCTTGTTCCATAGCGGATATGGCCGCATACCTCGCGGTGTTTTCTTGCACCTGGGTTTGCAGCTTGGTCAGTTCAGCCTTGCGGTCGCTGGAAGCAGTCCGGGCTCGGCTCAGAGTGAAGTCGATCCACTGCGAGGACGCTGTCAATTGACGCTGGCGCGCACGTCGGGTGGCATAGGTCTCCATTAGCAGCGTGCGGCCTTGAGTGCGTCGGAAATTTCGCGTTCCAGCTCGCGGCTGTGTTCCAGTGCTGCCTGTTCGGCAATGTCCTCGTGCTGGTGGCGCTCGAAGGCTGTGAGCAGGGTTTGCAGAGCGCCTTGAGCCTGCTCGAAAGCGTGGCTGGCAGCGTGCGTGTTAATAAGCGCGTGCTCGAGCTGGTTGACCATGCGGTCGATGTCGCGGTTGTGGCTTGCTTTCCATCTGGCTGTGGACAGGGCCGCGTTCAGGCTGTAACGGTGGCTGGTCAGTCGGCTTTGCTGGCGCTGCAGATGCTTGGCCTCGAACGCGGCGCGGTAGGAGTCAAGCCAAGACTGGCGTGGGTCGGCCGGGCTGGTCGGGCCGCGGGCGACGGCCAGGAATTCGTTGAAGGTGCGATGCTCCGGGTCACGGCCAAAAAAGCTGTCGGCTTGTTGCCGTGCGCTTTGCAGGCGTGCCCCGAGCAGAGTGGCGAGCTGGTCGGCAGCTGCAATGCGCCGCTCGATGGATTGCACTTCGTCAAGACCGGCAAGGGAACCCGCATGGTCTTGAAGGGCTTGGTCGAGCTCTTGCTCCAGCGTGGTCTGGCGCTCTTCATACGCTTGCTTGACCTGACGCTTGTCTTGCTCGATCAGCGGGATCAGGTCGATGACCAGGTGGCCGGGTCGAAAGGTCGATGCCAGATAGTGAGACGGTATGCGGTTGTGGCCCCAAAATATTGCGGGACTGGTGGAAGACGGGGGGCGTTTACAGTCCTGTTGGCTAGCTCGACGGATCCGTGTTGAGACATACAGTTTCTCCATTGCTCTGTATGTCGCTACGGTAAGAATCCTCCTGTGGGCTGCTGCTGTAGATAATCCTTGGGTGCTTGCTATCTACCAGGGGCAATAGCACCCTGAGGCGAGGGTGTTGTCGGCCTGTACAGGCAGGTTCGCGAGCAATGCCTTTAACACCGGCTCGATGAAGCTGTTGCTGGCGTTGCACACGGCGCCCTCGCTGTAGGGGCCGAAGTAGGCGAGGTTGCCCTGCCTGTCCCAGATGGCCACGGCCGGAGAGGCCGGCAGCCGTTCGCTACCGGGCAGACTGGCGATGGGCTGCAGGCTGCTCAGGTTGGCCGGCAACTGACCATGGCTGCCTGGCTTTTGCAGCACATGAAAGATCACCCCTTGCTCGGCAAACTGGCTGACCAGCTCGCCCAGGTGCTGCTGGTTGCCGACGTTGCACGGGCAGGCCGGGTCCCAGAAGTGCACCACACGAATCGGCCCGGGGCCGGCCATTTCGCTGGGTAGCTGCAGTTGGCTGCCGTCGAACAGCGTGGCCTGGTTGTCGAACGGCCGTAGGTAACGCGCCTGGAAGGTGGTGTAGGCCTGCCAGAGGATGGCGGCTCCGACCAGCAGGGCGATTGCGGTGCACAGCGGTTTGATGATCCGGTTCTTCATGAAGTTCTTCCGCGGTCCCCTTGTAGGAGCGGTGCTGGTCGTTCGAAGCTGAGCAAGCTTGCCACGACGCCGACCAGAGCTGAATATCGCAGATCAATACTTGCTTCGCTGTGGATGTACCGATGCCCGCCACCTTTCACCCCGACCTCCTGCGCACCAGCCTGGGGCCGTTGACCGCTCGCCAGCCGTTGTCGGCCCAAGGCCTGGACTACCAGCGCTTCTATGGCCTGGACCTGCCGGCAGGAAGCTGGCTGGGCGGCTTTCAGGCCGCGGGCTTCGACCTGGTCGGGCAGGTCTGGCTACCCGAGCAGGTGACCGCGACGCTGTTCCTGCTGCACGGCTATTACGACCATATGGGCCTCTATCGGCACGTGATCGAGTGGGCGCTCGGGCAGGGCTTCGCCGTCATCAGCTGCGACCTGCCCGGGCACGGCCTGTCCAGCGGCGAACGGGCCAGCATCAGTGATTTCGAGTTGTACCAGCAGGTGTTGCAGGCCCTGTTCGAGCAAGCGCGCCTGCTGCAACTGCCACGCCCATGGCATCTGTGCGGGCAGAGCACCGGTGGCGCGATTGCCGTGGACCATCTGCTGTACCAGGGCGCGCAGAGCCCCATCGATGGCCAGGTCATCCTCTTGGCGCCGTTGGTGCGGCCCTGTGCCTGGCGCTGGTCGAAGTTGAGCTACCGCCTGCTGCGCCACTTCGTCAATGGCATCGAGCGACGCTTCAGCGAGAACACCAATGACCCGGCCTTCCTGCCGTTTCTCGAAGCCGACCCGCTGCAACCCCGTCGCCTGCCAACGGCCTGGGTCGGTGCCTTGATCGCCTGGGTCAAGCGCATCGAAGCCGCCCCGTGCAGCACGCGGCGGCCATTGATCGTGCAAGGGGAGGCGGATGGCACGGTGGACTGGCCCTACAACCTCGAAGTACTCAAGGCCAAGTTCGCCGAGCCGCAGATCCTGATGCTGCCAGGGGCTCGTCACCACCTGGCCAACGAGCTGCCGGGCATTCGCCAGCGCTACTTCGACTTCATCGACCAGCGCCTGGGCTGATCACTTCAGGTCGCTGCTGCTCTGGCCCACTGCCAGGCCTGCGCGCACGGCGGCCAGGGCAGCCTGGTAATAGGCCTTGCCGTCAGGCGATTCGGCAAAGGTCGCGAACTCTTCCAGCTCGGCGTCGGACAAGTCGCGGTAGACATACAGCAGGGTATTGTTGAGGTCTTCGCCGATCTGGCTCATCAGGCGCTGGCGCTGGCCGTCGAGCAGGCCCTGGGCCTGGCCACCACCGAACAGGCCGGGAATCATCGAACTGAGGCTGTCGGCCGCCACACCCGCGATGGCCAGGCTGACTTCGGCGCCGGCCTCGCGTGCCGGCAGGGCCTGGGCCAGGTGGCCGATGATCAGCAGACGGTCGTCGCTGGCCTGGATCTTCGGCAGGCCTTTGGCGTTTCTGGCCAGTTCATCCTTGCGTGTGGCCTTGAGTTCGGCCGCCACCACCTTGCGCCCCAGCGGCGACTGGAAGAAGGCCAGCGCCGGTGCCGGGTTGGCCAGGGTCGCACGCAGTTTTGCCTGGGCGCGACGGTCCACGGCCTGGGCCTGGAAACGCTGGTTGCTGTTGTTGACCAGCGCCTGGTACACGGCGGGTGGCAAACTGTTGCGGTAGCGTTCCTGCGCAGCGGTCAGGGCATCGTTGAAATGGGCGCGCTGGTCGGGCCAGCCAGCAGCCTTGTACAGTTGATCCAGGTTGTCTGCCCAGACAGGCACGGTGCAGATCATCAACAGAATCAGGGAAAACAGACGGCGCATTCAGGACTCCTGTCGGCAGGCGGCTATTGTCCTTGGCCTGGCGCTGGTTTGTCGAGATATCTGCGTGCTTCTCGGCCAAGTGGCGCTGTGCGGCGGCATGGCTAATGGATATGATGCGCGCCATGCACATTACCCCCGAACACCCGATGCTTGCGGCCGTCGTCGACGATCTGGCCACCCATGGCTGGTCGCAGCAGGCGCTGTTTCTGCCTGCCGACCTGGTGCGCGCGCTGGCGGCCGAATGCCGGCGTCGTGATGCCGAAGGCGAACTCAACCCTGCGGGGGTTGGGCGCGGTGTTGCCCAGGAGGTACGCGAAACCATTCGCGGCGACCAGATCCAGTGGGTCGACCCCGGGCAGGCCGAGGCTTGCGACCAGTACCTGGCCGCCATGGACCAGTTGCGTCAGGCCATCAACCGGGGCCTGTTCCTCGGCTTGGAAGATTTCGAGTGCCATTTCGCCCTGTACCCGCCCGGTGCATTTTATCGCCGCCACCTGGACCGTTTCCGCGACGATGACCGGCGCATGGTGTCAGCGGTGCTGTACCTGAATGAAGGCTGGCAGCCAGAGGATGGTGGCCAGTTGCGCATGTTCCTGGCGGATGGCGTCGAGCACGATGTGCAACCGGTGGCGGGTTGCCTGGTGGTGTTCCTGTCCGGTGAGGTACCGCACGAAGTGCTGCCGGCCGGGCGCGAGCGGCTGTCGTTGACCGGCTGGTTCCGGCGCCGTGGCAATGACCCGTTCTGACCTGCCCAAGGTACTGGTCAGCGCTTGCCTGCTGGGGCAGCCGGTGCGTTACGACGGGCGTACCAGTGGCCACCCCGACCTGCTGCAGCGTTGGCAGGCCGAAGGGCGTGTGGTGCCGTTGTGCCCAGAGGTGGCAGGCGGCCTGCCGACTCCGCGCCCGGCTGCAGAGATACCCGGCGGGCAGGGGGCAGCGGTGCTTGACGGTGATGTACAGGTGCTGACGGTGACCGGTGAGGATGTCAGCGTGCAGTTCATTGCCGGGGCGCAGCAGGCGCTGGAACTGGTACGCCGGCATGGCATTCGCGTGGCGGTGTTGAAGGCCGGCAGCCCTTCGTGTGGCAACCGCTTGACCTATGACGGCACGTTCAGAGGCGTGAAGGTGGCCGGGGAGGGGGTAACCACGGCGCTGCTGCGGCGGGCTGGGGTGCAGGTGTTCAGCGAGCTGGAGCTGGACCTGGCGGAACAGGCGCTGGCCGGGCTTTCAGTTTAAGTCCGTACCGGCCCTTTCGCGGGCGCCCACGAGAGGGCCGGTGCAGGCGACGAAAGAACTTACTGCCCGGCCGCCGTTGCCGGCACACCCTTGAACCACTTCTGTTCAAGCTCGGCAGTCCGCCCACTGTCCTTGAGCCGCTGCAAGGCGTTGTTCACCGCACTTTCGAAAGCCGGGTTGTCCTTCTGGAACGGGATCACCAGCTGCTTCTCGCCAAATGGCAGGCTCACATCGAGCGGGCCGTCAGCCTGGGGCGACTCACTCGGCGGGGTCAGTGCGATGTCGTACTTGCCACTCTCGACACCAGGCAGGACCTCGGCTGCGGGGGCTTCGATGAATTCGGCGCGCAGGTCCAGCTCCTTGGCCAGGTCCTGGCCAAACTCCACTTCGAAGCCGGTCAGGTGGTCGTTTTCCTTGAAGGCGTATGGCGAGTTGTCTGCCTGTACGGCAATGCGCAGTTCGCCCCGGTCGGCGATTTCATCTATCAGCTCGGCCTGCGCCAATGGCGAGACCAGTACCGCCAGCAGTAGTCCAATGGTCGAACGCATGAAAGCCCCTTTTTCTTTGGCAGGTAAATAACGCCCGCCACGGCTTTTTTCCCCGCCATGGTCGGGCGCAGCCTATGACCTTGAAGCCTCGGCGATGTTTAACCGTGACTGAAATATTTCTACCTGTCGATTTGAACATATGGGCGTTCACATCAACTAAGGTGAATCACCGCCGCCGTTGGATCGCAGGCGGGGGCCGACAAGTGAATCACAGGAGAAGTGAATGAACAGCCTATTTTCGCGTGCTGCCGTTGCAGGTCTGCTGATGGGGGCATCGATGCTGGCCAGTGCCGCAGACGCGCTGAAGAGCCAGGAACCGCCCAAGGAGGCCAAGGTCTTCATCGTTTCCCCCGCCGACGGCGCTACGGTGGACAAGACCTTCACCGTCAAGTTCGGTATCGAGGGCATTGCCCTCAAGCCGGCCGGTGATCACACCCCGCATTCCGGCCATCACCACCTGTTGGTTGACGTGGACAAGGAGCCGGTGGCCGACATGCCGCTGCCGACCAGCCTGATGCCGGAAAGCGGCGTGGCCCTGCCAGATGGGCCACAGGTGCTGCACTTCGGCAAGGCGCAGACCGAAACCACCATCACCCTGACCCCCGGCAAGCACACCCTGCAACTGATACTGGGTGACCAGTATCACGTGCCGTTCAAGCCGAGTGTCGAGTCGCAGAAAATCACTGTCGAAGTGAAATAAAAAAAAGGGAGGCCACCAGGGCCTCCCTTTTTCATGCTGCCAGCAAATCAGAACAGGACGCGGGAACGGATGGTGCCCTTGACCTGTTGCAGCTTCTCCTGTGCCAGGTCCGAGTACTCGGCGTCGACGTCGATCACCACGTAGCCGACTTTCTCGTTGGTCTGCAGGAACTGGCCCGAGATGTTGATACCGTTCTCGGCGAAGACCTTGTTGATCTCGCTGAGCACGCCCGGGATGTTTTCGTGGATGTGCAGCAGGCGGTGCTTGCCCGGGTGCGCCGGCAGGGCCACTTCCGGGAAGTTGACCGAGGACACCGAGGTACCGTTATCGCTGTACTTGACCAGCTTCTCGGCGACTTCCAGGCCAATGTTGGCCTGGGCTTCGGCGGTGGAACCACCGATGTGCGGGGTCAGGATCACGTTGTCCAGGCCACGCAGCGGGCTTTCGAACTCTTCGTCGTTGGAGCGCGGCTCGACCGGGAACACGTCGATGGCGGCGCCGATCAGGTGCTTGTCCTTGATCGCGGCGGCCAGGTGGTCCAGCTCGACCACGGTGCCACGGGCGGCGTTGATGAGGATCGAGCCCTTCTTCATGGCACGGATTTCCTTCTCGCCGATCATCCACTGGGTGGACGGCAGCTCAGGCACGTGCAGCGAGACGATATCGGCCAGGCCCAACAGTTCGTGCAGGCTGGTCACCTGTACTGCGTTGCCCAGCGGCAGCTTGGTCAGCGGGTCGAAGAAGTACACCTGCATGCCCAGGCTCTCGGCCAGGACCGACAGTTGGGTGCCGATCGAGCCGTAGCCGACGATGCCCAGCTTCTTGCCGCGGATCTCGAACGAGTTGGCCGCGCTCTTGATCCAGCCGCCACGGTGGCAGGAGGCGTTTTTCTCAGGGATGCCGCGCAGCAGCAGAATGGCTTCGGCCAGAACCAGCTCGGCTACCGAACGGGTGTTGGAGTACGGCGCGTTGAACACGGCGATACCGCGTTCGCGGGCAGCTTCCAGGTCGACCTGGTTGGTGCCGATGCAGAAGCAGCCAACCGCGACCAGCTTCTTGGCGCAGTCGAAGATCTCTTCGGTCAGCTGGGTACGCGAACGGATGCCGATGAAATGGGCATCGGCGATCTTTTCCTTCAGCTCGGCTTCCGGCAGCGAACCAGTGAGGTATTCGATGTTGGTGTAGCCGGCGGCCTTGAGGGTATCGACCGCGTTCTGGTGCACACCTTCAAGAAGAAGG
>Ga0209370_1001373_pt1 | contig 21875 bp, 21 predicted proteins | sample AgamicAtPrz_FD_187164 | JGI IMG/M metagenome (GOLD analysis project Ga0209370, IMG submission 187164) | Agave microbial communities from Guanajuato, Mexico - At.P.rz (SPAdes) (version 2) | ecosystem: Host-associated > Plants > Phyllosphere > Phylloplane/Leaf | place: Guanajuato, Mexico... | reverse complement strand
CTTTTGCTGCTGGGCCTGATCGGCCTCGTCATTCCCTGGCACAGCCAGATCGATGCCGCAGGCGTGGCCCGTGCCGAGCATCAGCTGCGCATCTACGCCCCCTATCCGGCACGATTGCAGTCCGTGCATCGCAGCGCTGCGGTCGAGCCCGGCCAGGTGCTGGTCACGCTTGATGAACCGGATCTGGACTTTCGCCTGCGCGGCAGCGAAGCCAATGCGCGCAGCTACGAGGCCAGGCTGTCCGGTCTTCTGGCCGACCCGGCGGGACTGACGGAAGATGCCGCGACGCGCCAACGGCTCAATGTGCAGCTCGAGGAAACGCGTGCCACGCGCAATGAGATCGCTCGCCTGAACCTGCAGGCCCCGTTTGTCGGCAACTGGCTGGACCTCAATCCTGACTGGCAGCCCGGACAGTGGATCGGCCGCCAGGAACCTCTGGGCATTCTTGTCGATCCACGGAGCTGGCAGGTCGATGCCTATGTGGCCCAGAGCCAGATTCACCATATCGCGGTCAACGACCCCGTGCGCTTCTACCCCGAGGGCCAGACGACGCCGCTCAGCGGCCGGGTCCTGGCGATCGGCAGCACCCGCACGGGACAGCTGGCTCACCGCATGCTCTCCTCCCATTTCGGCGGACCGGTACAGGTGACGGCGCAAGACCCCATGGTGCCGGGCGCTGCGCTGTTTCAGGTGTTGGTGGAACTGGACCAACCATTGAACCAGCTGCGTGAGACACGCGGCCACTTGAAGATCGAGGGTGAACGGCGCAGTGTGCTCGGAGAGCTGGGCCGATGGGTTCTGGGCGTAGGTTTGAAAGAAAGCGGCTTTTAGTGTCGCAAACACTTCCCCCTTTCAACGGCTGAATCAGGTTCTCACGGCCCAGCCCGGCTTGATCAAGGCGAACAAACCTCTAATGGCGAAGAACCCTGCGCAATGGTGGGTGGATGAACCATTTGGGCCGTGGCACTGCAATTGCAAATGAGGTGAATCTGAGCGCTAGGCATATTCGCCAGGGGCTATATGCAGTGTGGCCCTACGAGTACTTCGGATCGGTGCAGGCACCGGCCTGCAGCTGACTCTGCAGAACTGTTGCCAACGCTGCACAGCAGGCAAGTGCTCTGGTCAGCGTTGCCTCGGGCACTGGATCGCAGATGGCTTCAATCCACGACCTGAAGCTGTCACCGCTCGACCCGTTGACATCGCTGGCAGCAACTTCTAGCTTGTGCGTTTGCGAACGCGCTCCATCGCATCGGATGACGGCACAAACCCAAGCTTTTCAAAAAACTCTGGAGCCTGAGAGCGCGAGGCTCTGAGCATCCAAGTGATGCCCGCATCGTCACTCACAACTTCCTCCACCAAGCTCCTGCCAATTCCCCGACCTCTCCATTCCGGGGCTACCACGATCATTGACAGGTAGCCATTGGATAGCCCGTCCGTGATGGCGCGAGCAAATCCGATCACTTTGTCCTGAGAAACAGCTACAACCACTCGTTGAGATGCCGAGATGAGGCGCTCAAGAAATGGATGATCCGGAATGCGATGAGCCCAGCCATTGGAGGTCAGGAGCTGAAATGCACTGTCTAAATCGGTATTCGAATATCTACGGATATGAGGCGTGCGGACTTCCATGTTGGAGCACTCGTTCAAGTGAGAATTTCTGACGGGACAATGTCAGAACACAGCCTATTTCGGAGATTCAACAAAAGTGCGGCGCCTGGCGCCCTGGCAATAATTCTTCATTTGCCATGATACTTTTCTTGCAGAACGCTCTTGAGCCCCACAGGGAAGAGCGCTGGCCCCTCAGGCAGGTCGAGCTCAGCCAGATCAAACCATCTTGCAACGCATTGCATTCCACTGTCTTCTTGAAATTCAATGCTGCCCCGGTTCTCAAAAATCTCGATATCGAACTGCACCTCACAAATGAAAAGTACTTCGTGGCCGGGCACCCCTTCATGGGTATATAGGTTCTCCATGACGAGCGGGGAACCCATTATCTGAACGTCAACGTTCAGTTCTTCTTTGAATTCACGTATCAGCGCTGAGTGCCATGGCTCGCCGAATTCGATGCTGCCGCCAAGAGGACGAACACCTTTCAGATGCCCCAGATCATCCAATACCTCCGCAGCCAATAACTTGCCTTCTCGCCAGTGAAGCCCAAGCGCTTTCACTTTGATGGAAGCAGCAGGCCTCCATTTGGTTATGCCCATAATTTTTCTCCGAACAGGGGTTACCAGTGTTTATTGTGAATGCCTACACAGGCTGGACCTTGATCCTGATCTTCACCACCTGCGCTTGCTGCAATTGCGCGAGGGCGTGAAGGCGCGACCGAACAGGCACGACTTCGCCCCACGGCTCATGCGCGTGTAGATCATGTGCCAGTTGCCAATTCGCGTTAACAGGCCCCGACACGGGCATCACCAAGTTGCATCTGCTCTTCCTGGCGGGCGTTGGGGCGCAAACACGTCAACCAGATGATCAACCAGCGCCTTTGTTTTGGCGGGCAGATGGGCTCCGCCATGGAACTGGACATACACATCAGCCGGAGGCAGTCGCCATTCAGGCAAGACCACCTGGAGGAGCCCTTCCCTAATGAGGGCCCCTACCTCCCACTCCGATCGCATCAGAATGCCGTGCCCGGCCATGGCCCATGCGGATGCCGACTCCCCGTCGTTCGCACTCAGAGGGCCCCGGACCTTGACAGTCTCCGCCTGTGAACCGTTGCGCAAATGCCAGGTGCCAAATGCCTCATCGCCCTCACGGATGAAAAGGCAGGCATGCCGGGCCAATTCCTGCGGAGTGGACGGCTCCCCGGCCTCTTTCAAATACAGCGCAGAGGCGCAGAGCACCCGCCGGTTGCGTGCCAACACCCTGGCCGTCCAGCGTGAGTCCGGCATATCACCCAGCCGGATGACCACGTCGAAGTTGTCTTCGATGAGGTTGGCAGGACGGTCGCTCAAGTGGAGCTGCACTTCAACCTCCGGAAAACGGCGTGCAAACACTCCCAGGGCGGGTGCGATGTGCTTGCGACCGAAGCCGAAGCTGGCGTTCACGCGAATCAGTCCTTGCGGAACGGCTGCCACACCGCCGATGGCTCGTTCAAGGGCGCCCAGCTCGGTCAGAAGACGCCCCCCTTCCACCAGGTATCGCTCCCCCTCGGGCGTGAGGCTCATGCGGCGCGTAGTCCGTTGCATGAGGCGTGCGCCCAGCCTGGCTTCAAGTCCCGCAAGCCGTTTGCTGACCGCGGGGCCTGTGACACCCAGTTGCTGAGCGGCACCTCGCATGCTGCCTTCCTTGCTGAGCATGGCAAAAAAGGCAAGGTCTGAAAATCCATCCATTGATAACTCCAGCGACCGAAAGCGATTCCTTCACAGATATTGTATGTTTTTGACTCACCTGTAAAACTGCCAGCACTCCACGACATAGAGCGCGCACATGAATCGCACCCTTTATCGCAAGTTGGTCGACGCACATACCGTCGCCCAGCTCGACGAGCAGAACGTCTTGCTGTTCTGCGACCTGCATCTGATGAATGAGTACACCAGCCCTCAAGCCTTCGCAGGCCTGGATGAGCACGGGCGCCGGGTGCTCATGCCCGGCCAGAACGTGGCCGTTGTAAGCCATGTCATCCCGACACAGCCGGGCACGATCCGGGTCATCCGGGAGGCTGCGCCAGCGCTTCAGGCCAGCAACCTGCGCAAGAATTGCGAGCAACATGACATCCCGCTCTTCGACACCCAGGACGCCCTGCAGGGAATCGAGCATGTTGTGGCGCCTGAGCACGGCATGATCCGCCCGGGCATGGTCGTGATTTGCGGAGACTCTCACACAACCACCTATGGCGCGCTGGGCGCCTTGGGCTTCGGCATCGGTACCTCGGAAGTCGAGCATGTGCTGGCGACGCAGACGCTTGTCTACCGGCTGGCCAAGGACATGCGCATCCGAGTCGACGGCGTGCTGCCAGTGGGAACGACCGCCAAAGACCTTATCCTCATGGTCATTGGACATATAGGAGCCCAAGGGGCCAGAGGCCACGTCATCGAGTTCTGCGGCACGGCGTTCGAAGCGATGTCCATCGAGTCGCGCTTCACCGTCTGCAACATGGCGGTCGAAGCCGGAGCTCGCGGCGCTCTGATTGCGCCAGACAGGAAGGCGGTCAAGTATGTGCTTGAGCGTGCGACGGACTTGCACGGTGTTGCGCGCGACGCAGCGCTTCAGCATTGGGAAACCCTGCACAGCGATGAGGCTGCGGTGTTCCATGTCGAACATCGCTTCGATGCAAGCGATGCAGCACCCCACGTGACCTGGGGCACGAGCCCTGACCAGGTGATACCGATTGGCGGCGCGATTCCCGACCCGGCTAGACAGACCTCGGCGCCGATGCGCCGCAGTACGGAGCAGGCGCTGCGCTATACCGGCCTGGCAGCAGGCGCCCCCCTTGAAGGCACAGCCATCCAGCATGTCTTCATCGGTTCATGCACCAATGCTCGCATCGAAGACCTGCGTGCTGTCGCGCAAGTAGTTCGCGGCCGCCACGTTGCCAAGGGAGTGCGTGCCATGGTGGTACCAGGCTCCGGCGCGGTCAAGCGGCAGGCCGAAGCCGAAGGCATCGCAAGCCTGCTTATGGATGCAGGTTTTGAATGGCGGGAGCCGGGATGCTCGATGTGCCTAGCCATGAATGGAGACATCCTGGCGGACGGCGTCCGCTGTGCGTCAACGACCAATCGCAACTTCGAGGGAAGGCAGGGGCGCGGCGCCATCACCCACCTCATGAGCCCTGCCATGGCGGCAGCCGCAGCCGTCACTGGCACGATTACCGACGTTCGGCGTCTGGAGACCCATCATGCGTGAAAAACACATTCTGTCCGGAAAGATGGCGCCCTTAGCCATCGAGAATCTGGACACCGACCAGATCATGCCCAAGCAGTTCCTGCACGGCATCGACAAGGCCGGGCTCGACAAAGGCCTGCTGTACGACCTGCGGTTTGATGCCGAAGGCCGCAAGCGCCCAGACTTTGTGCTCAACAGGCCTGAACGCGCAGACGTCGAAGTATTGGTGACAGGCGCGAACTTTGGCTGCGGCTCAAGCCGTGAGCACGCGGTCTGGGGATTGCAGCAATACGGCATACAGGCAGTCCTCGCGCCCAGCTTCGGGGAAATCTTCTATTCCAACGCGATGAACAACCAGCTGCTGCTGGTGATGCTTCCAGAAGAGGAAATTGCCAGACTCATGGCCGATGCCGACAGCCCGGAGACCTCGCATATCCATATTGACCTTGAGACGCTTCGAGTCAGAAGCTGCAATGTGGATGCATTCTTTACGCTGTCTGAGCGGCACCACCGCATGCAACTGGAACGCCGGGACCTCATCGGCATGTCTCTGACCTACCAGGCCCAGATCGAACACTTTGCGCGCCTTCACTGGGAAACCCATCCCTGGATGAAAAACGTGGCCTCGCACACTCGCCAACAGCTGGGCCATACTCCGCGAGCGCAGGGCATTGCCCATCTTGGGGGGATCGCATGATGTTCGAAGGCTTCACTGCACAGGATGTACCGGTCAACGGCACGGTACTCCGTTGCCGCGTAGGAGGTTCCGGACCTGCTTTGCTGCTGCTGCATGGACATCCGCAGACCCACGTCATGTGGCACCGGGTGGCGCCTGCTCTTGCCGAAAGATTCACTGTGGTTTGCGCAGACCTGCGGGGCTATGGCGACTCTGCAAGACCCGATGCCGGCCCCGAAAGCCACGCCTACAGCAAGCGCACGATGGCGGCAGATATGGTGGAGCTGATGTCCACGCTGGGCTTTGCACAGTTTCGCATCGCCGCGCATGACCGGGGCGCCCGCGTGGCCCACCGGCTGCTGCTCGACCATCCAGGCCGGGTCCTGCGTGCGATGCTGCTGGACATTGCGCCAACGCTCGACATGTATGAGCAGACAGGTGAAGCTTTCGCCAGGGCTTACTGGCACTGGTTCTTTCTTATCCAGGCTGCACCACTGCCAGAGAGACTTATCGAAGCGGACCCTTGCGCCTACATCCGGGATGTAATGGGCCGACGCCACGCCGGGCTCGGCGCCTTTGCGCCTGAAGCACTGCAGGAGTACCTGCGCTGCATTGCCATCCCGGGTACCGCTGCATCCATCTGTGCGGACTACAGAGCCTCAGCGGGCATCGACCTGGAGCACGACCGCGCGGATCGGGCCAAGGGGCAAAAGGTGATGGTGCCACTGAGAGTGCTCTGGGGCGCGGAAGGCGCGGTTGGCCGCTGCTTTCCAGTGCTGGACCTGTGGCGCAAGGCCGCAGCCGAAGTCACAGGAAAAGCACTCGACTGCGGGCATTACATCGCCGAAGAACAGCCTGCAAATTTATTGGAAGAGATGCTGGACTTCTTCGCCACCCGATGACCCAACACTGAAGAAAGGCTCACAACTGACCAGACCAGGCCATAGCGCCGCTGCGGCATTCCAGGTCTGCCATAGGCCTCACTTTCCTCTCAGTCCTCTAACTTGGGGGCCGCATGCGATCAGCACCCCCAAGCTGACTAGCGGCCCTTTCTGGACAGGAACTCCCCCATCAAGCTCGCGGGATCGGCCGATTCATAGGCAGTACAGAAAACTTCAATGCCATGGGATCGTCGACCAGTGAAGAGCGACGCAGCGAACCGTGTGACATTCGGCCAAAGAGCCGCCATCTGCGGCCACGAATTTCCCTAGGGCGACGGGATCGCCTACATTCACACTTCACACCCGGTGCGCCCGGCCCGGCCCAGACGCCGCCTCGGGCAACCACCGCATCCTCAGCCTTCCAAGAAAGACCTGCCCATGAAATCCCGCGCCGCCGTAGCCTTCAAAGCCGGAGAACCCCTGCAAATCGTCGAAATCGACGTCGCGCCGCCCAAGGCTGGCGAGGTGCTGGTCAAGATCACCCATACCGGCGTCTGTCACACCGACGCCTTCACCCTGAGCGGTGACGATCCCGAAGGCATCTTCCCCGCCGTGCTGGGCCATGAAGGCGCAGGCATCGTCGTGGAAGTGGGCGAAGGCGTGACCAGTGTCCAGCCCGGCGACCATGTGATTCCGCTGTACACCGCCGAATGCGGCGAATGCCTGTTCTGCAAGAGCGGCAAGACCAATCTGTGCGTGGCAGTGCGCGCCACCCAGGGCAAGGGCGTGATGCCCGACGGCACGACACGCTTCAGCTACAAAGGCGAGCCCATCTATCACTACATGGGCTGCTCGACCTTCAGCGAATACACCGTGGTTGCCGCCGTCTCGCTGGCCAAGGTCAACCCCGATGCCAACCCCGAGCAGGTCTGCCTGCTGGGCTGCGGCGTGACCACCGGTCTGGGCGCCGTCAAGAACACCGCCAAGGTGCAGGAAGGCGACACCGTGGCCGTGTTCGGCCTGGGCGGCATCGGCCTGGCCGTGATCCAGGGTGCCAAGCTGGCCAAGGCCGGCCGCATCATCGCCGTCGACACCAACCCCGGCAAGTTCGACCTGGCCAAGACCTTCGGCGCCACCGACTGCGTGAACCCCAAGGACTTCGACAAGCCCATCCAGCAAGTGATCGTCGAGATGACAGGCTGGGGCGTGGACCACAGCTTTGAATGCATCGGCAATGTGGAGGTGATGCGCGCGGCGCTGGAATGCGCCCACCGCGGCTGGGGCCAGTCGGTCATCATCGGCGTGGCCGGTGCCGGTCAGGAGATCAAGACCCGTCCCTTCCAACTGGTGACCGGCCGCAAGTGGCTGGGTACGGCCTTTGGCGGCGTCAAGGGCCGCAGCGAGCTGCCCGGCATGGTGGAAGATGCCATGGCCGGCAAGATTCAGCTCGAACCCTTCGTGACCCACACCATGGGCCTGAAGCACATCAACGAAGCCTTCGAGCTGATGCACGAAGGCAAGTCGATTCGCTCGGTGGTCAACTACGCCGACGCTTCGTAACTCCCTGAGGCGCTTCGCCTGGGCGGCCCCACGCCTTCCCCCTTTCTCGCTTCGCGGAAGGGGAACGACACCCTCGGTGTGCGGCGGCGCTTCCTCGGTGTCTCATCGATGGGCCGCGCCAGTTTTGAAGAACCACCCAGTGCTTTTAATTTCATAGCTGCTTGCGCATGCTTTGATTCATATTTAGATATAAAACAGCTGCAAACGCTTGATTGACGAGCGCAAGCAGCTTTTCTTTTAGGAGTGACTGCCATGGAACTCAAGAACGCCCACGCCTGCTTTGGTGGCGCCCAGCGCTATTACGAACACCATAGTTCCGAGATCGGCCTCGCCATGAAGTTCTCGGTCTATCTGCCGCCCAAGGCCGTGATGGGCGAGAAGGTGCCGGCCCTGCTCTATCTGGCCGGCCTGACCTGTACCGAAGAAACCTTCATGATCAAGGCCGGCGCCCAGCGCCTGGCCTCCGAACTCAATATCGCCCTGATCTGCCCCGATACCAGCCCGCGCGGTGCTGGCCTGGCGGGCGAGGCCGACAGCTGGGACTTTGGCGTGGGCGCCGGCTTCTACCTGGACGCGACCACCCGGCCTTGGGCGCTGCACTGGCGCATGGAGAGCTACATCCTCAATGACCTGCTGCCCCTGGTCGGCAGCAAGCTGCCCGTGGACCTGCAGCGTCTGGGCATCTTCGGCCACAGCATGGGCGGCCACGGCGCGCTGACCCTGGCATTGCGCCACCCCGGCCGCTTCAAGTCGGTCTCGGCCTTTGCACCGATTGCCAACCCGCTCAACTGCCCCTGGGGCCACAAGGCTTTCAGCGGCTATCTGGGCGAAGACAAGGCCGAATGGGCCAGGCATGACGCCAGCGAGCTGATGAGCGCGCAGACCGCTGCACCCTACCCCGCTGGCATCCTCGTCGACCAGGGCCTGGCCGACAAGTTCCTGATCGAAAAGCAATTGCTTCCCGAAGCCTTCGAAGCCGCCTGCGCCAAGGCTGGCCAACCGCTCACGCTGCGCCGGCATGCGGGCTACGACCATGGCTACTATTTCATCCAGAGCTTTGTCGACGACCATCTGCGCCACCATGCGCAGCAGCTGGGCGCCTGATTCTGCGGACGTGGCCCGGCCAATGGAGCTGCCGGGCCCTTCTGCCAGGCCTCAGGCCAGGCCGTAGTTCGATTGGTTTCCATCCGCTACGACCGCCCGGTGCCCGGCCTGCCGCTTGGCGGCGTACAAGGCCTGGTCCGCTCGGCGCATGATGTCCTCCAGGCTGCTGTCGGTCGGCATGAAATGCGCAATCCCGACGCTGAGCGTGGGCACGGGATCGGTCGTGGCATACAGTTGCAGCGCCTGTCGCCCCACATCCAGCAGCCCTCGCGCCAGGGTGGTGATCTCGGCAATGCTGCGGCCGCCGCACAGCACGGCGAATTCATTGGCACCCAGGCGCCCGAACACATGCTCTGGAGCCAGCAGAGGACTCACGGCGGCGGCCAGATCGCGCAGCGCCTGATCCCCTGCGGTATGGCCCAACGCCTCATTGATGGCTCTGAAGTAATCCACATCAAAGCTCAGGAGACAGGCCGGCAAGCCTTGCTGCCTGTGGACCGTATAGGCCTGAGCCAGCTCGCGCATAAAGCCCCGGCGATTGCGCAGCCCCGTCAACTCATCGGTCAGGCTCTGCTCCTGCAGCTGTTGCTGCAGGCGCTTGTTGGCCGTGATGTTGCCCGCCACCCAGACCACGGCCTGTTCGCCCCAGAACAGCTCCTCCAGGGCACTGATGCGACCTTCGAACCAGGTCGCCTCGGCAGGCCCGCCCTGGGGAAGCCCCAACAGATCGGCTGCGCCCAGCTCGTACTCCACCACCAGCACCCGCTGGCTGCTCAGCGCCTCCCGGATCTGCTGCAGAAACCAGAGCGCCTTGGAGGGAGCCAGCACATCGGCAATGAACCGGCCTACCAGCGCCGTGGCGTCAGGGCGGAAGCGCTGGTGCTTGCCGCCGAGGACTGCGGCATAACGTCCCGACTCCGTGAAGACGAAGGTGGGGTCCGGCAGGCCGTTGCAGAGGCTTTTGTACTGGCGGGCAGTGAAAAATGGGGTGTCGGGCATGAGCGCAAGCAGAGCAGGATCGGGAAATTCGCGAAGAATCGTTTTTTCGACCGCCGGCAGTGACACGGGCGTACCTCATGCAAAGATAACCGCCTGATGGCGGCTGTTCTTTCATCTAGATCAAACTATGAGTGGTGTGCTCACTTTCACTCAATCCTCGGAGCGCTCCGCTCTTCTCGCGCGCCGCTGCTGCTCGCGCTCATCGGCACGCTGGGTCTGCACATACAGCTGCTCTACCTGTTCGCGCGCCCAGGGCGTCTTGCGCAGAAACTTAAGGCTCGAGGAGATGCTGGGGTCCAGATTGAAGCAGCGCACGGGCACGCGGCGCCCTAGCTCGCGCCAGCCGTAATAATCCACCAGATCGGTAACGATGCGCTCAAGCGTCAGCCCATGCAGGGGGTTGCGCGGTTGTTCTTGGGAAGTCATGGGCGCATTGTCGGGGAATCACCCTCCAGGCGTCTGCTCCGGGGACAAGCGCCAGGCAGTGCAGGCCGCAGCGCCCCTCTCCGCCCAGCGGGGACATGGGAAATGCGCCACGCCAATGACATGGATTTGGCTTTGCTGTGCGCCGGCAAGAGATCACACTTTTGCCAATCGGCCTGACAGGCGGCCAGCCGCAGCGGGCGCGAACGCAGTTTCGCCTCAATGGCCTTGACGAGGCGCAAAGGAGCATCGAATGTCCAACCAACAGCAAGTCCCAGAAACCCGGGGGGTGGCAGTGCAAATGCTGGCCACGCTCGACCTGGGCCCCGAGATCGAAGGCATGGCGGGACGCCAGCTTCGCATGCGCCTGGTGACCATGGCGCCAGGCGGCGTCTTCGGCCCGGTTCACGACCACAAAGACCGACCCGGCATGGTCTACATCCTCGAAGGATGCATCACAGACCACAGAAACGGCGTGGCCACCGACTATGGCCCGGGCGTGGGCTGGCCCGAAGACAGAAACACCACGCACTGGCTGGAAAACCGCTGCGCCGTGACGGCGGTGGAAATTTCGGTCGACATCATCAAGCTGCAGCAGGCTCCAGGCTAGGTGCCGTCAATCCAGGTGCCTTCAAGCGGCGGCCACAGCCGGGCGGCATACAGCTCAGGTGGCGCGCGGGGCCTGCACCTCGTACAGGCGCAGATCCCGCTGCCCGATCCCCAGTTCCGGCCAGGCGGCACGCCAGGCCTGGATATGCGCGGAGGCGAAATGTGCATCCAGCGCCGCCTGATCCGCCCACAGCTCCTTCACATGGATCAGCCCCGGCACCAGCACATCCTCGGCATAGCCGTACTCGAGACAGCCCGGCTCGGCACGTGAGGCTTCCACCATGGCACGCATGGCAGGTCGGGCAAGCGCCAGGTTTTCGGATGGCAAACGCACGGTACCGACGATCAACAGCATGTCTTCTCCTCTTGAGCACAAGCAAACATCGTAGCAAGCAGCGCTCACTCGCTCTGCTCCGTGCGCAAAAAAGGGAGGGCAATGCCCTCCCTGAAACACCTTCCAGGCGTTGATGCTGATCAGCAGTCCTTGGCCAGGGGCTCTCAGGCCCGCATGAAGGACTCGAAATAGGCGCTCAGTGCAGCGTGGTCGCCCAGGGGCAGAACCTGGGCCACATACTGGTCGGGACGCACCACCACCAGAGCACCCTGCTGGCGGTCGATGCCGCGCAGCTCGAAGATGTCCTGACCGGCATTCTTCAGATCGGGGCTGAACACCTTTTCATAGTCGATCATTCCCAACTGGCCCTTGGGGGGCAGCAGCAAGGCAGGCAGCGTCTCCAATGCCACCTCGGTATAAGCCTGCGGGAAGACGGCACGCAGATCAAAGATGCTGTCGATATCCTGGCCGGCCGGCGTGAAGCGGCGCAACGGCGATGCCGCGTCGCTCTCCAGAAAGCGACACAGCGCCAGCAGGCCGGACTCGGGCTGCGCCAGGTCGTTCTGCCCTGCAAACGCATACAGGCGCCAGCGGCCATCGGCCTTGCCGCAGTGGCCCAACTGCAAGGGCTTGGCGTCGGAGACGCGCACTACCGGCGCGGAATGGAAACGCATGCCCACCGTGAAGCCGCTGGCCAGTGCCTGATGCGTGGCCTGCCCCGTCAGCACGGAGGGCGCATAGTGCGTGCCCACGCCAGCCGTGAAGCGGCCATGCTGCTCGAAGTACTTCTGGAACTCCTTGGGGTCCACACCGCCCTGGCCACCTTCCTTGGCCGGGTCGCTGAACATCTTGGCCCATTCGCGGTCAAAGTCGATCAGTTGCTGGGCCACGACCTGGCGCTCGGACGAATAGGTGTGCAGCAGCTCGGGCGCACATTGCTTGCGCAGCACGGCGGCCAGCTTCCAGCCCAGGTTGAAGCTGTCCTGCATGGAGAAATTCATGCCCTGGCCGGCCTTGGGGCTGTGGGTGTGGCAGGCATCGCCAGCGATGAAGACGCGCGGCAGGGGCGAGTCCGGCGTGGCCACGGCATCGGCCACATCGTCATATTTGGCGCAGATGCGCTGGCCGATCTCATACACCGACCACCAGGGTACATTCTTGACGTCAAGCTTGTAGGGATGGAGCACGCGCTGGGCGGTTGCTATCAGTTGCTCCACCGTGATGTTGCGGCTGGCCACACGCTCGTCGGCATCGAGCTTGTCCATCTCCACATAAAAGCGCACCAGGTGGCCGCCTTCGCGCGGAATGATGAGCACATTGCCCTGCTCGGACTGAATGGCCACCTTGTAGCGCACATCGGGAAAGTCCGTCACGGCCAGCACATCCATCACGCCCCAGGCCTGATTGGCTGAATCGCCGACCAGCTGGCGGCCGATGGCCCGGCGCACATTGCTGCGCGCGCCGTCGCAGCCCACGACATAGCGGGCCTGCACGGTTTCGATCTGACCGGCATGGGCGGCGTCGCAGCGCTCCAGCGTCACGGTGACCGGATAGTCCGCTGCACCGTGGTCGATCTTCACATCCAGCACGCGGCGGGCGTAGTGCGGCTCCAGGCGGCTGGGCGAATTGCGCATGCGCTCCAGATAGTGGTCGTGCACACGCGCCTGGTTCAGGATGACGTGAGGAAACTCGGACAGACCGTCTTCCGTATCCTGTACGCGGCCATGGCGGGCAATCCGGCCAGGCTGGGCGGGATCAGGCTTCCAGAATGTGACGTCGTTGATCCAACAAGCCTCCTTGAGGATGGAGTCGGCGAACTCGAAGGCCTCGAACATTTCCATGGTGCGGCAGGCAATGCCGTCGGCCTGGCCCAGCTCCATGGGCCCCTCCTTTTGCTCCACGATGCAGGTACGGATATCCGGGAAGGCCGCCAGCTGCGCGGCCAGCGTCAGGCCGGCGGGGCCGCAGCCCACGATCAGCACATCGACCTGCGAGGGCACGGCCTCGGTATGGGCAGGGGCCAGCGGCGAAGCCGGAGCGATCAAGGGGTTGCCGGGACGAAAACCGTTCAAATGAAATTGCATGGAGGCCTCAAGTTCTTCAGGTGCGCAGACGCCAGTGTCTGCCCAATCAGTCCGCACACAAATAGTATGTATGCATACCAAATGCATGCATCGTATTATTCGAACCTTGAAATGCCAACCCCACCTAGGGAAAACCATGACTAACTCTGCACTGCCAAACGCTGCCTCAGACAGCGCCAGCAGCCCCCCCTTCTTTCCGCGCCTGGAAGTGGAAACCTTTCCCGGCCACGGCATACGCCGCCTGCAGCAAGTGGCCGTGGCCGTGTTCAGCCAGGCCACGGAAGCCTGGGGCGTGACGCCGCTGCAATTTGCCGTGCTGCAAAAACTGGTGCATCTGCCGGGCATCGACCAGCGCACGCTGAGCATGGAGGTGGGCTTTGACAAATCCACCATCGGCGGCGTGATCGACCGCCTGGAGGCACGCGGTCTGCTGTTGCGCCAGCACACGGCCAAGGATCGCCGCGTGCGTCTGCTGTCCCTGACACCCGAGGGCCAGGCCCTGCTGGCCGATGCCGGCCCGTCCGTGCTGCAAGCCCAGCAGCAGATGCTGGACCCTCTGAGCGAGACCGAACGCGAGCTCTTCACACAGCTGATGCGCAAGGTCATCGAGCATCACGAGCAGCTCGATCCCGAGGCGCAGACACCCGCAGGCTGAGCCCCAACTGAAGAAAAAAGCCCCGGGCCGTCAGGCCTGGGGCTTGGCTTTTCAGGGCCGGGCTTGCGACCGGGTCTGCAAGCCAAGAACCGAGTCCTAGAACGGCATTTTTCCGGCACGCATCTCGGCCGCGATCTGCGCCAGCACAGCTGGCAGGTCGGCCACGCTGCGCACCACGTAATGGGCTCCAGCCTTTTTGAGCTTGGCTTCGGCCACGGCGACGCGGGCCTCAACCTCTTCCTCGGGCGCCCTGGCAAACTCCTCCACGCTATAGCCGACCTCGTTGCCCGACAGGCTCAGGCCCACGGTCCACATGCCTGCGCGCAGACCCTCCTCGATGCCGGGTACGGTATCGTCCACCTTCACGCAGGCACGCACATCGCCAATGCCCAGCGCCAGCACATTGGCCAGTGCCATGAAGGGCCCGGGGCGGCCACCGGCCTCCAGCTCGTCGCCCGCCACCACATAGTCGGGCTTGAGGCCTGCGCCCTCGGCCTGCGGCAGCAACTGGTTGAGCACCTCACGCGGGTAACCCGAGCAGGAGCCGACCTTCAGGCCCTGGGCGCGCAGCCATTGCAGCGTCTGCACCGCGCCTGCTATGGGGGCCGAGAACTCGCCCACCTTGGCAATCTGCAAAGGCATGAAGCGCGCGTAGATGGCATCTACATCCTCGTTGGTCGGAGCCCGGCCAAAAGCGGTCTGCCACTGAGCGGCAATGCTTTCATCCTGCAGCAGCTCGTGGATATGGTCCCATTTGGACAGGCCCATGGGGCCGCGTGCCTGCGCCAGGGTGATGGTGATGCCGAAGCTGGCAAAGGCTTCGACAAAAATCTGCGTGGGTGCGAGCGAACCAAAGTCCACCAGCGTGCCGGCCCAGTCGAAGATGACGGCTTGCAGCGGTGACAGATCGGCGGCGGGCTGGGACAACACCAGAGTTTCGGCTTGAGCGATGGAGTTCATGATTTTTTCAGCGGTGGCTTAAAGAGGATGGAAAGCGGAAACCTGTTCAGGTTCCGGGACTCAGTTCAGAGAGCGAATGAAGTTGCGCCCGCGCGGACCGCTGGCGGCTTTTTGCACCATGGCGCTCCAGGCCTCGGGCGGCACGCCATAGTGAGCCGGATCGGTGGCAACGCCCAGCCCCTGCAGAACGCTGCGCAGACGCTCGACGGCCGCTGCAGGCGTGCCGGCATCGAAGATGGAGAGCAAGGCGGCATCGGCCACCGCGTCTGCGCCCAGTGCCATCTCCAGCACCAGGGGCAGGCTGAACGAGCAGGCCAGGCCGTGCGGCACGCCATGCTGCAGCGTGATGTCGTAGGACAGCGAATGCGCGAGTGCGGTCTTGGTGTTGGAAAAAGCCAGGCCGGCCATCAGCGCCGCCTCGGCCATCTCGCTACGCAGCTGCGCGTTATCCAGATCCTGCATCAGCGCGGGCAGCGTGGCCAGGGTGCGGCGCGCCGACTGCACGGCCAGTGCCATGGAGACCGGGTTGCGGTTCACGTTCCAGATGGATTCCAGCGCATGCGACAGCGCATCCAGCCCCGAGGCCAGCGTGGCACCGGCCGGCAGGCTGATCATCAGCTCGGCATCGATCACCGCAGCCTCGGGCCAGGTGCAGGACTGGTGCAGCGAATACTTCTGGCCGGCGGCCTGATCCCAGATCGTGGCCCAGGGCGTGACTTCGCTGCCCGTGCCGGCCGTGGTGGGGATGGCGATCAAAGCCTTGTGCTCTCCCTTCCCCAGCTGACCGCCCTGCTTGAGCAGCGCCAGCAGGTCGGCAAACCGGCCTGAAGGCGTATGACAGATCAAGGCCTTGGCCGAGTCGATGGCGCTGCCGCCCCCCAGGGCCACGATCACGGGCACCTCGGCATGGTCACGCTGCACCTGCTCGTACAGCGGCGCCAGCCACTGCACATCGGGATTGGGAGCAATGCTGTCGATCACGCCGCGCAGTTGCGCTCCCAGCAGCTGGCGCATGCGCTGCACCAGGCCCAGGCTTTCGGCCTCGGGGAAAGTGACCAGCAGGCAGCTGCGCCCGGCCAGCAGGGCCGGCAGCTGATCGAGACTGTTGCGACCCACGCTGATATGTACGGGGTTGTGATAGGTCCACACGAGAAAGCCTTTTGACGTTTTTTGAGCGAAATCAGCCCTTAGCGCTTATGTACCAAGCGCTGATAGCTCATATTTTTGATTTATACAAGGACTGCGGTGCACACCGGCACCGCGGCGGAATCAGTGGCGAGCGCCCTGCTGTATGCGGCTGCGCAGCCAGTTCGATGCCATGTCGGCGGCAATCACCATCACCGTGATGACGATGATGCAGGTCGCGGTCTCCTGGTAGCGGAACAGCTTGAGACTGCTGACCAGCTCGAAGCCCAGACCGCCCGCACCCACCATGCCGAGCACGGTGGCCGAACGCAGATTGACTTCGAAGCGGTAGAGCACCACGGCGATCCAGGCGGTGATGACCTGGGGCACCACGCCAAAGGCGATGATCTGTAAATGGCTGGCGCCGGCGCTGCGCAAGGCCTGCAGCGGGCCGTCGTCGATCTCCTCGATCGCTTCGGCAAAGAACTTGGCCAGCATGCCCATGCCATGCAGGGCCAGTGCCAGCACTCCGGGGAAGGGGCCCAGGCCCACGGCCGAGACAAATACCAGCGCCAGAATCAGCTCGTTGATGCTGCGAATCACATTGAGAAACTGGCGCGTGATGCGACGCAGCCAGTGCCAGCCGTGCAGATTGCCGGCCGCGACAAAGGACAGCGGCAGCGCCAGGATCACGCTGAGCAAAGTACCCCAGATGGCAATCTGTATCGTCTCCAGCGCCGGTGCCCACAGGCGCGGTAGCATGCTCCAGTCGGGCGGTACCGAGCGCGAGAGAAAGTCGCCGATCTGCGGCATGCCGCCCGCCAGCTCGCTCCAGCTCATCTGCGCGCCTGCAGCGCTCCAGTGCAGCACCCAGCCGACGACCAGGGCCAGCGCGGCATAGCCCAGCCAGCCGCCCCTGCCTTGCGGGCCTGCGGCTGTCCATTGCCAGCGATCTGGCTGCTTCAAGCTCTGGCTGTTCATGGCAGACCTCCTGCGGCTGCAGCTGGCGACATCGCCCCGGGCAGCCAGTTGCCGGCTGCGGTGCTGCTGACATGCAAAGCAGCACCCTGGTCTGCTGCATGTCCGGTGGGTTGCGGCTCGCCGCTGTAGATGGCGTTGAGCGCGGCCTCGTCCAACATGGCCGGCACGCCGTCGAACACCATACGTCCCTGCGACAGTCCGACGATGCGATCGCCAAACTCCCGGGCGTAGTCGACCTGGTGCAGATTGCAGACCACGGCAATGCCCAGCTCGCGTGTGGCGTCGCGCAGATACTGCAGCACGCTGCGCGCGGTCTTGGGGTCCAGGCTGGCCACGGGCTCGTCGGCCAGAATCAGCTTCGGCTGCTGCGCCAGGGCACGGGCAATGCCCACGCGCTGCATCTGCCCGCCCGAGAGCGCCTCGGTGCGCTCATCGGCCTTGTGGGCCAGGCCCACGCGCTGCAGGCAGGCATCGGCCAGTGCGATATCGCTTTGCCTGAACAGCTGCAGGACCGAAGCCAGCGTGCCGACATGGCCCAGCCGCCCCGCGAGCACGTTCTTGCGCACTGACAGGCGCTGCACCAGGTTGTGGTGCTGAAAGACCATGGCCACATGGCGGGCCAGCTCACGGCGCGAGTGCCTGCGCATCAGGTCGATGCCGCCCACCTGCAGCTGGCCGCTGTCGGGCTGGTTCAGCCCGTTCATGCAGCGCAGCAAGGTGGACTTTCCCGCACCCGACAGGCCCAGCATGACCACGAACTCGCCGGCCTTCACATCCATGTCGATGCCGTGCAACACATGGTTGCTGCCATAGCTTTTGCGCAGATTGCGGATGCTGATCATTTCATCTTCCCGAGGTCCAGATTCAGCGCCTTGGCGGTCTGGCGCACCACGTCGTAGGCCTGATCGTTGGTGGGCGCAAAACCGTTGAGCTCGCCACGATCACCCCAGGGCAGGCCCTTGATCTCGGCCAGTGCTGCAGCCACCTTCTTCTTGGTGGCTTCGTCCAGATTCTTGCGCCAGGCCATGGGTGACTCGGGGATGTCCTTGGAGCGCCAGATGACCTGGAAATCCTCGGCCTTCACATGACCCTTGGCGACGGCCGTCTGGAAGATGGGATCGGCCACGGCGGCTGCGTCCACCTTGCCGTTGGCCACGGCCATGATGCTGGCATCATGCGAGCCCGAGAAGATCACGCGGGAGAAATACTTGTCGGTATCGATGCCCTCGCCCTTGAGGCCGGCCTTGGGAAACAGATGGCCCGATGCCGAGCTGGGATCGACAAAGGCAAAGGTCTTGCCCTGAAGCTGGGGCACGGTGCCCAGGCCCTTGTCCTTCTTGCTGATGATGATGCTGTTGTACGAGCTCTTGCCCGACTTCTTGGCCACGGGAATGGCAAAGGCCTCGGCATTGGCCAGCTGGCTGGCCAGCACATAGGAGAAGGGGCCGAAATAGGCCACGTCGATCTTGCCCGAGCGCATGGCCTCGATCACGCCGTTGTAGTCATTGGCCACAAAGGGCTTGATCTTCAGACCGGTCTTGGCGGCCAGTTGGTCCATCACCTGCTGGCTGGCGCGCATCATGGCCTGGGCATCCTCGGAAGGGATCAGGCCCACGCGCAGCTCGGTGGGCTGCTGCGCCATGACGCCGGTGGTGGCGGCAAGCGTCAGGCCGGCGGCTGCGGCCTTGAGCCAGGTTTTGCGGGTCATCGTCATGGATTTCATCCTTTGCAAGTGCGTCTGTAGAGTGCGGCTGGGCTTCCGCCATCGCACCGTCATTGCAGTGCGTTGACGCAAATGTTAGGGACGACATATGACTGTCATGTGAAGGTTTCAGAATCAGTTTTGACAGCTTCCATAGATCAAACCTTGAGATGACATTTGCATGAGCACCGCCCGCTATCGAGCTTTTATCGCCGTGGCCCAGCAAGGCAGCCTGAGCGCCGCCGCCCGCGCTTTGGGCCTGAGCCAGCCCACGATCTCCAGCCAGATTGCCACGCTGGAGCGGCAAAGCCAGATCGAGCTCTTTCATCGCCAGGGCTATCGCATGACGCTCACCGGCGCCGGCCACAAACTCATGACGCTGGCACAGAAGCTGCTCGCGCTGGAGGCCGAAACCGAGTTCTTTCTGCGCGACTCGGGCCAGCTCAACCAGGGAGAACTCAAGATCGGCGCCGTGGGTCCGTTTCATGTGATCGAGATGGTGGCGGCCTATAGCGCCCGCCATCCCGGCATGAAGCTGTCGATTCGCATGGGCAACTCGCAGCAGGTGCTGCACGATCTGGAGAACTACACCACCGATGTGGCAGTGCTGGCCGGTCTCTATGACAGGCCCGAGCTGCTGGCGCGCGAATATGCGCGCCACGCCATCATCCTGTTTGCCCATGTCGATCACCCGCTGGCAAGGCGCGAACAGGTCGAGCTGGGCGAGCTACATGGCCTGCCGCTCTTGCTGCGCGAGCAAGGCTCGACCACGCGCACCGCCATCGAGAAAGCACTGCAGGCAGCCGGCGTGAAGCCCCGCACCCAGCTCGAAATTGGCAGCCGCGAAGCCATACGCGAGGCCGTGGCGCGCGGCCTGGGCATCGGCGCCGTGTCCGAGGCCGAATTCATTGCCGACCCGCGCTTTCGGCCGGTGCGCATTGCCGGCGATCCGGCCAGCACCACCACTTACGTCTACTGCATGAGGGAGCGCAGCGAAAGTCTGCTGGTGCGCTCCTTCCTCAAGGCCATTGAAGGCAGTGCTGCCCCTGATCTGCCCGTACTGCGGACCGCTCCAAAACCCTTGGTCGCTCCAACGGCAAAGAAACTGGCGTAATTCGTCAAACCTTCTGCCCCCCTTGCGCCGAGAATTTTTTGACAGTACTGCCCGGGCACCTCGGTCAGGACTCTCGCCGGGACGGTGCAGCGGCCAGGTACGGCGGTGTGCGGAACCAGCTACCGGGCAGTCAAAAAATAGAGGAGACAATGATGAAAAAATCCATGCTCTGGAGGACCGTGGCCCTGGCAACCGGCCTGACCCTGAGTGCAGCTGCCATGGCGCAGCAAGCGCCCTGGCCCGTCAAGCCCATACGCCTGGTGGTGGGCGGCCCGGCCGGCGGCAATGCCGACTCGCTGGCGCGCCTGCTGGCCGACGGCATGCTAAAACAGCTGGGCAAGCCCGTGATTGTCGAATCCAAGCCCGGTGCGGCCGGCGTGCTGGCCGTCAACGATCTGCTCGCCAACGGCAAGGAAGCCCACACCTTCCTGCTGATCCAGGGCGGCATCGTCAGCGAGACGCCGCTGGCCTACAAGGTCAGCTACCAGCCGTTCAAGGATTTGAAGCCCCTGGCCCAGCTCAGCCGCAACGGCCTGGTGCTGATTGCCAACAAGGACTTCCCGGCCAGCAATCTGCAGCAGCTGGCCGACTACGGCAAAAAGCAGCCCGACGGACTGGACTTTGCCTCGTATGCCACGGGCATGCGCGGCCATACATCGGGCATGTTGCTGGGGCAGTTGCTCAGTATCAAGATGAAGCACCTGGGCTACAAGGGCTCTCCCCCGGCGCTCAGCGACCTCATGGGCGGCCATGTGCCGCTGATGATGGACGGGCTCACCACTGCCCTGCCCCTGATCAAGGCCGGCAAGGTCAAGCCGCTGGCCGTGAACTACCCCACGCGCATGGTGCAGCTACCCGATGTGCCCACCTTCAAGGAGCTGGGCTATCCGCAACTAGCCGAGGTGAGCTGGTTCGGAGTCTGGTCGCGCCCCGATATTCCGGCCGATGTCCAGGCCAGGGTCAGAGAGATTGCACTGCAGTATTTCAAGCAGCCCCAGATCGAGGCCAGGCTCAGGGAGATGGGCATGGAGCCCGGCACCGACGCCAGCTCGCAAGCCCTGATGAGCGAGCTGCAAAAGGCTTACCAGCACCAGCAGGCCCTGCTCAAGTCCATCGATTACCAAGCTCAGTAAACAGTTCACGTGTCCAAAAGGCCGGAGTCACGCCAGATTCCGGTTTCTTGCAACCAGGCAGCTGCAGCTCGCTGCCTCGACCCGCTCCGAGTCGACACGCAACGAAATGAGCCGAAACATCAGAAAAGACTTTGCTGTGGCGACAGCAAGGAATGATGGTACTGATCGCAGTCCAGTTTCACGCGCTCACGGTTCAGCCCAAGTTTGCGGCAGCCCAGTGCAAAGCGTTGCGCCAGCATATCGGCCCAAGCGCCCGTTCCCTTCATGCGCTGGCCGAAGCGGCTGTTGTAGACCTTGCCGTCGGCTCTGCCCGCTTCGCTGATCCCATGCAGATCCCGCACCCGCTCCATCACGCGTTGGGCGCGCTCGGGATAGTGCAGCATCAGCCATTCATTGAACAGCGGAGCCACTTCCCACGGCAGACGCAGCACTGCATAAAAAGCCTGTCTTGCACCGGCATCGCTGGCTGCGGCCAGCACCTGCTCCATATCGTCGTTCAGGAACGGAATCTGCGGTGCCAGACTGACGCCTACGGGTATGCCTGCCTCGCTCAGGGTCCGAATCATGCGCAGCCGCCGATGCGGTGCGGCGGCGCGTGGTTCCAGCTGCCGGGCCAGCTCGGGCTGCAAGGTGGTCAGCGTCACATAAACGGCCACCAGATGCTGCTGTGCCAGCGGCACCAGCAAATCAAGGTCGCGTTCGATGCCG
>Ga0209370_1001371_pt1 | contig 21894 bp, 24 predicted proteins | sample AgamicAtPrz_FD_187164 | JGI IMG/M metagenome (GOLD analysis project Ga0209370, IMG submission 187164) | Agave microbial communities from Guanajuato, Mexico - At.P.rz (SPAdes) (version 2) | ecosystem: Host-associated > Plants > Phyllosphere > Phylloplane/Leaf | place: Guanajuato, Mexico... | reverse complement strand
TCACGCTGGTCGGCTCGGGCTCGATCGTCGAGCCGCAGGAAGGCGCGCGAACCTGGGCGTTCAAGATGGCGCAGAGCGACCGCGCGATGGCCGACGTGATGACGCGCTACATGGCCAACCACGGCGTAAAGACGGTCGGCTTCATCGGCTTCGCGGACAGCTACGGCGACAGCTGGCTCAACGAATTCACGCGCTTCGCGGACCTGCGCAAGATCCGCGTGATCGCGACCGAACGCTTCAACCGCACCGACGCGAGCGTCACGGGCCAGGCGCTGAAGCTGATCGCGGCGAAACCCGACGCGATCCTGGTTGCGGGCGCCGGCACGCCGGCCGTGCTGCCGCAGCGCACGCTGATCGAGCGCGGCTACAAGGGCGCGATCTACCAGACGCACGGGATCGCGACGCCGGAATTCATCAAGCTGGGCGGCAAGGACGTCGACGGGACGCTGTTCCCGACCCAGCCGGTGGTCGTCGCGCGCACGCTGCCGGCCGACCACCCGGCCCGCAAGGCCGCGCTCGCGTTCGTCGATGCGTATGACGCGAAGTACGGCACCGGTACGGTCACGCAGTTCGCGGGCGATGCGGCGGGCGTCTACCCGCGCCTCGTGGATGCGGTCGGCCGCGCGCTGAAAGCCGCGCAGCCCGGCACGCCGGCCTTTCGTGCGGCGCTGCGGCGCGAACTCGAACGCGCGCATGAGCTCGTCGTGCCGAATGGCGTCGTCAATACCAGCGACAAGGATCACGTGGGACTCGACCAGCGCGCGAGCGTGATGGGGATCGTGAAACAGGGCCGGTTCGTGTACCTGAGCCAGTAGTAGACGCGGCCGGTCGCCGGGCTGCTTGCCCGGGGCGCGGTTTTCCGCCATAATCCGCGTTTCGCCGTGCACGATCTGCATCATCGGACGCACGGCCAGGATCAAGCCCAGGTGGTGAAATTGGTAGACGCAGGGGACTCAAAATCCCCCGCCGCAAGGCGTGCCGGTTCGATTCCGGCCCTGGGCACCAGTCTTTCGCAGCGTCATGCGCTGCAACGATCGAAACCCGCGCAAGCTCGCCGCTTCGCGGGTTTTTCGTTTTTGCGCGGCATTTGCCGCAACGGGTGTCCCGCCCGGCAGTCCAAGCATCAGGGAATGCCGACCATGGAGTCCGCCCATGTCCATGCGCACGATTTCATGCCGGACCTGCTGCGGCGTACTCGCCACCGTGCTGGCGCTCATGCTCGGCGGGTGCGCCATACTGAGCGCGCCGCCCGTACCCGACTGGCCCGGCCCGCACGCGCCCTATCCGTTCACGGACAACATTCCCCATCGCACCGAATGACCTGACGGCCGCCCTTCGCCGTGCAGACTCAGGCCATCAGCTCGCGGACGAAGTCGAGAAACACCCTCACTTTCGCGGCCACGAGGTTCGACGCGTGGTGATACGCGTAAAGCGGGAAGGTCTCGTCCGTCCATTCCGGCAATAGCAGGACCAGCCGCCCGTCGGCCAGGATGTCCCGCGCATAGAGCGCGAGCAGTTGCGCGATGCCGACGCCGCCCAGGCACGCGCCGAGCAGCCCGCCCGTATCGTTGACGGTCAACCTGCCGGCGACGTCGACCGGCACGACTTCCTCGCCGCGATGAAACGCCCATTCGTACGGTCGCCCCGTCACCGGATCGCGGATCAGCACGCACCGGTGACCGTCCGCGAGATCCCGAGGGTGGCGCGGTTCGCCATGACGCGCGACGTAGGCCGCCGACGCGCAGGTCAGCACGCGCGTCTCGAGCAGCAGCCGCGCACGATAGGACGACGGCTCCGGGATGCCGAAGCGCACGGCCACGTCGAAGCCGTCGGCGACGAGGTCGCCCATTCGGTCCCGCACGCTGATTTCGACCGACAGATCGGGAAAGCGGTCGAGAAATTCCGCCATCCGCGGCGCCAGCACGTAGTGGCCGAACGTGCCGTCCACGTTGACCCGCAGCCGCCCCCTCACGCGTGCCTTCGACTGGCCGGCGTCGAGCGCGGCCTCCTCGATGCCGGCCAGCAGCGGCGCGACCGCCTCGTAAAAGCGTCGCCCTTCGTCAGTCAACGTGATCGCGCGCGCCGTGCGGTTGAAGATCCGGATGCCGACCCGCTCTTCCAGCCGGGCAACGGCGCGGCTCACCGCCGGTTGAGTCAGCCCCATCGCCTCGCCCGCCCGCGCGAAGGTGCCGGCCTCGATCACCGCGGAGAGCACCCCGATACCGCTGAGCAGCCTGCTGTCGAATCCCATGAGACATACTTTCAGTCATTCATTGACTGATCATTATTCATTATTTTTATTGATCGAGGAAGCCTACAGTAGCCCTGTCGCCGGATCGAACGGCATTCATCCAGTCATCAGGAGCAGGACATGAGCACATCGGAACAGGTCGCCCTCGTCACGGGTTCGTCGCGCGGCATCGGCGCGGAAATCGCGCGCCAGCTCGCCCGGGACGGCTTCCGGGTCATCGTCAACTATGCCGGGAGCGCCGGCCCGGCCCGCGAAGTGGTCGACGCGATCGTCGCCGACGGCGGCCATGCCGTCGCGGTGCAGGCGAACGTCGCCGACCCGGCGGCCGTGGCCGCGCTGTTCGACGCCGCGCAACAAGCATTCGGCGGCCTGGATGTCGTGGTCAATTCCGCGGGCGTGATGAAGCTGGCGACCATCGCCGACTGCGACGATGCGCTGTTCGACGAAACGATCGCCATCAACGTGAAAGGCACGTTCAACGTCTGCCGCGAAGCGGCCAGGCGGGTGCGCGACGGCGGACGCATCATCAACCTGTCGACCAGCGTGATCGGCATGCGCATGCCGACTTACGGCGTGTACGTCGCCAGCAAGGCGGCGGTCGAAAGCCTGACCCAGGTGCTTGCGCAGGAAATGCGCGGGCGCGGCGTCCGCGTGAACGCCGTCGCACCGGGGCCGGTCGCGACCGAGTTGTTCCTGCAGGGCAAGAGCCCCGAACTCGTCGATCGGCTCGCGAAGCTGAACCCGCTCGAGCGGCTCGGCCAGCCCGACGACATCGCGCGCGTCGTCGCGTTCCTCGCCGGCCCGGACGGCGCGTGGATCAACGGCCAGATCCTGCGCGCCAACGGCGGCATGTGCTGACGGACCGCTCGCCGCCACCTCATCTTTCCGCCAGGAGATCGCTCATGAAGGAAGTCGTCCTCGTCACCGGCGCGTCCAGCGGCTTCGGCTTGCTGACGGCCCAGGCGCTCGCCCGCGCCGGTCACACGGTCTACGCATCGATGCGCGAAAGCGCCGGGCGCAATGCGCCGCGCGTCGCCGCCGTCGCCGCCTATGCGCAACAACACGGCGTCGACCTGCGCAGCCTCGAACTCGACGTCGGCGACGACGCATCGGTCGACGCCGCAATCGATCGCGTGATTGCCGACAACGGCCGCCTGGACGTCGTCGTGCACAACGCCGGCCACATGGTGTTCGGGCCGGCCGAAGCGTTCACGCCCGAGCAGCTTGCGCAGCTCTACGACGTCAACGTCGTGTCGACCCAGCGCGTGAACCGCGCGGCGCTGCCGCGCCTGCGCCGCCAGGGCCGCGGCCTGCTCGTGTGGGTGTCGTCCTCGTCGGCGCGCGGCGGCACCCCGCCGTTCCTCGCGCCCTACTTCGCCGCGAAAGCCGCGATGGATTCGCTCGCGGTGTCCTACGCGGCCGAACTCGCGCGCTGGGGCATCGAGACGTCGATCGTCGTGCCGGGCGCGTTCACCCGAGGCACGAATCACTTCCTCCATGCGGGCAAGCCGGCCGATACCGCCGTGCAAGCGGCGTACGACAGCGGGCCGTACGCGGGCGTCGCCGATCAGGCGCTGACGGGCCTCGCCGCGCTCGAACCGGCGGACGCCGACGCCGGCGCCGTCGCCACGGCGATCGCCGAGCTCGTCGCGGCGCCGGCCGGCAAGCGCCCCTACCGCGTGTTCGTCGACCCGTCGCAGGACGGCGCCGAGGAAGTATTCCGCGTCGGCGATCGCATCCGCCGCGAAATGTTCAGGAACATCGGCCTTGGCGACCTGCTCGCGCCGCGCATCGGCGGCTGATCCTTCGCGCGCCGGGCCGGCCGGCGCGCGTCAACCCCGCTCGCAGAACCCGAGAATCGCGTCCGCGACCGCCGCCGCGGATTCGCGCTGCGGGAAGTGCCCGATTCCGTCGAGCACCTGCCGCTCGTAGCGCCCGGCGAAGAACCGCTCTCGCCCGGCCGAGCTGTCCGGATGATTGCAGGTGTCCGCGCCGCCATGCAGCACGAGCGTCGGCACCGCCAGCACGGGCGCCGGGTTCAGCCGCGCGTCGTCGGCCGCATAGGCCGGCGTGCCCGGCGCGAAGCCCCAGCGCTGCCGGTACGAATGCAGCACGACGTCGATCCAGTCGGGCCCGTCGAACGCGACGGCCGCCGCGTCGAAATCGCTGTCGCGATACCAGCCCGGCGGCGACCACGTATCCCACATCAGGCGCGCAAACGCACGGCGGTCGTCGCGCAGCGCCTGCTCGCCGCGCGGCGTCGCCATGAACCAGTGATACCAGTAGTTGCGCGCCTGCTGCAGCGACAGCGGCTGAGCCGGATCGTTGGTGCCGTACCCGACCGACAGCATCACGAGCTGGGACGCGACACCGTCGCGCAGCCCGCACGCGTTCGCGGCCGCACGGGCGCCCCAATCGTGCCCGACCAGCACGGGCCGCTCGATACCCAGCGCATCGACGAATTCGAGCAGGTCGCGTCCGAGCGCCGCGAGCTGGCCGCTGCGCGGCACGGACGCGTCGCGAAAGCGCGTCGGCGCGAAGCCGCGCAACGCAGGTGCGAGCACGCGGTAGCCGCGTGCGACCAGCGCCGACGCCACCGCCTCCCAGCCGACCGGGCTGTCCGGCCAGCCATGCAGCAGCACGGCCACGCGCTCGCCGCGCGGGTTCCATTCGAGATAGGCAATGTCGAGCGACGCGGTCGTCGCCTGCGCATAGGTCGTCATCGTGTACTCCGTCAGGTCAGCATGAACCTACGATGGTAAGCCGGCCTTTCATCACGATTCGCGGAGTATCATGATTCACTCATCAAATATTGCGTCGAATCGATCCATGGAACCGCCGACCGGCCCCGCGTCGACCGCGCTCGACATCGCGCTGCTGCGCACCTTTCTCGAAGTCGTCGACAGCCGCGGATTCGCGCCGGCCGCGGAACGCCTCGCACTGACGCCGTCCGCCGTCAGCGGCCACATCAAGCGGCTCGAACAGGCGGCCGGCACCGTGCTGCTGGCGCGCACGACACGCCGGATCGCGCTGACGCCGGCCGGCGACACGCTGTACGCGTACGCGCGCAACATCGTCGACATGGAGCGCGAGGTGCGCGCGCGGCTGCGGGGCGCGCCGGCGCACGGGCCGCTGCGGATCGGCGCGTCGGAGGATTTCGCGGGCACGTGGCTGCCGCAGGTGCTGCGCACGTTCCGCGACAGCCATCCGCGCACATCGATCGAATTGAAGGTCGGCATCACCGCGTCGCTGCTGCGGGAGCAATCGCTGGGCCGGCTCGACGTCGTGTTCGGCAAGCAGTGCCGACAGGTCGACACGCCGGGCGAACTGCTGTGGGAGGAGCCGCTCGTGTGGGCATTCGCGGCCGATACGGCGCTCGACGCCGAGGAAGGCGTGCCGCTCGCGCTGTTTCCGGAACCGTGCGTGTACCGGGAAGCCGCGGTGTCCGCGCTCGCGGCGGCGCTACGGCCGTTTCGCGTGCTGTTCGAAAGCGCGAGCATGGCCGGCTGCATGTCGGCCGCGCTCGCCGGCTTCGCGGTCACGGCGCTCGCGCGCAGCCAACTGCGCGACGGCCTGCGCGCGTGCGGGCCGCGCGACGGCCTGCCGGCGCTGCCGGCCGCCCGCTTTTACGCATTCGCGGCGAAACCCGCGGGCGTCGGCGCCGCGCTGATCGACGCGGTGCGGGCCACCGGGCGCACGCGGCAGTTCACCGCCTGAGCACGCGCGGCGCGCTCGTCGCACCGGCCGCCGCGTCGCGCCGGCGACGATCGAGCGGCGTCACGGGCCGGTGAACGGCGGGACGGCCCGCGGATACCGGCACGATGCCGCTGTCAGTCGCCGCTGCCGCCGGCGCCCGCGTCGTTCAATGCCTCCGCCATCAACGCGCCGAACCACTCGATGAACGCATTGAGCCGGCGCGAGCGGTGCCGGCGGTGCGGATACACGGCCGACACGTCCATCGGTTCGGCGCGGTGGCCGGGCATCACGTCGACGAGTGCGCCGCTTGCCAGCAGATGCTCGACGTCGAAGCGGGGAATCTGGATCAGCCCCATTCCCGCGATGCAGCTGGCGATATAGGTTTCGGCGTTGTTGACGATCACGCGGCTCGGCAGCGTCAGCATGTGCCGCTGCCCGTGCGCGCAGTATTCCCAGCCGAGCTCGCGCCCCGTCGTCGGCGACGCATAGCCGATCGCCCAGTGCCCGTGCGCGAGCGCATCCGGATGCTCGGGCACGCCGCATTCGCGCAGGTAGTCGGGGCTCGCGCAGTTGATCAGCGTGAACCGCCCGAGCGGCCGCACGACGAGGCTGCTGTCCGCGAGCCGTCCGACGCGGATCGCGCAATCGACGCCCTCCTGCACGAGGTCGATCGTGCGGTCCGTCGAGCCGAGCGACAGTTGCAGCTTCGGGTGGCGGCGAAACAGCGACGGCAGCGCGGGCGCCACGACGCGGCGCGCGATCCGGCTCGGCACGTCGACGTTCAGCCGCCCGACCACGTCGCGGTCGCGGCGCCGGAACAGGCGGTCGAGTTCGTCAGCTTCCGCGAGCAGGCGCCGGCCGCGTTCGAGCAGCAGCGCGCCGTCGGGGGTCAGTTGCACCTGGCGCGTCGTGCGGTGCAACAGCCGCGTGCCGAGCGCCGTCTCGAGTTGCTGGACGGCCGCCGATACGGTCGCGCGCGGCACGTCGAGCGCATGCGCGGCCTTGATGAAGCTGCCCATCTCGGCAACCTGCAGGAAGATCCTGACCTGATCCAGCTTGTCCATCGACGGGAAACCCGGGTTCGAACGACGGTCGCCGCCGGCTCGCCGCGCATCGCGGCCGGCTTCGGCGGCACAGAGAAAACGGGCGCGCGGCCTGGTGGCTGCGCGCCCGTCCATTGTCCACGCAAACGCGCCAGTGCGGTGCGCCGCGCGGCCGCAAGCGGCTCCCGGTTACTTGGTCGTGTAGCCGCCGTTGATCAGGATCGTCTGGCCCGTGATCCACCAGCCGTCGGTCACGAGATGGCGGATGAACGGCACGACGTCCTCGATGTCGGTCAGCCCCGTCTTGCTGAACGGCGACAGCGCGGCGGCCGTCTTGTGATACGCGACCGCATCGGCGCCTTCGGCCGGATAGAAGAACGGCGTGTCCATCGGGCCCGGCCCGACCGCCGTCACCGAGATCCCGCGTGCGCCGTACTCCTTCGACGCCGCGCGCGTGAAGTGCTCGACCGGCGCCTTCGATCCTTCGTATGCCGCATAGAACGGCGTGAACGCGCCGAGCAGCGACGTCACGAGCGTGACGAGCTTGCCGTGATCCTCGAGGTGCCGCCCGGCTTCCTTGATGAAGAAGAACGCCGACTTGCTGTTGACCGCGAACATCTCGTCGTACTCGGCTTCGCTGATCTCGGTGAACGGCTTCTTCAGCACCTTGCCGACCGTGTTGATCGCGATGTCGATCTTGCCGAAGCGCTGTTTCGCGTCGTCGAACAGTTTCTCGACCGCGGCCGCCGTCGTCAGGTCCGCCTGGAACGTCGCGGCTTGCGCGCCGGCCGCGCGCACGGCGGCGGCCGTCTCCTCGGCCTGCGCCTGCGACGCCGCGCTGTTGTAGTGAATCGCCACCGCCTTCGCGCCGTGGCCCGCCAGGTCCCGGGCGATCAGGCCGCCGAGATTCTTTGCGCCGCCTGCGATCAGGACGACCTTGTCTGCGAGCGTATGAGTTGCCACGGTTGACTCCTTTTTTCGTTGAACGAAGCTAGGAGTGTAGGCATGCGCGACGTGCCGATCAGCCGGCTGCGGCTGGATGGATTATCCAGAAAACCGATCCAATCGAAGCCGCGCAAGGTGGTCTGCCGCACCGACGGCAGCGCCGGAATCGGCGGTCGATTGCGCGCCCGCCGGCCGGCTCAGCGCGCGTACAGCGCCGCGTCGATCTTGCCGAGCAGCCACTGCATGCCGGCCAGATGCTGCTGGTCGTGGCTGCACAGGTAATGGACGAGCCCGCGCACGGTCAGCGAACCGTAGCCGTCGAACTCGCCGGTACGCTCGAACTGTTCGGGCGTGAGGCGCGACAGCAGCGCCAGCGTCTCGCGCCGCGCATCGCGAATCGCCGCGAGCACGTCGGACGCATACGCGTCGTCGTAGCGCCGCTGGACCGCGAGCGCGTCGCCGTCGATCGACACGAGCAGCGGCCGGTCTTCGTCGAGCATGCGCCGCAGCCGCACGTGATAACCGTCGATCTCGATGTCGCGCACGTGGCAGAGCTGCCCGAGCGGCGAGAAATGCTCGCTCGGAATGCCGGCCCAGTCGTCGGGTGTCCAGCGCGCATAGCCGTCGGGCACGGCCGCGAAATGCGCTTCGAGCTGGCGGGGGAAATCGGCGAGTGCGTCGAGCGTCGTCGGATTCATGCGGGGAAACTCCCTGTCGGATAAAGGCGGGCGGCAACCCTGGCACGGGCCTGCCGCCGCCGTTGCGTCACTTCACGCTGAAGCCGTACGCGCCCTGCGTGCGATGCCCGTCGGTCGCGACGGCCACCCACTTCACCGTGTACGCGCCCGTGCCGAGCGCCGCGAGCGGCATCGTCATCCGCTTGCGGTTCGACGCGTCGATGCGCGCGCGGCCGCTCGATACCGTCCTGCCGTCGCCGTCGACGACGACGATCGAGCTGAATGCCGGCTCCAGCGGCTCGGTGAAGGCGATCGTGACGGCGGCCGGTGCGGCAACCAACACCGCGCCCGCCGCCGGGTCGCTGTTCGCGAGATGCGCGTGCGCGAACGCGGTCGACGAAACGGTCGCGGCGACGATGACGGCGGCCGCGCGGCGGCCGAACGGGAATAAATCGAAACGCATGGACGATCGGTGAAGAATGAACGGGCGCCGCGCGCCGCGCGGCGTTCCGGCAGCTTACCAGCGCATGCGCGTTCATGCCGGCCCTACGCCGCCGCTTGATAGAATGCGCGCGCTATGGATCTCGAAAGCATTCTCTACACGCAGGGCTTCGGCTCGCGCCGCCAGTGCCGCGGCCTGATCGAAACAGGCCGCGTCGCCGTCGCGGGCGTCGCCGCGACCGACCCGGACGCCACCTTCGACACCGACGGCCTCGTGTTCTCGGTCGACGATACGGCATGGCCGTTCCATGCGCGCGCGTATCTCGCGCTCAACAAGCCGGCCGGCTACGAGTGTTCGCGCGATCCGCAACACCATGCGAGCATATTCAGCCTGCTGCCCGCGCCGCTCGTCGCGCGCGGCGTGCAGTGCGTCGGCCGGCTCGACCAGGACACGACCGGCCTGCTGCTGCTGTCCGACGACGGCCAGTTCGTGCATGCGTACACGTCGCCGAAGCGCAAGGTGCCGAAGACCTACGTCGCGACCGTGCGCCACCCGCTCGACGATGCCCAATTGCACGCGCTGCGCACCGGCGTGCAGCTGCATGGCGAGCCGAAGCCGATCGCGGCCGTCGCCGCCGACGCCCGCGACACGCACGCGCTCGCGCTGACCGTGCTCGAAGGCAAATACCACCAGGTCAAGCGGATGGTCGCGGCGGCGAGCAATCGCGTCGAGTTGCTGCACCGCGAAAGCATCGGCGGCTTCGCGCTGCCGGACGACCTGGCGCCGGGTGCATGGCGGTGGCTCGACGAAGCCGACCTTTCAATGCTGCGCACTCCCGTCAAAACCCTGTAAGGGAAAATCCGCACGACCGTTCGGTGTCCGGCCGCGTCTCGGCCGCAGGTTCCCCCGCTATACTGAAATCACAAGCTGCAAGAGCAGTGATGCAGGGGGAGACATCATGAACATCAACCATTCTTTCGAACTGTCGTCGGTGATGATCACGTTCGCGGTCATCGGTGTCATCGTGATCGGCGGCCTGCTGGCCACGATGCATCTGAAGCACAAATATCATCCGAACCTGATCGGCGCGCTGATCGGTGCGTTGCTGTGCTTCCTGCTGATCGAGGCGTTACCGGCGCTCACCTGACGCACTGCCCGGCGCGAGCGTTTGAAGGAAATCGTCTACGGTCGGATAGCGCAACGTCACGCACAATTCGGCCTTGAGCCGTGCGTTGGACAGGCGCCGCGACTCGCGCATGAACGACAGCAGCGTCGGCTCGAGCAGGCGCTCCGCGTCCGCGCGGCTGACGCGCGGCGGCTTCGGCAGGCCGAGCACCTGCGCGACCCGGTCGAAATACTCTCCCATCCGCCATTCGGTGTCGTCCGACGCGTGCACGGCGCGCGCCGGCTTGCCGCGCTCGGCCGCACGGCGCAGGATCGCCGCGAGATCGTCCGCGTGGATGTGGTTCGTGTACACGTCGTCGGCCGGCTCGAGCGCCGGCGTGCCGCGCTCGAGCCGCGCGACCGGCAGGCGGTTCGCCGCGTAGATGCCGGGAATGCGCACGATGCGCGCGGACAGCACGCCGCGCACCGTCGCCGCACGCAATTGCCGCTCGGCGGACACGCGCCGGAACGCGCGCGGGTTCGCCGGGCGCAGCGGGTGCGTTTCGTCGATGCGCGCGCCGCCGCAGTCGCCGTAGACGCCCGTCGTGCTGGCGTAGACCAGCCTCGGCGCGCGGAGACCGTCGGGTACAATACGCGCTGCCCGAACGGGCGCGCCGGCCTGTCGCGCCGCGCCGCGCAGCGTTCGGAGCCGGCCGACCGCCGGTGCCGGCGGTGTCGATGGCCGACGCGCGGGCATGGACGTTGCGGCGATCAGCGCGCGCGTGCGCCGGTCGTCGCGGCCGTCGGATGGCGGCGGTGCGAGATGCAGGATCGTGCGGGCGAGGCCCGCGAGACGAGCGAGCGTCGCCGGGCGATCGAGGTCGCCGACGATCGGCGTCGCGCCCGCGGCGCGCAGTTCGTCGCGGCGGGCCGGGTGGCTCGTCAGCGCGAGGATACGCAGGTCGGGGCGCGCGTCACGCCATTGCGCGACGCAGCGCATGCCGACGTCGCCGCAGCCGACGATCAGTACGCGCGGCCGGCGCAGGATTCGTGTCGCGATCATGTTGGTTGCGAGATCAGTAACCGCCGTTGCGCGACGCGCAACGGCTTTGCATTGTAGCTGCCGTGCGCGACATGCACGGTCCCCCCATTTTGTTCTAGTTTGGTTCTATGGCATTCAACGTCACTCTCAAGCAAAGCGGCCGGCAATTCCAGGTCGAGTCGGACGAAACCGTGCTGGCCGCCGCGCTGCGCCAGAACGTCCATCTGCCGTACGGTTGCAAGAACGGCGCGTGCGGCTCCTGCAAGGGCCAGATCGTATCGGGCCAGATCGAACAGGGCCCGCATGCCGCGTCGGCGCTGTCCAACGACGAACGCACGCGCGGCCTCGCGCTGCTGTGCTGCGCGAAGGCGCAATGCGATCTCGAGATCGACGTGCGCGAGATCGCCGGCGTCGACGGCGTGCAGGTCAAGAAGCTGCCGTGCCGGATCGCCGCGCTCGAGCGCAAGGCGGACGACGTGATGGTCGTGAAGCTGCAGTTGCCCGCGAACGAACGCCTGCAGTACCTCGCGGGCCAGTACGTCGAGTTCATCCTGAAGGACGGCTCGCGCCGCAGCTACTCGATGGCGAACGCGCCGCACGAGGAAGGCCCGATCGAGCTGCACATCCGCCACATGCCGGGCGGCAAGTTCACCGACCACGTGTTCGGCGCGATGAAGGAGCGCGACATCCTGCGCTTCGAAGGCCCGCTCGGCACGTTCTTCCTGCGCGAGGATTCCGACAAACCGATCGTGCTGCTCGCGTCGGGCACCGGCTTCGCGCCGATCAAGGCGATCATCGAGCACGTGAAGCATTCGGGCATCACGCGCCCGATGACGCTCTACTGGGGCGCGCGCCGCAAGAAGGACATCTATCTCGCCGAACTCGCCGAGCAATGGGCGCGCGAGATCCCGAACTTCACGTACGTGCCGGTGCTCTCCGAGCCGGACGACGCCGACCAGTGGACGGGCCGCACGGGCTTCGTCCATCGCGCGGTGATCGAGGACCTGCCCGATCTGTCCGGCCACCAGGTGTACGCGTGCGGCGCGCCGGTGATGGTCGAGTCCGCGCAGCGCGATTTCACGCAGCACCACGCGCTGCCGGCCGACGAGTTCTACGCGGACTCGTTCACGAGCGCCGCCGACCTCGCGCATCCGGTCTGAGCGCCGGGCGCCTGAACACGCCCCGCTGCACGCCGCCCGTGTCACATCCGTGGCATCGCGGCGGTTTACAGTGGGGCGCGGGATGCCTTATGCTTGCGCACATGAACCGCTTCCTGTCCGCTCTCCGACGTCGCCGCTCGCCGCTCCGCCCGGATGCCGCCGGCTCGTCACGGACTCGCGCGTAACCCTCCTCCGCTTCACCGGTTACGCACAAGCTGTTCGACCCACCAGCCACGGCCTTCCGTGGCTTTTTTATTGCCCGTTTCCCTTTTAACGCCCGCTGGAGTCTGCTGCCATGCCCCTGAACGATTATCCGATCGACTCGCTGATGTACATCACGAACCGCCCCGACATCGTGTTTACGCACGGCAAGGGTTCGTGGCTCTACGATCACACGGGCAAGCGCTATCTCGACTTCATCCAGGGCTGGGCCGTCAACAGCCTCGGCCACTGCAACGACGGCATCGTCGAGGCGCTGAAGACGCAGGCCGAAAAGCTGCTGAACCCGTCGCCGGCGTTCTACAACGAGCCGATGGCGAAGCTCGCGGGCCTGCTCACGCAGCACAGCGTGTTCGACAAGGTGTTCTTCACGAACAGCGGCGCGGAGGCGAACGAAGGCGCGATCAAGCTCGCGCGCAAGTGGGGCCGCAAGTTCAAGAACGGCGCGTACGAGATCATCACGTTCGACCACAGCTTCCACGGCCGCACGCTCGCGACGATGTCGGCCAGCGGCAAGCCGGGCTGGGACACGATCTACGCGCCGCAGGTGCCGGGTTTCCCGAAGGCCGAGCTGAACGACATCAACTCGGTCGAGAAGCTGATCACCGACAAGACCGTCGCCGTGATGCTCGAACCGATCCAGGGCGAAGGCGGCGTGATCCCGGCCACGCGTGAATTCATGCAGGCGCTGCGCGCGCTGACGAAGCAGCACAACCTGCTGCTGATCGTCGACGAAGTGCAGAGCGGTTGCGGCCGCGCGGGCACGCTGTTCGCGTACGAGCTGTCCGGCATCGAGCCGGACGTCATGACGCTCGCGAAGGGTATCGGCGGCGGCGCACCGCTCGGCGCACTGCTGTCGAAGGCCGATGTCGCGGTGTTCGAGGCCGGCGACCAGGGCGGCACGTACAACGGCAACCCGCTGATGACGGCGGTCGGCTATTCGGTGATCTCGCAGCTCGTCGCACCCGGCTTCCTCGAAGGTGTGCGTGCGCGCAGCGAGTATCTGAAGCGCAAGCTGCTCGAGCTGTCGGAAGAACGCGGCTTCGAGGGCGAACGCGGCGAAGGCCTGCTGCGCGCGCTGCTGCTCGGCAAGGACATCGGCCCGCAGATCGTCGAGAAAGCGCGCGACATGCAACCCGACGGCCTGCTGCTGAACGCCGCACGGCCGAACCTGCTGCGCTTCATGCCCGCGCTGAACGTGACGACCGAAGAGATCGACCAGATGATGGCGATGCTGCGGTCGATCCTCGACACGCTGTAAGGAGACCGCCGCGATGGATGCCGCCGCCGATGCTGTCGCGATCCGCCCGTTCGAACGCGCCGACACCGATGCCGTGCTCGCGGTATGGCGCGACGCGTTCCCGCAGTACGACGAAGCCGGTGCGCCGCCGCACCGCGATCCGCTGCGATCGATCGAGCTGAAGCTCGCGACGCAGCCGGAACTGTTCTTCGTCGCGACCAGCGGCGCGCGCGTCGTCGGCACGCTGATGGCCGGTTTCGACGGACATCGCGGCTGGCTCTACTCGTTCGGCGTCGCGAACGACGCGCGCCGGCTCGGCGTCGGCCGCGCGCTGATCGCGCATGCGGAACGCGCGCTCGCCGCGCGCGGCTGCCTGAAGATCAACCTGCAGGTGCTGCCCGGCAACGACGACGCGTGCCGCTTCTACGCGGCGCTCGGCTATCGCGTCGAGGAACGCATCTCGTTCGGCAAGACGCTGCCGGCCGCGTGAGACCGCCGCCGGCCGCCACGCGACTCAGCGCGTGATGGGCCCCGCGCCCGGCAGCGGATTGCCGAGCGTGTCGTTCGATGCGAATCGCCCAATACGAAAAAAGCCGTCACGGTTTCCCGTGACGGCTTTTCGACAGCCCGGATGCGACCTGCGCAACCGGCCCGTTCATTCCATCGCTTACTCGCCCAGATACGCGGCGCGCACCTTCGGATCGTCGAGCATCTGCTTCGCGTCGCCTTCCATCGTGACCGTACCCGAATCCATCACGTAACCGCGGTCGGCCGCCTGCAGCGCGAGGCGTGCGTTCTGCTCGACCAGCAGCACCGTGATGCCCTCCTTCGAGATCTCGCGCACCACTTCGAAGATCTTCTCGACCATGATCGGCGACAGGCCCATCGACGGCTCGTCGAGCAGCAGCAGCTTCGGCTTGGACAGAATCGCGCGCGACATCGCCAGCATCTGCTGCTCGCCGCCCGACAGCGTGCCCGCGAGCTGCGTCGCGCGCTCCTTCAGACGCGGGAAGAAGCCGAACATCCGGTCGACGTCCTTCTTGATCTGGTCGTTGTCGTTGCGCAGGTACGCGCCCATCTGCATGTTCTCGATGATCGACATCCGCGCGAAGATCCCGCGGCCTTCCGGCACCATCGCGAGGCCGCGCTTGAGCAGCTCGTGCGACGGGATGCCCTTGATCGACTTGCCTTCGTACTCGATGTCGCCGGCCGAATACGGCTTCAGGCCGGTGATCGCCTTCATCGTCGTGGTCTTGCCTGCACCGTTCGCGCCGATCAGCGTCACGAGCTCGCCCTGACGGACTTCCATGTCAACGCCCTTGACGGCCTGAATGCCGCCGTAGTTGACCTGCAAGCCCTTGATTTTCAACATTGCCGCTGCCATCAGTGCACCCCTGCGCCGAGATATGCCTCAATCACCTTCGGATTCTTCTGCACGTCCTGCGGCAGACCCTCGGCGATCACCTTGCCGTAATCGAGCACCGTCATCCGGTTGCACAGCCCCATCACGAGCTTCACGTCGTGCTCGATCAGCAGGATCGTGCGGCCGTCCGAACGGATCTTGTCGAGCAGGCGCGTGAGTTCGACCTTCTCGGTCGCGTTCATCCCGGCTGCCGGCTCGTCGAGCGCGAGCAGCTTCGGGTCGGTCGCCAGCGCCCGTGCGATTTCCAGGCGACGCTGGTGACCGTACGACAGGTTGCGCGACGTGTAATCCGCGTACTGCAGCACGCCGACGTATTCGAGCAGCTCGATCGCGCGTTCCTTGATCTCGCGCTCTTCCTGGCGTTCGGCCGGCGTCTGGAACACCGCGCCGAGCAGCCCGTGCTTGGTGCGCACGTGGCGGCCCACCATCACGTTCTCGAGCGCCGTCATCCCGCCGAACAGGCGGATGTTCTGGAACGTGCGCGCGATGCCGGCCTTGGCCACCTGGTGCACGGCGGTCGGCGTGTAGTTCGTGCCGTCCAGCTTGAAGTCGCCGGAGTCCGGCGTGTAGAGGCCCGTGATCACGTTGAAGAACGTGGTCTTGCCGGCGCCGTTCGGGCCGATCAGGCCGTAGATCTCGCCTTCCTTGATCTGCAGGCCGACGTCGGACAGCGCCTGCAGCCCGCCGAAGCGCTTGTTCACGCCCGAGACGGACAGTCGGATTTGCTTGTCGCTCATGTGTGTATCCCCTTGTCCGTAGGTTAAGCGCGCACCGGCTTCTTGCTGTTGCGCTTCGCCAGTTTCGCGATCTTGTCCTCATGCTTCGGCGCGGGCCACAGGCCTTCCGAGCGATACAGCATGATGATCACCATCGCGAGGCCGTACAGCGCCTGACGGATCACTTCCGTATCGACGATGTCATGACCGAACAGCGCGTGCTGCAGCGGGCTCATCGTCGAACGCAGGAATTCCGGGAAGATCGCGAGCAGCACCGCACCCAGGATCACGCCCGGGATGTGGCCCATGCCGCCGAGCACCACGCACGCGAGCACGACGATCGATTCCCAGAACGTGAACGACTCGGGCGACACGAAGCCCTGGAACGCGCCGAACATCGAGCCCGACAGGCCGCCGAACGACGCGCCCATCGCGAACGCGAGCAGCTTCACGTTACGGGTGTTGATGCCCATCGCCTTCGCCGCGATCTCGTCTTCGCGGATCGCTGCCCACGCGCGGCCGATACGCGAGTGCTGCAGACGCGTACACACCCAGATCACCAGCAGCGAGCAGAGTACGAACAGGTAGTAGTACATGTACACCGACGGCAGCTGCAGGCCGAACAGCGAATGCGTCTGCGACAGGTTGAAGCCGCCGACGTGCACCGGATCGATGCCCGTGATCCCCTTCGGGCCGTTGGTGATGTTCACCGGACGGTCGAGGTTGTTCATGAAGATCCGGACGATTTCACCGAAGCCCAGCGTGACGATCGCCAGGTAGTCGCCGCGCAGGCGCAGCGTCGGCGCGCCGAGCAGGATCCCGAAGGTCGCCGCCAGCGCCATCGCGATCGGCACGATCAGCAGGAACGGGATGTGCAGGCCGTTCGGCGCGAGCGCCGCGATCCACTCGAACTGCGAGGTCAGGTGCGGCGAGCTCAGCAGCGCCGCCGTGTAGGCGCCCACCGCGTAGAACGCGATGTAGCCGAGGTCCAGCAGGCCGGCGAAGCCGACCACCACGTTCAGGCCCAGCGCGAGCATCACGTACAGCATCGCGAAGTCGAGCACGCGGACCCAGTAGTTGCCGCCGGCCGAGCCGATCACGATCGGCGCGGCGATCACGAGGACGGCCGTGAGGAGGCCGATGACGACGGTCTTGGCGGTATTGCGCTCTTCGACCAGCGACGTCGACGATTCGATCGGTTGAATGGATGTCATGTTGTTTGCTCCCCTTCCGTTACGCGCGGTCCGCGACACGTTCGCCCAGCAGGCCCGACGGACGGAACACCAGCACGATGATCAGCACGATGAAGGCGAACACGTCCTGGTAGTTACTGCCGAATACGCCGCCCGTGAGGTTGCCGATGTAGCCGGCCCCGAGCTGCTCGATCAGGCCGAGCAGCACGCCGCCGACCATCGCGCCGCCGAGGTTGCCGATCCCGCCGAGCACCGCGGCCGTGAACGCCTTCATGCCGGGGATGAAGCCCATGTAGAAGTGCACGTTGCCGTATTCCGACGCGATCATCACGCCGGCCAGCGCGGCGAGCGCGGAGCCGATCATGAACGTCGCCGAAATCACGAAGTTCGGGTTCACGCCCATCAGGCTTGCCGTATTCGGGCTTTCCGCGATCGCGCGCATCGCGCGGCCGAGCTTGGTCTTGTGCACGAGCAGCAGCAGGCCGCCCATCACGATGAACGCCACCGCGATGATCACGATTTCGGTGACCGAGATCACGGCGCCGGGCGTCGTGTCGGTGGCCTTGATCACGTTGATCGGGTCGGTCGGCAGCAATTGCGGGAACGGCAGCGGGTTGCGCGACCAGATGATCATCGCGGCCGTCTGCAGCAGGATCGACACGCCGATCGCGGTGATCAGCGGCGCGAGGCGCGGCGCGCGGCGCAGCGGCCGGTACGCGACGCGTTCGATCGTGAAGCCGACGAACGCACAGACGACCGCGGCGATGCCCAGGCCGATCGTCAGCGTCGCGACGTTGCCGAGTCCGGGAAAGTGGTTCTGCAGCACGGTGATGGCCGACAGCGCGACCATCGCGCCGATCATCAGCACGTCGCCGTGCGCGAAGTTGATGATGCCGAGAATGCCGTACACCATCGTGTATCCCAACGCGATGATGGCGTACACACTGCCGAGCACCAGCCCGTTGAGAACCTGCTGGACGAAAATATCCATTTAAAGCTCCTTGGCCCGTGCTGCCGGAGGACGTTGCGCCCCGCGGGTAAGCGAGGAATCGCGCCTTCTCGGCGACACTGCGGGTACTAGTCGATACCGGTAAGGGTGGATCGTCCCGGCGCGCGCCGCCCGGCCTGTACGGCCGGACTTGCCGCCGGAGCGGATACAAAAACGGCACCGCACTGTTCCGGTGCCGTCATGAGTCCCGTCGCTAAATCGTCACGACATCGAGGACGGTGTTCGTGGCCTCCTTGAAGTCGTGGGGCAGCATGCCGAGACGGCCGTCGTCCGGTTTCCCGGCATCCGTGCCTTGGCCCGTCCGGTGCCATGCAAGCATCGCGCCAGGACGGATCGGATTCCGCGCCGCGTCGCCGGCGAAGGCGTTGCGACAGCCGCGCCCGACTTTCGTCAGGACCGCATCGGAATCCATCGTACGAACCAGACTGCGCGCCACGACACGGTCGGTCGCGGCGGCGCGCTGTTTCGTCGAATCGAATTGAAGGGGGGACAGTGGCCTCGGCACGCTGCCGGCAACGCCGCGATCGTCCGGCATCCGTCGACCGGCGGCTTGCCGCGACGCAGCCGGCATGCCCGCTGCCGGACCGGTCGTCAGTCCAAGCGCGTTGATTTCCTCGATCGTCAAACGTGCCCCGTTTTCCTTGTCCCTGCCCAATTGCGCGATACGGCGCGCCGATGGCGCCGCACGTCCGGCTCCGGCGGCGCGCACGCCGCCGGCCGATGGTGCTGCGACCCCCGCAGCCTCCCTGCCCGCCTCGTCGTCGCTCTTTTTGCTGCAGCCGGCAAGCATTGCAACCGGTGCGGCGACGGACACGGCGTAAGCCAACTTCACATGCATCGAATGGTCTCCCGCGCCTTGCCAAAACCCGTTTCAAAGCCATTCCGGCTTGAAAACGGGCGCATTGTAACTCCATTTATAGGCCGCCAATATTCCTGATTCGATGGGGTTTTCCTGCATTGCAACCAATTTTGAGAAACGATTGGGCGCGGCGGGAGCAACCGGGTTGCACTATGAATGGGAACAATGGTTGCGATGTGAATGTCGAGGCACAAAAAAAGCGCGCCGGGAAGGCGCGCTTCGGTGTTCCGCGAGGTGCGATGCGGCAATCAGGCGGCGGGCGGCAGGTTCAACCCGCGCGGCAGCGGAAACGACACGTTTTCCTCGATGCCGTCGAGCGCGCGGACGTTGCGCACGCCGAGTTCGCGCAGTCGCGCGATCACGGCCTGGGCGAGCACCTCGGGCGCCGACGCGCCGGCCGTCACGCCGATGCGGCGCTTGCCGGCGACCCATGCCGGATCGATCTGGTCCGGTGCATCGACCATGTAGGCGGCCACGCCGCGCTTTTCGGCCACTTCGCGCAGCCGGCTCGAGTTCGAGCTGTTCGGACTGCCGACCACGATCACGACATCGCATTGCGGCGCCATGAACTTCACCGCGTCCTGGCGGTTCTGCGTCGCGTAGCAGATGTCCTGCTTCTTCGGCTCGCGGATCTTCGGATACTTCGCCTTCAGCGCGCCGATGATCTCGGCCGCGTCGTCGACGGACAGCGTCGTCTGCGTGACGAGCGCGATGCGCTCGGGATCGGCGAGCTCGAGCTTCTGCACGTCCTCGACGCTTTCGACGAGGTGCATGCCGCGCTCGACCTGGCCCATCGTGCCTTCGACCTCGGGATGGCCCTTGTGCCCGATCATGACGATGTCGACGCCATCCTGGCGCATCTTCGCCACTTCGACGTGCACCTTCGTGACGAGCGGGCAGGTTGCGTCGTAAATGCGCAGCCCGCGCACGTCGGCCTCGTCGCGCACGGCCTTCGACACGCCGTGCGCACTGAAGATCACGGTGTTGCCGGCCGGCACTTCCTCGAGTTCCTCGACGAAGATCGCGCCCTTCTTCTTCAGATCCTCGACCACGTACTTGTTGTGGACGATTTCGTGACGCACGTAGATCGGCGCACCGTGCATCGCGATGGCACGCTCGACGATCTCGATCGCGCGGTCGACACCCGCGCAGAAACCGCGCGGCTGGGCCAGCAGGATTTCGGCGTCGGCGGCGACGGTCTGCGCGGACAGCGTATCGGTGGTACTCATGATTACAGGATTCCGATGATTTTCACTTCGAACGTGAGCGCCTGGCCCGCGAGCGGATGATTGAAGTCGAACAACGCGGAAGTCTCGCTGACTTCCTTCAGCACCCCCGCGTAACGACCGCCATCCGGTGCGTTGAACTCGATGAGTTCGCCCGGCGTGAAGTCGTCGCCGACCATCCCGTTCTCGCGCAGCGTCGACAGCGTCACGCGCTGGAGCATGTCGGGATTGCGGGGGCCGAACCCCTGATCGGGGGCTAGCCGAAAAGTCGAGTGGTCGCCGACCCTGAGCCCGAGCAGAATCTGTTCCAGCGACGGCGCCAGTTGCCCCGCGCCCAGCAACAGCGTGGCCGGCTTGTCCGAGAAGGTGTTGACGATGTCGGCGCCGTCGGCCAGTGCCAGCCGGTAATGCAACGTGACGTGGGAACCGGGCTTCACTTCGGATAGATCGATGAGGCTCATGAATTACTCGTTCAGTCGGCGCCCGCTACGGCCGAATGGCCCGGCGCAAAGCCAATATTGTAAGTCACCTGAGCGTGCAAGGCGGAAAGTGCGACGACGTTGCGCACGCCGCCCGCCGCCAATGGAGTTCGGACCATGCTGTCACCCCGCCTCATCCTGCCGTCGGCCGAATGCCGCGACACCGCCGATGCGCCGGCCGCCCCGCCCGCCCGCGTCATCCCGATCAACCGGCGCAAGCGCCGCCCGGGCGACTGGCGGCCGGAGCGGCCGCGCGAGCGGCTGCTGGAACGCGGGCCGGCCGCGCTGACCGACGACGAGCTGATCGCGCTGCTGCTCGGCACCGGCAAGCCCGGCCACGACGTATTCGTCACCGCCCGCGCACTGATCAAGCAGTACAAGACGCTGCGCGGCTTGCTCGAAGCGGGTGCCGACGATTTCGAGGCGCACCCCGGCATCGGTCCCGCGCGCTCCGCGCGGCTGGTCGCGGTCACCGAGATCGCACGGCGCATGCTGGAGGAAAAGGCGCGGGACGGCATGCAGATCGATTCGCCCGGCGCCGTCGAGGATTGCCTGCGAATGAAGATCGGCACGCTCCCGCACGAAGTGTTCGTCGCCGTCTACCTGGACGCCCGCAACCGCATGATCGACCTCGAGGAAATCGCGCGCGGCTCGCTGATGCGCATGGCCGTCTATCCGCGCGAGATCGTGCGCCGCGCGATGAAACATAACGCCGCGGCGCTGATCGTCGCGCACAACCATCCGTCGGGCGCGGTGCAGCCGAGCGCGGAAGACCGCCGCCTGACCCGCGTGCTGAAGGACGCGCTCGAACTCGTCGACGTGCGGCTGCTGGATCACGTCGTCGTCGGCGTCAGTGATACTTTCTCGTTCGCGCGCGCCGGTTGGCTGTAGACTGTGGCCCGGCGACCCGCCCCGGGGCGCCGCAACGACGAAGCGAAATTAGGTTTGATTTTTCTGAACTTTTTCTGCTAGAATCGTCGTCTGTCTTTTTTCCAACCAGTTCTAGCCATCGAAGGGCCTTGTCTGTATGGGCTTCGGCGTTCTGAGTGCAGCCATGGATCACGTGGCGGTACGATGGAACCTTCATCGGCGATCGAACCCCGAATTTAGCGTATTAGGAGTGCTCTCATGGCACGCGTATGCCAAGTAACTGGGTAAGCGCCGATGAGC
>Ga0209370_1001369_pt1 | contig 21919 bp, 14 predicted proteins | sample AgamicAtPrz_FD_187164 | JGI IMG/M metagenome (GOLD analysis project Ga0209370, IMG submission 187164) | Agave microbial communities from Guanajuato, Mexico - At.P.rz (SPAdes) (version 2) | ecosystem: Host-associated > Plants > Phyllosphere > Phylloplane/Leaf | place: Guanajuato, Mexico... | reverse complement strand
GCTGCAGGAGGCTGTTACCGGCGGCGTTCGACAATGCGAGGCCTGCCAGTATGTGGGTATCAGCGAACGGACGTTCCAGCGCTGGCGGCAGAGTCCTGACGATCGGCGCCCTATGACGCCCCGGCCGAAGCGCCGATCATCACGACGTTGTCGATGGAGTCGATCAGCGCCATGCTGGCTGCGAACAGCGTCGGGAACAGCATAATGCTCCACAGATTCATGCCATTGCCGGCTGCCGAAATCCCCAACAGTCCGACCTCGGTAGCGGTGTCGAAACCCAGACCAAACAAGAAGCCCACCAGATACATGTGCCAGCTCTGGGTCACCAGCCCGAATAGTGGGCGGAAACAACGTGTCAACGCTCCCCCGCCGCTCATCAACAGATCCAGCGATTGATGTGCAGGCCCCCCCCGCCTTCACTTGCCGGAAAGCGCGCCACACGGAGATCAGAACCAACAGGTTGATAAAGGCCACCGTCAGCAGAAACAACGCGGACACCAGTGTGCCAATCAAACCGCCGGTTTCGTGAAACCAGCCCACCTGACGGCTAAACATCATCGCTGTCGCGGCAATGGCGGCCGAGGCCAGTACCACGATGCTTGAATGGCCAAGTGAAAAGAAGGTGCCGACCATCACCGGAGTTTTGCCCTGCTGTATCAGCTTGCGGGTCACGTTATCGATCGCGGCGATGTGGTCGGCATCCACTGCATGGCGCAGACCAAAGCTGTAGGCCAACAAGGCTGTGCCCATCAGCGCGGCGTTGTCTTTGAACACCGCCAACGCCAACAGCCAGACGACGATGTTGACCGCCACCAGTCCCAACAGCAAGTACACAGCCTGTCGCCGGGCCGCACTGTGCAATCCTTCGGGAATTATCGCCATACCAACACTCCTGTTTTATCGTTATGTTCAAATCGATGGTTTAGTGTCACGTTGCGATCACAGCCGGATTGGCACTCAAAAGCAGCCAGGACGTGATTACGAACATTTTGAAACATCACCATGCTGCACCGCACCCGTCGCCGCCACTATCCAACTGCGGGCGCACAACGCCGCCCAATCATGAGCGCTTCCCGCTGCAGACTAGCGCCAGATAAAGGGCTCGGGCAGCGTCATGCCCAAGATTTCTTCCCGGGCGACGCGCCAGAAAACGCGAATGGCCGCCTTCACCTGGCGCGCTTCTTTGCCCAATGCCTTAAAGATCAGCCCGCACTCATTGGGCAACCGGCTGACGCCGCTGGCGCTCCCCTCAGCCTCGTCATAGTGAGGCGTGATGCGATCGAGGATCCGCTGATGATGCTTGGGCGGCGTCAGCAGGATCACATTGCCGAACACGTCAAACGGCCCCATCACGCCGACCCCGTTCAGCGGGTGTTTATGCGGTTCCAGCACATAGCGTTCGACAAACAGCATCTCGCCCTCGGGGCGGCAGGCGCTGATGCGCGAGGAGTACACGTCGAATCTGAACCCGCGATCCGCCTGATGGTGTTTGCGCCCCGACATCAGGATCTCGCCGTAGAGCAGCGTCGCCGTCGGGTGCAGCGTAATGCGGGTATCGGTAATGAAGCGCGAACTGCAGTGGGGGATCACCGGATCGGGCATCATCTCCAGATAGCTGCCCTCTTCGAGCGTCAGCGTCTGCATCTGCGCCGCGTAATTATTTTCCATGGCGTGGATCTTGGTCGCCGACTGGGTAGTGACATGCCCGCAGGCCTGGGGGGCGACCTGCACCTCGAGCGTCAGGCGATCGCCCTGCAAGATGCCCCCCGAGGTGGAGATAACGAACACGCACGGCATCTGCGGCAGCGCTTCATCCCAATACAGCGCCCGCTGCACCAGAAACGGCACACGCCGCTCCATCTGCCGCAGCACGCTGCGATGCCCGCTTAACGCAAACCCCAGCCGCAGATAGCCGGTTTTGCCCACGCCACCGCTGGCCATCTGCGGCGGCTCATCCTGGTAGGCGGCCAACTCCGGCGCGTCGGTGCCAAGCTGCGCGACGCGCCTCGCCGCTTCGCTGACCGCCGTCATACCGCCGCCGACGGCGCGTGGGTAAACAGGAAATCACGCATGATCATGTCCACCAATTCGTCGATGCCTTCGCCGGTTTTGCAGTTGGTGAGGATATAAGGCCGCTCGCCGCGCACCACGCGCGTATCGTGCTCCATCACCGCCAGGCTGGCGCCGACGTACGGCGCCAAATCGATTTTGTTGATCACCAGGATGTCGGCCTGCACCAGGCCCGGGCCGTTTTTGCGCGGGATCTTTTCCCCTTCGGCGACGTCGATAACGTAGATGTAAAAGTCCGCCAGCGCCGGGCTGAAGGTCAACGTCAGGTTATCGCCGCCGCTCTCGATCATCACCACGTCGCTGTCCGGGAAACGGGCCTCCATCTCCTCTACCGCCGCGATATTCATGCTCGGATCCTCGCGCACCGCGGTATGCGGGCAGGCGCCGGTTTCGACGCCCAGAATTTTCTCCTCGTCGAGGATCCCCTTGAGCGTGCGCTTGACCTGTTTGGCGTCTTCGGTAGTGACGATGTCGTTGGTGATGATTAACGGGCTGATGCCCCGTTCGATCAGACGCGGCGTAATGACTTCGATAATCGCGGTCTTGCCCGAGCCTACCGGGCCGCCGATACCAATGCGGGTAATTTTCTTCACTCTGCTCGTTCCTTTGTCATTAGTTGCTGAACAGTCGGGTAAATGCGCCGACGTGCAGCGCGGCCAGGACGTCGGTCACCGGCGCGTAAGAGGCCATTTGTTCAACGCCGCCGCGTTCGGCTTCGTCACAAAAAACGTCGATGTCCCGGTTGAGTTGAAACAGGATGCGTTGGGTGTCGATATGGGTGACGCGCATCAGGCGCATGGCGGCGCTGAGAATGGTCATCGCCACGCCGTACTGGTGCATCACCGCCACCTCGCGCGGCCCCGCGCCCAGCGCCGTCATCACTACCGCCTGCGTCACCGGATAGGTGCCGGCGGCGCGGCCGGTTTTGATCTGCTCAAGCCACCAGACCACCTGGGACTCATCACAGATGGCCGCCGTCATTTCCGCCAGCTTCTTTCCCATCCTCACCACCATGCTGCGGCCTTCTTCATTCAGCTTGCGGTTGAACAGCGCCCAGTCGTGCCCGATAACCGCCTCGCGATCGCCCCCCTGCAGCGCCCGGCAGGCCGCCGCGACCGCCCGGCCGTCGCCGCCCGCCGCCTGTTGCAAAGCGGTGCGGGTGAACGACTGCAGCGTGTCGACATCGCGCACGATGCCGGCCTGGATCGCCGACTCGACGCCATTGGAAAAGGCAAACGCCCCCACCGGCAGCACCGAGTCGGCAAACTGCAGGATGCGAATCAGCTGAACAGCGTTCATTTCAATTTGATCACATGCTGACCGAGGAATGGGCTGTCAACATGCACATGGGTGGCGGAATCCTCCGCGCCGCCGAACAGCAGGCGCGCTTCGGGCTGGGTCAGATGTGGCAAAATGCTTTCGCCCTTCACGAACGAATAAGGCAGCGCATGAAAGCCGTGGGTTTTCATCACCGAATCCATCACCTTGGTCGCCACCGTCAGCGGAATAAAGATGCGATTCCCTTTGATGACCGATTTCCAGTGCTGATTGCCCAGCGCATGCCCCAGTTCGAAGGCGGTCTTCAGCACCGTCGCCATATCGGTCGCCAGCAACGACTCAAGATGGATGACCATCACGTCGCGCAGGTTCACCTGCACCACCACCGCGCTGCGGTTCGCTTCGTCCCAGATCAACACATCGCCGTCGGCCAGCACCTGATGACGATCGAGGGAGATGCCGAGATCCTGGCCGTCGCGGGTCGTCTTGCGACAGCGGCTTTTCTGCGCCTCCCACTGCGAAAGCGCCAGCACATCCAGCGAGGCGTGTTGCAAGCGCTGGCACCAGTCGGCATCCCGTTTGATATTGCCGAGTATCTTTTCAATCACGATCATGAGCGGCGATCCCTAGCTGAAGAAGTAGCGTTGATTAAGCACGGCGGTAGAGATGGGCTTCACCGTGGCATGTTCGCCGTTGACCTTGACGGCGAAGGTTTCGGGATCCACCTCAATGTTCGGCGTTTCCGCATTGCGCACCATGTCCTGCTTGGAGATCGCGCGGCAGTTATGCACCGCCATCACCTGCCGCTCCAGCCCCAGTTTCTCTTTGATGCCGTCGTGCAACGCGGCGCCGGAGACGAAGGTAACGCAGGTTTCCTGCAGCGATTTGCCCATGGCGCCGAACATCGGGCGGTAGAACGTGGGCTGCGGCGTCGGCAACGACGCGTTGGGATCGCCCATCACCGCCCAGTTGATCATCCCGCCCTTGATCACCAGCTTCGGCTTGGCGCCGAAGAAGCGCGGCTCCCACAGCACCAGATCGGCCATCTTGCCGACCTCGACCGAACCCAGCACGTGGCTGATGCCCTGCGCAATCGCCGGATTGATGGTGATCTTCGCCACGTAGCGCAGCACACGGAAGTTGTCGTGCTCCGCCGCGTCTTCCGGCAGCTTGCCGCGCGCGGCTTTCATCGCGTGTGCCGTCTGCATTACCCGCAGCCAGTTTTCGCCGACCCGCCCCATCGCCTGGGAGTCGCTGGAAAACATCGACAGCACGCCCATGTCGTGCAGCACGTTTTCCGCCGCGATGGTTTCCGGCCGCACCCGGCTTTCGGAAAACGCCACGTCGGCCGGCACATTGGGGTTGAGGTTGTGGCACACCATGATCATGTCGAACAGTTCGGCCTGACTGTTGATGCCGAACGGCAGCGTGGGGTTGGTGGAGCTCGGCAAGACGTTCATCTGCGCGGCGACCTTGATGATATCCGGCGAGTGCCCGCCGCCGGCGCCTTCGGTGTGGAAGGTGTGGATAGTGCGCCCTTCGAAGGCGTCGATGGTGTCCTCGACGTAGCCGCCCTCGTTCAGGCTGTCGGTATGCACCGCCACCTGAATATCCATGTCGTCGGCCACCCGCAGCGCGTGGCGCAGCGCGGAGTTGGTTGCGCCCCAGTCCTCATGCACTTTCAGCCCCGCCACGCCGGCGGCGATCTGTTCAACCAGCGGCGCAGCATGGGAAGCGTGCCCTTTGCCGAGCATCCCCACGTTGACCGGCATGTTCTCGAAGGCGCGCAGCATGCGGTGGATATGCCAGGGCCCGGCGGTCACCGTGGTGCCGTTGGAACCGTCGGTCGGCCCGACGCCGCCGCCGAAGAAGGTCGTCACGCCGTTGGAAAGTGCATGTGCGGCCTGCTGCGGCGAAATGAAATGAATGTGCGTGTCGATGCCGGCGGCGGTCAGGATCAGGTGTTCGCCCGAGATGGCGTCGGTGCTGACCCCTACCACCATGCCGGGCGTGACGCCGTTCATCATCGCCGGGTTGCCGCTTTTGCCGATGCCGGCGATCAGGCCGTTTTTAATACCGACGTCCGCCTTGATCACCCCTTGCCGGGCGTCCAGAATGGTCACATTGGTAATGACCAGATCCAACACATTGTCGCAGGTTAATCGGTTATCGGCACCCATGCCGTCGCGCAGCGACTTACCGCCGCCGTAGACCGATTCCTCGCCGTAGCCGCGCAGATCTTTTCCTATTTCAATAAACAGTTGCGTATCGCCCAAGCGAATTTTATCGCCGGTGGTTGGGCCGAACAGCCCGGCATATTCCTGCCTGGAGATGGTTGGCATGCGTTATTCCTCGTTCGTTTTTGGGGGCGCCTGCTCGCGGTTTTTATAACCCAGTTCAATAGCTCGCTTTACATCTATCGTTTTCTTAACTCTTTCACCGGCCGCTACCGAGCTGTCGCCCGCCCAACCGTCCACCAGATTATTAAAACCATAAACCGTTTGTTTGCCGCCGAGGGCAATAAGCATCACATCAATCTCGTCACCGGGTTCAAAACGGATCTCCGTTGTGGCGGTGATATTTAAACGCTTGCCAAAGGCGGTGGCACGATCGAATTGCAATGCTTTGTTGGCTTCAAAGAAATGAAAATGCGAGCCGACCTGAATAGGCCTGTCGCCGGTGTTACGCACCGTTAAAATAACCATGTTGCGACCTTCATTGAAGGTGATGGGACTTTCGGAAAGGATATAGCCGCCTGGCGGCACGTGTTTTTCTTTGTCATTTTGTTTCATCAAAAAACACCTGTACTAATAAGGTTTATTTGTGGCATTCAGGAGTGTGAGTCGTATTCACTGGATGGGGTCGTGTACCGTCACCAGACGGCTACCGTCGCTGAATATCGCTTCGACTTGCACGCGTGGAATAAGGTTCGCGACTCCGTCCATCACGTCATCGAGGCTCAACACCTGCCGTGTGTCGTTTATAACCTCCTCCAGTATTTTCCCCTCGCGGGCACCTTCCAGTGCGGTGACTGCAATAATTGCAACAGCCTCCGGGTGATTAAGCTTTACCCCTCTGGATTTTCGCTTTAAAGCGACATCGGCCAAGGTATAGATCATCAGTTTTTCGATTTCTTTTGGGGTGAAATGCATAATTCCCTCCGTTTTTTACGATGGCTTTTTGTTAGTGTTTATTTCTGAAGGTGTCGAGAGGTTTCAGGATTGTTATATTTTACTGGTATTGTAATAGCTATGCCTTTTGCCGACAATTATGCTGATCGCTGGTGAAATGAATGCTCTACCCGCTTCGTAAATACAAGTGAGCTTTTATAGGTTACAGTGTTTTTCTTTAACAAGGATGAATGATTAAGATAAATAACTCAAGATGCAAGGTGTTATCAAGTTTAAATGACTTCCTGGAAATATCTTATTGAAGAGATGCGATAGAAATAAACTGAGATCAAGAAAAATAAAAATTTCTATATAAATAGAACCACTGCACCTTAAAAAGGTTAGGGTTTATTATGATGTTTAAAGTAGACTACGAAGTTATCCTGCCATAAACTTAACAAAAAATGCTTATTTTGGGGTTGCAAAGTAAGCGCTCCATCAGCACCGTCTTCCCCTGTGTTTTCCTGTTCACGATAACGGGTAAGACCGGCGGACGTGGAATTTGATGCGGCGCCGGCGTTCGTCACGCTGCGTACCGCTCAAGCAGCGGCTCAACCCCAGGGTTGGCCGGCCGCCGGCGCTGAAGCAGCAACAAGCGCAGATGCAACAGCAGCAGGTTCAGATGAAACAGCAACAGACACAGCTCCGTACCTATGCGGGGCAGGTCGCTGGCTATGAGCGGGAAATCGAACGCCTGAAGGCGCAGCTCGACAAACTCAAACGGATGCTGTTCGGTCAGAGCTCGGAAAAGTTGCGCATCAGGCTGGAGAAGAAAATCCACGAAGCCGAAAAACGGCTGGGCGAGATGGAAAACAGGCTGAATACCGCCAAAGGTTGCCTGGATGCGGCCGCCGCGGTCACGGCGGAGTCTGGCTCCGATGTCGCGGCGGAAGAAGCGACAGAGAAGCCGGCAAGCCCGCGCCGTCCGTCCTCACGCCAGCCGCTGCCGGCGGAGTTGCCGCGCGACATGGTCATCATCGCGCCGACAGAAACCGTCTGCCCGGTCTGCAGCGGTGAGCTGGCGATGCTGGGTGAAACCGTTACCGAACAGTTGGACATCATCAACAATGCCTTCAAAGTCATCGAGACAATACGGCCTAAGCTGGCCTGTCGGAAATGCGATGCCATCGTGCAGGCACCGTTGCCGGCAAAGCCCATCGACCGGAGCTACGCAAGCCCGGGCCTGCTTGCACGTATACTGGTGGCCAAATATGTTGAGCATATCCCGTTGTACCGCCAGTGCGACATCTACGCTCGTCACGGGCTGGGGCTGAGCCGCAATACGCTGGATCGTTGGGTACTGGAACTGGCGGAAAAGCTGCGTCCGCTGGCGGAGGCCGTGAACAACTATGTGCTTGAAGCGGGTAAAGTCCATGCCGATGATACACCGGTGCCGGTTCAGGCGCCGGGCAGCGGCAAGACGCGCACCGGCCGGCTGTGGGTGTATGTACGGGATGATCGCAACTCGGGCTCGTCAATGCCGGCGGCGGTGTGGTTCGCGTACTCGGCAGATCGCAAGGGAGCGCATCCGCAGCGGCACCTGTCGGAATACAGAGGGGTTCTGCAAGCGGATGCGTATGGCGGTTATGACGCCCTGTACGAAACTGGGCGAATAACGGAAGCCGCATGTCTGGCGCATGCCCGGCGAAAGATCCACGACGAACATGCGCGTCGGCCGACGGAGCTGACGACCGAGGCGCTCAGACGGATAGCGGCGCTGTATGCCATCGAGGCCGAAATCCGGGGCAGCCCGGAGGAAAGTCGACTGGCGAGCAGGAAAGTAAAGAGTCGTCCGCTGATGCAGTCGTTGTACGAGTGGATCCAGGAGCAACTGAAAACGCTGTCAGCGCATGCGGAGATGGCGAAGGCGTTCGGCTATATGCAGAAGCAGTGGGATGCACTGAACGTGTTCTGCATCGACGGTCGGGTGGAGATCGACAACAACATCTGTGAAAACGCCTTACGATGCGTTGCGCTGGGCCGGCGTAACTATCTGTTCTTCGGCTCAGACAGAGGGGGCGAGGCCGCGGCGATCATCTACAGCCTGCTGGGTACCTGCAAACTGAATGGCGTGGAGCCAGAGGGTTGGTTGCGCAATGTACTCGGCAAAATCAGCGACTGGCCATCGAACCGGGTGCACGAACTGCTGCCCTGGAACCTCCCAACCGTAAAATAATCCTTACGCTACGTCCTACACGAGGCGCTTACGAAGGTGCCGTGTTGCTGACGTATAAAAGTTTTCAGCGTGACGCACAGGGCCGCGCCGTTCGTTGCACTGAGCGCTCATCGATTTGGCTCCTGAAAGATAAATGCGATTTCATCAAGGTACGCCGACTGATGATTGATTGCGTTTAAAAGCGGCGAGTGACAGTAAGCCTGGCGGGAAAATGGAATGTCGGAATGATAACGTTGAAGGTGAGGCGAGAGATGATGTGCAGGGCTAATCCCGGTGCGTACCCAATAATGCAATTTAACATAATGCGCGTTATGTGTACTTCTTAACATTTTCAACAAGTTACATTCTTTACTCTTTGCGAAAACTCCTGCCACGCCGCTGAAGCTATACTCATGCCATATCGACAACAAGAGCACCTGCCTATGTGTGGCCGCTTTGCACAATTCCATAGCCGAGACGAATTTCTCGCAACCCTGGCGCCTGATACACCGGTTAACACCGCTGGCGACTGGCATGCACGCAGTGCTTGTGTTTCATCCCCACGATGGCCAACTGCAGCTGACGCCGGTTAACTGGGGCTATGCACCTGCATGGTGGCTACACTGTGAATACTGGTTCGTGCCGGTAGCGACATAAGATAGTTAAGCCGTATTGGCTCTGAGTTCACCTTCCTGTCTTTTATAAACCGCTTGCCCATACCCCATCGCTCTGCCCAATCGTTTCATCGCGCGCCTGCACTTTCCCTTCAAAAAAACCGTAAACTTCAGGAATCATCCGGTTATTTTCACACTCCGTTAACATGCCGTTTGTATTTTAAACAGCATACTGCTTTCTTTAACCAACTACAGGAGTAGAAATGTTTAGAATATCGCATGTATTTTTCGTGATTCTGATACTACTAAGTGTTTTTTTCCTCACCAAAGCTACAGATGTTATTTGCAGCCATGAATTCTGGAATGTTGGCATCTGCGCCCATTTCCCAACCATTGATTTTTGATAACAAACGGTTGCGGTAGGAGTCGTTGTTACCCCCCACGCGGATCCGGATATGCGCAACTAACACATCCGACTCTTATTTTGAGTATTTCAATATTCCGTATAGGGTTTGTTTATGGAACACACCCTATCATCCAGTAAACATCTATATTCCCCATGAGAACGGAAGCCATGAAAAAATTACTCATCTCCGCCATTCTGGTAACCCTTACAGGGTGCGCCCAACAAACATTCACCATGAGGGACGTACCGGCCAGCGCACCAAAACAGGTAACAACCCATCACTTCTTTATTTCCGGTTTAGGTCAAGAAAAATCCATTAATGCCGCTGCCGTATGCGGTCGTGCCGATAAGGTAATTCGTACAGAGACGCAGCATACGTTTGTCAACGGGTTGCTCGGATTCATCACTCTAGGCATCTACACCCCTCGTGAAGCTCGAGTATATTGCTCCTGAAAATCACAAGCCCGCATGAATAGATACGGACTTCCTTTCACATGTCATCGTTAGTTCAACATAGCTGCCAACACCACAATATTTAGCCTGTTTTCACCTTTTTGATGGCCGCTATTTCTCAACAATGACGCCCGACCCGCTGAAATCAGCCACCATCAAGGTGGCGCTTTTTCCCCCCATACAACCCACTTTATAGCCGAACCTTACCATCTTTCACAGACCATTTCACGATTTAACGAAGGCTCTTCCATATCTTACACTACCAAATAATTAGATTTGCCAAGCATTAACTCAAAAAAACAAAACCACGTAGCTTGATGTCTTTTATTTAAATGTATACGTATAAATACATTGCTATCGCGACTGAATTTTGTTTCTATTAGCACTCCCTAAAGAAAGATATATCCTTATCTTATGCCTTGCCCTGAAAAATTGGTTTCCCGGTTCAGGGCATTTTTTTATGATTATGCCGGAATACCTTCGTTCATTGTCATCAACAACCCGCTTAGCATTTAAAAACGTGAGTCGTGTCATTGCTATTAAAGTCAACTTCTGTTTAAGTAAGGTGTCTCTGCGGAGATTGTCATATTCCTATCCATGTTTAACCCTGAACGCGTGGTACCGGCTCAGGGTTTCTTTTTTCTGCGGAGCGACAGATATTAGTGACGGATCTGCACCAAATCATCTGCAGTCAGGCCTGTCATTTTCATGACCGAATCACGATCGAGACCATTGGTCAACATGGCATTGCCGAGAATCAATGCCCTGCCTGGCAACAATCCTCCCGGCTTTCACCCGAAACCGGAGATAACCGAACGGACGATTCAAATGATATACCGACCTGACATCATACAACAGACCATCCAAGAGCGAGCATCCATGGCCAAATATCCCTTCCCGACTTGTTCTTAACCTTTTGAATAATCTCCGTTGAGAGCCGATGATCAATACCATTCAATAACCATTGCTGACGTTCAAGAATTCGAGTGCGGGCTTCAAAACGACGTTCAATGAAAAGTTCTTCATTACATTTCATCAACGAAGCCCGTTCGACCATAATGCTGGAGTGGTTAAATACCCAGCGTATAAATGCCAGCGCTTCAGGATGGCTAAACCACAAATCACCATACATTTCAATATAATCAATCGCAATCTCTGGTTCTGCAAAATTACTCCCATGCCATATTGCCAACGGATGCGGGTGAAAAATCCCGCAAAGCATTTCTGCAATATAACTGTTCGCACTGAATCCGTGTCGAAGTGCCGTTGCTGCTTTAACCCAGTCATTATTAAGAATACAAAGCAGAGCGAACTCGTAACAGTATGGCGGGTAACTTTCCATATATTCATCAAAAATACTCGCGGCACGCTCCCTGTCCCCAGTGCGCAAAACTTCTGACCCAAACAGATAGCGACCTCCTTGATTATCATTTGGGTTATAAGTAAGCATTTTATTAATGAGGGTGACAGCATTTTTATGCCGCCGTAAACGCACTGACGCCAGCATAGCCCCCTGAAGAGCTCGAAGATACGGACGATTCTCCACATCCCCCCACTCAATGACACCAGAAAACCCCTCAGGGATCAGCCGATTTCCCACCGCCAACCCGGCCAGTGCAGCATCCAAGGCTTTTTTGGGCTTATCCTGCCCCAGAAAGGAAAATGACAGGTGGGCATGAAGATCGATGAAGTCTGGTTCCTGACTGATGAGGCGGCACAGCTCCGCAATATAGCGTTTATCACTCATCTCACCCGACTGGTATGCATCAATCAGCTCATCAAATTCATCCAGCAAAGGAGCAAACCGTTCTTCCGGGTAAACAAAACAGCCAAAAGAGCCCTGCACTTCAAACCGTAATCTGTTTTCCATATTTCTCACCTGCATGCTGATTTTGCATCAAAACCAAATGCCAGCAACGTCATATAACCTATTCTACGGCCCGTATTCTCTTGAGAATAAGACGTCATCGACATGAGCCAAAATAGATTAGTAAAAAATTTCGACAGGCCTAAAACAGCCACATCAACGAGGAATAAAAACATCCCCCTCCCTTTGGAGTCTACAAGTCGCTTATACATATAGCCTACAAGTCCCTACGCATACTCAAGAAAATGGCACTCCAGTGCCGCTCATGCAATAACAATGCGTTAAAACACCAGTATCACTACCTTTATCAGTCCAAGCAAACCATCTCAATATGCCAGGCGCCCAGCATGTTAGTGCCTTACCACTGATACTTTATCCCTATCATTGCCTTAGGCTCCTGGAAATCCTTATCCCCGACAGAGTAGGAAACATTAGCCCAACCATTCAGCTTTTTATTACGCTGTCCCTCAACACCCAATTTCAACTCATAACGGTTTTTAGGCTGTTGATTGTCAAAATCATACTGCTGATTAAAAGTAAGCGTATTGTCGCGGTACTGATGCCGCCAGTTAACCTCCACAAACGGCTGTACGCTCTCTCCCCCCTTCAGGTTATACACACGGGTCAGTCTTGCCCCCAGCCTGGACTCCAGCGAGGTAGATTTGTTCTTGTCAATGGTGAGACCAGCATCACTACTCGCAGCACCACTGGTCAACTGCCCATAAACCAGTTGAGCCTGCGGCTGGAATTGCCATTCACGTTGTCCCTCTGCATCCTGCTCCTGCGCAAAGACAAACGTATGTCCAGCCTCAACAGAGAGGTTATATCCGTGACTATCGTATTTTGCATCCGAATAACCCGACATTCCCACATTGTTACTATACCAGTTGTAAAGGGCCCAGGTATCGACATAGGTTCCCTGAGGGGTGTCGTCATTTTGGTACAGCGTGCCATATACCCCGACGCTATAGGCACTGTCTACGTTCGCAGAAGCTTTCGAGCCAGTACGACGTGATTGGCTTGTAACTTGTTGATTCCCCACCCCTCCCATAATCCCGACACGCCCACGCCAATCATCATTATTGCTCCAATGAATAATGTCGTGGCCAAGCTGCACCATAGAACTATGACCATCAATGCGCAACTGGTCATTGATCGCATTGTAACGCTGATGACTCCCCACCACGCGTAACCACAGCGAATGAGCAAAGTCACCGTCCTGCCGTAAGCTCTCCGCATATTGCGGTTCACCCAAACGGTCATGCAACGTCATATTGAATAACGACAGGGCATTCTGGTTGGCAGCAAAAGCGCCAATCATCGGGTTCACATAGCGCAGTTCCGTCTCCCCCTCATTTTCTGTCGGTGGATAAGCCGGATTGAAGGAACTCAGATACCAGTTGTTATCCTGAGCCCCTTTATTCAAACGATATTCATACACCCCAATTACCGTTGGTCGCCCGAGGACAAAAGCATCACTGTCGGACAATCCCTTTACATCAACCAACTTGATCGCATCCGGTTGGGTAAAGGCCCCGGTTCCACCAACGTTCTGCACAAAAATACGGGTTGCACCACCGCTGTTGCGCACGTTGCCGGCAACCTGAACCTGGTCAGTGTCAGTGTCAACAAATCCACCATTGAGCACCGTATTAAGATGCAGTCCCCCTCCCTGAGAGAGGTAATCACCGCCAATATTTAGGGTACTGCCGGTAACATTATTGCTTCCCAGTACTATATCACCCGCGTTGGAGAAATTACCTTTCACCTGGTAGGTAGTGGCGTTGTCTAGGCTGACTTTATCCGGTTTTCCAACATAGAAAGCCCCCTGGTTATTGACCGCGCCGGCTATCGAACCATACCCCCCGTAAGCCGCCCCCGCGGCTATATTTACCACGGATGTCGCCAGGTTGACCGGAGCAGATACCTCTCCGGCGGTGAGTATCCCCTCCGTGATCCAGGTTTGCCCTGTGTACTGAGCTGCCTGTTGCGTAAGCGTAAGCAGACCTGCCCCTTGTTTATACAGGTCACCACTACCGTCAATCACGTTGTTGACTGTCCAAATCTCTGACAAAGCATTCGTCAGAACCAGTTTGCCATCGTTGTGAATATTCGCCGGGGTATCAACCGCACGAACCGAAGGGCTGGATTGCTGGCCATCGCCAATATTCTGGGCCAATGACGCCCTCAGGATGCTGTCCACATCCACATTGAAACTGCCGTTAAATGCCGCATTATTACCAACCAGATTGACATCAGAGCCGCCGGTAATATTGGTTTTTCCATTCCCTGACAGGGTATTGACCAGGTCCCCTGCGGTTGCCTTCATCACATTCAGCACACCTGCCAACATAATAGCACCATCACCCACTCCATCGACATGATGGATATTGACAGCGGCAGTTGGCGCGATGGTGGTGGTGCCGTGGTAGTCGGTGTTGGCTGACGCAATACCAAGAGTACCGCCGTTGGCATTCAAACGCGCGTCTACAGAAGAGACCAATTGTCCGGTAAAACTGCCACCGTCAGCAACATTCAGCCCCCCCTGATCGAGCATAATGGAACTGCCCAGCTCACTGTTCAGTCGCCCGATATATTGAGTCGTCTTGCTGAACGTGACCTGCGTACCCGCATTCAAGTTCAGTGCATTGGTAAATTTATCCACCTGCCCCAACACGTTGTCATCAGCAAGCACCAAAGTGCCATGGTGAACGGTTGTACTACCTGTATAGTCATTATTTCGGTTCGACAGCGAGAGCCTGTCCCCATAGCTGTTAATAATGACATTACCCATACCTGTAAGTTGGGCGCTCAGGTCAAGAGAATTCATGACATCGCCCGGGCTGGTCTCCAGATTCACTGTTTTGCCATCGAGGATGTCAACTTTTTTTAACTGGTAGGAAGCATACAACCCGTCGCCAAACTCACCCGTAGAGCCCCCCATCCCGTAAGTGCCAATAGCAACCTTTTCATCGTTCTGACGAATATCCTGTTGTTGATCCTCAGAACCTGGCAGAGGATTGCCATCAGCTCCTGTCAGCTCAAGGACAATATCCACAGCATTACCGATCACCGCACCAGTCGCCTTCACGATACTCACCAGCGTGTTCCCTTCGTCCTGGCTAAGCAGTGATTTACGCGACAAATCTTCCAGGTGCTGTTGTGGATCATAATCGTTATCGAATCCATTGGCCACAATACGCACCGTACCTTTGCCGCTGATATCGAGATCGGTGACCTGCATATGGCTTTGCAACGTATTTTCTGAGGAACCGATGAAGTCTTCCTGAACGAACAGCGTACCACTGTTAAAGCGCAAACCACCAATGGTCTGAAGAGGCTTATCTTTGGCAAGAAGCCCCAGGCCACCGGCATCCAACTGCAAGGTCGCATTGGTCAGCGCAGAGGTGTTATCGCCTGCGATAGTAAGCTGGCCATTACCTAACGCCAACGTACCGGTAAAATTGTCCCGCGTATAATCGGCATCAGCAAAATCGAATGCTTTGCCGTTGGTATTGGTCCGTATTGTCCCATCACCCCGGATTTTTTGTTTCAACTGATAATCAGTCTGCGTGCCATCAAAGTTGATAAAATAGGTACTGCCACTGTCAAGACTGACAATGTTGGTGCCTTCTCCCGCATTCACCAGAGACAGGGCTGTATTTTTCACCTCAAAGGTAGAATTTTTCTCCACATTGAGGTTCTCCATATTCTGAATATGGGCGGTATCATTCAAGGTATACCAGCTACCGTCCGTCAACGTGAGCAGGTCTATCCCTGCGCCGCCGTTTATTACACTGAAAGCCTGACTGCCTTGCTCTGGCACGGCATTACCCACATTAACGCTGTACAACGTGTAACTGTCATTCCCGTCCCCAGAGGTCAATGAACCGTTCTGGGTTCCGCCATAAATATTGACAGTATTGCCACCATTTCCCAAAACCACGGCATGCGTTTGGCTGCTATCCTTCAGGTCAACCCTGTTGGCGCCATTTCCAGCCATAAGCGTATTGGTCACAACCGCGCCGTTTTGTACCGTAAACGTATTATTACCATCGCCTGTCGTTACACTATCCGTACGGCTGGAATCACTCAGCGTGATATCATTATCGCCGCCGCCCAACCTCACGCTTCCCGTGATACGACCCGAACCACTGTTTGTCACGTTAACCTTCCCCGAGTGGGTAGATGCATCCACCGCCAGACCGCGGCCCTTGGCGACAATATTTCCACTATTGGCAAAACTCATTATTGAGGAGAAAGGCGTCAGCTGTGTTAAATCAACCACTGCAGATGAGTCAGAATTGGAGGTCAAATTACCGGTCTGGCGGATATCTGTCGTCATACCCTTAACGACTAAAGCCGACTGCCCGGCGGAAGAGTCAATATTCACACTGCTACCGGAATAGACATAACCGGAAGTGTGGGTCACAATTCCATTGCCCCCCTGGTCATTAACATTAATCACCAGTTGCTCTGAGCCACGAGTATCCATATTGGCATTCGATTGAACCGAACCACCACTGGCATCCTGGCCTTCAAGCGTGATCCCCGTGGCATTATTACCTGCAACACTGATGTTACCAGAACCGGCCAGGTGGAATGTACTACCGACTTCATCTCCCGCGGTATTCAGGAAATGAATCCCACTCCCGGAGCCGTTTACTGAAATATTTGCATTGGCGGTTGATAAACTTGCACCCTCCATCACACGAATGGCATCAGCGGAACCATTACCAGTAATGATCCCATTCCCGCCCACGCTCAGAGAAGCCTTGTCGTTAAGGCGGATCGCAGCCAGGCCATCCACAGCAGTAATATTGCCAGCGTTATTCACGACCGACGCATCTGCCCCCGTCTGATAAACATCTACACCTGTTCCGTTGGACGTGATAACCCCATTGTTAGTCAATGTCCCGCCATCAATATAGACACCGGTCGTCGCTGAAGCATTGCTAAAATCGATGCTTCCATCCTGAACCAACTCACCGTGATTGATCACCTTGTAGCCAATGGCATTTTCAGCCACCTGACCGCCTCTACCGGCCGTAAGCACAGCCTCGGTGTGCAACCTGGCACCATCTTGCCCCACTTTTTTACCCAGCAAATCATAGGTGTTGCCATCCACTGTTGCGATAGTCGCGCTATTACCGGTCACCGCGATCTGCGTATCTGCGGACAACTTAACCTTATCGTCCATCCCGGCGCCACTGTTGACGTTAATCCCGGTAGCATTCTCGCCGTTGACATTGATGCTCGTACCGCCACTGGTGAACGTGGTCCCTTTGGTCGCAATTGTATATCCGTTCGAACCGCGGCCATTGACGTTAACAATTTCCAGATTGGAGCCGCTGCCATCATAGGTCGCACCTTGATCGACACGGAACAGCGTTGAATTGCCGTTAGACAGCGAATAACTGGTGGGCTCGGAGAAACTGATTGTCGATGTATCACCCTCAGAGTTTTTTCCAGATACCCAGAATACAACCTGATTGCTGGCATTGACATCCAATGGGGCATCGATGGTTCCACCATTGACATTAATCACCCCGCCAGTACGAGCATACAAGCCGGTCGTATTACTGCCCTTTACCGTCAGGTTACTGTTATTTTCCAGTGAAACAGTGGCGTTATCAGCGCGGATCCCGTAGACACGATCGCTCAGCGAATCTACACCAGATACAGTGACGCTCCCATTATTGAAAATTTCCGCACCCGAAGCAGAAAAAATCCCCGAACTGCCGGCTCCACTGACGTTAATAGCACCTGTATTGGTAATGCGATCGTTATTGGCCTGTGTAAATGCCCCGGCAGCCTTCAGACCCACACTATTTTTACCTGCGACATCAATAACCCCCGAGTTCTCAACAGTCACATTCTGAGGGGTGAAAACTGTCCCTGTTACGTTAGTCAACGCCGGATCCGCACCAATATTGATAGCCACACTATTTTTCGCACTTGTGCCAACATTAATATTCCCCTTGTTGGTGATAGTGACAGGGCTCGCACTGTTATCCACGTAAGCACTGACTGCATTATAAGACTCATCTACGTATAATGTTTCGCTGGCAGAACCGCCGTTCAGAACCACATTATTCCCAGCCGCATCCTGACCAATTGTCATAGTGCCGTTATTGATAAAACCTCCCGAACGGGTAATGTGCACGCCTGTGGCCGTCCCAATATTACCGGAAGGCTCTGCACTGCCAATAAAATAACGCCCATTATTGACCGCAGATGCACCATCAAGCACTTCAGTAGCAATATTTCGGCTACTCTTATAATAGCGATTAGGATGCACCACATTAGGGTTATTCTTCTTCGAAGTGGAAACCGAAATTATACCGGTTGCATTATTTGTGTAGAGTGAGTCGGAACCCGTTACTTGATCCGCCCAGTTAGTGCCCTCAACATTAAACGTCAACTCACCGCTATTGGTAAACTTGGCACCACTTTCAATCAGCATGTTTTGGGTATTAGCATTATCAACAGCAACAGCGCCCAGATTATTAACCGTCCCACCATCATGGGACCAGGCATTATAAGCACGAGCCCACGTTTGACCAATGGCGGCGACATTCGCATTCAGATTTACCACCCCCGCGCCAATAATTTCAAAAACAGAACGCTTACCTATTCCCGCGCTCATCTCCGAAGATATATAGTAATCCGTGTAATCGACTTTTGTTGGGTCATAGGTATAAGTATATTCCGCAGAGACATCTTTAAAAGCCTTGCGGAACCAGTCATCATAGTCAGAAGATGTCAATGTGTTATTTTTTATTGCAGAGATTAAGGCTTGGTTATAATTTTCAAGTGAGCTATTTGAGTCAACTAAATATTGCTCACCCTGAAAAGTAATCGTAGTTCCGGAAAGGGCCTTGGTTGGCCCAAAACGACCTGATACGGGGGTAGTATCCGCTGGATTATTCACGCCATCAGTGTAAGAAAAAACGACACGTATGGGGGTATCCGCAGCCTGGTTAATCGTGCCATTGTCGGCAATAAACAGAGAACTTTGCTTCACCTGCCCCGGACGCCAGTCAATAGAAAATCCGTCGTTATTTTTCACGCCATCGCTAACCAGGTCCAATGCTGCCCCATTCTTGATGGTCGCCAAAGTTAACTGGACAAAAGGCTCCGTTGGTTGAGCAGTAATGATTTGAGCTACGAAGTTTGTTGCGCTGTCTATGTTTTTTATCACTTCTATTTTCGACGTATCATAAACATCGGCGTAACCAGTCGTTCCGTCAGTTTTTGTCCAGTTTACCTGTATTTTCCCGTTAACGGCATTTAAATTCCAGTCCTTAAATTCCGGCAACGCGGGCAATACGTTCCCATCTTTATCAGTTACCGTCAATGCACCTTTATTATACAGCTCCGATGCACTGACGCTACTCACCGGTAACAGTGTAGTAGGGCCATTCACTGTCGGCAGCCATTGAACACTGTTGCTTAATGAAAAAAGGATATTATTGCTGAAGTTCTGACTTTGCTGTCTATAATTTGCACTGCCAGTACCATCCACAGCATCAATTTTTCCATCACTATTAGTATCCAGCAGGGTTCCTGATATATAACACTCTCTCACCCCCACATTTGCCCCCCCGGAAAAAGGTAAAGAGGTGGATGAACATCCATCAGCAAACGCCATCGATGCCAACAAGAATGCCGGCAAGGGGAGTAACCGAATACATCCACGTAGTGCACTGACCCGACTGGATTTTTTCCTCCCTCGGGCAAACTCGCCCACTACGACCCAGAGTCCTGTAGCAACATTGAAGACAACGCGATAGATTCGGTTCACTTGAGACTCCCCAGCAATAAGTGTGAAAACAAATTGTCAACAGCATAGATTGCGAACATGCAAGAATGCGGGTCCTTATTTTAATAATATAGACAGATTTTTTCTTTGTACCATCGGGGGCTGTAATAATTTGAAACGGCATCACGAAATAACGTTCATGCCGCAGATTAGTAATGAAAGAATGATAAATAACGTTTGATGATTATTGTCGTGCGTATTTTCTCAGTCAAAATTCCTCCTGATAGCTCCCCCCGATGCTTGATCCTGCGAAGAGTGAACATGTACACATGCGTGTCCTATGGAAATAGCGCCCCATGAAATATGCGGATAACATACTTTTTTCCACATAATTATAGGTAAATAGCGAGGGGGCTTAGCCAGGACACAACCCTCTTCAAATCCTACATCTGCTGTGTACACGGCCCTACTCCAACCCAAATAGCCGCAAGTCCAGCAACCAAGAAAACCATTCTTGCGGTCAGTTAGAACAACACTTGCCAATTCAATAAGATTTTTCCATAAAAAAATTTAATTATTGATGATATCGCGAACCTTACAAATCATAATCCAAAGCCCTCAATGCATCTGACGCCTCTTCATTATCAGTTGATTTGTATCGACTAGGCTGTGTCCCTTATTACATAACCGCTGATAAAAAAGTCGGATGCAACCCACCTCACCATCGCCAGACAATATCTCGCCGTTTTTTCACAACGTGTTGCGATGCGGCGGTATTCTTTCAGGCGACCGAAGCACCGCTCAACAACGTTGCGATTGCGGTAGACATCACGGTCGAGCGCTGAACGACCATCCGGCGCCATTTTCTCATTTTATTTTCGGGGAATAACTGTTTTTATCCATTTTTTCAGCTCGTTACGCAATGCATGAGCGGAGTATGCTCTATCAGTCAATATGGCATGACCGCATAGCTTCATACTGCCGTTCTGGCGTTGAACACCAATACCGTCCAGGAGACGTTGTGCGAACTGGCTTTCATGGGCCTACCCAGTACTCAGCACGATGTTTAGCGGGAGACCGCTCCCGTCTGTAGCCAAATGGATTTTGGTGCCAAAACCACCGCGAGAGCGACCCAGACCGTTATCTCCGATGATATCGGGATATTTTTTTGTGCTCCGGCGGCACACCTGAATGTCCGGATATTACAGCCATCCAGCGCCGTCGCGGACCAATCAACGAGACCGCTGGCATCAAGAGATGAAAGTAACTTATTGAAAATAACGTTAACCACACCCGATTTTGGCCATCGATTAAAACGGCTGTAAACGGTTTGCCATGGGCCGTACCGTTCAGGAGAATCGCGCCAACACAACACCCAGAACATGCCGTTAATGATGCCCATGGTCGCCCGGCGCGAAGTGAGGCTAGTTCCGCAGGTAGTAAGGGCTGGATGAGAGTCCATGCTTCATCGGGCAGGCCGTAGCGAACTATAATTCAATGTGTTGTGGAAACAGACAATTACTATAGCTCAGGTAGTTAAGGAACACTGCCTAGCGTCATGCATCAAGCAGGGCAAGATCGTACTTTGAGTGAACTTAATCATGTTCAGGTGATCAGAAACTATCTCAATAATGAACGAGTTAGCTTTATGTGTTTTATCGACCACTTCAGTGCGCTGGATGACCTACGCAAAGACATCAACATCAGGTACGACTTCCTGGACATTGTTTTTCTTACCGTTTGTGCCGTGGTCTCTGGCGCTGAAGGCTGGAAAGATATCAAGCAGTTTGGCGATAAGAAGATCGAGTAGTTACGCCAGTACAGGGCTTACCAGCACGGTATACCGGTCGATGACACAATAGCCCGGCTCATCAGAGCGATAGAGCCGGAAAAAATGAATCAGGCGTTTATTGACTGGATGAATGAGGTTCGCCAGGAGCAGAGCCATGAGCAGATTGCTATTGATGGCAAGACGCTGCGCCATTTATATCAGGACGATTACGGCTCTGCCCTGCCCCCCATGTCAGGGTAGTTGTCGCCTCTAACTGAAAAAATTAGGGGGCTGGAGAAACGACGATGAACATCTATTCACCTGAGCGTAAAGCGGCTGTGATCGCCAAAATGTTGCCACCGCATAATTT
>Ga0209370_1001367_pt1 | contig 21941 bp, 16 predicted proteins | sample AgamicAtPrz_FD_187164 | JGI IMG/M metagenome (GOLD analysis project Ga0209370, IMG submission 187164) | Agave microbial communities from Guanajuato, Mexico - At.P.rz (SPAdes) (version 2) | ecosystem: Host-associated > Plants > Phyllosphere > Phylloplane/Leaf | place: Guanajuato, Mexico... | reverse complement strand
CGGCCTCGGTTTTGCGCTGGCCGCCTGCGCGCTCTGGGGCGCGATTTTTCTCGTGCCGGCCATGCTGCCGGAGTTCTCGCCGCTGCAGATCACCTTTGGCCGCTTCGTGCTCTATGGCGTGGTGGCCTTATGCGTTTTTCTGCCTCGGGCCACCAGGCTGCTGCCCAGGCTGCAAGCGGCCGATATCCGGCATCTGGTCTGGCTGGCCCTGACGGGCAATGTGGTGTACTTTGCCCTGGTCGCCACAGCCGTGCAATGGATAGGCATGGCCGTGACCTCGCTGATCGTGGGCCTGGTTCCCGTCACCGTGCCGCTGCTGGGACGCAATACCCATGGCGCGCTTCCGTTGCGCCGCATGCTGGCGCCCATGGCACTGATCCTGACCGGCATCGTGCTCGTCAACGCCCATGCGCTGACCACAGGGCCCGAAGGCAGCCAGGGGCGCTATCTGCTGGGCGTGCTGATGGCCGTGCTGGCCATGCTCTGCTGGAGCCGCTACGCACTGGACAACACCCGCTATCTGGCGCAAAGCCGCTTCAACGGCACGGAATGGTCCACACTCTGGGGCCTGGTCGTCGGACTCATCAGCGCCTTGCTTTGGGCGCTGCTCTGGCTGGTATCGCCCGAGGCCAGCGGCGCTGGCAGCCCCGATATTCCAGCCCAGCGCTGGCAGCTGTTCTGGCTGTTGAACCTGGCCGTGGCCGTGCTCTCGTCCTGGCTGGGCAACTGGATGTGGAATGCCGCCAGCCAGCGCCTGCCCATCACCTTCGTGGGCCAGTTACTGGTGTTCGAAACCCTGTTTGCCCTGGCCTACCACTTCCTCTACGAGCAGCGCCTGCCCCGGCTCGTCGAGCTGGCGCCCATGCTGCTGATTCTCGCAGGCCTGGTCTGGTCGCTCAGACGCTTTCAGGCCGCAGGCCGGGCTGCTGCCTAGTTTTGAGTCAGCACAAACGCTGATGCATCAAACCGACAGATGCCGCGCGAATTGCAGCTGCACAGCGGCTGCTGGCCAATAATCACAGGACTTGCACAATTTCGAACCGGGCATGCATCCCTGTCGACAGGGATGCCCTTTGTGCTTTTTTCGCCCCAGTCTGCATCCAAGACAGCGCCCTGCTCCAGACCACCTGTGCCCATTTCACCGCTCATCGCCGCCACTCCCGCATCAGCCCGCACGGTCCTGGTGTTCGACGCCTGCAATGCCGGTGTGGTCCTGCGTGCCGTGCTGTTTGTACAGGTGGTGGTGAGCACGGCCGCCATCTATGGCGCGGACTCGTTCTGGGAGTGGTTTTCCAGCGCCGCCCTGCTCACCGGGGCTTGCCTGCCCGGTACCCTGGTCTGGCTGATAGCGGCCTGCAGCCTCAAGCACCAGTTGCAGCGCCTGGGCACGCGCGGCCAGTATCTGGCCGGCGTGCTGCTGGGTGCCCTCGCGGGGCTTTACGCCTGCGGCATGCTGCTCTTCATAGGCATAGCCAAAGTCCCCTGGCTGGCCAGTGCCGTCACGGGAGGCCTGCTGGCCGCGCTGCTCGTGACGGCACTGGTGCTGCGCGCGCGCGGCAACACGCCGGCGCAGACCCAGGCCCGTCTCACCGAGCTGCAGTCACGCATCAGACCGCATTTTCTGTTCAACACCCTCAACAGCGCGATTGCGCTGGTGCGTGCCGAACCCGCCAAGGCCGAGGCCTTGCTCGAGGACCTCAGCGACCTGTTTCGCTATGCGCTGGCCGAACCCCATCTGACCACCACGCTGGCCCAGGAGATAGAGCTGGCCCAGCGCTATCTATCCATAGAGCAGGTACGCTTTGGCGAGCGGCTGCAGATGCAGTGGCAGCTCGATGAAAGCGTGCATGGCGCGCTGCTGCCGCCGCTGCTGCTGCAGCCGCTGGTGGAGAACGCCATCCGTCACGGCGTGGAGCCCAATGCGCGCGGCGGCAAGCTGCAGGTCCGCACCGAAAGGCGCGGCAACGAGGCGCTGATCCAGATCATCAACACCTTGCCGCCGGCCAGCGCCGAGCATCAAAGCACGGGCCATGGCATGGCCCTGGACAATGTCAAGGCCAGGCTGTCGCTGCTGCACGATCTGCAAGGCAGCTTCAGCGCCAGGGTACGCGATGGGCTGTATGTGGTGCGCCTGAGCGTGCCTTTGCTGCAGACCGACCCAAAACCGGGACAATCCCGCCATGCACATTCTGATCGTTGATGACGAAGCTCTGGCCCGCACCAGGCTGCGCACTCTGCTCGGCGACTGCGCACATGGCCCCCACCATATCCAGGAAGCCGCCGATGGCGAACAAGCCCTGCAGATGCTGCAGGCCGCACAGCCGGCCCCGGTGCAACTGGTGCTGCTGGACATCCACATGCCGGGCCACAACGGGCTGCGACTGGCAGCGACTCTAGCCGAGCTGCCCAACCCGCCCGCCATCGTGTTCGTGACGGCGCATTCCAGCCATGCGCTACAGGCTTTCGAGCTCGATGTCGTGGACTATCTGACCAAGCCCGTACGCCTGGAGCGCCTGCAGCAATCGCTGCAAAAGGCCGAACGTGCGCTGAGCACGCGCAGCGTCGTGGACAGCGGCCCCGTGCTGCTGATCCAGGAGCGCGGCGGCACGCTGCGGCTGCCGCTGTCCGAAGTACGTTTTCTCAAGGCCGAGCAGAAATACATCACCGTGCGCACCGTGCAGCGCAACTACATCCTCGACGGAGCGCTGGCCGATCTCGAAACCCGCCATGGCGAGCATCTGCTGCGCATACACCGCAACGCCCTGGTGCTGCGTGCGGCCTTGCGCGGCCTCGAGAAATATGACGACCCGCAGGAAGGCGAAGGCTGGGGTCTGCGCCTGCAGGGCGTGAGCGAGCTGCTGCCGGTATCGCGCCGCCAGCTGGCGGCGGTCAAGACCGAGCTCAAAGATATTTCCTGAATGAAAAAACCGGCTGGAAGCCGGTTTTTTCATCGACTGCAGTTGCAATCAATGTTCGTGCTTGTGCGCCGCTTCATGGGCAGCCGCGGGCGCGGGAGCGGGCTCGTGCGCATGCCCGACCTCGGCACCATGATCGTGGTCATGCTCGTGTCCATGGTTGTGCGCCGCGCCGCTCATCACCGTCACGATGACGATGCCCAGCAGCAGCCAGAAGACCTGGGCTGCGGTTTCCTTGGCGCTCAGGCGCTTTTGCAGCTGGGGAATCAGGTCGGCCAGGGCCACATAGATGAAGCTGCTCGACGCAATGACCAGGAAATATGGCAGCAGCTCGTGCAACTGTCCGATGAGGAAATAGCCGGCCACCCCGCCCAGCGTGGTCACGGCTCCTGCCATGGACACCTTGATCAGCGCCACGCGGCGATTGCTGCTGGACTGGCGCAGCACCACGATATCGCCCATGTGGTGGGGCACCTCGTGCGCCAGCACCGACAGAGCGGCAATCAGGCCCAGACGGATGTCGGCCACGAAAGCCGATGCAATCAGCACGCCATCGCCAAAGCAATGCACGCTGTCGCCCGTCAGAATGGCCCAGCCGCCCTTGCCATGGCTGTGAGCATGCGTATGCTCGCCATGCTCATGGCGGGCGTGACCATGCTGGTGATCGTGGCCATGACCGTGGTGCACGGGAACATGCTGGTGGGCGTCGCCATGCGAATGCTCATGGCCGTGGTGCCAGAGCTCGGCCTTGGACAGCAGAAAGAAAAACACCAGCCCGATCAGCAGCACCACGAACAGATCATGGGACTTGCCGTGGCTCTCGAACGCCTCGGGCAGCAAATGCATGAAGGCCGTGGCGAGCAAGGCTCCCGCCGCCAGGCTCAGCAAACGCTGGGGCATCAGCCCTGGCGTGCGCCCCCCTCCCAGACTCATCAACAACGCGGCCACCCAGACGCTGCCGATACCAGCAGCCAGGGTGGCCAGAATAATTGCTACCAATGTCATAGCTTTATATGGCTTAACCGCAACCTTTTACAGGCGAATCCTGGGGATTTTCGCAGAATGCGTGGTCCAACGCGGCCCGCTTGCGACTATCCCCATACCGTCAGCCCCGGATGCACATGACGTGCATGGCATGCCGGGACTTCTTTCACCTTAGCAAAGCTGTCAAGCCCCCCGTGCCGAAAATTTCGGCGCATGAGGCATCAGGCCACGCCATGCTGGTTGAACCAGGTCAGCATGCGCGTCCAGCCGTCCTGCGCGGCCTGCTCGCGGTAGCTGGGACGGTAGTCGGCATGGAAGGCATGGGGCGCATCGGGGAAGATCACGAACTCCGAGGCCCTGGCCGCGGCAGAGCCGCTCTTGAGCGCTGCCTTCATGGCTTCGACCGACTCCAGCGGAATGCCGGTATCCTTGCCGCCGTACAGGCCCAGCACCGGCGCCTTGAGCTGCCCCACCAGTTCCAGCGGATAGCTGGGCTGCAAATCGTTCTTGTTGCCCTGCAGCCGCCCGTACCAGGCCACGCCGGCCTTGAGCGGCGCATGTGCCGCATAGAGCCAGGTGATGCGCCCGCCCCAGCAAAAGCCGGTGATGGCCAGCTTCTTCACATCGCCGCCCTGCGTACCCGCCCATTGCACGGCCGCGTCCAGATCGCCCATGACCTGGGCATCGGGCACCTTGGCGATCACCTCGCTCATGAGCTTGGCCATCTCGGCATAGGCCATGGGGTCGCCCTGGCGCACAAACAGGTCGGGCGCTATCGCCAGATAGCCGGCACGCGCCAGTCGGCGGCAGGTGTCGGCAATGTATTCGTGCACACCGAAGATTTCGGAGATCACCAGCACCACGGGCAGATTCTGCCTGCCCGCAGGCATGGCCCGGTAGGCCGGCAGCTTGAAGCCTTTGACATCGATGCTGACCTCGCCTGCCGTCAGGCCGTCGACCGGAGTCTTGATGGCCGTCTGTGCCATGACCGGGCCGGCGGCGCAGGCATAGCCCACGCCCAGGCCGGCCCCCAGGGCCGTGCGCAAGGCCGCGCGGCGGCTGGGCTGGGCATCGGCGTGACCGCCGAGCAGCCCCTGCATATCCTGAGCGATGTCTTCGTACTTCATGGATCCTCCTTGGGTTGATGGAATCTCAAGCCAGCCCGGCTCGCGCAGCAAGCCGGGCTGGCCATGCAGTCTAAGGCCAGTGCCTTGCAGTCAGTTCAGACCAGCCAGCGCAGCAGCGCCGCAGCGGCCGCACCCAGAATCACCACCAGCAGGAACGGTGCCCGCAGCCACAGGGCCAGCGCCGCCACCAGCAAGGCGCCCAGACGCGCATCCAGGCTGATGCGCGTGCCGCTGGCCAGGGTGTTCATCACCGTCAGCGATGCCAGCAGCGCCACCGTCAGACAGGCCGCGATCTGGGCCATGCGCGGGCTGCGCATCCAGCGCTCGGGCAGGCTGTAGCCCAGCAGCTTGGTCACAAAGGCCAGCGCGCAGGCCAGCAAGATCCATTGCCACAGGGACAGCGTCATTGCTCAGCCTCCGAAGGGCGCACCCAGCCCCAGAAGGCGCCCAGGGCCGCGGCCAGCAGAATCGGCACGCCTGCGGGCACCCAGGGTATGGCCAGGGCCGTGACCAGGCCGCAGGCCAGTGCCAGCGCCACCGGCTCGCGCGCATTCAGGCGCGGCCAGAGCAGGCCGAGAAAGGCCGCCACGGCGGCACCGTCAAGACCGAAATGGCGCGTGTCGCCCAGCGCATTGCCCATCAGCGCGCCCAGCAAGGTGAACAGATTCCAGAGCAGGAACACGCCCGCCCCGGCAACCCAGAAGCCGCGCCGCTGCTCGGCCAGATCTTCCTGCCCCGATGCCGTGGCTGCGGATTCGTCGATGGTCCAGTGCGCGGCCAGCCAGCGCTGCAGCCCTTTGACGCCCAGCAGACGGCTCATCTGCATGCCGTAGATGGCATTGCGCACGCCCAGAAGCGAGGCAGCGCTGACGGCCGCCATGCCGCTGCCGCCGCCCGCCACAACGCCGATGAAGGCGAACTGCGAACCGCCCGTGAACATCAGCGCGCTCAGCGCCATGGTCTGCCAGAGATTGAGGCCGGCCGCCACGGAAAGCGCACCGAAGGAGATGCCGTACAGCCCCGTCGCCACCGAAATCGACAGCCCCATGCGCACGGCGGGCGTCATTGCAAAGCCTTTGAACAAGATATTTCCCGCAACAAGCTAGAACAATTCAGGAGCTGACAGCGCATGTGAACAAAGCACTTCAGGTCAAAAACAACCTGAAGTTCTTTATTAGAAAGCGCAGGCAGCTCTCTTTTTTAAGGATTCGTCTCGGCAAAACCTGGGCGCCCCGGGACGAACGCGTATCAGTGCGCCTGTTGATGAAAAGCTCAATGCGCCCTTTCCCAGCTGCTGCCAAAGCCGATCTCGGCCAGCAGCGGCACGGACAGGTCGGCCACGCCAGCCATGATGGCCGGGATCTCGGCCTGCACCCAGTCCCTGGCGGATTCAGGCAGCTCGAACACCAGTTCGTCATGCACCTGCATGATGACCAGCACCTCGGGCTTTTCGGCATCCAGCCTGGCCTGCACGGCCACCATGGCCTTCTTGATCAGATCGGCCGCCGTGCCCTGCATGGGGGCATTGATGGCGGCGCGCTCGGCCGCTTTCTTGCGCGGGCCGTTGCCGCCGTTGATCTCGGGCAGCACCAGGCGGCGACCGAACACGGTCTCCACATAGCCCTGGGCGTGGGCCAGCTCCACGGTCTGGTCCATATAGCGCTTCACGCCGGGATAGCGCTGGAAGTATTTGTCGATATAGGCAGCCGCAGCCTTGGTTTCAATGCCCAGGTTCTTGGCCAGGCCGAAGCTGCTCATGCCGTAGATCAGGCCGAAATTGATGACCTTGGCATAGCGGCGCTGCTCGCTGCTGACCTCGTCCACGCTCACGCCGAAGACTTCGGCGGCCGTGGCGCGGTGCACGTCCAGGCCGTTCTTGAAGGCGCTCAGCAGGGCCTCGTCGCCCGACAGATGGGCCATGATGCGCAGCTCGATCTGCGAATAGTCGGCGCTGGCAATCAGCTTGCCCTCGGGGGCCACAAAGGCTTCGCGCACGCGACGGCCTTCGGGCGTGCGCACGGGAATATTCTGCAGATTGGGGTCGTTGCTGGACAGACGCCCCGTCACCGCCACGGCCTGGGCGTAGTGGGTGTGCACGCGGCCGTCGCTGGGCAAGGCCATCTGGGCCAGCTTGTCGGTGTAGGTGCCCTTGAGCTTGGACAGCGAGCGGTGCTCAAGCAGCTTGGCGGGCAGCGGATAGTCCTCGGCCAGCTTTTCCAGCACTTCCTCGTCCGTGCTGCGCGCGCCGGTGGCGGTCTTCTTCACGACGGGCATGCCCAGCTTGTCGAAGAAGATCTCTCCCAGCTGCTTGGGCGAAGACAGATTGAAGGGCTGGCCCGCAATCTCGTAAGCCTCTTCCTCGAGCTTGAGGATGCGCGCGCCCAGATCATTGCTCTGGCGCGCCAGCTCGCCCGCGTCAATGCTGACGCCATTGCGCTCGATGCGAAACAGCGCTTCGCTGGTCTGCATTTCCAGCTCGTAGATATGCAGCAGCCCGGCATGGGCCTGGATGCGCGGCCACAAGGTGTTGTGCACGTCCAGGGTCTGGTCGGAGTCCTCGCAGCTGTACGCAGCGGCCTTGTCCACGCTCACCTGGGTAAACGGAATCTGGTTCTTGCCCTTGCCGCACAGGTCCTCGTAGCTGATGCCGCTGCGACTCACATGGCGCAGCGCCAGGCTAGTCAGATTGTGCGGGCGGTCGGCTTCGAGCACATAGGACTGCAGCATGGTGTCGTGCGCATAGCCGCGCACGGTGATGCCGTGGTTGGCAAACACATGCTGGTCGTATTTGACATGCTGGCCCAGCTTCTTCTTGCCGGCATCTTCCAGCCAGGGCTTGAGCCTGGCCAGCACCATGTCCATATCGAGCTGCTCGGGCACGTCCATGCCTTCGTGGCGCAGCGGAATATAGGCGGCCTCCCCCACGGCCACGCTGAAGGAGATGCCGACGATACGGGCCACCATCTCGTCCAATGAATCGGTCTCGGTATCCAGCGCCGTCAGCTCGGCAGCATTGATTTTGGACAGCCATTCATCGAGCTGCGCTTCGTTCAGGATGGTGGTGTAGAGCACATCGCGCTGCTGGGCAGTCACGGCGACCTCGGTCGCCGCCGCGTCATCAGCATCGAACAGGCCGCCCTGGGCACTGTCGACCTTGGCAGCCTTGCCTGGCTTGGCCGCCTTGGCTTCGGCCGCCGCGGCGCCCAGCGTGCGCACCAGCCCCTTGAAGCCGTATTTCTCGTAGAAGGGCGCAAGCGCTGCGCTATCGGGCTCGGCCAGCGTGACAGCATCTAGCTGCGGCAGGCCGCCGATATAGGAGGACAGATCGCAGTCGGTCTTCATGGTCACCAACTGGCGGCTCAGCGCCAGCTGACCGCTGGCAATCGCATCGCGCAGGTTCTGACCGGCAACGCCCTTGATATCTGCGGCGCGGGCGATCAGATTGTCCAGCGAACCATACTCCTCCAGCCACTTGGCTGCAGTCTTGGGTCCGACCTTGGTCACGCCGGGCACGTTGTCCACGGTGTCGCCCACCAGGGCCTGGTAGTCGATCATCAGCGCCGGCGGCACGCCGAATTCGGCCGTCACTCCCGCCACGTCGCGCTTCTTGCCATTCATGGTGTCGATGATGGTCACATGCTCGCCCACCAGCTGGCTCAAGTCCTTGTCGCCGCTGGAGACGATGACCTGTATGCCCTGGGCCGCCGCGGTCTGCGCCAGCGTGGCAATCACGTCATCGGCTTCCACGCCGGGCACGGCCACCACTTTCCAGCCCAGCAGCTGAACCACCTCGTGGATGGGCTCGATCTGGCTGCGCAGATCATCGGGCATGGGCGAGCGCGTGGCCTTGTACTCGGTGTACATCTCGTCGCGGAAGGTCGGGCCCGAGGCGTCGAACACGCAGACGGCGTAATCGGCCTGCACATCCTTCCTCAGCGCCTGCATCATGTTCACCATGCCGCGGATGGCGCCCGTAGCCGGGCTGGCCGGGTCGCCTGGAATCGCCCGCAGGTCGGGCATGGCATGGTAGGCGCGGTAGAGGTAGCTGGAGCCGTCCACCAGCACCAGGGTCTTGGAATTGCTCATACCCCGGATTGTGCACGCGTGCCCGGCTCCTGCAGTCTGCCGCCCAAAGACAGGCTGCGCCTGGCGGGACAATTCGAAGTCGCCCTACAATCTATGCATCATGCGCGCTGCACCACTTTTCATCATCCTGAGCCTGGCTGCCGGATCCGTTCTGGCCCAGTCCCCCACTCCTGCTCCGGCCAATGCCGTGGTCGCTCCTGCGCCCCAGGGCCAGCAGGACAACGCGGCGGCGACCGGCAGGCACAACCAGCGGATCGAACATATCCGCGTGGAAGATGCTGGCAGCCGTGTGGATGAAACCCGTGTGGGCGGTCAGACCCAGAGCATCACCGTGCAACCCAAGGTAGGCTCCATGCCCGAGTACGAGGTGCAGTCCAACGACGGCGCCCGCGCAGCCCGCAACCGCGACAACAACAGCGGCGACACCACGGGAACCCGCGTCTGGAATTTCATCAAATTCTGAAGCGCTGCGCGCTTTTCCCCATTCATGACAGGGCAGTGCTTCACTGCCCTGTTGCATATAGACACCTTCTCCCCGCTAGTTCGGTCGGTCGCCCCAGACCGGCGTATTCACCATGGCTGTTTTCACCGAAGTTTCCGATAAAGATGCGCGCGAGCTGCTGCGCCGCATGTCCCTAGGCGCGTTCAAGGAATTGCGCGGTATTCAAGGCGGCATTGAAAACACCAACTATTTTCTGACGACCGACCAGGGAGAGTGGGTGCTGACACTGTTCGAGCGCCTGAGTGCCGAGCAGCTGCCTTTTTACCTCTACCTGATGAAGCATCTGGCACAAGCCGGGATTCCCGTGCCGGACCCGCAGGGCGAGGCACGCAGCGGTGACATTCTGCTCAAGGTCTGCGGCAAGCCCGCATCCATCGTCAACCGCCTGGCCGGCAAGAGCCAGCTGACCCCGGCTGCCGTGCACTGCGCTGCCGTGGGCGAGATGCTGGCGCGCATGCACCTGGCCGGTCAGGACTACAACCGGCAGCAGCCCAATCTGCGCGGCCTGCCCTGGTGGAATGAAACCGTGCCCGTGGTCCTTCCCCATCTGGGCGAGGAAACCGCCGCCATGCTGCGCGCCGAGCTGGCCTATCAGAACCATATCGCCGCCTCGGCCAGCTATGCGGCCCTGCCGCGCGGCCCCATCCATGCCGACCTGTTCCGCGACAACGTGATGTTCGACGGCGACCGGCTGACCGGCTTTTTCGACTTCTATTTCGCGGGCGTGGACACCTGGCTCTTCGATCTTGCGGTCTGCCTCAACGATTGGTGTATCGATCACGCAACAGGTGCACATGATGCCGAGCGCGCCAAAGCCATGCTTGCGGCCTACCAGGCCGTGCGTCCGCTGACCGGGCCCGAGCGCGAGCTGCTCAACGCCCAGTTGCGTGCCGGCGCCCTGCGTTTCTGGATCTCCCGCCTCTGGGACTTCCATCTGCCGCGTGAAGCCGCACTGCTGCAGCCCCACGACCCCACCCACTTCGAGCGTGTGCTGAGCCAGCGCATCGCACATCCGCTGACACTGGACTGAGTACCAGGCAAGCTGATTGCTCCGGGGCTTTTGATGGCCCCGCTCAGCCGTCTCGGGTACAGTGCAAGAAGCGACTTTTGCACGCTCTCGCAAAAGTATTTCAGCCTCTTCCATGAAACTTCAAATCGTTCCACCCGGCACCGGTCTGCAATGGGTGCTGCAGGGTCTGCGCACCTTCAAAAGCCAGCCCCTGGCCCTGGCCGCCCTGTTCTTTCTGGGCATGGCCAGCATGTCGCTGATCTCGGCCCTGCCGCTGATCGGCCCCGTCATTGCACTGGCACTGCTGCCATGCATCTCGCTGACCATGATGGTCGCGGCATCCGAAGCCGCCCACGGCCGCAAGCCCACACCGGCGCTGCTGCTGGTGGCTTTCCGCTCCGGCAGCCAGCATCTGCACTCCATGCTGATGCTGGGCGGCCTCTATGCCGCAGGCTTTTTGCTCATCATCGGTGCCTCCAGCCTTGTGGACGGCGGCACGTTTGCCAGCGTCTACCTGGGTCAGACTCCCATGACCCGCGAACTGGCCGAAGAGCCCGAGTTCCAGTCCGCCATGTGGCTGAGCATGTTTCTCTACCTGCCGCTGTCGCTGGCCTTCTGGCATGCTCCGGCGCTCATCCACTGGCATGGCATCAGCCCCGTCAAATCGCTGTTCTTCAGCTTTGTCGGCTGCATTCGCAATATCGGTGCCTATCTGGTGTTCGGTGTCTGCTGGATCGGCGTGTTCATCGTCTCCGGCATGGCCCTGGCCATCGTGACCGGCATCCTTGCCATGCTCATCGGCAGCATTGCCGGTGGCCTGATGGTGGCAACGGCACTGATGCTGGCAGCCATCTTTTTTACCTCGATTGTGTTTACCTTCCGTGACAGCTTCAGCCCGCCCGATGACGACCAGACTCTGATCGACTCCTCGTCGGGCACAGCGCCGCCATCATCGGATTCCTAAGCTCGAGCACTACCACCCTGCACCAGCACCAGCCCCGACCCCAGGTCGGGGCTTTTTTTATGGGCCGAACAAAGGCCCGCGCCAGCAGATCATTCATCCCGGCGTCATCAAGCCGCCACGGCACTGTCATATTTGTTTCCTAGGATGCGCAGGACTGACCAAGGCATGCATCTCATGTCCTGGCATTCATCCAATTCAGCGCGGCCCCAAGTCTGCGCTTCACCCCACACTGCGAAACTCTCATGGCACAAAATCTGCTCAGCCGTCGTAAGGCCCTGCAACTCTTTTCCGGCGCTCCTCTGCTCCCACTGGGTTCGGTCGTGTCCGCATCCAGCCTGCTGGCCGCATGTGGTGGTGGTGATGACGACACCCCGACAACGCCTACGACGCCTCCCGTCACCAAGAACTATGTTTCCGCCACCTTCACCAGCATGGCCGCGCCTACGCTGAGCACCCCTGACAAGATGGCGACCATGTATGCGGCCTCGCAGCTCAAGGTCGCTTTCGACGACAAGAGCGAGCAGGTCTACGACCTGGGCTATCAGCCTTTCTTCGTGACCGGCGACATGGTCTCCAACGGCAAGGGCGACCAGGTGCTGGCCGGTGGTTACTACGACATCTACAACAACAAGATCATCGACAAGACGGTCGCTGGCAAAGAGCGCCACTTCTTCTCCGATTCGCCCGACGGCACCTCGTTGCTGACCGTTCCTGATGCCAAGGTAGAAGGCGTCAAGGGCAAGCCCGTCTTTGCAGTGGTGCAGTTCGAGTACACCACCTGGGCTCAGGACGGCAAGACCGATATGTACGGCAAGCTGCCCTCGCCCATCGCCGTGCTGACGCTGGACCAGGACCAGAGCACCGGCAAGCTGAGCTTGGTGAAATACCACAATGTGGACACCTCCAAGGTTCATGGACTGTGGATCACCTGCGGTGCCAGCCTGTCGCCCTGGGGCACCCATCTGTCGTCGGAAGAGTACGAGCCCGATGCCTTCAGCATCGGCAGCAACACCATGTTCCAGGCTTACAGCCAGAACCTGTATGGCGACCAGAACAAGGCTAACCCCTACCACTACGGCCACATGCCCGAAGTGATCGTCAATGTCGACGGCACGGCCACCATCAAGAAACACTTCTGCATGGGCCGCATCTCGCACGAGCTGGTGCAGGTCATGCCCGACCAGCGCACCGCCCTCATGGGTGACGATGCCACCAACAGCGGCTATTTCGTTTTCGTGGCAGACAAGGAAAAAGACCTGTCGTCGGGCACGCTGTATGCCGCCAAGGTCGGCGCGGGCTTCTCCATCGACCCTGCAGCCAAGAGCGCTGCACCCCTGACCTGGATCAAGCTGGGTTCTGCCACCAGCGCCGAGATCGAGAACCTGGCCAACACGCTCAAGCCTACGGACATCATGACCGTGCTCAAGGCCGACCCCAGCGACTCCAGCTACACCAAGATCGTGGCCAACGGCAAGACCGAGTGGATCAAGATCAACCCCGGCATGGACAAGGCCGCCGCCTTCCTCGAAACCCATCGCTATGCAGCCTTCAAGGGTGCCAGCCTGGGCTTCACCAAGATGGAAGGCACCACCGTCAACGCCAAGGACAAGATCGCCTACTCCGCCCTGCAGAACGTGCAGTCCTCCATGGTGGCCGGCAATGCCGCCAACGTGCCTGGCAACGGCGTCTCCGTGCCCAAGCAGCTGGTCGCCGGCGTGGTGATGGCGCTGAACCTCAAGGGCGGCCAGAAGGACACGACCGGCACGGCCATCAACAGCGAATGGATGCCCGTGGACACCGCTCCCCTGCTGGCTGGCGAGGATCTGCTGGACAGCGACGGCAAGACCCTCAAGGGCGACGCCCTGGGTAACACCGCCAACCCCAACAAGATTGCCAACCCCGACAACCTCAAGTTCTCGGAGAAAATGCGCACCCTGTTCATCGGCGAGGACAGCAGCCAGCACGTCAACAACTTCATGTGGGCCTACAACGTGGACACCAAGCAGCTGTCGCGCGTGCTGTCCGTGCCCGCAGGTGGCGAATCCACCGGCCTGCATGCCGTGGACGAGATCAACGGCTGGACCTACATCATGAGCAACTTCCAGCACGCTGGCGACTGGGGCGGCATCCACGCCAACGTCAAGACCCAGCTGGATCCGCTGATCAAAGCCAACTACAAGGACAAGTTCGGCTCCGCCGTGGGCTACATCACGGCCTCGCCCGCCCAGATGAAGCTCAGCGCCAAATAAGCGCCAACGCCTCATAAAAAAGCCGCCTTCTACAAGGCGGCTTTTTACTGGGCAAAGGCGCTATGCCTCAGTCCACAATCGTCAGCTTGGCAATCGCCAGCGCCAGCCACTTGGTGCCATGGCGGCCGAAGCTGACCTGGGCGCGCGCATCGTCACCCGTGCCCTCCACCGCCAGCACCTTGCCCTCACCGAACTTGTTGTGGAACACCGCGATACCAGCCTTAATGCCGTGCGCGGGCTCGGCCTTTTGCTGCGGCACGGGCGGGCTGGCAAAGACTTCGGTCTGCTTGCCGCCCCAGCCCGAGCCGTATTGACCTCCAGCCCTTGATCCCCAGGCACCACCGGCGCCTGAAGAGGGCGCAAAACTGCCAAAGCCGCTTTGCCTGGGCGTGATCCACTTGAGCGCTTCTTCGGGCAGCTCGTCAAAGAAGCGGCTTTTGACGTTGTAACGCGTCTGGCCATGCAGCATGCGCGTCTGCGAATGGCTCAGATACAGACGCTTGCGCGCACGCGTGATAGCCACATAGGCCAGGCGCCGCTCCTCCTCCAGACCGCCACGATCCATCATGGCGTTCTCGTGCGGGAACAGGCCTTCCTCCACGCCGCCGATGAACACGGCATCGAACTCCAGGCCCTTGGAGGCATGCACGGTCATCAATTGCACCGCATCCTGGCCTGCCTGGGCCTGGTTGTCGCCCGCTTCCAGTGCCGCATGCACGAGAAAGGCCTGCAGCGGCGACAGCGTCTCGCCGGTGTCCGCATTGACCATGGAGGCTGCAGTACCTGCCGGCGCCTTGAGCGCCTCGTCCAGCAGCGGCTGATTCGGGTCCAGCCCCTGGCTGACCGGTGACTGGCTCAGCTGCGGCACATTCTGCTGCTCGTCCAGCGGCATGGCCACGGCATCGCGGCCAAAGCCTTCCTGGGTCACAAAGCTCTCGGCAGCCGTGACCAGTTCCTGCAAGTTCTCGATGCGGTCCGCGCCCTCTTTCTCGTTGCGGTAATGCTCGATCAGCCCGCTTTGCTCTTCCACGGTCTCGATGATTTCACGCAGCGTGCGCCCCTGCGTCTGCTCGCGCAGCACATCGATCTGGGCCACAAAGCCCTGCAGCTTGGTGCCGGCCGCGCCGCCCACGGCGGTGACGGCGTCGCTCAGCGAAGTGCCGCTGCTGCGCGCCGTGTCCTGCAAGACTTCGATCGTGCGCGCGCCGATGCCGCGTGCGGGGAAGTTCACCACGCGCAGGAAACTGGTGTCGTCGTGCGGATTCTCCAGCAGGCGCAGATAGGCCAGGGCGTGCTTGATTTCGGCACGCTCGAAAAAGCGCAGGCCGCCGTACACACGGTAGGGAATTTTGGAATTGAACAGCGCCGACTCGATCACCCGGCTCTGCGCATTGCTGCGGTAGAGCACGGCGATTTCCTGGCGCGTGAAGCCGTCGTTTCTGACCAGCTGCTTGATCTCGTCGACCATCCACGCGGCCTCGGCCAGATCGCTGGGCGCCTCGTAGATGCGCACCGGCTCGCCCGGGCCCTGGTTGGTGCGCAGGTTCTTGCCCAGGCGGTTGCTGTTGTTGCTGATCAGCGCGTTGGCGCAGTCGAGGATGTTGCTGTAGCTGCGGTAGTTCTGCTCCAGCTTGATCTGGTTTTTGACGTCGAACTCGCGGATGAAGTCGGCCATATTGCCCACGCGCGCTCCGCGAAAGGCATAGATGCTCTGGTCGTCGTCACCCACGGCAATCACGCTGGCGGCCGACTCGTAGCGCCCGCCCACATCGTCGCCCGCCAGTTGCTTGAGCCACTGGTACTGCAGCTTGTTGGTGTCCTGGAACTCGTCCACCAGGATATGCTGAAAGCGGCGCTGGTAGTGGTGGCGCAGATGGGCATCGTCACGCAGCAGCTCGTAGCTGCGCAGCATCAGCTCGCCGAAATCGACCACGCCTTCGCGCTGGCATTGCTCTTCGTAGAGCTGGTACAGCTCCACTTTCTTGCGAGTGTCGGGGTCGGTCGCCACCACATCGCCAGGGCGCATGCCCTCTTCCTTGCAGCCCGCGATGAAGTACATCAGCTGCTTGGGCGGAAAGCGCTCGTCATCCACATTGAACTGTTTGCACAGGCGCTTGATGGCCGAGAGCTGGTCTTGTGTATCCAGAATCTGGAACGCCTGGGGCAACTTCGCGGCCTGATAGTGAGCGCGCAGCAGTCGGTTGCACAAGCCGTGGAACGTGCCTATCCACATGCCGCGCACGTTGTAGGGCAGCATGGCCGACAGGCGCGTGAGCATCTCCTTGGCGGCCTTGTTGGTGAAGGTCACGGCCATGATGGAGCCGGGCGTGGCCTGACCGGTCTGCAGCAGCCAGGCGATGCGCGTGGTCAGCACACGCGTCTTGCCCGAGCCGGCACCCGCCAGAATCAGCGCATGGCCCGCAGGCAGGGTCACCGCGGCCAGCTGCTCATCGTTGAGGCCGGTCAGCAGGGGCGAGTGAGAGGCGGGATTGGCGCCGGAATTTGCACCGTCTGGCGCGGAGTCAAGCAGGTCGATCGGGAACATAGCCCGCCATTGTAGAAATGCTGGCGACTCCCTTCGACTTGCTGCTGCTTTCGCGGCTTCATGCTCCTGAAAGAAAAGCTGCCTGCGCTTGATAAATATGGATTTCAGATACTTTCATATCTGAAATGCAAGAATATTAAGCGCAAGCAGCTATCAATTCATTCAAGCCACGGCACTCACACTCAGTGTCCACCCGCACCGGGCTCGACCGTGCGGCTCGGCCTCGGCGCCAACCAGATCGCGCAGGCCGCGAGCACAAAGCCGCCCGCGATGATGAACATGATCTGGTTGGTGGCCAGCATCACGCTCTGGCTGGTGATGAGCTGATCGAGCGCCGACAGCGCCGCATCGGGACTCATGCCCGACTGCTGCAGCCCGTGCAGCACCTCGCCGCTGGCATCGCTCAAACCCACCAGATCCGCATGCTTGCGCGTCGTGCCGTTCTCCCAGGCCGTGTTGACCACGGAGACCGCAGCCGCGCCCGACAGGGTGCGCAGAAAGTTCATCAGGCCGGCGGCGTTGTCCATCTCCTGCGGCTCCACGCTGGCCAGCGCCAGCCCGGTGGTCGGTATGAAGAAGAACGGCAGACCCAGCCCCATGAACATCAGCGGCAGGGCGATGTCCCAATAGCCCATGTCCGTGGTCGCAAACGCGCGCCAGCAGGTGATCACCCCCATCCAGAACACGCCGCCAAAGATCAGCCGGCGCGGGTCCACCCGGGCCGCCAGCCCCGCGGCAGCCGGCGCCACGAACAGCGCGAACAGCCCCGTCCAGGCCGTGACCAGACCCGCCAGCGTGGCCGTGTAGCCCATGAAGCTCTGCAGCCACAGCGGCGTGAGCACATTGACGGCGAAGAAGGCTGCAAAGGCCAGACTGATGGTCAGCACGGCCATGGAAAAGCCGCGGTGCCTGAAGACGCGCAGATCCACGATCGGGTGCTCGGCATGCAGCTCCCAGATCATGAAGGCCGCAAAGCCCACCACGGCCACCACGGCCAGCGCCACGATCATGGGCGAGGCAAACCAGTCCAGGTTCTTGCCTTCGTCCAGCATCAGCTGCAGCGAACCCACCCAGACGATGAGCAACATCAGGCCCACGGTGTCTATGGGGTTCTTGAGCAGCGGCTGCTCGTAGCGCCTGACCAGATGCCAGACCGCGAACGCGCACACCAGGGCAACCGGGATGTTGATCAGAAAGATCCAGTGCCAGGTGTACTCGTCGCAGATCCAGCCGCCCACGATGGGGCCCAGCACGGGCGCGATCAGCGTGGTCATGGACCACAGGCCGATGGCCGCGGGCGCCATGCGCGGCGGGAAGATGCGCAGCAGCAGCGACTGGGACAGCGGCATCAGCGGGCCGCCGGCCAGGCCCTGCAAGATACGCGCAAACACCAGCATGCCCAGCGAATTGGCCAGGCCGCACAGCAGCGATGCCAGACCGAACAAGCCCATGGCCGTGGCAAACACGCGCACCGCACCGAAGCGCGCCGCCAGCCAGCCGGTCAGCGGCACGGTGATGGCCTCGGCCACCGCGTAGCTGGTGATGACCCAGGTGCCCTGGCTGGTGGTCGCGCCCAGATTGCCGGCGATGCTGGGCACGGAGACATTGGCCACCGTCATGTCCAGCACGGCCATGAAATTGGCCGCAGCCAGCACCAGGGCCGCCAGCCACAGCGTGCCCCCCGTCAGCGGCACCATGCCGGCGGCCATGGGCACGGCAGGCGCATCGGCCGCTGCGGCCGCACTTGCGTTGTGATCGCTCATGAGGCACTCACTGCGCGGCCGTGGTCGCCACGCCGGCTGCGTCGGCAGGGCCGCTGCGGGTGTCCACCGTCACCTGCATGGACAGGCCCACGCGCAGCGGGTTCCTGACCAACTCGGCGGCATCCAGCTGAATGCGCACGGGCAGGCGCTGCACCACCTTGATCCAGTTGCCCGTGGCGTTCTGCGCGGGAATGGCCGCAAACGCCGAGCCGGAGCCGCCGCTGAAGCCCACCACAGTGCCGCTGTACTTCACATCGCTGCCGTACAGATCGGACTGCAGCTGCACGCGCTGGCCCACACGCACCTTGCCCAGCTGACCCTCCTTGAAGTTGGCATCCACATGGATCCGCTGCACCGGCACCACCGTCATCAAGGGCGCACCGGCCTGCACGCGCTGACCGATCTGCACGCTGCGCTTGGCCACCACGCCATCGACGGGAGCGCGCACCGTGCTGCGATCCAGATCGACCTGTGCCTGATCGCGACGCGCCTGCGCCAATTGCACCTCGGGATTGGTCTCGGCATCTGCACCCTCGATCAAGGTGGCGTTGACCTGCTTGGCGCCAATGGCGGCTTCGCGGTTGGCCCTGGCCTGTGCCTGCGCGGCCACGGCCGATGCGAGCTGCGCCTTGGCTGCGGCAAAAGCGTTCTGCGCCTGCGTCAGCTCCTCGCCCGAGACCGAACCGCTCTTGGCCAGGGCCTGGCGGCGCTGCAAATCGATGGTGGCACGCTCCATATCGGCCTCGGCCGCCAGCAGCTGCGCGGCCGCGCGCTTTTCATCGGCCTCGCGGGCCGTCACCTGGGCCTTGAGGCCGCCATCATTGGCCACATAGCCCTTGACGCGGCGCATGGCGCGGGCCAGCTCGGCCTCGGCCTGGGCCAGTGCCAGCCTGGCGTCCGTGGGATCGATGCGCACCAGCACATCGCCTTGCTTCACGGCCTGGGTGTCCCTGACCAGCACCTCCAGCACCGTGCCGCCTATGGACGGCGTGACCTGTGCCACCTCGGCCGCCGCATAGGCGTTGTCGGTGGAGACGAAGTGGGAGGCATGCAGCCACCAGTAAGCGCCGGCGGCCGCACCGGCAAGCAGCACCACGCCTGCCAGCCCGGCCAGCAGCCGGTTGCGGCGCTGTTCGCGCACGGCAGGATTCGCGCTCACGGAAGAAGCGTTTTCAGTCATACAAAAACCTCGGAAATATTCATGGGAGTCACGCAAACAGGACTGCAATCACGGCCTGCCTGCTGAGGCAGTCGTCTTGCCCGAACCTGTTTTTGCGCAAGTCGTGATTCAGTTCTGGAAAGTGGCTCAGGCCTCTGGCACGGTCGCATCAGAGGCGCCGACGGACTCGCTCCAGCCGCCGCCCAGTGCGCGGTGCAGACCGATATCGAGCGTCAGGGCACGCGACTGCACGTCGACCAGCTGGCGTACGCTGGCAAGCAGCTGGTCTTCCGCCGACAGCACATCGAGATAGCGCGCCAGCCCGCCCTCATAGCGGTTGCGCGCCACACGATGCGCCTCGGTCGCGGCCGTCACGGCCTGCTGCATGGCCGTCAGCTGCTGCTGCAGCGCCCGCTGGCTGACGGCGTTGTCCGCCACCTCCTGCAAGGCCCGGTTCAGCGTGCTGCGGTACTGGGCCACGGCCTCGTCATAACGGGCACGCGCTACCCCCAGTTGCGAGCGCAAGCGGCCGCCATTGAAGATCGGCAGGCTGACGGCCGGGCCCACGCTGGCGATGCCGGAGCCGCTTCGGGTCAGCATGTCCAGGCCCAGCGACTGCGCGCCGACAAAGGCGCTGAGATTCACATCGGGATAGAACTCGGCCTGCTGCGACGCCACGCGCGACTCCAGCGCCTGTGCCTGCAGACGGGCGGCCACCACATCGGGGCGACGGCCCAGCAGATGCGCCGGCAACTGCTGCGGCAAGGCCCATTGCTGCTGCCACGGTGATTGCAGGCGCCCGGCATCGAGCACGATGGCCGCACCACGATCGGGAGCAGCTCCCATCAGCGCAGCAATGCTGTTGCGCTGCAAGGCGACCTGTTCCTGCATCTGTGCCAGTTCGGCCTGCGCAGCGGCCAGACGCGCCCTGGCGCTGTACACGCTGCCCTGGTTTTCAAGCCCGTTGGCATAGCGCTGCTCAAACAACTCGGCCGTGGTCCGGCGCACCTGCACCGATTGCTCAAGCGTCTGCACATTGGCAGCCAGGCGCAACAGCTGTGCGTAGGCCAGGGCCACATTGCTGGACAGCAAGAGACGCGCCTGGGCTGCATCGGCCTCACGCGCTGCCAGCTCGCCGGCAGCGGCGGCCACGGCGGCGCGCTGCCTGCCCCACAGATCCAGCGACCAGCTCAGGTCCAGCGTGGCGCGACCATAGTCATTCATGCCGCGCGGCGCGAAGGCCTCTGGCGTCAGATGGTTGTAGCTGAGCTTGTCCTCGCTGACCGAGGCGCGGGCGGAAAGCTGCGGTGCAGAGGCCGCTTCGCTCACACCCAGCATGGCCCTGGCCTGCTGCACGCGGGCTGCGGCGGCCGCCATATCGGGAGCGCCCTCCAGAGCCTCGGCGATCAGCTGATCGAGCTGTGCATCGCCATAGCGCTGCCACCATTGCAGGGTGGGCCAGTCCATAGGCGGGGCATGGTTTGCAGCCTGCAGAGTCTCGGGCACGGGCTGCGCCAATACGGCCTTGCCCTCCCATTCGGGAACCTGGGCGCAGGCTGCCAGTAGCGCAGGCAAGCCCAGAACCCACCAGCCATGGCGCCCACGCCGAGTCCTCTGCGGCGCGGCGGCTATGCATTGAGTCATGAAATACTTTAATAATGAACTGTACGGTACAGTATATGTTTTCAGGATTCGAGATCGCAAGCGCTACACTGAAAGACATCACAACCGCCCCAGGACATTTCGCCCCATGCGCACCAAAACGGAAGAAAAGCGACAAGCCATCATTGACGTTGCAGCGGCCACCTTTGGCGAACTGGGCTTCGAGCGCACTTCCATGTCCGAGATCTGCACGCGGCTGGGCGGCTCCAAGGCCACGCTCTACAACTACTTTCCGTCCAAGGAAGCGCTGTTTCTGGAGGTGATGTTCCAGGCCTCCGAGGCCGACTTCCAGAACACCATGCTGGCGCTGCAGGCCAGCAATGACGATGCGGCGCAGACGCTGCGCAACTTTGGCCAGCGTTTCCTGGGCCTGCTGTACTCGCCGGAGGTGATGGCCGTGCGCCGCCTGCTGGTCTGCGAAGGCGGGCGCGCCAATATCGGCCAGCGCTGCTGGGACATGGGACCGGCGCGCGGCAATGCCGCCATCAATGCCTTCTTGCAGCAGGGCATCGAGCGCCGCCTGCTGCGCAACGCAGACACCGAGGTCATGCGCCATCACCTGCTGGCGTTGCTGGAGGCCGAGTTGCTGCCGCGCTTCATGTTCCAGCACCTGCCCGCCCCTTCTGCGCAGGAGATCGCCCTGTGCACCGAGCGCGCTGTGGATGCCTTCATGCGGGTCTATGGCACACCCGGTAAGACGCAGGACAAGGCCCCTCTATAAGAAAATCCTTATAACCCTCATAACGATGTCGGAACATACGATTTGCGCCGACGCCGTATAGAATCAATCACCGGGCCCAAGTTTTTTGAGGTCCGGTTTTTTTTGCCTGCTGCATGCCGGCACTGCCGAAAACCGGGCTCCAAGCCAAGCGCCTATCCTTGAAAATTGAGGTGGGTGAGATTCCCGCCGTGACCTTTTCCGGAGCTTGGAACCATGGAAATCTTCGACTACGACAACATTCTTCTGCTGCCCCGC
>Ga0209370_1001363_pt1 | contig 22006 bp, 25 predicted proteins | sample AgamicAtPrz_FD_187164 | JGI IMG/M metagenome (GOLD analysis project Ga0209370, IMG submission 187164) | Agave microbial communities from Guanajuato, Mexico - At.P.rz (SPAdes) (version 2) | ecosystem: Host-associated > Plants > Phyllosphere > Phylloplane/Leaf | place: Guanajuato, Mexico... | reverse complement strand
CACTCAGGTGAGTCACTGCACCAAGCAGCTCACCTCAAAGGAGAAGCACCATGCTGAGAGTTCTTGTCCCGTCAGACGGATCAGCCAATTCGTTGTTTGCAATACGTCACGTGATCGACGAGTTCAGGAAGAGCGAAGATCTGGAGATTCATCTCCTGAACGTGCAGCCGCCATTCTCGAAACTCATCACCGATTACTCAAGCAGGAGTGACCGGATGGAGTTTCATCATGAGCAGACGGAGTCGGCGCTCTTGACCACTCGGCAAATGCTGGATGCCGCCGGGATTCCATATGCTGTCCACTCGGAAGTCGGCAACAAGGTTGACTGCATTGTGGATGTCGCGCGCAGGCTTCATTGCGACCTGATTGTCATGAGCACGGCGCGAAAGAGTTCCTTGGTGCGTCTTATCGAGAATTCAGTGACGAATCAGGTGCTGGAGCGAACCAGCGTGCCTGTAGAGGTGATCCCGGGCGAGCCTGCCTCGAAGCTGGAGCGCATTGGTATTCCAGCGGGAGTCGGTGCCGGAGCGGGCATTGTGGCTCTATGGATGGCTTCCAGTTAAGAGCTCGACAGCGACGTTGAGAGCCGCTCGCACTGCCCTCGCTACGCCGTTGTTTCGCCTTGTCTCTGCAGTTGGCCGGGGCATGTCAGCGGCCCATGGTGCAAGCAGTATCTCAAGGCAAAGAAGCAAACGCTTGGGGCCATTTCATGCACAACATCGAAACCTTGGCAACCGGCCCGATGTGGATCGGCTTCATTGTCTTTGTGCTCATCATGCTGGGCCTGGATCTATTTGTCCTCGGAGGAAACAAGGCTCACCGCGTGTCGGCCAAGGAAGCTGCAAGCTGGACTGCCACCTGGGTGGCTCTTGCCACCACATTCGGCGCGTTGTTGTGGTGGTATTTGGACGCTACCGCAGGTCGTGAAATTGCCAATCGCAAGGCACTTGAATTCTTTACCGGCTACCTCATCGAGCAGGCATTGTCGGTAGACAACATGTTCGTCTTCGTGATGATCTTTACCTACTTCGCTGTCCCGCCAGAGTTGCAGCGACGCGTGCTGCTGTATGGGGTTCTTGGAGCGATCGTGATGCGGGCAGCAATGATTCTTGGCGGAATCTGGCTCGTTTCCGAGTTTGAGTGGGTGCTCTACGTTTTTGGGCTGCTGCTCGTGGTCACGGGCGGCAAGATGTTGATCATGGCTGAGCAAAAGCCCGATCTGGAAAAGAATCCACTGCTACGCTGGTTGCGCTGCCACATGCGTATAGCGCCAGGCTTTCACGGCCAGTCGTTTTTCGTACGCATCGATGGATTGCTTCATGCAACACCGATGTTCTTGGTGCTTCTGATGATTGAGGCGAGTGACCTGGTCTTTGCCGTGGATAGTATTCCGGCCATCTTCGCTGTCACCACCGACCCATTTATCGTTTTTACATCCAATATCTTCGCGATACTGGGTTTGAGGGCGCTGTACTTCCTGCTGGCCGACATGGCCGAACGCTTCCATCTGCTCAAGTACGGCCTTGCTCTGGTATTGATCTATATCGGAGGCAAGATGCTGATGATGCCCTGGTTTCATATGCCCGTGCATTGGTCGCTACTCATTGTTGGCTCGATTGTCCTGATTTCCGTGCTGCTTAGCGTGAAGCTCTCAGGCCGAAAATCTTCAAGGAGTGTTCTATGAGCGATGCAGCGATGCCTGCACTCATGCCTGCGCCTGATCTCGAGCGGCGCGATAGCCTTGGCAGGCTGATTTCATTGACGTGGAAAGGCAAGTGCAGTTGTGCAAATACCGGTGGCGAACGTTGGCTGGTGGCAGTGGACGGCTCTGCATGCTCTTCGCGTGCTGTTGCCGTTGGTGCCCGTTTGGTGGCAATGGGGCAAGGCAGCATGCTTGACCTCGTGAATGTGCAGCCCTGGTTGAGCAAAGAGGCTGCGGAGATCGAGTTGGGTCGATACGGCTGGGCAGCCACGGCCCGGGCGCGCCGAGCGCTCGCAGAATCAGCTACCCTTGTCCCCTGGCATCTTCATGTCGTCATGGGTGATGATGCAATCGCTATCGTGGGTTTGGCTGAATCTCTTGGCTGCTTCGGTATTTGCATCGGCTCCCACGGGCTAACGGCAACAGAAGCCGTACTGCTCGGGTCTGTGACTTGCAAAGTCTTGCGCTTGGCACGGATGCCGGTTTTGATCGTGCGTTGAGTCCATATCTACATGGAGTTGGCCGAGGCAACAGACTGTCTGCATTCGCGACGAGCTGACGCATTCAGCCAACCGGCGATGCTTGACCGGTGAAAGTGGATACCAAGCAGGCATCGGCAATCGAATTCTTGCGGATTGGTTGCGGCAGTGAATGCTTGGCCTGTGCAGTCTTCCCGTGGCCGGATCTGACGGGTTTGCGGGCAACGGCTGGTTTGGGGCACGTTGACTGCATGGGGAGCAGCCTGCGTCAAGGCGTCAAAGTCACTTGCTCAAGTTCAGCCCGAGCGGTCCGCAAATGCTCATGACCGATCGCTCTTGGTCGTGAGAGGCTATCCCCGATTGAATTGGTTGAAGAGTCCGGCCAGGGTAGTCTTTATGTCCGCAAAATAGACAGAAGCACTGTCAATGCCCATGCAAGACCGCCTTCGCCTTCTTTTTCTGGCAAATGCCACCATCCTGATCACGCATCAAATTGACGCAGCCTACTGGCATGAATGGGAGCTGTTCCTCATTCCTGGCGGCAATCAAATCAACCTGCTCCTCAATATTCCAATCATTGGATTGGTCATGTACTCGCACAGCCGGGTTGTCGCCAACCTGAAAACCGGCTTGCCTTACTACAAGCTCTTGGCCTGTCTCGGCCTTTTAACCGTAGGCATTCACGCGTTTTTCTTCTTCCAAGGCAGCGAGTCGTTCATTCAGCCCATGTCGATTGCGTTGATGCTGGCAACATTCATTCTGTCGATATGGCAACTGGTGGCTCTGCGTCGTCTAGAAAATTTGCCTTAGTTGGTGACCGCCTGGTCCCGGTCTGTGCCGGCAGTCAGCCTGTGTCGACGGTGGCTCCATGGTGGGCCAATGACAGTCAATCAGATGGATTCATGCCTGCAAGTGCTTATGGGCTGAGCACAGCGAGGTTCAGTGCTAGCAGTTGCCTTTCTTGGCTTGCCCAGGTGGGCACCCATGAGGGTGGGGTTTTCTGTATCCGTCGTCGTAGTAGCCGTTCGGATACACGACACAGCCGCTGAGCAGCAAAGCTGTGGCGACCAGCGCTAGCACTTTTTTCATAGAAATCCTTTCGATCTGACGCATGTCACCGTGAGCTGCAGGGAGGTCCTGAGAATGATCGGGAGGATCTCGGTGACGTCACTATTTCTTTTGCCCAGGGCCTGGAACTGGCCGTCGCGATTGATGCCGGCAACAGCGTCGTTCGGCCTCAAAGGGCTAGTCGTTCTGTCCCAGGACGATCAGGACTGCACCGCTGAGGAGCAGCAGGACTGCCAAAGCTATCCAAAGCTCAAGGTTCGCGATGCTGCCCTGGGCATCCAGAGCAAATCCTGCCGCACAAGAAAGTGCCGCACTGATCACTAGCAGTGTTCCCAATTTGCTGCGCAGCATGGCTTTTGTCTGTACTTCTCTATCAATGATTGCTCGATGGAAGCAATGCAGGCTTGGTATCCGAGCCTTCATGGACCCCATACCTGGATCACCTCGGCCATGTCCTATTTTCGGCGATGACTGTGGCATATGGAGGCTGGTTTCAATGGCTTTGTTACCGAAGGTAGAGCATGATTGGATCTGCTCAGAGATTGGCTCGAATGCGGGGTCTACGAGTCGTAACACTGTATCCAAGGGCACTCCTAGCATTGCGCTGTCTTTATTTTCAAAAAGGTAAGGTATGAGCAACTTGCATGGATTCCGATCTGCCAAGGCCTTGTGCTGGACGGGTTTGGGTTTGATTGCTGCCGGCCTGGCAGCATGTGGCGGCGGTGGTGGTGGCGATAGCACCCCACAGCAAGGCACGCTCAAGCTGGCCATGACCGACGCTCCGGCGTGTGGCTATGACCATGTCTATGTCACTGTCACCAAAATCCGCGTGCATCAGAGCGCCGCGGCAGGTACCACCGATTCTGGCTGGAGCGAGTTGACGATTCCTGCCCAGCGCATTGACCTGCTCGGTTTGACCAATGGTGTACTGCAAGAGTTGGGCTCGCTTCCGCTGCCAGCCGGCAACTACCAGCAGGTCCGCTTGGTGCTGGCTGACAATCCTTCCAACCCAACATCTGCCAATCCGCTGGCCAATGCACTGGTGCTGTCGGGTGCGACCAACGAGATCGCGCTGACCACTCCCAGCGGCCAACAAAGCGGCTTCAAGCTGAAGGCCAACTTCAATGTCACCGGCGGCCAGGTCGCCGATATGGTTCTGGACTTCGATGCCTGCAAGTCCATTGTCAAGGCAGGTAACTCCGGCAACTACAACCTCAAACCCGTGGTGGCCGTCATCAAGCGGTTGACTACAGCAATTGTGGGCTATGTGGATCCTGCTCAGGCCTCCAGCATCGTGGTGTCCACGCGTGACCCAGACAACAATTTGCGCGCCACCGTGCCCAACGCCACCACAGGCAAGTTCGTACTGGCCTACCTGCCGGAGAACACCAACTACACCGTCGTCGTTGCAGGCCAGAACCTGACCACCGCCGCAGTGACTGGCGTTCCTGTCTCTATCGCTGCTGGTACCACCACGCTCAACGCATCGACGGCCCCCATTCCGCTGCCTGCATCTGCTTCGGCGACTGTTGCGGGCAAGGTGACAAACACATCCAATACGCCTTTGACCGATGCTGATGTGAATGCCCAGCAAGTGCTGAGTGCAGGTCAGAGGCTTGATGTTGCATGGACTTTGGTTGATCCCGCCAATGCAAACTACAGCCTGAATCTGCCATTGCTGGCGCCCAACAAGGCACCTTACGTCGCAAGCGGACCTTTGGTTTTCACTGCAGACACCGCTGCCGCTGGCAAGTACAACATCTTGGGTAGCGCTGCCGGCTACACCACTCAGACCACTGCGCCAGCCGTGACGCTGACAACCGCCAACAGTGTGACCACCAAGGATCTGGTTCTGGCGCCTTGAGGAAAAACTGGGCAATGGGTCGGAATGCTGCTCGTGGCATTCCGTATCCATGCCCAGATCGTGCTGTCGCCTGCTTCCCAAAATGAAAGCCTGGCCTTTCAGGCCGCTTTCATTGCATCCATCGGAGATCACCGGGGTTGCAATCGCAGTGTGAAGCGCCGGGAGTTCCAGCAAATGACGAGCACGCTGGATGCACCAGCACTTCAGGAGGGCGAACCGATCGCTCTGGCGAGATCCCTGGCTCAATCGGTCTCCTCGTTACCCGAGCCGCTCATGAGGGTGCATCATCGCCACCGCAGCATGAAACACCGGGATGTGCCGCCCGATATTTGCATCGAGCAGTATCTGGGCCTGCATTGCCTGCCGGGGCGGGGGGCGGTTCAATCAGCTCAGGCGTATAACCTGCATCCTAGATGGCCTCTGCAAACTCGGCGTCAGATGCGGTTCCCGAGATAAGCACGGTTCGCTCCTTAAGCTCAAACTCGATGCAGGCCTTGTCATCCATGGCCACAATTGATCGTTTGATGCGCCCCGCGCAGCCACCGCATGTCATGTCGGTCACACGAAAAGCAGTCATTGCATGCTCCTTTCAAGGTTGTGAGTCAAGTCTCAACCCTGACATCATGAGAATGTCAAATGCCTTGTATCTACGATGCTGACCGGGGGCGATGGCATCTGCCAACCTGTTCCTGATGCGCTTGCCCTGCGCGAGGGGGCACGCCAGCGGCTCCGCCGAGAGCACGCTGGGTGTGCAACCTGGATTTACTTGTGCGCCTTCTGCGGATCATCTGCCGGGTCGACGTAGTTCAGGTCGAATGGGCCTTCCCCGTGGATCTGGATCACTGTTGGAACCTTGAACATGGCGAAGTGATTGGCCTTGGCCGGAATCGAACCGAAGCTGCCGGCTTTTTGGACTTTGAGTGCCTTCGAGTCCCACTTGTCGCCCATCCCGATCATGACCGTGCCCGAAATGACGGTCACGTTCTCGGCTTGGCTGTGCCAATGCGGCAAGACGCGATAGCCAGCGGGCACGGACAGACGCACCACATAGGGGCCGGGTTGATTGGGATCACCTAGGAGTACCGCGAACTTGGCTCCTTTGGCGAGAACCGGAGGCGGTGCTCCCCACTCGACACCTTCGGTGCCGTGGATGGCCCAGGATGCCATAGGAATCACTGCCAGCGCGACGAGGCTGGCCGAGCGAGCGAACGAGAAATGAGACATCAGAGTCTCCTTGCGCGCGACCCATACACACCGCCGCTGACATCGCACGCGTCATCAGGGACGAGCCTCCTGAATTGGACTGTGATGATCCGCCATGCGCACTTCACAGATGTTGACAGGAGGTATCAAAGCCTATTGCAGGCAGATTGGGTTTACAAGCCATGCCAATGCTAAAGCTAATGTCTGTGTGCGCAGCTCATGGTAGCTGCCGGTTCTCGACAACCTGGAGCCAAAAGGCGCCAGGGAGGCACGTTTGCCAAGCTCGAGGTTGCAGAACCTGCAATTTGCTCCAGTATGCGGCGTCACAGGCTCTGATATGGAGTGAGGCCATGGAGTCAGCAGATCGCAGAGTCGATTGACAACAAGGGCTGGTTTTGCGGCTGTCGCATATCGACACAATGCAGTCCTGTGCCAGGAGACGGCTTTGCCGCGATTGGAGCTGCTCATGGTCACGTTGCGGCCTGTCAGTCATCGCTTCACAGCGCTCAGCTGAGCCACGGCTCCGGGGGCTGCGCAGTCACGAGCGGTCGTCGCATACAGCAAGTGATTGACGGCAAAGTCCGCGGTCAGGGCTCACGCAAAAGAGCTGAAGGCCTATTGCCGCGCATTCAGCCTCGATGTTCCGCGGTTTTGGCACTCCGACCATATGAACCGAGCCTGTTGACTACGCTGATGCTTCGGACTTGAGGCTTCAGCCATCGTCATAATCCGTGCTGTGCCGAAATAGTTCCGCCCAGGGCGACGTGGTTACGCTGAGCCTTCAGTAACTTCAGATCTTGTGCTTTCAAACCACATGACCAATACACCTTCACGCTCCAATCTCGCTTCACCACAAGTGAAGCTGCGCATGCGTGTTATGGCCGGAGACATCATTGCCATCGGCCCTGGGAAAATCGAACTCCTGGAGACCATTAACGAAACCAAATCCATTGCTGCGGCAGCCAAATCCCTGGGCATGTCCTACCGCCGGGCCTGGTTGCTGGTCGATGGCATCAATCATGCGCTGAATAAGCCGGCGGTGATCACATCGACGGGCGGCTCTCATGGAGGTGGTACGGAGCTCACTGAAACGGGGCATCTGGTGATTGCTCTGTATAGGCGTATCGAGCAACATGCTCTTCGGGCATGTCAAGCCGATCTGGACAAGCTGGTCGCCTTGGTCGGCAGCAGCTAGGCAAGCTGGCGACCAAGCACTGGCACGCAGCGGCATCCTGCGTGGCCCGCAGTGGCGTAGTGCAAAGAATCTCTCATGGCATTGAGCTTCGTGCTGCGGCTCAAGTACGGGTTTCATCGCTTAACGCTCATCGCCTCCCCGTCACCACGAGGGCAGGGCGCTGAAGGCATCGCATCAATTCCGTCAGAAACGCTGGCCTGCTTCTCGCAAACCATGAGCAAGCAGTGCTGCCCAATTCTCACCCACCATATTCAGTGGGTGGCTCATCTCTTCGTAATATATACTTAAATATAACGAAGGCTGGCATGGCAGACTTCGTCTAGTTGGCGCGCAGCGGCTCCTCCTGCTTCCATCTGCCACTGTCTCCCGAACTCTTGTGCTTATGTGAATTGAGACCTATATGGGAAGCGAAAAGCTCAACGTTGAAGAGCGGCTGCAAGTGCTGGAAATACTGTTGGAGGAGTCAATCTGGGGGCTCCATCTCGAGCGGCCAGAGCACCGCAAGGCCATCGCGTCTGCTCTGTATACCCGCCTTGAAGTGGCCAACCTGCACCAGGCGTACTCACCGGGCGTGACTGCTGCTTTGTATGAACAGGCGGATGCGCTGTCCGAATTGGACAACACGCCTGATCCGCTCAAACCCATGCTGCGTCCCTTGGTTCGATATTCAGGGGCTGCAGACTGAACGTCCCATCTTCCCCTCAAAGATTTGCGCAAGCAGGCGCGGCTTTGCAAGGACAGACATCGATTTAAGAAGGTGTGCGCTCTATGTGCAAAGACATGACGAACACGGCTCGCCCAGATCACCGCTCATAAGCTGGTTCGAATAATCAATGCCTTGTTCGTACTTCGCGACGATCATGTTTAGTAGAGGGCTTTAGTGAAGCAAGATCACATTTCCTACCTGTTGGCCCTCCATCGGGAGCAGGACTGGGCGGCAGCAGCAATTGCATGTCAAATCTCTCAAGCGCAGCTGAAGAAAGCTGTGGCAGAAGCCGAACGCGAGTACGGCTGTTCCCTGGTGAAAACCGGGACAGTCTTTCGGGGGTTCACGACTGAAGGCGAGAAGGTCGTTGTCTGGGCCCAAGGCTTGTCGGAGGCCATTTCCACCCTCAAGCATGTATTTGCGGTTTCGAACAGTAGAAAGGCGATTGCCCCTCTTCTGGATCGACGCTCCGTCTCACCGAAGCGACTTGAGGCTCCGGGAGCGGACAGCCAGGAGATCGACCTGATGATCGAGGCGGCGTTGAGCGCACCAGATCATGGTGGTCTACATCCTTGGCGTGTGCTGGTGTTTCCCGCGGATTCTCGAGCGCGGCTGGCAGATTTATTCGAACAGGAGAAATTGCGCCGCGACCCTCTAGCCTCCACTGAGGACCTCAGGCGTGCGCGTGAGCACGCTACACGCAGCCCGACTTTGCTCGCTTTCATCATGTCGCCCAAGCTGCGCATGCGGGTGCCGGAGCGTGAACAATGGCTGGCAGCCGGCTCAGCACTGGGCAACCTGCTGAATGCCGCGCATCAACTCGGCTTTGGTGCCATCATGCTCAGCGGAGAGCGCTGCTTCGACGTTTTACTTTGTGCTGAACTGGGGATAGAGTCCACCGAGTATCTGGCCGGATTCATCAGCCTTGGCAGCATCACGGCAGCGCCGCCGCAGCGAAAGCCCGCCATGCTCGATACTGTGAGAGCCTTCTGGCATTCCGGTGAGCCGAGTGCTGAGACTCCTGCGAAAAGCCAAGTCTGCCTTGATTCGGCGGCCAGCAATGCAATCTCCGAATCACAGGTTCCCCGCTAAGTTATGCGACATCTTCGCCAGACGCAGGCGGCATGCTTTCTGCAGGCAAGCTGCGAGCGCTGCTCTTGTCTGGCCAAGTTTGAGCAAGGAGATGACCGGCATGCTTGAGCGGGTCACGGGCAGCGAGGCCCGAAGGCTGGCGTCAGGTCTTCACTTCGACGGACGGCTCGAAGCCCACAAAGATCATGCGTTTGCCAGGTAGGAGTGCTGCTGACGTTTCGATTCGATGGTGCTGCTGCATATCTGTCCAGAGGCTGAGGTTTGCGGCCGCAAGCTTCTGGCTCAAAGCCGCGGCTGTGCTCGACCGACGTCGCATGAAAAATCAAAGAGTCAGGTTTTGGGGAGCAGTCAAACCATTCCAACTTCTGTGATCGTCGATTCCCGTACGCTGCTGCTCATCCGGGCACGATGCAGCAGCTCGATTGCGACGAGCAAGGGCTGCTTTGCAACACTCACTCTCAGACAAGAAATGCCTTGCTGGCAGTCGCTTGACGGTGGCCTAGAGCGACTGGCCAGGATTGCGGGAGGCTTCGGCAATTCTCTGGCGTGTGCCTTCGTCGAGGATTTTGCGCATCAATGAAAACAGAGGTTCGGCGCTGGTGTGCTTCTGACCGTAGGTCAGATTGAACCCGTAGTCGAAGTCGGCCGGGTTGGCTCCCTGGTTGTGCTGAAGAATGGTCTCCAGCTTGTCCAGTGCCTTCACGGCTTTGGCTTCGGGCGATGCGGCATCCTCATACTCCTGCCAAAGCGCAAGGATCTCGGCTTGGTGCGACTTATCGAGCGAGCGTGTGAGATGCAGGAGATCGGCCTTTTCCTGCTCGCTTTTGTCAGGATGCTGGTCTTTCTCGATGGCAGGAATGTCTCCGTGAATCGCTTCGCCCAAATCATGCACAAGGCACATTTTCAGCAGCTTGAGCATGTCCATGCCGGCCAGTTCGTCCTCGAATGTCATCGCCATCAGGCACAGACGCCAAGTATGTTCGGCGGTGCTCTCCGTCCTGCCTGTCGATGTGTGCGCGCTTCGGAGCACGCTCTTGAGCTTTTCCGCTTCTTGCAGAAAGGCCAGACGGCCCTTGATCTTGTCGATATCCATGCCCGATTCTATAAAGACCCATATGTTCTCGGTCGTCGCATGCTGAAAAGCCAGGGAGGCCAGGAGACGAGCATTCGCCCTATGCACTCTGCCGGATGTACGCAGCGCAGAGCACACAGGCTGGTTCGGCCGCGAACTGCAAGGTCTGCCGGCCGCAGTCTCGGATGCCCGGATGTCTTGATCCGTTCGAGGTGACCCTGGAATTCATTGACCGCTCAAGCGCTTGCCAAATGACACAGCATAGGCCTGGGAGCGAAAGCGGAGCACGGGATCATTGGTCGGCGCAATGCCGTCGGCCATGACCATCGGGTCAAAGTTGATCGACTCGCACATGGATGCTTTTTGAGGCGAAGCACTGGTGATCGTCAATGTACCGGCCTTGAACTCGGGCCGCTGTGCGGGCCAGGGCTGCGTAGGGTCGTCCTGTGGATCGCCTGGCTGCCCTATAGTCACCAGCATGTCCCAGCGAGCCGGCTTTTGCGCCGTGCTGTCGATCAAGGCTTTCTCCAGGAAGTCGGCATCTGCCGTCTTCAATGCTTCGTTGCTCAGAGACTTCTCACCCTCCTGCGGCACGAAGCGCCAGCGCACCGGCGTCACCTTGTCTTGTGCGTTGATGAACTTGAAGGTGTGAATTCCAAAGAATGCGCTGTGGGTGTAGCTATCCGGCGGGTTGTGGCTGGCCAAATATTGCGCCTGGGCATGATTGTCGGGATGGGACGCCTTGAATGCGCTGAGCGATTCCGGATCTGGCTTGCCGGTGGCGGGATCCGGGCGCTGGGCCAAAGTCAGATCCAGGAAAGTCCTGGGGCTGGATGCACCGAACATGGGGGTGTTCAACATGGACATCTGCTGCAACTGCCCCTGCGGTAGCTTGAATTGCAGCGCCATGCCACGTGCGCTCCTGGCGGCATCAGGGGCCTTGGGATTGCCGCCTGCCAGAGAGAAGCGGGCGATTACCGGAACGACTTTGCCTGTGAACAAGATGGAGCGCGAGTAGCCGGCCGCCTCAGAGGTGCCGACGAATTCGCCGATCGCGCAGCTTCCTTTGATGTGATTGCGGCGCTGTCCCTGGTGCACGCCAAAGGTGCCCTCCAGAGTCTGGACCACCTCGGGTGCCGTCACTTCAGGTTCTGCAGCCTGGAGGAACACCGGGGGCAGCGCCATGATGCAAGCCGCTGCGAGCTTTATTTTTCTGCGGTTCATTGTTTCTTCCTTTCAATGCTCGGACCTTGGACTCTTAGGGTCGGGCTGTGTGCCAGGCGTTGTTGAGAAAGCCATCTCCCGTCTTGTCTCCTGGCTTGGCATCTTTGGACCAGTAGTAGAGCGGACGGCCTTTGTAGGCCCATTGTTTGTCGCCGCTGTCGCGGATCACGACGCTCCAGTCGCCACTAGCAGCGCTGCCTGAGGCCACCATCAACGGAGGCCAGTTCGTGGCGCAGACGCCGTTGCACACGCTTTTTCCGGAACCTGCGGCATCCTTGTCGAAGACATAGAGCGTCATCTGATTGGGGCCAGCGAGCACACCATTGATGGCGGAGGCTGGCATCTGTGCCTGGGTCCCGGATGTCATGGCACAGGCCGCCAGCAGCACCGAGTTCAGGGCGGCAAGGAAAACGAGGCGGGTCATGGAATCTCCTTTTGGTTGACTTGCTGTAAACAGTTCAACGAAGCGGTTTATTCCAAGCAGAGCTATAACTACGTGGTTTTCAATCTCTATTGATGTCAACGATGCCGGCCATGCGTAGCTCAGGCCGCGTCACCCAATAGACATGTCTCTGGGGCCGATCTCTGCGGCTCGCAGCTGTCGAGGAAAACCAGTGCGCAGCCGGGTCAAGCAGCTTATGAATGAGCTGCATCGCCCCAAAAGCGATACAGGTTTGCACCACGGTTGTCGGGTAATCATTGATCGCGAAGCAGATGGCAATCTGAACAATCCGCCTTTACCCGCTCAAGCCTGAAGCGCTCGCCTAACCAGGCGTTTCTGATGCCGTCGTCTAAGCGAGCCCAGTTGCTGGAAGCAGAGTGGCCGGCCAGTCAGCCTTCGCAGGCTTGGAAGCTGCAGCTTTGTTCAGTTGTGAATCCTCGACAGTCTTGTCGTTCAAGAAGAGGGACTGTGAACCCTCGAGAAACAGGCTGGAAGCCTTTGGTCTTGGCTGTGCTGCAACTGCCCTGAAGCATGGAGAATCCTCCAGGGACCACATGGGCAAGGACAAGATGAGCAAGGACGCCATGGATAAGGAAGGAATGTCGAAAGGCGCCATGGGCAAATAGCAAGCAAGGCAGCGGCAATAGCCATCTCGACGTCTTGTCGCTCCCGACGCCCCACCATGCTCGATTTTTGTAGATTGAGCTGCAGGTGCTGCGTCCGCTGCTGACACAGCATCAAGCTCATTTTGTTCCTGCAATCACAACGCGCGGACCACCCGGTCCGGGCCACCCGGTCCGGGCCACCCTGGCCGGGCCGCCCTGGCAGGGCTGGGCTGTCACGACGCGGCCGGAAGACGAGCCGTGCTGTCCTGAAAGATAGCCAGCTCGTTCATGCGCTGGAGGGCTGGAGTCCGAAGTTCGAGGGCCGGCATCTGTACTAGCCGTAGCAGGTGCCAATCATCACCAGCATTCTTACTGGTGATTCAGGCGATCAGGGCTGTAGCCGCACATCAATCCAGGCGGCCACGTCAGCATGACCTGACCATGGTCATACAGCGATGTCGCAACTTGCGTTGCGCCTCCGGGAGGCCTGAATGATGGCTGCGCATTTGCCAAGCAATTAAAAGCGCTCACTCGGGAGAGCCCGCTGATACACCGTTTTTGCAGCAGCAAGCAGCGACAGGAATTGCCACTTATGGCAGCTGTTGAACCTCCATGGTTCTGGATAAATCGGGCACAGTTCGCTGCAGTGTCAATGAAGATGCGAATCAGAGATCTCGGCGAATGAGTGCGCCCTTGAAAAGCACCGGGCCAGTCGGCCCCGTTGAGCTGGGGACGCCGCCTTTCGGCTCCAGGCTGATGGCCAGGGCCGGGATTGCGTTCACATCGCTCTCCTGAGCAGTGAGCTGCTCAAGCTTTCCATCACCCATGACGCCCAAAGAACGCGGAGCGCCTTGCTGGGGCAAGGCCCACAGTTGCAAAGACTGGTTGTCCGCTTCTTTAAAGCCGCTCACACGCTGCAACACCAATTGCCTATGTCGAGGATCGAACGTCACCAGCATGGATGCATTGGCCTTGCCGTCGGCCAGCACCGCCACATACTGAATCTGGGGAGCAGCCTGCAGTGCAGCCTGTGTCATCTGGAGCTGAGCTTGCAGCGCAGACAGTTGTTGCTGTGAGGCGTCTTCGAGCCCCCGCTGAAACCAAAGTCCCACCGAGACAGCCGCCACAGTGGCCAATCCGCCTGCCAGGGCCAGCCCGCGCCACCAAGCGAGTGATGGCACTGGCGGCTTCGATACAGCAGCTTCATGTTGGCGAGCCAGTCTGATGCTGGCATTTTCGGCTTGCAGCAAATTGACTATGCGTGTCCAGACCACTGCATCGGGCTGTATTGGAGTCTGAACCTCGGAGAAGGCAGACCAGCGACCTTGCCACAGCAATGCTGCCGCCCGTACCTGCGGATATTCACGTGCCAGTTGCTCAAAGCGTCGGCGTGCCCCCCCGTGCAAGGTTCCCAATGAATAGGAGGCAGCCAGGCGGTCGAGCAATTCGGGGTTTCGAGTCAGATTCATGATGTGGACTCCTGACGCTCAGACATGGCGGGCCATGCATTTGCGCAGTTGCTCCAGGCTGCGGCGCATCCATGTCTTGACGGTGCCCAGCGGCAGCTTCAGGCAGCTGGCCAGCTCGCTATGACTTAAATCCCTCAGATAGGCCAAGCTCACCACTTGGCGCTGGGGCTGCGCCAGTTGCTGCAGGCACTGATGCAATGCCGCGGCCTGTTCGCTAGCCTCAATCAGCTGCATGGGCGCATGCGCATCCTTGTCCTGCAACAGCTCTTCCACGCTCTCGATCGGGACATTGAGATGCAGGCGCTCGGCCCTGCGCCGACGCAAAAAGTCCAAAGCCCGGCTGCGCACCAGCATGCCCATCCAGGCCAGAGGCGGGCTGAGCGAGTCTCGGTAGGTCTCCGCACTGCGCCAGATGCCCAGAAAGCTCTCTTGCAACACATCCTCGGCCCACTCTTTGTTGGCGACGATGCGCAGAGCCAGCCCATACAGCCGCGAGGCGGTCAGGTCGTACAGCAGCTTGAGAGCACGCTCATCCCGGGTTGCGACGCGGTCGAGTAAGTCCATCAATTCGTTGTCCGATGTTTTGGCGCTCATGCAGCCATTGTGAAGAGAAGCGCCTCTTTAATGCGGCACTGTTGGATAACTGCCAAGGCGTCTTGCCGACCTTGCCTGTTTACCTATACGCAGCATCTCGGCTGCCGGATGTGGGCAACGCATGAATTGGCTCAGAAATATTTTCAAAAACTTGAATCCACCGATCCACAGGCTGCGTATTCCAAGAGTCGGACATCGAAATTGCCCGGCACAGCTCCACAGCCAACTAGGAGTCATCATGAAGATCAATCTGTTTGAAGGCCATCCCTCACTCATGGCATCGCGACGCGGATTTCTGGGTACTACCGGCACTTTGTCAGCGGTGGCCGTCGCCATGCTGGCAGGCCGCGAAGCCCTGGCTCAAGGCATGGGCAATGACCCAGCCAAGGATGTATCCATCCTCAATGTGGCCCTGGGGCTGGAGCATGAAGCTATCAATGCATACCAACTGGGAGCCGGTAGCGGTCTGCTGCAAAAGCCCGTGCTGGATGTCGCCCTGCTGTTCCAAAGCCATCACAAGGCCCACCGTGACGCCCTGATTGCAAGCATTCAGAAACTGGGGGGCAAACCGGTAGCCGAGGCCTCGATGCAGACCTATGCCGAATCGCTGAAGGCTGCAACCCTGAAAAGCCAGGCTGATGTACTGGCTCTCGCCGCAAGACTGGAGCTTGGGGCGGCCAACGCCTACCTGGGCGTCATTCCCGCCTTTGAGAGCCGCGATCTGGCCAAGGTCGCGGGACGTCTGGCGGCTGATGAAACCATGCATTACACAGCACTGAGCTCGGCTCTTGGTCGTCCGCTGCCTGGCAACGCCTTGACGTTTGGCGGCTGACAAGCCGCAGCCCCGAGTACCGGGCAAGTCCGCCCAGTGCATTTCTCACCTTGTTTGAGGGAATTATCATGACGCACCGACACACACTTTCGCTGACCGCTCTGTGCCTATCCGCGCTTGGCCTGAGCGCTTGCTCATCCATGGGCTCGCACTCCATGTATTCACAAGCCGAACTTCCGGCTTCCGTGCAAGTGCCCGCGGGACACAAAGTGCTCATGGAGACCGTGGGTATCGGCCAGATCACCTATGAGTGCCGAGCCAAAAAGGACATGGCAACCGAGCACGAATGGGTGTTTGTAGGCCCCGATGCCAAGCTGCAAACGCGAAGCGGTACGGTCATCGGCAAATACTGGGGGCCGCCAGCGACTTGGGAGAATAACGACGGCTCCAAGGTCACTGCCACGCAGCTTGCCGTGGCTCCTGCCGGAGCGGGCAATATCCCTTTGCAACTGGTCAAGGCCAATCCTGCCACCGGCATGGGAGCCATGCAGGGGGTGACCTATATCCAGCGTGTGGCAACCAAGGGGGGCGTCGCGCCGAGCATGGCCTGCGGAGCCGCGAATCTGGGCAGCAAGCAGGTCGTGCCGTATCAGGCCGACTATATTTTCTGGAAAGCAGCCTGACAGAGAGTCCAGTGGCGCGCCTTCCCTGTCAGAGGCCGGGACGTTGCGCCTTTTTTCAGCCTGGTGCACGAGGTGCTTTTGCTTGGATGGGCATCCCTACGCAGGCCAGGTGGCACGAGCGTGCCCATGGATCTCGTGGCTCAATCGCCCTGGGTAACCTGAGCCTCGATTCCGGCACTTTGCATGGACTCGCCGGCGGCAATGGCCTGCTAGGCTTGATTTCGGCAATCACGATGCGTGCCCCGGCCCATGCCGGAGCCACTGCGGGACACCAGAACGGTCTTGTCCTTGAAGTCGGCCACCGTGCTTTCTTTCCATTGATGCTTGCTTTTAGGAATCATGGAAATAGCTGCGGCACGCCACTGAGGCGGCTGCCTTTTCCGGTTTCGCCGCTCGGTGGCTTCGGCAATGCAATACCGGCTGGTAAGGGACAGCCCCGTGTACCCATTGCGGTCGGCCCGAGGCTGACAGCTGCCATCTGATTGCAGTTTGAGCTACTGATGTCCCTGACCATGGGTGATGCGCGGGGGACGGGCGCGGGCAGCTCAGCCCGCTGGAAAAGCCCGGAAATTTCCGGTTTATGACCTGGTGGCTGCACCGCTGAGGGCAGCTCGGCGTGGACAAGCTGAGATGCTGTGTTTTTGGTATACGCAAGTGACGCAAAGTAACGAATAATGAGCCTTCACGACTGCAAGCGCGCTCGAGGTTCAAACATGATTCGTGCCAATGCCATCGCAAAGCGAACGATCACCGGCCAGTTGCTGGAGATCGCCATGGCTCAGTCCTTTTGCGCAGTGATGATTACCGATGCCAGATCAGATGGAGAGGGGGCTGTCATCGAGTACTGCAATGCAGCCATGTGCGAGATGACCGGATACACCGAAGCAGAGCTTCTGGGCCGCTCGCCGCGCATGTTGCAGGGGCCGCTGACGGATCAACTGGTGTTGCTGCGTTTGCATGAGTCTCTGGAGCAAGGCCTGCCATTTCAGGGCAGTGTGGTGAACTACCGCAAGGACGGCAGCACCTACCACGTGGAGTGGAATATTTCCCCCGTGCGTGATGAGAAGGGCGTCATTCGGCATTTTGTGGCGGTGCAGCGCGATATTTCGGAGCGTGTGCGGGCCGAGCAGGAGCGCGCGCTGCTCGCCAGGGCATTGAATGCGGCCAATGACGGCATCTTGATCACGGATCGCGACTCCACCATCGTCTTTGTCAACCAGGCTTTTGAAGCTCTCACGGGCTATAGCGCGGCGGAACTGCTGGGCCAACCCACCGAGATGCTGCGCTCGGGCCTGCATGAGCCGGAGTTCTATGCCCAGTTGCAGGAAGCATTGAGTCTTGGCCACAATTTTCGCGCCACCTTCATCAACCGTCACAAAAGTGGCGGCGTGTACTACGCCGAGCAGAGCATTGCAGCTCTGCGCGACGAGTCAGGGCAGATCAGCCACTATGTAGGGGCATCCAAGGACATCAGTCGCATGGTGCAGCGAGAGATGGAGTTGCGCGAGCGCGCAAACCGCGACAAGCTGACGGGCTTGCTCAACCGCCATGCAGGCGAGACCGAGCTCAAGCGCAACCAGCTCCAGGCTCAGAACCAGCTGCGACCTTATGGCGTGATATTGGGCGATATCGATCTTTTCAAGCAGGTCAACGACCGCTTTGGTCATGTCGCCGGAGATCGCGTGCTCAAGATGGTGGCACATGTGCTTTCCGGCAAGGTTCGTCGCTATGACCATGCAGTGCGCTGGGGCGGAGAGGAGTTCCTGATCGTCCTCTCGGATGCCAGCCTCAGTGTGGCCGCGGGCCTGGCAGAGCGCATTCGCTGTGCCGTGGCGGAATGCGCCGATCCCGAGGTCGGGCGTTTCACCATTTCTCTAGGGGTCGGGCTCTGGGAGCCGGGCGAAACCGAGGACGATCTGCTCAAGCGCGCAGATGCGGCGCTCTACAGGGCCAAGCATAGGGGGCGCAATCAGGTGGCCATCGCCACGGGGTCGATGAACATGCCTTTGGTGCAAGCGCCCGAGTTGCTCTCGCAGGGCGATTCCTTGACCTTTTCGGGGAAGAGTCCGGATAAGCCGTGGACAGGGGCTGCCTCACCTTAGAATTTGCTCTTCCTCCCTGTCCTCGTCTTCATAGCTTTTGAGTGGTTTGAACAATTCCGAACTGCATTCCGTGCAGGCCGATCTGGTGGCAGTGCTGGTTGCCGTCACGGGTGGCCAGCCACGTATCCTGACCACCGGGTCCGGGCAAGCCTTGCCTGCCGGGCCTTTTACCAGCAACCACCGCTCGCTGCAGGCCAGCTTGCGTGCCTGGGTGGAGAAGCAAACCCACCATCCTCTGGGCTTTGTGGAGCAGCTCTACACCTTCGCAGACCGGGAGCGCTCGCAGCAGCTGGGCATGCATGTCATCTCCATCAGCTATCTGGCGCTGACTCAGGAACTGGATGAGGCCGGTGCCGCACAGCCGGGCTGGCAGGACTGGTACCGCTACTTTCCCTGGGAGGACTGGCGCGACGGGATGCCCGGCGTGATTGCCGAACGCATTGCGCCAGCGCTGCATGCCTGGAGCGAAGCTGCTTCAGATAGTGTAGCTAGAAGCGCACGCTGGCAAAGAGCTTCAATGACTTTTGGCCTGGATGAGCACGAATGGAACGAGGAGCTGGTTCTGCAGCGCTACGAGCTGCTGTTTGAGGCAGGTGTGGTGCCCGAAGCCTGGGGCGAGGATGATGAGTCACGCGCGGCCGAATTGCTGCCTGGTGCCGCCATGAGTAATGATCACCGCCGCATTCTGGCTACCGGCATGGCCCGTTTGCGCGCCAAGATCAAATATCGGCCCGTGGTGTTTGAACTGATGCCCGAGGAATTCTCGCTGCTGCAGTTGCAACAGACGGTGGAGGCGTTGGCGGGGCGCGGCTTGCACAAGCAGAACTTCCGGCGCCTGATCGAGCAGCAGGCGCTGGTTGAGGAAACAGGCCAGATGACGGCCGTAGGTGCGGGCCGCCCGGCCAAGCTGTTCCGCTTCCGACGCAATGTAATGCTGGAGCGCGCCATTGCTGGCAACAAGCTGCCGCTGGCAAGAAGTCATTAGCCCCTGAACCACTCTTGGGATGGAGGACTGTTTTAACTGCGAGAGCGGCTTGACTTAAATAATGCTCAGAATTAGCATAAGTCCGTTTGCGTAAGGCCTGAAAGCGATCTGGAAGTCTTTGCGTTTTTTATTGAACCAAAAATACTCAAAATGAGCATTAATAAAGTTGCAGCCTTGTCCGTCCCACCCCTGCCCGATGTAATGCTGGAGCCGCTGGTACGCATGGCCTTGCTGGAAGATCTGGGACGCGCCGCAGACTTGACCACCGACACCATTGTTCCTGCCGATGCGATGGGTGAGTTGCGTCTGGTGGCCAGGCAGGATGGCATCTTGGCCGGCCTTGATCTGGCACGTCTGGCCTTTGTGCTGATGGATGCTCGCATGGAGTTTGACGTCCGCTGCGCAGACGGCACGCTGCTGCAGCCAGGCATGGAGATCGCCCGCATTCGTGGCAAAAGCCGAGCCATTCTCACGGCCGAGCGTACGGCGCTCAACTACCTTTGCCATCTCAGCGGCGTGGCCAGCGCCACGCATTCGATTGCCGAGGCCATCAAGCCCTTCGGCACCCGAGTGACCTGTACGCGCAAGACCATGCCGGGCCTGCGAGCCTTGCAGAAGTACGCCGTGCGTGTCGGTGGCGGCAGCAACCACCGTTTTGGCCTGGACGACGCCGTACTCATCAAGGACAACCACATTGCGCTGGCCGGTGATGTCGCCACGGCTGTGGGGCGTGCTCGTGCCGGCGTGGGACATATGATCAAGATCGAGCTGGAAGTGGATACGCTGGCCCAGCTGGATGTGGCGCTGCAACTGGGCGTGGATGTAGTGCTGCTGGACAATATGGGTCTGGATGATTTGCGCACTGCGGTCGGCATGTGCAAGGGCCGGGCCATCACCGAAGCCTCGGGGCGTATTACCCCCGAAACCGCAGCTGCCGTGGCTGCCACGGGCGTGGACCAGATTGCCGTGGGCTGGCTCACGCACAGCGCGCGCGTGCTCGATATAGGCTTGGACGCTTGAAATGAGATACCCCCTGAGCCGCTGCGCGGCTTCCCCCTGGAAGGGGGACGGCGCCATTGCTGCGGGGCGGCCCTTGCTTGGAACCCCTGGCCCGGGTTGCGCCAGTTTTGTGGACGCTGGAAATCAATAGGAAAAGCGCTTATGCCCATCACACAGCAGTTTGTTAGGGCGCGCGGAGCCTGGATTCTGGCGGCCGCAACGCTGGTCAGTGCGGCTGCCGGGCTATGGCTGGCACGCACGGGTGCGGCTGCCGTGCGCCTTGAAAAGCCCATCACCATCGTTGTGACCTTTCCGCCAGGCGGTGGCACGGACCTGCTGGCGCGTCGCTTGGGCGCGGCCATGCAGCAGCGTTTGGGCCAGTCCGTAGTAGTGGAGAACCGGCCCGGCGCCAGCGGCAATATCGGAGCGAGCGCAGTGGCCGAGGCAGCACCCGACGGCGCCACGCTGCTCATGGCCAACAGCTCGTTTGCCATCAATCCCGGCGTCTACCGGCATCTGGACTTCGACCCACGCCGGGACTTCAAGGCTGTGTTCAACGTCGGCAGCATCGCTTCGGTGCTGGTGGTTCCCAGCCAAAGCAGCGTGCGCAATCTGCACGATGCGCTGGCCGGAGCGAGCGTTGGCCAGCCTTTGCCATTTGCCTCCTGCGGCAACGGCACACCCCAGCATATGGCGGGTGAGATGCTGGCTCAGGCCGCCCATGCAAGCCTCCAGCATGTGCCTTACAAGGGTTGCGGCCCGGCCATCACTGCAGTAGCCGCAACACAGCTACCTGTGGCCGTGGTCACAGTCAGCAGCGCCGCGCCCCTGATAGATGCAGGCCGCGTGCGGGCCATCGCTGTCACGGCGCCGGCCCGCGTCGCATCCCTGCCCGATGTCCCCACGATGGCCGAGCAGGGCCTGGCCGGTTTTGCCGTAGAGCAGTGGCATGGCTTGCTGGCGCCGGCTGCCACGCCGGAGCCTGTGATAGCCCGTCTGCACCAGATGCTGACGCAGATACTGGCCGAGCCAGAGATGCAGCAGGCGCTGCGCGAGCAGGGCTATACCCCGGCCGGGGAGTCTGTCGCCCAGTTCGGCAAGCTCATCGCAGCCGATATCGAGCGCTATGCGGCCGTGACCGCGCAGCTCGGACTCACGGTTGATTGAGCGCAGGCCAGCGGTCGACGCCGGATGCCCATGTTCTTGACGGGCCACCTGCAAAGGTGGCCTGTTCTGTTTCAGGCATATGACAAGTTAGCTATACGAAGGTATAGCTGTGGCCAACCAAAAGCCAAGCCTCTCTTCCCAAGGCAGGCTCGCTTTGTCGACTGGCGGGTTTGATAATCAAAGGCGGGGATCAGGGCACCAGACCCTGGCGCCACGGCGGCATGCTTTGCCGCCCATCGCATGAAGAAGCTACCTTTGGATGCCCATTCCTTGACGGCGCTATGGCGCGCGGCTTCCTCATGCTCTTCCGCTTCTCTGTCCTGCTGCAAATGCTTCTGTATTCAAGAAGTTGCGAGGGCGAGACAGGATCAATCCTGGGCCGGGACCTGCCCTGGCCATATCGATGCCATTGTTTGCTGCTTATGAAACAAGCCCTGAACTCCTGCAGTCCCGTGGGGCCTGCCTGCCTGCTGTTGTGCCTGGCACTCGCTGCCTGCAACGGCGACAAACAGACGCCGGCCGCTGCTGCCGATAGCCGGACTGCGCTGCGCCGCGAAGGCAATCTGGTCGTGGTGCCGTCGCA
>Ga0209370_1001358_pt1 | contig 22093 bp, 18 predicted proteins | sample AgamicAtPrz_FD_187164 | JGI IMG/M metagenome (GOLD analysis project Ga0209370, IMG submission 187164) | Agave microbial communities from Guanajuato, Mexico - At.P.rz (SPAdes) (version 2) | ecosystem: Host-associated > Plants > Phyllosphere > Phylloplane/Leaf | place: Guanajuato, Mexico... | reverse complement strand
GCGCGCGGGAACCTGATCGGCAAGCGATCGCCGGTGGGGCGGCAGGAATACGAGTGGGATGGGTTCAACCGGTTGAGCGTGGCGCGTGTCGAGGAGACCGGGCGGCGGCATGAGGCGCGGTATTTCTACGATTCCTTCGGGCGCCGGATCGGCAAGGACGTGGATGGCGTGCGGACGGTGTTCGGCTGGGATGGGGATCAGCTTGCGTACGAAAGCAACGAAGCCGGTGCGACGCAGTACGTGTACGAGCCGGAAACGTTCGTTCCGCTTGCGCAATATGTGACGGCGCAACCGGTCGCGGGGATCCAGACGCCGGTGTGGCAGGAGGGCGAGCCGTATGTGCCGGAGCAGGATCCGCTGCAACGTGTGCCGGAAAGACAGTCGGACGCGCATTTGTTCTATTACCACTGCGACCAGATTGGGACGCCGTTGCTGATGACGGATGAGGTGGGGGAGGTGGTGTGGGAGGCGTCGTATCGGGCCTGGGGCGAGGCGCGGGAGGTGATTGCGCGGGTGTCGAAGGCGGCGGGCGTGGAACCGAGGAACCCGATTCGGTTCCAGGGGCAGCAGGAGGATGTGGAGACGGGGCTGAGGTATAACCGGTATCGGTACTATGATCCTGTTCTTGGGCGCTTTGTCAGTAAGGATCCGATTGGTCTGGCTGGTGGGTTAAATGCGTATCAATATGCACCCAATCCCGTTCAGTGGACCGATCCCACGGGGCTGACTCGATGCTGTTGCCCGTCGTTGCTTCCCGGCGAAGGAGACGTCGGAAAGTACAAGGATTTGAAGAGAGCTGGATCAACGGGTGACAACCTCACTCCGCATCACATTCCATCTGATGCGTATATGGAGGGAATTGGTGTGCCAGGTTATACGCGCGGCGACGGTGTGTCTATTAGTATGGAAATGCCTCCGACCGGAGGGCGTCATCGTCAAACTAGTTCTTATGGGGCAAGCCCTGATCTGACGATGACACCTCGGGATATGCTGGCGCAGGATATTCGAGATGCTAGAAGAATTTACCAGGGGCAAAATTGTTATACGTCTAAAGTTCGTGCTGGGTTGCAGAAAGTTATTGCTCAAAACAAGGCTCAGTATCCGTCGACATTTGGGAAAGGATTATGAAACAAGGTTGCTTGGAAGATCTGCTGCGTGTTCGTCAACTTGACTCCCCGGATGAAGTTGCCGTATTCGATCGGGTGCTTGAAATTCTTGGTTCTGACGTTTTGTCGAAGGGGGATCTTGTAGATCTCCTTTCTGTATTTATTGATCGAACTAAAAATGAAGAAGTCATGTACGGTCTTCTTCATTTAATAGAGCAAAGTGATGTAAATTCAGTTGTCGCTTCTTTGATGCAGGCAGGCCCGGCTATGAAAATAGCTGCATCTGATTGGCTGGATACGTTCATCTATAGATTGTTGAATGGTGACCATTCTCGGAGTGTGTTGATTGATCATCTAAAGCAGAGTAAGGGCACACCCGGCGCCGCTGAAATTGTTTATCGGCTTACCGCAATGAAGCAGGATGCCTCCGAGAAAATCAGAGAGAGGGCCTCATTCGTTCTGTCGAAATTAAATTGAATATATTGGTAATGCATTGATTTGCGGGTTACGGGCAACGTGGAAATTGCCTGCTAAAACAATGCGCAGACAAAGCAACGGTGATACGAGAAGCCTTGAATTTCTATCAGTTTGCTACCGGGCCTGGGCTTGAGTTGACAGAGTTACCTTTTGATCGACTCTGTACTATAACCGGCATCGGTATTACGCTCCCTGTAGCGGACGCTTCATCCCGAAAGATCCGATCGGGTAGGAAGGCGGGATCGACGTCTATCAGTACGCGTCCAACCCAGAGGCTAGATCGATCCACTTGGGCTAGCTCGTTGCCCTTGCGATGGCTTGAAAACGGGAATCCCTGAAGGCAATGGGCCGTATCGTGGGGGATCACAGGGAGGGGTAGGATCGTAGATGTTCAATGAATTGATCTTTGTTGACGGGGAGCCAACCCCATCCGTGGCCTATTTCGGAGGGAGCCCCTTTTTGTCCGGAGCGTTCAATTGGCCGGCTGATTCAAATGGTGCTCCGTTGCTTCATCTGGCCACCTTTCCTGCCGAGTTTCTCAGCAAATATGTTTCTGGGCTCCGTGTGAAGAGTGACTTGGTGGTGTCCATCTTCTCCCCATACTCGCTAACAGACGACGGATACATCGATAGCGCGATGAACGAAGGTGGGGTCGCAATTGCCTACCGTCCTAGCAATATTTCGGTGGACCGGTACGGAAGCCCTATCCTGCCGCCCAAGCGGATTGATGTCGTGCAGAACCCCGCTGACGACAGCGAAGAAAATGGCATTGCAAAAATCGTAGGTATTCCCGCGTGGGTGCAGGATGAGGAAGAAAGAGATGGGATGATTTATGTCCCACAACTCGACAACTCACGTCTAAACAAAGCAGCGCCCACGCACAAGAGCATTCTGGTGGGTGGAGTCGCCTACTTGCTTCTGAAAAGGGATCTTGATCACGAGGAACCGGACGCTGGAGTGTTCATTATTCAGACGTCGTTAAGCGGGCTCGCCCTACAGGGTAGTGTGATATTGCGGTGGCCGATTCGTCCGCAAGGATCTGATCCGCACTGTGACCAGTCGGGAGGCGTCGTATCAGGGCTGGGACGAAGCGCGGGAAGTATTGCGCGGGTGTCGAAGGCGGCGGGCATGGAGCCGAGGAACCCGATTTGGTCCAGGGGTAGTACGAGGCTGAGGTATAACCGGTATCTGTACTACGATCCGACTAGTGGGCGGTTCGTATCCAAAGATCCGATCGGGCTGCTGGGTGGAGTGAATTCTTACCAATACGTGACAAACCCAGATAGCCTGGATTGACCCGCTTGGTTTGGCGTGCCGCCGGCCCGGCGGCTATCGCGTGAATGACGCAGATCAACACGGCAACCTGAGCCAAAGCGAATCGCGCGCCAGGTAACACGACTACGGTTGCCGACGGACTGGTGCAGTCGCATCATCCGATGCAGCAGGAATAGGCGAAGCAACTGGTGTTTCCTAACGGGGCCTATAGTTCACGAGTTGCGCCGGCGGTTTTGCTGCCGAGCACTTCGGGCGTCATCCATGCTCAAATCTCCGGTATGCAGCGGGCATTCCGAAATCAAAACGGCTTCAATACGGATGTACAGACTGAGTTTAATGAGGTCGCTCGGCAGATGAGCGCAGCCGGTGTTCCGGAAAGTGTCACGAGACGAGCGATACGGAAAAATTGCAAGTATTTCGACTGTTTGGGAGATTTCAATGCTAAATAAAGCGTGTCTTAGCCAACATTTCGAACTGAGAATTCCAGCGACCTCTAGTAAAATTCATGTTGCGGAGACGAAGGTTGGGCTGTCTTTTCATAAAGAATACGTTGACCTTCTTCAAATCACCAATGGGCTAAATTCGATGGGCTGCTTGGCTCTGCACGAAATAGAGATTTTGCCGGAGCGGAACATCGAATATGAAGTCCAGAAGTGCCTTCCTGGATATTTCATGATTGGAGATGATAGCGGTGGTCAAGCAATTTTGATCAATTCCAGCGGAGAGGTGTTTGAAGTAGGAATGGGGGTAATGGACCCGAAATTTCTGGTGAGGTCGGCCGATTCACTGACCGATTTGTTGGTTAATTTCAAAGGCTTGACGCTTGGCGAAAGATGAGCTCTAAGTCGCCTGCTTGAAGTTGTTGATCAGTCGAGACCCGATAAGGCGACTGAAGGCGGAGAATCGGATGCTTAACAAGAACCACCGACCATGGGCATGTCCAAACTGAGCGAGGAAGTATGGCAAAAATCTGGACCACGGAGCCAGACTATCCGGAAAGTCGGATGGCACTCTACGACGAGGCACAAAATTGGATGGATCGCTTCGAGTTGCGGGAGGCAAAGCGCCTCGCAAGACTCGATCCCTTGTTATTCGAGCTTCCCAAAAAAGGCTGTCAAAGATTCGAGACTACGGAGTTATCTGGTCAGACATCCTGATTCCGCTCATAAGTGGAGCCGTGCGTGTTGCGATTGAAGAACTGGCGAATGACGACGATGTTCAGTTCATCCCGGCTGTCGTTAGCTCGAGCGGAGAGGCTATTGATGGCCTGTATTTTCTTCTCAACCCGACGAGGAAAGTTGACGTGGTCGATCACGACGCTTCAGAGCCGATAGTGGTGAAAGTCTCGGGATTTCCTGATGCTAAGGTCGGTTTCAAAAAGATGGTCTTGCGCCCCGATTCCCCGGCCAATGGCATTGGTCGGCAATACGACTCCCCGACATACATTGTCGTCGGGGATCAACTGGCCGATGCTGTTTTGGGTGCCACGAAGAAAGGGGGCATATTCACTACTGGTATCCCACCGGCCGGTTGATGTCAAACTGACCGGCAGTGTCCGGAAGATTCCGCGTGAGCCATAACCTGATGCAGCACGGAAAGGCGCTCCCTCGCGTGTCAGACGACTGGTATGGCCGGACGTGCAGGCGATCAGTTGCTCGACGGTGACGAGCATCGGACGCTCGCACGCTACGACTACGACACCGCAAACGTCGCGGCAGAGTCAGGCGCGTGACTCGCCCCCGGATTTCGTCCGGAACTGCAGTTAGAGTCCGAGGTCAAGAACTGCTGCTTCGCGTCGTGCGTCCGGGCGAACCGCACCGGCGTCAGATAGCCGAGTGATCTATGAGTCCGCTCGGTGTCGTACTCGATACGCCGTTCCTCAATCAGCCGCTTGGTATGGCGCATTGAGATGAACCAGTGCTCGTTCAGGCTTTCATCGCGGAACCGCCCGTTGAACCGCTCCGAAGCCGTTTGGCCCGCCCCACGCATCACCCGATTGATGTGCTCACGCACGGGCCTCGCTAAAATGCGCGAAGCCGCTCGCCAGTTTCCCTCTGCTGGCGCCAACGACAATCAAGAATCCGGAGACTCGCCACCATGGCATCCACCCAGCCCGACCCGCTCACGGCAGCAGGCGCCGCCCGCCCCGATGCGATCGACCCCGGCTCCATCTCGGCCCGCCTCGACCGCCTGCCGCCGACGCGCAGCGTCTGGAAGCTCGTCGTGTTGCTGAGCCTCGGCTTCTTCTTCGAACTCTACGACCTGCTCTACAGCGGCTACGTCGCGCCGGGCCTCGTGAAAAGCGGCATCCTGTCCGCGACGACACACGGCTTGTTCGGCACCACGGGCGTCGCGAGCTTCATCGCCGCGCTGTTCTCCGGCCTCTTCATCGGCACGATCGCGTGCGGCTTCCTCGCCGACCGCTTCGGCCGCCGCGCGATCTTCACGTGGTCGCTGCTGTGGTACACGGCCGCGAACGTCGTGATGGCGTTCCAGGACACCGCGACCGGGCTGAATTTCTGGCGCTTCGTCGTCGGTCTCGGCCTCGGCGTCGAGATGGTGACGATCGGCACATACATCTCCGAACTCGTGCCGAAACAGATCCGCGGCCGCGCGTTCGCGTGCGAGCAGGCGGTGGGGTTCGTCGCGGTGCCGGTGGTCGCGTTCCTCGCTTATCTGCTCGTGCCGCACGCGCCGTTCGGCCTCGACGGCTGGCGCTGGGTCGTGCTGATCGGCGCGCATGGCGCGCTGTTCGTGTGGTGGATCCGCCGTGAACTGCCCGAAAGCCCGCGCTGGCTCGCGCAGCAGGGCCGGGTCGACGAAGCCGACCGCATCATGCGCGCGCTCGAGGCGAAGGTCGAAGCCGAATACGGGCGGCCGCTGCCGCTGCCCGCGCCGGCCGAACCCGTGCCGCCGCGCGGCAGCTTCCGCGACATGTGGGTGCCGCCGTATCGCAGCCGCACGATCATGATGACGATCTTCAACGTGTTCCAGACGGTCGGCTTCTACGGTTTCGCGAACTGGGTGCCGACGCTGCTGATCAAGCAGGGCATCACGATCACGTCGAGCCTGATGTATTCGAGCGTGATCGCGCTCGCGGCGCCGATCGGCCCGCTGATCGGCCTCGTGATCGCCGACCGCTTCGAGCGCAAATGGGTGATCGTCGCGATGGCGGCGGCGATCGTCGTGTGCGGGCTGCTGTTCAGCCAGACGACGGTAGGCGCCTTCCTGATCGTGCTCGGCATCGGCCTCACGCTCGCGAGCAACATCATGTCGTACAGCTTCCACGCCTACCAGGCCGAATTGTTCCCGACGTCGATCCGCGCGCGGGCCGTCGGCTTCGTCTATTCGTGGAGCCGCTTCTCGGCGATCTTCTCATCGTTCGTGATCGCGGCCGTGCTGCGCGGTTTCGGCACGTTCGGCGTGTTCGCGTTCATCGCGGGCGCGATGGTGATCGTGATGGCCGCGATCGGGGGGATGGGGCCGCGCACGAAGGGCATCGCGCTCGAAACCATCTCGAAGTAGTCGGCAGGTGCGCACGTGTGTCGCACGGTTCGTGCGGCATGCGTGCGATGCGGTTGCGTTACGGTGTGCAGTATCGTCAAAATGATTTGTGATGCGAATCACATCGGAAAGCAAGATCGGAACTGGATGAAGCGCGCAAGCCTTTGGACACGTGCCGAAAACATCCAACGCGCAAGGCTGCCACGCAGCGAACACGCAAGCGGAAACGAGCTGAAACAAAGCGTGACGAAGCGCAATTTCACGTAAAAGCGTGCTTCCGGACGCGGCCGATTCCCGCATGGACGAGTAAAATAGGGGGCCTGACGACTCATTAGCCGCCATCGGAGCGCCCGCGTTGCATCAGCGAACGGCTCCGCCGCGAAGAGACGTCGGCGCCGGGCGCACGCGATGCGCCGGACGTGTCGATGGCTTGCGCGGAAGATGCGCCGTTCGCACCAGCAGCATGCGGCGGCCGGATCGGCCGATGGCTTCGAACGTATGACTCTTGCCCACCTGGCGCGACGCTTTGCGAAGCCGCGTTGCCTGACCCGTGCAGTCACCGCAAGCGTGTGGCTCGCTGCCGCGATGTCGATTTCCATTCTCGCCGAGCGGCCTGTCTTTGCCGCGTCCGACGCTGCACCGTCTGCTGCGCCACCTTCGTCCACTGCGTCGCCTGCTTCGGCAGCGCCCCGTACGCAGCCGGCTTCGTCTTCGCATGCGGCGTCGGGCGCATCTGCCGTAGCGCCGACATCCGCCGCGTCACACGCGAATCACGCGAATCACGCGAATCACGCGGAATCCGCGAGCGCGGCATCCGGTGCGTCGTTCGCTTCCGCGGCTTCCGCAGCATCGGCGGCATCGGCGGCATCGGCCGCCGCGCCTGCATCGGCCGCATCCGGCACGCCCCCCAGCGAGGCCGAGCCGCCTCCGCCCACCCCGCCGCGCCGGCATCCGCCGCTGTCGGCCGAGGAGGCGCAAAACGCGACGACGCGCGCGCTCGACATCCGCAAGCGCTTCACACAGGAAGTCACGCGACGCCTGAACGTGCCCGCGAACGAACAGCGCGCGTACGGCCAACGGTTGCAGAAAGCGCTCGCCGATGCGGATCTCGGCGATCTCGCCGGCGAATACGTCGCGATGGTCGATCGCGCGCCGAACGTGCAGGCGCTGTTCATCTACTTCCGTGCGACTCCGGCCAATGCGTGGCTGATGATCGGCGCATCGCCGGTGGGCACGGGGCTGCCGGGTCAGTACGACCACTTTCTGACGCCGCTCGGCGTGTTCCATCACTCGCCCGACACGATGGATTTCCGCGCGGAAGGCACGACGAACGAGAACGGTATTCGCGGCTACGGCCGCCGCGACATGCGCATCTACGACTTCGGCTGGGTGGACGGCGAGCGCGGCTGGGGCAAGGGCGGCGTGTCGCCGATGCGCTTCCAGATGCATGCGACCGACCCCGACCGGCTCGAAGCGCTGCTCGGCATCCGGCACTCGAAGGGCTGCGTGCGGATTCCCGCGTCGCTGAACACGTTCCTCGACCAGCACGGCCTGCTCGACGACGATTATCAGGCACGCGTCGAGGCCGGCAAGTCGCTGTGGGTGCTGCGTCGCGATCGCGACATCACACCGATCGCGGGCCGCTACGTGGTCGTGATCGACAGCGCCCGCAAGACTCGCCCGGCGTGGTCGCCGATGCCGGGGCGCGGTGCGTGGTCGAAGCTGCCGAAGGGCGGCGACACGGCGGACTGAGCGCCGGTTCGCCGAGAGCGGAACGCCCACGGATGAGAATAAATCCGTTTTATTGACATATAAGGAAAGCAAACTTTTATTATCCGATCCGGGTTCGTATAGTCGAGTCCAGTTTCGCGGAACCCTGCCGCGCCTGGACCACCACCGACCAACGACCCGCATGAAAACTCTCTACAAGCTCGCCCCGCTCGCGATGCTCGGCGCCTTCGCGACCCATGCCGGTGCACAAAGCAGCATCACGCTGTACGGTCTCGTCTCGGCCGGTGTCGGGTTCGCGACGAACCAGGGCGGCAAGAACGCATGGCAGGCGTTGTCCGGCACGAACCAGAACCCGCGCTGGGGGCTGAAGGGCAAGGAGGATCTCGGGCAAGGGCTGTCCGCGGTCTTCCAGCTCGAGAACGGCTTCAACGTGATGACGGGCACGGCCGCGCAGAACGGCCGCGAGTTCGGGCGCATGGCGTACGTCGGGCTCGCCGATCGTACCTACGGCGCGCTGACGTTCGGCCGCCAGTACGACGCGATCCACGACTACATCGGGCCCGTGATCATCGCGAGCAACGGCGTGAACATTGGCGACAACGACAACGGCTACAACGACATTCGCGTGCAGAACTCGGTGAAGTACGTGAGCCCCGTCTACTACGGGCTGAAGTTCACCGCGCTGTACGGCTTCAGCAATGCCACCGGTTTCGCGAACAACAGCGCGTACAGCCTCGGGCTCGGCTATGAGCGCGGCCCGCTGCGCTGGAGCGTGGTCTATGCGCAGTACAACCATCCGTACAGCGCGACGAACCAGGACGGCGCGATCGCGAACGACTATGCGTCGCCGCTGCTGATCTTCAGCAAGAGCGCGATGTCGCCGGCCGCGTACGCAAGCCGGCAGCGGATCGCGGGCACGGGCGGCTTCTACACGATCGGCCGAGCGCAGTTCGCGGCGATGTTCACCGACGTGCGCTACGATTACCTCGACAATTCGCACCTGCACCTGCAGAACCTGGGCGTGAACGTCGTCTACACGATGACGCCGCAGCTCTTTCTCGGCGCCGCGTATGCGTTCACGAACGGCAAGTACGACGTGATCGACAAACGTCCGAAATGGCATCAGGTGAACCTGCAGGCCGATTACTTCCTGTCGAAACGCACCGACGTCGCGCTGACGGTGATCGCGCAGCAGGCGGCCGGCGACGCGGATCACGCGCAGATCTTCGCGTATGCGCGTTCGACCGGCACGCGCCAGATGATGGCGACGCTCGGCGTCCGGCACGTGTTTTGAGCGCCCGACCATGACCCATCCGATCGCATCCCGCCGCACCTTCCTGAAACTGTCCGCCGCGCTGGCCGGCACCGCGCTGCTGCCCGAAACGGGCGCATTCGCGGCAGGCGGTGACGCCGCGCGCCGCACCGTGATCATCGATACCGACCCGGGGCAGGACGACGCCATCGCGATCCTGTTCGCGCTCGGCGCGCAGGACCGGCTCGACGTGCGCGCGCTGACGGCCGTGGCAGGTAACGTGCCGCTCGATCTCACCGAACGCAATGCGCGGATCATCCGCGACTGGGCCGGCCGCACGAACGCGCTGCCGGTGTATGCGGGCTGCCCGCGCCCGCTCGTGCGCGACCTGGTGACGGCCGCGAACGTGCACGGCAAGACGGGGCTCGAAGGCGTCGAACTGCACGCGCCGCGCGCGCCGCTCGCCGCCGGTCACGCGGTGTCGTACCTCGTCGATACGCTGAGCCGCGCGGCGCCGAACAGCGTGACGCTGTGCGCGCTCGGCCCGCTGACGAACCTCGCGACCGCGCTGGTCGAAGCGCCGCAGATTCGTGGCGCGCTGCGCGACATCGTGCTGATGGGCGGCGCGTTCTTCGAGCGCGGCAACATCACGCCGGCTGCCGAGTTCAACATCTACGTCGATCCGCAGGCGGCCGACATCGTGTTCGGCAGCGGCGTGCCGATCGTCGTGCTGCCGCGCGACGTCGCGGTGAAGGCGCCGATCACGCCGGCGCGCGTCGCGCCGTTCCGCGCGCTCGGCAACCGCTGCGGCGCGATCGTCGCGGACATCATGGAGGCCGAGCTCGCATACAACAAGAAGCGGCGCGGCGTTGAAGACGCGCCGATGTACGACCCGACGGCCGTCGGCTATCTCGTCGATCCGACGCTGTTCGGCGGCCGCAAGGTGAACGTGGTGGTCGAGACGACCGGGCAGTGGACGCTCGGCGAGACGGTCGTCGACTGGAACGGGCGCAGCGGCCGTGCCGCGAATGCCACGTGGATCAACGAGGTCGACGCGGACCGTTTCTACGCGACGCTCGTCGAGCGCATCGCGAAGCTGCCCTGAACGCGGGCGGCCACGCGCGGTGAACGCGGCATCAGATGTGCTTCGCAATCCACTCGCGGCACGCGCGCACGTGCGGGCCGCGATCGTCGGCGGCGAGCGAGATCAGCGAGATCGCGCGCGTGACGCGCGGTTTGTCGACGCGCAGCGCGACGAGTTCGGGATCGTGCAGATGCATCGTGTAGAGGCTCGGCAGCACGGCGGTCGCGAGGCCGTTGCGCGCGAGCGCGTAGAGCGGCTCCGTGTATTCCATCCGGTACGTGACGTTCAGGCGCAGTTTCCCGGCGCCGCCGGTGCGATGCAGCGATTCGCTGACGCTGCCGCGCACGAACACCGCGAGTTCGCGATCGACGAGCTTCGCCCACGTGACGCTTTTCGCGCGGGCGAGCGGATCGTCGTGCCGCACGACGATCACGATTTCGTCCTCGAACAGTTGCTGGTAGCGCAGCGTGCCGTCGTCGCCGTCGGGCTCGCGCACGCCGATGCCGAGATCCGCGACGCCGTCGCGCACCGCTTCGACGAGTGCGCTGTTCGGCAAATCGGTGAGCGTGAAGCGCAGCGTCGGGTGCGTGTCGCGCAGTGCGTTGAGCGCGGGCAGCAGGCGGCCCGCGGCCGACGGGATGAATGCGATGCGCACGGTCTGGATACGTTCGCCGATGAGCCGCGTCATGTCGTCGAAGGTGCCGCGCGCCTGGTTGAGCAGGCGTTCGGCGAGCGGCAGCACGGCTTCGCCCGCGGTGGTCAGCGTGAGGCGATGCGCGGTGCGTGCGAACAGGCGGCCGCCGAGCAGGAACTCGATCTGGCGGATGGACGCGGTGAGCGCGGGCTGCGTGAGCGACAGCGCCTGCGCGGCCTGCGTGAAGCTGCGTGCATGGGCGAGCACGACGAAGTGCTGGACCTGCCGCAGCGTGAGCGCGGGGAGCAGCGACGAGCGGTCGGACATCGGGCAATAACGGTCGGGATGCGGTACGCGGCAGTATAAGACCGCGCTGCACGACCCGACACAGGACAATATTCGGAATCACGGGAGAACCACCATGTCAGCGACTGACACGATGCCGGCGCATGCGCCGGCCAACTGGCTCGAGCGGCGCTTCGCGCTCGCCGCGCGGGGCACGAGCGTGCGCACCGAGACGATCGCGGGCGTCACGTCGTTTCTCGCGGCCGCCTACCTGCTCGTCGTGATCCCGTCGCTGCTCGCGACGGGCGGCATGGACCGCGGCGCGGCGACGACCGCGACGATCGTCGTGTTCGTGCTGTTCACCACGCTGATGGGGCTTTACGCGAACCTGCCGTTCCTCGTCGGTCCCGGCATCTGCGGCTCGGTGATCATCGGCGTGACGCTCGCGACGACCGAGCACGTCGGCTGGCAGACGGGCCTGGGCATCGCGTGCGTGTCGGGCGTGCTGTTCTTCCTGCTGACGATACTCGGGGCGCGCGGCGTCGTGGTGCGGCTGATTCCGGTGCAGATCAAGCTCGGGCTCGGTGCGTCGATCGGGCTGTTCGTCACGATGCTCGGGCTGCGCAATGCGGGGATGGTCGTCGCGAACGCGAAGACCAACGCGTTCGCGCTCGGCGACTTCTCGCGGCCGGGCGCGCTCGTTGCGCTGATCGGCCTCGCGGTCGCGATCGTGCTGCAGGCGCGCAAGGTGCCCGGCGCGATCCTGATCGCAATCCTCGTCGCGGCCGCAGCCGGCGTGCCGCTCGGCGTCACGCACCTGCCCGCGTCGTTCATGTCGCTGCCGCACAGCATCGCGCCGATTGCGTTCAAGCTCGATATCGGCAGCGCCTTGAGTCTGGCCGCCGCGCCGTACCTGTTCGCGTTCTTCGCGGCGGAATTCTTCTCGACGCTCGGCACCGCGCTCGCGGTCGGTGCGAAGGCGAACCTGCTCGACGAGCACGGCAACCTGCCAAACATCAACCGGCCGTTTCTCGTCGATTCGCTCGCCGCGACGCTCGGGCCCGTGTTCGGCATTCCCGCGCTGACCGCGCTGATCGAATCGGCGGCCGGCGTCGAAGCCGGCGGCCGCAGCGGGCTGTCGTCGCTGGCCGCGGCCGTGCTGTTCGCCGCGATGCTGCTGTTCGTGCCGGTCGCGCTCGCGATCCCGAAGGAGGCCACGGCGCCGGCGCTGATCCTGATCGGACTGTCGATGTTCGCGACGATCCGCCATACGCATTTCGACGACTTCACCGATGCGCTGCCCGTGATGTCGATGGTGCTGCTCACGCTGATGTCGAACAGCTTCGGCACCGGCATCGCGGGCGGGCTGCTGTGCTACGTGCTCGTCAAGCTGCTGGCCGGCCGCTGGCGCGACGTGTCGTGGGGGCTCGTCGTGCTCGCGCTGCCGCTCGGCTATTACTTCTGGACCGTCGTGAAGCCGCACTGAGAGATGGCTTTCGCGACGCATCGGCACTACCAAAAAAAGAGACTGACATGAAGGCAACACCAGGCAACGTCCCGGCCGCGCGCACGGGCATCGAGATCACGCCCGCTCATCGGGCCTTCTTCCGCGCGCTGCCGAAGGTCGAGCTGCATTGCCACCTGCTCGGCGCGGTGCGGCACGACACGTTCGTCGCGCTCGCCGAACGCAGCGGCGCGCCGATCGAGCGGGCGGAGATCGACGCGTTCTATGCGCGCGGCGAGAAGCCGGTTGGCGTGCTGCACGTGTTGCGCGCGCTCGACCAGTATCTGCTGACGCAACCCGACGACCTGCGACGGATCGCATACGAGTATCTGGAAGACGCGGCCGCGCACAACGTGAGGCATGCGGAATTCTTCTGGAATCCGACGGGAACGGTGCGCGTGTCGGGCATTCCGTATGCGGACGCGCAGGCCGCGATCGTGACCGGGATTCGCGACGCAGCGCGAGATTTCGGGATCGGCGCTCGCTTGATTCCGAGCATCGACCGTGAACAGGACCCCGACGAAGCGGTCGCGATCGTCGAGTGGATGACGGCCAATCGCGCGGACGAAGTCGCGGGGCTCGGCATCGATTATCGCGAGAACGACCGGCCGCCCGAATTGTTCTGGAAAGCGTACCGCAACGCGCGCGCGGCCGGCTTTCGCACGACCGCGCATGCGGGCGAGTTCGGGATGCCGTGGCGCAACGTCGAGACGGCCGTCGATCTGCTGCGGGTGGACCGCATCGATCACGGCTATACGATCGTCGACAACCCCGAGCTGTGCGCGCGCTATGCGGAGCACGGCATCGTGTTTACCGTCGTGCCGACGAATTCGTACTACCTGCGCACGCTACCGCCGGAGCAATGGGCCGAGCTGCATCCGATGCGCAAGATGCCGGGCCTCGGGTTGAAGATCCATCCGAACACCGACGATCCGACGCTGCACAAGGTGAACCCTTCGGAAGCGTGGGAGCTGATGTTCAGCCATTTCGGCTTCACCGTGGCCGAGTTGAAGCAATTCATGCTGAACGGGATCGATGGCGCGTGGGTCGATGACGCGACGAAGGCGGCGTGGCGTGCGGCGTGGGCGTCTGAATACGACGCGCTGGCTGCGACGCTCGCGGCGGGCTGAGCGCGTTTTCTGACCAATCCCGCCCGCATCACGATCAGCGAAAGAACCTCAACCAGTCGAACAAACCCGAATGCTGCGGCGCGCGCCGCTTCGGCGCTGGCGCGCTGCGCGGCCGGAAGTCGGGCGAGAACTGCACGTGCGGATCGATCGCCTGCGCGCGCAGCGCCGCATCGTAGAACGACCCGACGATCGGCAGCGCGCTGTGCGCGCCCGCGCCCCAGTAGTCGCTGCGCAGCGTCACGCTGCCGTCGTCGAAGCCGACCCACGCGCCGGCCACCAGTTGCGGATGCATCAGGATGAACCAGCCGTCCGTGTTGTCCTGCGTCGTGCCGGTCTTGCCCGCGACGTCGATCCGAATCCCATAGCGTGAGCGGATGTCCGCGCCGGTCCCGTAATCGACGACGCCGCGCATCGTGTCGACCAGCGTTTGCGCCGCGGCCACCGGCAATGCGCGCTCGGGCGGCGCGCTGCCGAACGCGGCGAGCACCTTGCCGTCGCGGTCCTCGATACGCGTGATCATCTGCGGCGCGACATACACGCCGCGGTTCGCGATCGTCCCGTACGCGGACACCATTTCCTTCAGCGTGACGGGGCTCGTGCCGAGCGCGAGCGACGGCACCGCATCGAGCGGGCTGTCGCGCACCCCCATCGCGCGTGCCAGCTGCGCGACTTTCGCGGCGCCTTCGCGCTGCATCACCTGCGCGGTGATGCGGTTGCGCGACAGCGCGAGCGCGTCGCGCAGCGTCATCGGCTCGCCGGTCGGCGGCTCGGCATCGGTCGGATGCCACACGGCGCGGCCGTCGATCGGGATCGCGACGGGGCGGTCGACGAACGTATCGCCGGGCCGCATGCCGTCCGCGAACGCGGCGCCGTAGACGAACGGCTTGAACGTCGAACCCGGCTGGCGCCGCGCCTGTACCACGTGATCGAACGGCTCGCTGCCGAAATCGGGGCTGCCGACCCACGCGCGGATCGCGCCGTTGCGCGGATCGATCGCGACGAAGCCGGCCTGTACCTGCGTCTTGCGCGCGCAGAGCGCGCGCATGAATTCGCGATTCGCGCCGAGCTGCTTCAGCGCTGCCACATCGGCGAGCCCCGTGTCGCGCGCCTGGCGATACTCGGGCGTCTGCCGAACGAAGCCGCGGAACAGGTCGTTGCGCAGCCCGCAGCCGGACGGCCCGCGCCATGCGCCATCGGCGATCGCCTGCAGCCGTTCGGTCTGCCGCGTCAGCGCCTGCGTGGCCATGTCCTGCAGCCGTGCATCGAGCGTCGTGCGCACGACGAGGCCGTCCGAGTAGAGATCGTAGTTGTTGCGGTCGGCCCACGCGATCAGCCACTTGCGCAGTTGCACCGCGAAATGCGGCGCGAGGCCCGGCTGCGCGGTCTGCGGTTCGAAGTCGACGCGCAGCGGGCGGCGCTGCAGTTTCGCGAACTGCGGCGGCGACAGCATGCCCATCTGCGCCATCCGGCCGAGCACGATGTTGCGCCGCTGGACCGCGCGTTCCGGATTCAGCACCGGGTTGTAGTAGCTGTTGCCCTTCAGCATCCCGACGAGCGTCGCGCTTTCCGTGATGTCGAGCTGGTCCGCCGACTTGCCGAAGTAGGTGCGCGCGGCCATTTCGACGCCGTACGCGTTGTACAGGAACGGCACGGTATTCAGGTAGGTTTCGAGGATCTCGCCCTTGCTGTACACCGCCTCGATCTTGAACGCGGTGATCAGCTCCTTCACCTTGCGCGTGAGCGTCGGCGCGCGGCCGACTTCGTCGGGATACAGGTTGCGCGCGAGCTGCTGCGTGATCGTCGAGCCGCCCTGGCGGCTGCCCGAGAACGTATGCAGCCCGGCCGCGAGTGTGCGGCGCCAGTCGATGCCGTGGTGTGAATAGAAGCGGTGATCCTCGGTCGCGATCAGCGCGTCGACCATGTGCGGCGAGATCTGCTTGAGCGGCACCCATTCGCGGTTCACGGGCCGGAATTCGGCGATCAGCTGGCCGTCGGCCGACAGCACGCGCGCGGGGCGGTCGATGCGCGCCTTGCGGATGTCGCCGATGCTCGGCGTGAACGGAACGAACGCAAGCAGGACCAGCAGGCCGAGCACCGGGATCGCGGCGAGCGTCAACACCACGCCACGACGCGTCGGATGGCGCAGGCGATGCAGCGCACCGGCACACAGTGCGCGGACGCGCGTGCGGCACCCGGCGGCGAGCGGCGCGATACGGGCGCGGCAACGGAGCCACGCGTTTCGGAGAAACGGCACGAAGCGGTTCAAGGCGGCAGGAGCGCGAATGGAAGACGCGCGATCCTAGCAAACCGAACCCGCGCGCCGGCAGCCGAAACGGCCGTTTGCTTGCAGGATTTACAGACGATTACGTTTGTTGCCCGCCGCCAACTTTTTACCGCGCGCGGGGGCGGGATTCCGCTGACGAAACGACGTCCGCGAGCCGCTGCGCGGCCGCTTCCATCTGCGCGCGGCCGAACCCGCCGAAGCCGAGCACGAGCCCGGGGCGCGCCGTGCCGGGCGCGAACATCGGCGACACCGCGCGCACGGCGACACCGGCCCGGGCCGCGCGTGCGACCACGTCGAGATCGTCGATGCCTTGCGCGAGCCACAGCACGACGTGCATCCCCTGGTCGCCCGGCTGTACCCACGCGCGTTCGCGCGGCAGCCGCGCGCCGAGTGTGTCGATCAGCAGCGCGCGCTGTTCCGCATAGACGCCGCGCACACGCCGGATGTGGCGATCGAGATGGCCCTCGGCGATGAACGCGGCGAGCACGTGCTGGTCGGCGGTCGGCGCGTGGCGGTCCATCAGCACGCGCGCGCCGCAGAACGCGGGCACGAGATCGTCGGGCGCGATCACGTAGCCGAGCCGCAGCGATGGAAACAGGATCTTGCTGAAGGTGCCGAGATAGATCACGCGGTCGGGCGCGAGGCCCTGCAGCGACGGGAACGGATAGCCTTCGTAGCGCAATTCGCTGTCGTAGTCGTCTTCGACGACCCACGCGCGGTGTGTGCGGGCCCACGCCAGCAGCGCATTGCGCCGCGCCATGCTCAGCGGCATGCCGAGCGGGTACTGGTGCGACGGCGTGACGAATGCGGCGCGCGCATCGGGCGCGAGCCGGATGCCGGCATCGACGTCGAGGCCGTCGGCGTCGACCGGCACGCGCACCATCGCTTCGCGCCGGCCGGTGCTTTCGAGCAGCGCGGTGATGCCGCGATAGGCCGGATTCTCGACCCACGCGCGGTCGTGTTCGCCGAGCAGCACCTGGCTCGCGAGATGCAGCCCCTGCTGCGTGCCGCTCGTGATCACGACCTGGCCGGCATCGCAGCGCACCGAGCGTGATCGGCGCACGTAGTCGGCGATCGCTTCGCGCAACGGCAGCGCGCCTTGCGGATCGGCATAGCCGGACGGCGCGCCGGCGCCGCGGGCGCGCAGGCGATTGCCGAGCCGGCGCCAGATGTCGTCGGGCGCGGTGAGGCCGAGCGGCACCGAGATCGCGAACGGCATGGCCGGCAGCGGATTGAACTCGCGGGCGAGCCGCGCGAAGGTGGCGGCCGGTTCCGGCAGGCCATCGCGTACCGGGCGCTGACGCTGTCGCGGTGGTTCGGCTTCGTTGCCGGGCGGTGCGCCCGCGAGGGCGTTCGCGACCCGCGTGCCCGCGCCGCCGCGCGATTCCAGAAAACCTTCGGCGACGAGCTGCGCATACGCATCGACGACGGTGCCGCGCGCCACCTGCAGCGACGCCGCCAGCAGCCGCGTGGACGGCAGCGCATCGCCGGGCCGGACGTCGCCGCGGCGCACCGCGTCGCGCAGCGCCTGCGCGAGCTGGCGGCTCAGGTCGCCGGCCGCTCGGTCGAGCGCGCCGAGCGACGGGATTTCGACGATCCGGGCCGTTCTTGCCATGATTCTGGTCTACTGAAATTGCTTCAAACCGGCTCTACAGAATAAACCAGTTTCGGCTCACAATCGACGCATGACGGGCCAACGCCCGCACCCATTCCCACCCCGCACGACCGTGGAGCCGACATGTACATCCCCGCCGACTACAACGAACCCAACCCCGACGCGCTGCGCGAGCTGATCGCGCAGCATCCGTTCGGCAGCCTGGTCACGCACGGCAAGCACGGGCTCGAAGCGAACCATATTCCGTTCGAGCTGATGCCCGACGACGGTGGGCTCGGCGAACTGCACGCGCACGTCGCGCGCGCGAATCCGGTCTGGCAGGACGTCGCGGACGGCGACGAGGTGCTCGTGATCTTCCGCGCCGGCGACGCGTACATTTCGCCGAACTGGTATCCGAGCAAGCAGGCGACGCACCGGCAGGTGCCGACGTGGAACTACCGGGTCGTGCATGCGCACGGCCGCATCACGGTGCGCGACGACGAGAAGTTCGTGCGTGGCGTGGTCGCGCGGCTGACGCGCACGCACGAAGCGTCGCAGCCGGTGCCGTGGAAGATGGGCGACGCGCCGCAGGACTATATCGATACGATGCTGCAATCGATCGTCGGGCTGCAGATCGAGATCACGCGGCTCGTGGGCAAGCGCAAGCTCGGGCAGAACAAGGCCGAGGCCGATATCCGCGGCGCGGGCGAAGGGCTGGTCGCGGACGGCCATCTCGCGATCGGGGCGGCGATGCTGGCGGAGGCGGACGCGAAGCAGGGGTGAGAAACGGGAGAGCGCGGTCGAAGTGTCACGGCCGTGAATTCCGGTAAGCGCGGAATGTGATGCGTGACTTGCGGTTCGTCGCGCGTCAAGGGATGTCGGCGGTTGCTCGCTGCGGGGCGGTTGTGTATCGTGCGGTCGCCTGGTCGCGCACGCCGTCATTACGATTGCCTGAATGACGGAACAACACACGAAGCAAGTGCGCGGCGATCGGACCACGAACATCATCCAACATCATGACCTTACTTACGAATGCACTGGAAAAATGGAGCCGGAAGTCTCTCTCCGGGAAATGCTATACCGCAGGCACGTCGGTGCTAATGCTGGTTGTCGGTGTGCTGTTCCTGCTTCCGCGGACGAATCCCGGCACGCTGTCGCTGTTCGCCGCCGGGCCACTATTGCTGTTTATGGCCGGGTTTCTGATCTGGATCGTGCCGAAGCTGCTGGCGTTCGGCCGGTCTCGAGTCGGTACGGTGCCGATTGTCGTGTTGAGTGCGCTGCTGGCACCGTTTTGTCTCGGGGGCGCACGCCAGTATGTCGGCGATGTCCTTAAATTGCCGCCGCAGTCGTTCGATGTGACGGTGGCGCTTTACGCCGTGCTCTCTCTTCCCATCGCGTGGGCGGCCGTTGCCGTATCGATTCTCTTGCTCGCATTTGTCGTGTTTTCAATCGCGGCGATGGTGAGCTCGTCCGTTCGTATACCACTTCAAAGTTTTGCAACGAATCCGGCGGGGTGGTTCGCCCGAATGCTGGGACGGATCGAATCGGTGGAAGGCGAGACGATTAACCATGCGCTCGGCGGAATCGTTCTGGCGGGCGTGATCGTGTTCTTTGTTGCCTTATATTCGACGGCCGTGCTGAACCCCGACGTCGCCCGACTGATGGCATACGGTCTCGACTTCTCCCACGCGGACAAGTACCCCGGCATCGAGCCTGGCCAGCGCATCCGCTTGCTCGACAACGGCTATGTCGTCTACGCGGAGCGGCATGGGTTCGACGTGCAATTCGACGTGAAGCTGCTCCCCACGGCCGATAAGACGAAGTGAGCGACCTCGCCGCCTACTGCGTCCGGGTCGCGCTTGTCCCCGCCTGCGCCAGCGCCGCCTGAATCGCCGCCTCCGTCTTGTCGTACCCGCCTTCGCCATACCGCGTATAGACGATCTTGCCGTTCGCATCGATCAGGTACAGCGCGGGCCAGTACTGGTTCCCGTACGCGCGCCACGTGTCGTAGCGGTTGTCCTGCGCGACCGGATAGCGGATGTCGAAGCGCTTGATCGCATCGGCGACGTTCTTCGCATCGCGTTCGAACGGATATTCCGGCGTATGCACGCCGACCACGACGAGCCCCTGGTCGCGATATTTCCGGTACCAGTCGTTCACGTACGGAATCGTATGAATGCAGTTGATGCACGAGTACGTCCAGAAATCGACGAGCACGACCTTGCCGCGCAACTGGTCGAGCGTCAGCGGCGCGCTGTTGTGCCAGCGGTCGATGCCGGTGAACGCGGGCGCCGCCATGCCGGCCGGCGACGCCTGCACGCCCGCGTCGTCGCGGGTGCCGGCGAAGGCGGCGAGCCCGGCCGTGGCGGCGAGGGCGATGACGAGGGCGGCGGTCTTGAGTCGGGGCAGCATGGCGTTCTCCTGATCTTTGGGGCCGCGGCGCGAGGGCGGCGGCCCGACGGGTTTCGACAGGCCCCATTAGGCGGCGCCGACGTATCTGCGATGTGTCCGGCCTGCCGCGCGTGTGCAATGTTGTGTGTCGCCACGGCGGCGCGATACATTGGGATACAAACGCGTGCCCGCCGTGCGGTATAAAAGCGGACATCGCCTCCGACCCGAACCCGACACCGATACCGACCACGACTCATGGACAAGATCGACCACGTGCTGATCGTCGACGACGATCGCGCGATCCGCGAACTGATCGCGGACTACCTCGAGAAGAACGGCATGCGCGTGTCGCTGGCCGCGAATGGCCGCGAGATGCGCAACGTGCTGGACGACGGCGCGCCCGACCTGATCGTGCTCGACCTGATGCTGCCCGGCGAGGACGGCCTGACGCTGTGCCGCGACCTGCGCGCCGGCAAGTTCCGCACGGTGCCGGTGTTGATGCTGACCGCACGCGGCGAGGAAACCGACCGCATCATCGGCCTCGAGATGGGCGCCGACGACTACCTGGCCAAGCCGTTCGCGGTGCGCGAGCTGCTCGCGCGGATCCGCTCGGTGCTGCGCCGCGCGCGCATGCTGCCGCCCGGCATGCAGGTGACGGAAACGGCCGCGCTGCTCGCGTTCGGCGAATGGCAACTCGATACGACCGGGCGCCACCTGCTCGACGCCGAAGGCACGCTGGTCGCGCTGAGCGGCGCCGAATACCGGCTGCTGCGCGTGTTCCTCGACAACCCGCAGCGCGTGCTGACGCGCGACCAGTTGCTCAACCTCACGCAAGGGCGGCAGTCCGATCCGTTCGACCGCTCGATCGACCTGCTCGTGAGCCGGCTGCGCCAGCGCCTGCGCGACGGCGCGCGCGAACCGCGCTACATCAAGACGCTGCGCAACGAGGGCTACGTGTTCTCGTCGGCCGTCACCGCCGTCGACGGTACGCGATGAGCGCGCGCACGCCGTGGCATTGGCCGCGTTCGCTGTTCGCGCGGCTCGCGCTGATCCTGTGCGTGGGCCTCGCGCTCGCGCAGACGCTGTCGTTCTGGCTCACCGTGACCGAGCGCGACCAGGCGACCACGAACCTGATGATGGGCTACATCGAGCGCGAGGTCGCCAGCTCGGTCGCGCTGCTCGACCATCTGCCGCCGGCCGAGCGGGCCGCATGGCTGCCGCGTCTCGCGCGGCGCAGCTATGCGTTCATCCTCGGGCCCGGCCAAACCGGCACGCCGCCGGAAGCGCGGCTGTCGGCGCGCGTCGAGCGCTCGATCTCGGACGGCATCGGCGGCGACTACCCGCTGACCGCGAATTCGATCCCCGGCGACAGCGAACATCTGCAGGTGCATCTGCGGCTGACCGACGGGTCGCCGCTGACGATCGACATCCACCCGATGTCGACGGTGCCGCTGTCGGGCTGGCTGCCGGCCGTGCTCGTGGTGCAGCTCGCGGTGCTGGCCGCGTGCTGCTGGCTCGCGGTGCGGCTCGCGACGCGGCCGCTCAAGCAGCTCGCGCAGGCCGCCGACGCGCTCGGGCCCGACCTGAAGGGCGAGCGGCTGAACGAAGACGGGCCGTCGGAAGTCGCGCGCGCCGCGCGGGCGTTCAACGCGATGCAGGACCGCATCGCGCAGTACATGGCCGAACGCATGCAGATCCTCGCGTCGATCTCGCACGATCTGCAGACGCCGATCACGCGGATGCGGCTGCGCGTCGACGTGATGGACGACGACACGCAGGGCGCGAAGCTGCGCCAGGACCTGCTGGAGATGGAGCATCTGGTGAAGGAGGGCGTCGCGTATG
>Ga0209370_1001357_pt1 | contig 22093 bp, 20 predicted proteins | sample AgamicAtPrz_FD_187164 | JGI IMG/M metagenome (GOLD analysis project Ga0209370, IMG submission 187164) | Agave microbial communities from Guanajuato, Mexico - At.P.rz (SPAdes) (version 2) | ecosystem: Host-associated > Plants > Phyllosphere > Phylloplane/Leaf | place: Guanajuato, Mexico... | reverse complement strand
ATTCTTTATAAATCCGTCTGAATAACCCGATTTTATTGATTCTACACCTTTTAATCGCTGGATTACAGCTTCTATACACCAAAAACATCCGCCACCAAAGGTAGCTACTGATAAATTTCCCATAAATAATACTTTCTTTAAAGTTTAATGCCTATTAATTCGATAGGATATTATGATAATTTATTAAAAAAAAGTTGTTTTAACTAAAAATACTAAACGGTAATATAGTGTTTGAAGTTTACTATTGATAAATTCGCAATTTTATAAAAAACTATATATATTTGCAGTCAAACACAAGGCACAACTAATGAATAGCAAAAATAGTACCATGACACTGGAAACTTATTTTCAGGAATTTAGAAAGAATATTGTCGGTATAAATCAAGAATTTACTTCGCCTTATGGCAGAAAATCAATAATTTACACAGATTGGACTGCCAGCGGAAGACTATATCGTCCGATTGAAGAAAAACTATTAAATCAGTTTGGTCCTTTTGTCGCTAATACTCATACCGAAACTACTGTATCTGGTACTGCTATGACAAAAGCATATCATCATGCCAGACATATTATAAAGCGTCATGCCAATGCAAACAACGATGATGTTCTAATTACAGATGGAACTGGAATGACTGGAGTTATCAATAAATTTCAGCGTATTTTAGGTTTGAAAGTTCCTGAGAATTTAAAGAGTTTTACCAATGTTCCTGCAGAAAAAAAACCTATTGTTTTTATTTCTCATATGGAACACCATTCTAACCAAACTTCATGGTTGGAAACTATTGCAGATGTTGAGATTATTCCGTCTTGCGAAAAAGGTCTTTTTAATTTAGAGAATCTTGAAGCTTTACTAGAAAAATATAAAGATAGAACTATCAAAATTGCTTCTATTACTGCCTGTTCGAATGTTACGGGTTTAAGAACTCCTTTTCACGAAGCGGCAAAGTTAATGCATCAATATAATGGTGTCTGTTTTGTTGATTTCGCTTGTTCTGGTCCTTATGTGGAAATTGATATGCATCCAGCGGATCCAGAAGCTTATTTGGACGCCATTTTTATGTCACCTCATAAATTCCTTGGCGGTCCTGGAACTTCAGGCGTTTTAATTTTCAATAAAAAATTATACAATAACATGATTCCTGACTGTCCAGGCGGAGGAACAGTAAGCTGGACAAATCCGTGGGGAGAGCATAAATATATTGATAATATTGAAGATCGTGAAGATGGCGGAACACCTGGTTTTCTTCAAGTTATCAAAACTGCACTCGCAATTGAACTAAAAGAAGAAATGGGAATTGAAAACATTATGGAGCGTGAACATGAAATTGTCGATTATGTTTTCTCTGAATTGGAACCAGTTTCGAATATCAAAATTTTAGCTGGACAACACAAAGAACGTCTTGGGGTAATTTCATTTTTTATTGATGATCTTCATTTTAATTTAGGGGTTAAAATCTTAAACGACCGTTTTGGAATCCAAACTAGAGGAGGATGCAGCTGTGCTGGGACTTATGGCCATTATTTATTGCATGTTGATCAGGAAACTTCAAATAAATTGGTCAACGAAATTACTATTGGTGATTTGATCAAAAAACCAGGATGGATTAGAATGTCAATTCACCCAACTACAACAGATGAAGAGATTGCTTATGTTTGCAAGAGCATAAAAGAATTAGCGGCCAATCATAAAACTTGGGCTTTGGATTATTCTTATGATAAAAATCGAAATGAGTTTATTCATAAAGACGCTACTTCGTTTGAAGACGAATTGGTTGAAAGCTGGTTTAAATCTTAGATTTTACTAAAAAAGCCGATAAAGATTTTTTAGCCACAGATTATACTGATTAGCGCAGATTTTTTTAAATCCTTTTAATCTTTATAATCTGTGGCTAGTTTTTTTAACGCGAAGAGTGCAAAGATTTTTTTTAAGCTTTCTTGATTATCTGTGTGGTTATTGAGGTCGCAAAGTTATAAACTCGACAGGTTTAAAAACCTGTCGAGTTTGTTTTTTTAATTTTTAAAAGGAAATTAAATCTTTTGAAATTGTTTCAGCGCAGAAAGAGCTTGCGATTGCACTTTTTTCTGAAAGAAACCAGTCCAGCCTAATAAATAACCGGTAAGTCCAAAGGCTTGTTTAGACCATTTCCAGACATCAAAATTATCGGTATGTTTGATAATTAAGCCGTCTTGAAAGATAAATTCGGCTGAAATTTTATTAATGACTTTTCTGTTTGTTTTGCTAAAATTGTAACTAGCAATCCAATTTGCAGAACCTGTTGTGTCGTCTGCCTTAACATTTGAAAATTCAATTTTTAAGTTGCCTTTACTTTTTAACAACAGCATTTCCCACATTTTAGAAACCTGTTCTTCTTTTAACAAACCAAAAGCTGGATCTATAAAATGAACTTTCGGATGATAGCATTCGCTCATGGTTTTAGCGTCGGCATTCGCGAAAGCGGTATAAAATTTTGTAATCAAGGCTTCATTTGAGTTCATAAAAAAATATTTATGTTAAATATAAGATTTATTATATTAAAAAATCACTATAAAACACTAATTTCTTTAGCTGTATCAAATGTTTTTTTAGATTTATCAAACGCTGTAGAGAAATATTTCACTTTGCTATAAGCTGTAAAATGTCCAGTTAGATTTCCTGAAATATCTGGTCCGCCCGCAATGATAAATCTTATCGCATAAATATCGGTCTTTTTAAGCTTCAGCCATTCTGCGGGTGTAAAATAATAGTAAGCAGTTGTTTTGCCGTCTGCCGATTCTTTTACATTTTTATCTGTGCAAGCAATGACATCGGCATTTGTCAAATCAACGTAAACGCCTCCAGCAATTTTTGCTTTGTCGCTTGCTGTAGAAATGGTTAGTTTTAAAATACCGCCTTTTTCTGTTTTGGCTATCTGTACATTTATCTCACCAGAATAAGCATATTTTTCGCAGATAAATGTATATTCTTGTGTTGCGGGATATGGCGCAGAGCCTTTTACGCTCATAGTTTGCTGTGCAGAAGCAAATGTTGAAATAAATAATAAAAGAAGAAGCGGTAGTTTAAAATTCATAAGTATTATAATTTATTGATCGGCTAACTTGGCATCAAATTTTTCATCCCAATCCATAGATTTTATGGCAGAAATGAGATTGTCTTCATTTACAAAAATGCGCAATTCTTTATTGGCAACTTTTTTGGTGTACAAAGCATGATAGCGGTAAATGACTTCATGTTTGGTTTTGTAAACTCCATCTAATTTTAAATCTATAAAACTTCCGTAGTATTGTCTAAATCTTTGGCAGGTTTTGGTTAAACGCTCTTCTGTTGTGTTTTCCATAACCGATTTAGTTACTTCCGTTTCATTAAAAGGTTTAAATTTTGAAGTATTACAAGTTTCTAAAACTCTCTTTCCTAAATCATACGCTTTACGCTGCTGATTTGCATTTACATCTGCTCCAGAAACCTTTTTAATTTTCAAATCTTCTGTATCTCTGCTAACGGTTTTAGATTTACATCCAATTAATAACAACAAACATATAATCAATCCTGCTTTCTTCATAACTATTTAAGTAATTTTTAATAATAAGTTAGGATCAGGACAATTTTCGATATAGAAGTTTAGGTCTTTTGTGTTGCAGACTCCAGGATAGTCTCCCCAATAATCTCCAATGTTGTGGATAATCTGAAAATGGACATGAGGTGCATAATCGCCATTTACAGAAGCTTTTCCTAAGGTTGCAATTTTTTCGCCTTTCTTAAAATTGTCTCCGACATTTAAATTCTCTATACTTTCTAACGACAAATGTCCGTATAAAGTATAAAATTTTTCATTTTCTATTTCATGTTCCAATATAATAGTAGGGCCATAGTCGCCCAAACCAATATTATTTTTAAAACTATGTACTGTACCGTCAAGGGCTGCAAGTACAGCAGTTCCAGCTTCTGCCCACAAATCTAATCCGATGTGAATATTGCGTTCGGGTTTTGAGGCATCTAAAAAAATGGGGCTTCTTTGATATAAAAATCTCCCTTCTATATAACCTCCAAATGCAACTTTGGCGTTGTTTTCTTTTAAGAAACTTGAAATATATTTTTCAAAATCTTCTGAAGTATCTAATTTCTGATTTACCAGTTCTTGATTCGAAACCGATAAATTTAAAGGTACATATTCAGAAAGATTGATTGAGGTATCAATAACTTTAGTAGGTGGTAAGGCGTTTAAGATTGAGGCAAGGGGTTTCATAAAATTAAGCTACTTTATTTATAATTATTAATTCGTTGTGTATTTCTATGCGAGGCAGCATTTTTGCTTTAAACATTTTAGGATTTACTTCAGCAACATATTTTTTGTTTCTAACATTGTGCGCTTCGTCTAATATCATGGTGTTGAACAAAACAAAGCCATTATCTTTTAAAATAGTGCAGACTCTATCGACAAAAAACTTTTCAAACAAAAAATTCGGCATATGCGTATCTTCAAAAATGTCTATAATAATGAGATCGTATTTGTCTTTTGTCTTGAGCACAAATTCAAATGCGTCATCAATAACAACTTCTAACTGTTTAATTTGATTAAGATTAAAATACTCATTGGCAATCTGAATCATATCAGGATCGATTTCAACTCCTGTAATTTTTTCTTTATATGAAATCTCGTCTACTAAAGTTTTAACCACACTTCCACCGGCAACTCCCAATAGCAGAATATGTTCCATTTCTACGATTTTATCGTAACCAATATTTCGAAGTCCATACCTTAATATACGCTGCAGACTTCCGTATGAATAATTTGTGTTTTCAGTGTCTAATACTAATTCGCCATTTGCCCATGTAACTTCGATCATTTTGCTTCTGGCTGATTTTTTCTTAAATATTTTTATTGGAATTATATAACTGAAAAATTTTCGAATCATTTTTTATGCTTTTACTCAAATTTACCATTAAATCTTTTATTTTGCACCAAATATTAAATCTTTCATGAAAAAACTATTATACAAATTCATCTTTTACAAGCTAATGGGCTGGAAGATAGTGGGAATGGAAAATGCTGAAGTAAAAAAATGTATATTAGTAGTAATGCCTCATACCAGTAATCATGACTTTTATATAGGTCTATTAACTCGTGGCATATCTGGATTGCAGATGAATTTTGTAGCAAAGAAGGAGTTATTTAAATTTCCCTTTGGTTTTTATTTCAGAAATGTGGGCGGAGAGCCGCTAGATCGTACTGGAGGATTGAATAAAGTGGATGCGATTGCTTCTATTTTTGATAGAAAAGAAATCTTCCGTTTGGCTGTTGCTCCAGAAGGAACCAGAAAAAAAGTTAACGAAATAAAAACAGGATTTTATTTTATCGCGCTTAAAGCGAATGTGCCAATTGTTCCCGTTGCTTTTGATTGGGGTAAAAAAGAAGTGAATATTGGCAAGCCATTTTATCCGACTGGAAATTACGAAGCCGATTATGAAATTTTGAAAAAGCATTATGAAGGAGTTGAAGGTAAAATTCCTGAAAATGGCATCAAACTGTAATTTCTGACAATTTTCCCAAACGCGTGAGAATCGCGTATTTGAAAATTTTCTGGACAAAGAGTCAAATACGCGCTAATTTTTGCATTATGGAGAATAGGCCTTAAAACTGCCGTTTTTATAGAATAAGACGATTTTTTCAATTTGATCGTCTTCCAAACTGAAATTTTCGTTTTTTAGAACAGGAGGTTTTTTGATTTCTCTTTTCTCTTGTTCAGAATTTATTTCTATACCTGAAAATAAATCATTTTCCACATTCTGATTCGATAGAATAGGAGAAGATGATTTTTGAGTTTCAACAGCTTCTTCACTATTACTTTTAGGAAAAGTTCCTCTCCCTATCAAAATCCAATATAAATCTACATCTGGAAAAACTTCTAGAATTTTCATTACAAAATCTAAACTTGGCTTATTTCTTCCTGACAAAAGATGAGACATGCTAGAACGTTGCACACCAATTTTATCGGCAAAAGCAGATGCATTTAAGCCATAATATTCCAATACAGATTCAAGTCTTTTTACAAAATCATCTATGTTTACCATTGTAAATTCGTGCTTTAAATTCTTCCATTTACAAATGTAAACAAAAAGAAAGAGTATTTGAATATTATTGTTGTAATTTTAATTAGAGTTCATTTTTATGTTAAATTTAAAATTTAGACAGATAATTGCAACTAACTGAAATTTATTTATTTAAGTGTCTATCTGTAATGTAAAAATCTCAATTGAAACAAGTTATAAAGATTAATGTTAAAACTCTTCAAAAACTGTTTACAATTCTAAATTATTAATTTTTTAATCAGTTTACAATTGTAACAATAAAGATGTTTACTTTTGTAAACTAATCGAAATACAATGAATTTAGAACAACTTTTTACACAATACAAGGAACAGTCCATATCTGGCAGATATCTAACTTTAGATCATATTAAACCACTTTTAGATAAGTTAAATACAAATGGTCAAGTACAGATTATTGGCACGTCTGTTTTAGGAGAACCTATATATAGTTATCAAATTGGAACGGGAAAAACGCGAGCATACCTATGGTCCCAAATGCACGGAAACGAAAGCACAACAACAAAAGCCTTATTTGATTTTATTAATTTGCTGAATGACGATACCGATTTTGCTAAACAAATGCTGAATACCTTCACATTTTACTGCATTCCGAACTTAATCCTGATGGAGCAAGGCTTTATACTAGAGCAAACGCAAATGAAATTGACTTAAATCGTGATTCACAAGATTTGACTCAACCTGAGAGTAAAGTGTTACGCCAGATTTTTGAAGAATTTAAACCTGATTTCTGCTTTAATCTTCACGATCAGCGTACCATATTTGGAGCAGGAACAACAGGAAAACCTGCAACAGTATCTTTTTTAGCCCCATCTTATAACGACGAAAGAGATGTAAACGATAATAGATTAAAAGCCATTAATATAATTGCAGGAATCAATGAAGAACTGCAAAAATATATTCCTGGACAAGTTGGACGTTTTGATGACTCCTTCAATATTAATTGTATAGGAGATACTTTCCAGTTTTTAGGCGTGCCGACCATATTATTTGAGGCAGGACATTTTCCAAAGGATTATGAGCGAGAAATCACGAGGAAGTTCATATTTTTCTCGTTAATTTTAAGCTTCAAATTGATATCCGAAAACGATTTAGTTGACAATAGATTTTCCGAATATTTGAATATTTCACAAAATAATGTGGTTTTTTATGATTTTATGTATAAAAATGTCAAAATAAATTATGATGGTATCGAAATTATTACGAATTTTGTCGCACAATACAAAGAAGAATTAATCGAAAATAAGATTCATTTTAACGCTTACATAGTTGAAGTAGGCGAATTGGAAAATTATTTTGGTCATTATGAATACGACGCAAAAGGAGCAGAATATTCGGACGATTTCCAAAACTTTCCAAAAACGGGTCAGAAAGCAAATTTTTATTTAAATAAAAATGTTAAATTTGTTAACGGATTAATAAAAAGTTAATTTTTATGTGAATTTGTTGTTTTTTATATATAATTTTATACTTTGTAATAGCAATTAGTAATATTAATTAAACAATTATGAGTAAATTTCGTTTAGATGAAGTAGATCACCAGATTTTAGATATGTTAATAGACAATACGAGAGTTCCGTTTACTGACATTGCAAAAAAACTTTTGATATCTGCTGGTACAGTACACGTTAGAGTTAAAAAGATGGAAGATGCCGGTATCATCATGGGATCTTCATTAGCCTTAGATTACGATAAATTAGGTTATTCATTTATTGCTTATGTAGGGGTTTTTCTTAATAATACATCTCAAACTAAATTTGTATTAGAAAGAATCAATCAAATTCCATTCGTAACTGTAGCTTCTGTAACTACAGGAAAATTCAACATCTTTTGCAAAATTAGAGCAAAAGACACTAAGCACGCGAAAGAAGTTATCTTTATGATTGACGATATTGATGGTGTTTACAGAACAGAAACAATGATTTCATTAGAGGAAAGTATAAACGATAAGAAGCGTTTGATGCATACTATTTTCAAAAATATGTAAGAACTTTTCTTGAATGCTATATTAAAATATACCTCAAGTTTATTCTTGGGGTTTTTTTATGACTAATTAACCAACCAACTATAACACGATTATGTATACGTTGCCAAAAATTGAGCGTTTTAATCAAGACGTTCTCTCAAAATACCACATTTATAATAGTGTTTTTATAACATTACCCTTTGATTCTATAGATAATACTGGAGTTTTACTTCCTTTATTTACAGAAACTTGCGAAACGGGCTTTAAAAAACAAGAAACACCAAAAGAAATTGTTGATTTCTTCTCAAATAAATATTTGAATAACGCTTCAGAAGAGGAAAAAATCGATCTTATGTTTCGATTTATTCAATATATTGAGCGCCAGATTGTATTATTTGACGCAATTGAAGACGCAGCTTTTCCAGAAGTTAATAACATGGAGGGACGCGGGTCTCTACGTGACATCAAAGAAAAATCGGACGCTAAAGAAAAGGATGAAGAATTAAGCGAATTTCTAGAAAGTTTTAATGTTCGTACCGTTTTAACAGCGCATCCAACTCAATTTTATCCTGGTCCAGTTTTAGGAATTATAAATGATTTGACAGAAGCAATTCGTCAAAATGATTTGTTGAAAATTAAACAATTACTGGCTCAGCTAGGAAAAACGCCTTTCATTCAAAAAGAAAAACCAAATCCTTACGATGAGGCGGTAAGTTTAATTTGGTACCTTGAAAATGTATTTTATGCAACTGCAGGAGAAATTGTGCATTACCTGCAAAAAAATATTTTAGAAGGTAACCCAATTCACAACCAATTAATCAAACTTGGTTTCTGGCCAGGAGGTGACCGTGATGGAAATCCTTTCGTTACTACAGATATTACACTTAAAGTGGCAGATCGTTTACGTACCTCAATTTTAAAGTGTTATTATGTAGAAATGAGGAATCTAAAGCGCAAGCTAACTTTCTCAGGAGTAGATGATTTAGTAGCAGAACTTGAACATAAACTTTACCGTTCTGTATTTTATTCTAAAGGAGATATTTTTATCACTTTAGACGAATTACTAACACAACTGAATAAAATTAGAGCTATAATTATTGAGAAACATCAATCTTTATATTTAGACGAGTTAGATGCGCTTTTGGTAAAAATAAATTTGTTCGGATTCCATTTTGCGACTTTAGATATTCGTCAAAACAGTAAAATTCACAATGCAGTTTTCAAAGATGTTGTCAATTATTATTTGAATTCTGGGTCAGATATTTTTCCTAAAAATTATTTCGAATTGACGGAAGATCAAAAAATCAATGTTTTATCGAAAGTTAAAGGAAAACTTGATCCAGCGGATTTTGAAAATGAAATTACTAGATATACTTTAGAATCTGTTCAGGCTATTAAAACAATTCAGCAAAATAATGGAGAAGAAGGAGCAAACCGTTATATCATTAGTAATAACGAAAGTGCCCTGAATGTTATGGAGACTTTTGCCATGATTCGTTTGAATGATTGGGAAAAACCAACTGTAGATATTATTCCGCTTTTTGAGTCTGTAGACGATTTGCAAAATGCGCATACTATTATGGAGCAATTGTACACCAATCCAGAATATGCAAAACATTTGAAATCGAGAGGAAACAAACAGACTATCATGCTTGGATTCTCTGATGGAACAAAAGATGGCGGGTATTTAATGGCTAACTGGAGTATTTACCAAGCCAAAATTTCGTTGACTAAAATTTCTAGAGAATACGGAATAAAAGTTATTTTCTTTGATGGACGTGGCGGACCTCCAGCGCGTGGCGGTGGAAAAACACATAAATTTTACGCTTCTCTTGGGCCAAAAATTGAAAACAACGAAATTCAAATTACAGTTCAAGGCCAAACGATTAGCTCTAATTTTGGAACTTTAGATTCTTGCCGTTATAATATTGAAAACTTATTGAGTGCTGGTGTTACAAACCAAGTATTTAGTAAAGAGAAAAATGAATTGACAGCAGAAGAAACTCAAATCTTAACTGATTTGGCTAATCTGGGTTATGATAAATATTTAAGCTTCAAAAATCATCCGAAGTTTATTCCATACTTGGAAAAAATGAGTACGCTGAAATATTACTCAAAAACTAATATTGGAAGCCGTCCTTCAAAAAGAAGCAAATCTGAGTCATTGGATTTTGCTGATTTAAGAGCAATTCCATTTGTGGGTTCATGGAGCCAGTTAAAGCAAAACGTTCCAGGATTCTTTGGAGTGGGTTCTGCTTTAAAACATTTTGAGGAAACTGGACAATGGAATAAAGTAAGTGATTTGTATCATAATTCATTATTTTTCAAAACATTGCTTGAAAATAGTATGATGTCATTAGCAAAATCATTTTTGCCATTGACAGCTTATATGAAAAATGATCCTGAGTTTGGTGAATTCTGGCAGATTATTTACGATGAATTTTCAGAAACAAAACGTCTTTTATTGAAAATTGCTGGGCACAAAACATTGATGGAAAATTATCCTGATGGTATTGCTTCAATTCAGATTAGAGAGCGCATTGTTTTACCGTTATTGACTATTCAGCAATATGCTTTATTGAGAATCAACGAATTAAACAAAGCAGAAACTCCAAATGAAGAATTGGTTAAAGTTTATGAGAAAATCGTAACAAGATCATTATTTGGTAATACGAACGCAAGTAGAAACTCAGCTTAAAATATAAAATGAAAGCAGCAGAATTATTAGACAATGAATATTCAGGTCATTTTGGTACTTATATCAAAGTGGCTGGAGATGGAATTTTGATTGAAGATTTAGAAATTTCGCTTCACGAGTTTATCCGATTTGTGCAAAATATTCCAATGGATAAATTTGATTATCGTTATGCAGAAGGAAAATGGACGATAAAAGACATTATTCAGCATGTTATTGATACAGAACGAATTTTTGCTTATCGCGCTTTACGTTTTTCAAGAAATGATAAAACGCCTTTGCCAAGTTTTGAAGAAAATGATTATGCAGACAATACAGATTCAAATAGTAGAAGCATCCAAGATTTGCTTACTGAATTTTCAGCTGTAAGACATTCAACTTTATTGTTTTACAAAAGTTTATCTGAAGAACAATTAAAGCGAATTGGAACTGCTTCAGGAAATCAGATTTCTGTTCGTGCTTTAGGTTTTGTCATGATTGGACATCAAAAGCATCATCAGAAAGTTTTTGAAGAGAGATATTTGTGAAAAATGAATATTTTAAAATTTAAAATCCCAAATTCCACATCGTTGGAGTTTGGGATTTTTACATTTTGCAAACCCGATAGGTTTTAAAAACCTGTCAGGTTTGGTATTTTGTATAATTATTGCATTCTGGAAAACGAGAACTTCGACTCTGCGCAGTCTGACAATTGTATTCTAATCATTGTGTCGGGCTGAACGAGTCGAAGCCTTTTTTACGCCTTTTGATTCTTTCTCTCCAAAAAAGCCAAACCAAATCGAATTTTATCATAAGACATTTTTTCTTCAAAATAATCGAAGTAAGGCCTTAATGCATTTGGATTATCTAATTCTGTTTGAGCTTTTTCTATTTGAAGAATTTCATCTTCAGAAACAAACTGACTTAAATCTAAATCATGGCCATCAACGTATAATTTTGCTAAATGCGAAATAATTGTTGTTAGATTCAAATCTCGCTGTTCTGCTATTTCTTCTACTGAAACTCCATTTTGAAATAATTCCAGCGTTTTTTTATAAGTATTGTCTTTTTTCTCTTTTTTGACAACAGACTTATTTCTTTCAAATTCAATAATGGCTTTGATGAAATCTGCACCATATTTTTCTAGTTTTGCTTTCCCAACACCTTCAACAGCAAGAAACTCTTCGTCGCTCATTGGTCGCAAGATTTCCATTTGGCGTAGGGACGCATCACTAAAAATCACATAAGCAGGAACTTCTTCTTCCTGCGCAATTTCATAACGTAATTTGCGAAGTGTCTCAAACAGAGAATTTTTAGACGCTTTTGGTTTTGCCTCTTTAGCTTCGCTTTTATCAATTGTTTTCTTAACAACTGTTGTCAGTTTTACTTTTTCGCCTTCAAATAAAACTTTCTTTGCAAAAGGAGTAAGTAGAATTTTATTATGCTGATGAAAGGCAATTTCGCAATAGCCTAAATTAATCAGTTGAATAAGATATTGATTCCAATCGTACCAAGAAACATCAGCGCCAATTCCGTACGTTTTTAGCTCTTGATAATTTTTTTCGTAGATATACGCGTTTCTCGAGCCTCTCAAAAAATCCACTATTACAGCCAAAGGCTCAGATTCTTTTAAACGTACAATAGCAGACAAAGCTTTTTGCGCGAGAATCGTCCCATCGAAAAAAGTTGGCGGATTTTTGCAAATATCGCAGTTTCCGCAATTCTCAGTAACCAATTCGCCAAAATAAGACAGTAGAATTTTTCTACGGCAGCTTACAGCATCTGCGTATTGTTTCATCCGGTCCAATTTTGCAAGCTGAATATCAGAGTTCAATCCTTCTGATGCAAATTTTTGCAATTGAATCACATCGGCATAACTTTCAAATAAAATTGTTTCGGCAGGAAGACCGTCACGTCCGGCACGCCCTATTTCCTGATAATATCCTTCTATATTTTTTGGAAGATTGTAATGAATTACCCAGCGAACATTTGATTTGTCAATTCCCATTCCAAAAGCAATCGTTGCACAAACCACCTGACAATCATCATTTATAAATTGATCCTGAGTTTTTGCTCGCGTTTCATTATCTAAACCAGCATGATATGCTTTCGCTTCAATTCCATTTTTTCGTAATTTTTCAGCAAGCTCTTCTGTTGCTTTACGGCTCAAACAATAAATAATTCCCGATTCGTTAGGCTTGTTTTCAATAAAATCAATTATTTGTTTCACGCGATCCAAAGCTGGACGAACTTCAAGACTTAGATTTTTACGATCGAAAGAAGCTATGAATGTTTTCGGATTCTTAAGATTCAATTGTTTGGATATATCTGTTCGAGTCGCTTTATCAGCTGTAGCTGTCAATGCCAAGATTGGAGTAGAAGGGAAGCGACTTTTTAGGTATCCTAAATTAGTATAAGCTGGTCTGAAATCATGTCCCCAAGATGAGATACAGTGTGCTTCATCAATTGCTATTAGACTAATATTCAATTCGCTAAAAGCCATATCTAAATAAGAAAGACTTTCTGGTGCGACATAAACTAACTTAAAGTTATTTGATTTTAAGTTGTCGATATAATATTGCTGTTCTTGCGATGATTGTGTACTATTAATATAACAAGCAGAAATTCCGTTTGTTTTCAAACTATCAACCTGATCCTTCATTAAAGCAATCAGTGGCGATATCACAATAGTGATTCCTGGTAAAATTAAAGCAGGAAGCTGAAAACAAATTGATTTTCCTCCGCCTGTTGGCATAATTGCCAATGCATCTTGTCCATATAATACGGTATTAATTATAGTTTCTTGATTGGGTCTGAATTTTTCGAAACCAAAGTTTTCTTTTAATGTAGCGTGTAAAATTTCTGAAGTCATAGGCATGTACTTTTTTTGTTTAAGATTTAAATGTAAAAATAATCCTATAAAAACAAAAATATAAGTTTAGTAATTTGCAATTGTCTTGTTATAAAAAAAGGAACTCCAAACAGAGTTCCTTTTTTTTATTAGAAAGAAAATGAATTAATCTTCATCATCTTCGTCTTCTTCATCATAGTCAGTATCAGCTTTGTCGTCATCATCATCGTCATCATCGTCGCCACCATCAGTATCTGGTTTGTCAAGATTATCATCGTCATCATCATCGTCACTAATATCATCATCAAGATCTATACCTTTAACTGGCGCAATTGCATCTACATCAACATCTAAATCGTCATCTTCATCGTAGTTTTCAATTCTATCAGCAAGTTTAGTACTAATTTTTACTAAGTAAATTGTATCTTCAGTACGAACTTCAACAGCTTCAACCAATTCGTTTTTAGCATTTCTAAAACGGATTACATCCGAATCATCATAACCATCAGGAAACTTTTCAACCAAAAGATTTAAAATTTCGTTGGTAAGTTTGGCGTAGTCTACTATAACTCTTTTCATAAATTATCTTATAAATCTAATAAGTATGCAAAAATTAACGGAGCAACAATTGTAGCATCCGATTCAATAATAAATTTTGGGGTTTTGATGTCTAATTTACCCCAAGTGATTTTTTCATTTGGAACTGCTCCAGAGTAAGAACCATAACTAGTTGTTGAATCTGAGATTTGGCAGAAATAGCTCCAAAATGGCACATCATGCATTTCCATATCCTGATATAGCATTGGCACTACACAGATAGGGAAATCACCCGCGATACCACCACCGATTTGGAAGAATCCAATTCCGTTTGAACTGTTTTTTGAATACCAATCCGCAAGGAAAGTCATGTATTCAATACCAGATTTCATAGTAGACGCTTTTAAATCTCCTTTAATTACGTATGAAGCAAAGATATTCCCCATTGTACTATCTTCCCATCCTGGAACGATAATTGGTAAATTTTTCTCTGCAGCTGCATACATCCAGCTATCTTTTAGATCAATTTCGTAATATTCTTCTAAAACGCCAGACAACAACATTTTATACATAAATTCATGTGGGAAGTAGCGCTCACCTTTATCGTCAGCCTCTTTCCAAATTTTGTAAATGTGTTTTTGTAAACGACGGAAAGCTTCATGCTCAGGGATACAAGTGTCAGTAACACGGTTTAATCCTCTTTCTAATAAAGCCCATTCGTCTTCTGGTGTCAAATCACGATAATTAGGAACTCTCTCATAGTGAGAATGAGCCACTAAATTCATGATATCTTCTTCTAAGTTTGCTCCAGTACATGAAATAATATGCACTTTGTCTTGTCTGATTACTTCGGCAAAAATTTTACCAATTTCTGCTGTACTCATTGCGCCAGCCATACTTACCAGCATCTTTGCACCATCAGCTAATTGCTGTTCGTATGCTTTTGCAGCATCTACTAACGAAGCAGAGTTAAAATGCAAATAATGTTTTTCAATAAACTGACTGATTGGTCCTTTCATTTTTTTGTTTTTTTTTTGAATTAAAAAGTTTAACCTTTTTGGATGTTAATGCAAATTAAGAATTTTTTAAGAAAAATTATAACTTAATCTGCCGTTTTTTTACACCTTTTTTTTGTAGCCTAAAATCTTTAAAACATCGTCTGAAGTCTGTTGTTCTGAGAACACTTCGGTTGCCAGAATTCCATTTTCATCACGATCAATTAAAATATGTTTTGGCTGCGGAATCAAACAGTGGTGTAGACCGCCGTATCCTCCAATTGTTTCTTGATAAGCGCCAGTATTAAAGAAACCAATATATAAAGGCTTTTCTTTGTTGTATTTAGGCAAATAAATGGCGTTCATGTTTTGTTCAGAATTGTAATAGTCGTCACTATCACAAGTAAGACCTCCTAGCAGAACCCGCTCGTAAGTATCATTCCAACGGTTAATAGCCAGCATGATAAAACGTTTATTTATAGCCCAAGTATCTGGTAAAGTGGTAATGAAAGACGAGTCGATCATATTCCATTTTTCTCTATCATTTTGTTGTTTTTGATACAAAATCTGATAGATTGCACCACCGCTTTCACCTACAGTAAACGATCCAAATTCCGTAAAAATATTTGGAACATCAACTTCGGCTTCATCACAAGCAATTTTAATCTGATTGATAATTTCATCAATCATATATTGATAATCATACTCAAAAGCAAGTGAGTTTTTGATAGGGAAACCACCGCCAATGTTTAGTCCGTCTAGTGTCGGACATTCTTTTTTAAGAGCAATGTACACTTTGATACATTTTACAAGCTCATTCCAATAGTATGATGTATCGTTAATTCCGGTATTGATAAAAAAGTGAAGCATTTTCAGCTCTAATTTATCATTCTCCTGAATTTGTTTTTTATAGAACGAAACTATGTTTTTGTAACCAATACCTAATCTTGAAGTATAAAACTCAAATTTAGGCTCTTCCTCAGCAGCAATACGGATTCCGATTTTGAATTTCCCTTTAATTTCTGCCTGAAGCAAATCTAACTCTTCATAATTATCAATAATAGGAATAGTATTTTTATGTCCGTTATTGATTAATCTTGCAATGTTAGTAATGTATTCGTCTCTTTTAAAACCATTACAGATAACATACGTGCTTTTGTTGATTTTTCCATTTTCCAATAAATTCTCCACAATATTGACATCAAAAGCAGATGAAGTTTCGATGTGAATGTTATTTTTAAAAGCTTCATTCATAATATATTCAAAATGAGAGCTTTTTGTACAATAACAATAGTAGTATTTTGCGTCGTATTTATTCTTTTCCATCGATTTTCTGAACCACGCTTTCGCTTTATTGATGTTTTCAGAAATCTGAGGAAGGTAAGTAAACTTTAATGGCGTTCCATATTGCTCAACCAATTTCATCAAATCGATATTATGAAACAATAGGTTGTCTTTGTTTAGTTTAAATTCCTCTTGTGGAAAGTAGTATGTTTGGTTTATTAGATCAGAATATTTTGTATTCATTTATTTGTCAATGTTAGAGATTGTAATTATAATTTAATTTTAGGTTTTTGGGGACTTAATCTTAAATTCAAACTCTAATATTGGCAAATATAATAGGCAGTTTTTCATGCTCCGCTTTTGTACATTGGAATACATCAAAACAGAAAGGACTTTTACTATTATAGAAACGATCCAACATCCTTAATAAAGAACTGTTGAGTCTGTTTCTGTAAGAGCTGAAGTGCCTCTGCTGGTTGTTTGTTTTCATGGCGCAAATGTAAAAAATAATATATACCAAATGCAATGCTTTTGATTAAAAAAAGTTTAAGATTTATAATCCTCAAACGCTTCTAGAATCAATTTATTTTCAACGGATTGGTTAATTTTTATTTTTCCGATTCCTTCAATTAATGCAAATTGAATTAAACCGTATTCATTTTTTTTGTCGTGAATTAACAATTCTAAGATTGGATCAATGTCAATTTCCTCAAAAATTACATCATCATAAATATCTTTTATTACAGTTTTAATTTCACGGTATTCTTCTGCAGAAATTAATCCTTTTTGAAGCGAAATATAACTTTCTAAGATCATTCCAACCGCAATTGCCTCTCCGTGCAATAAAGTTGTTTTATTTTCACTTTCCAAGAAATACCCTTCGATTGCATGCCCTAAAGTATGCCCAAAATTCAAGGCCTTGCGAATATTTTTCTCCGTTGGGTCCTGAATAACAATTTCATTCTTAATTTCGACAGAACGATAAATCAGTTGATCTAATTCATCAAAAACAATTGATTTCAAATCTGAAAACTGTCTCCAGTACGGAGCATCATATATTAAACCGTGTTTTAGCATTTCTGCCAAACCAGAACGCATTTCGCTTTGCGGTAAAGTTTCTAAATATTGTGTATCAATTAACACCATTTGAGGCACATTGATAACTCCAATTTGATTCTTAAGATTTCCTAAGTCAACTCCTGTTTTTCCTCCAACAGAAGCATCAACCATAGATAATAGAGTAGTAGGAATATTGATAAAATCTACGCCTCTTTTGAACGTAGAAGCAACAAAACCTCCTAAATCGGTCACAACTCCGCCACCTAAATTAATGATAAGTGATTTTCTGTCTGCTCCAAGCTCTGTCAAAATATTCCAGATCTCAATACAAGTTTCTATATTTTTATTTGCCTCTCCAGCTTCAAACTCAATTATTTCAATCGCTAAATCGGTTTCTAAAAGCGGTATAAATTTAGATAAACAATACTCATTGGTCTGATCATCAACAATTATAAATATGTTAGAATATTTACTTTCTCTTAAGTGTTTATTTAAAGCTACGTAAGCATTCTCATTAAAATGTACGAAATAATTATTGGCTTGAATAGATTGCATAATTCTTTAGTTAATTGAAAGCGCAAAATAAGGCATTTTAAACGTAATAATATTCAAACTTTCTGGCTATTTTGTTTAAAATACGGGTTTGCATCTTTAAAATTAAGATAAAATTTTACAACAAATAAATATTTACTTCATAAATTAATATTTGCGGTGTCCTCGTTAACAATATTAAAAAATATGGTATCGTTTAGTGAAAAATATTCAAAACACTCTCTATATTTGCATAAAAAATAAATTTTAATGGAAAAGATATTCGATAATACACAGGTTGCATTTTCACTAAAGAGTGACACTGAACTTGATAGAGCTTATTTTCTTTTCAAAATGATTGACAGCGAACCTTTAGTAAGAATAGGTACTGCTGTAACTAATTTTGCAATTAAAGCTCATTTACCAGTAGAAGGATTAATTAGAGCAACTGTTTTTGACCATTTTTGTGGTGGTGTAAACGAAAACGACTGTCTTACTGTAGTAGACAAAATGTTTACAAAGGGAGTTTCTTCTGTTTTGGATTATTCGGTTGAAGGAAAAGAAGAAGAGGAGCAGTTTGATACCGCATTGGAAATGACTTTAAGAACAGTAGATTTTGCTAAAGAACGTTTAGCAATTCCATTTGCTGTTTTCAAACCAACAGGTTTAGGACGTTTTGAATTGTATGAAAAATTGGGCGAGAAAAAAACTTTAACTCCAGCAGAGCAGGCAGAATGGGATAGAGTAGTAGCTCGTTTTGACAAAATATGCAGTGAAGCACACAAAAAAGATGTTGCCTTATTAATTGATGGTGAAGAAAGCTGGATGCAGGACGCTGCCGATGATTTGGTAACTGATATGATGCGTAAATACAATAAAGAAAAAGCAATTGTATTTAACACTCTGCAGATGTACCGCTGGGATCGTTTAGATTATTTGAAAAAACTTCATGAAATTGCCAAAGCTGAAGGTTTCTATATTGGAATGAAATTGGTTCGTGGCGCTTATATGGAAAAAGAGAACAAAAGAGCGGAAGAAAAAGGTTATGTTTCTCCAATTTGCGTATCTAAAGAAGCTACAGACGTAAACTACGATAGTGCTGTACAATATATGTTAGAGCATATCGATAAAATGGCCATTTTTGCAGGAACTCATAACGAATTAAGCTCATACAAATTAATGGAAATGATGGCTCAGAAAGGAATCGCTAAAAATGATCCTAGAATCTGGTTCGGACAATTATACGGTATGAGTGACAATATCAGCTACAACTTGGCTGAAAACGGTTATAATGTTGCTAAATATTTGCCATTCGGACCTGTAAAAGATGTTATGCCATACTTAATTCGTCGTGCTGAAGAAAATACTTCTGTAGCAGGTCAAACAAGCCGCGAATTATCTATGATTAAAGCTGAACGTAAACGCAGAAAAGGGAAATAATTTTAGTTTTCCGTTTTCTGTCTCAGTTTACAGATATAAAAAACTCCAATCTAAAAAGATTGGAGTTTTTTTTTGTTGCTGAAAATCAAACCCGACAGATTTTTAAAACCAGTCGGGTTTGAACTATCGTTTAATTGGAATTTGAAATTTTAAAAATTGAAATTTTCCTTTAAGAGTTACTAAACTGTAAATTGCTTAAATTCTTATAAATTCCGTTTTCTAAGTTTATTAATTCTTGGTGTGTGCCTTCTTCAGAGATTTTTCCGTTATCTAAAACTAAGATTTTATCAGCATTTCTAATTGTTGAAAGCCTGTGAGCAATAATAATGCTTGTTCTTCCTTCCATCAATACTTCTAAAGCTTCCTGAACCAGTTTTTCGCTTTCGCTGTCTAAAGATGATGTAGCTTCGTCTAAAATTAAAATGCTCGGATTTTTCAGCAATGCTCTTGCAATCGCAATACGCTGACGCTGTCCTCCAGAAAGTTTAACACCGCGTTCTCCAACCAAAGTTTCGAATTTCTCAGGAAAACTATCCACAAAATTGAAAGCATTCGCTTGTTTTGCTGCTTGAATAATTTCTTCATCAGTCGCATCTGGTTTTCCGTACGCAATGTTTTCTCTAATTGTTCCTCCAAACAAAATTACGTCCTGAGGCACAATACTCATATTGCCGCGAAGATTTTCTAAGTCATAATCGTAGATGTTTTTTCCATCAACACTAATTTCCCCAGAAGTAATATCGTAGAAGCGAAGCAAAAGAGAAGAAATAGTCGATTTTCCGGCACCACTAGGTCCAACAATTGCTATTTTCTGACCAAATTCTGCCGAAAAATTTACATCTTTCAGAACTTGGATTTCCTGACGTGTAGGATAGCTAAATGCCACATTTTTGAATGTAACATTTCCTTTAATTTTCTCTTGATTTTTATTTAAATCTGAATTGATTTTCTCAGGACTTTCGTCTAATAATTCAAAAACGCGTTCTGTAGCACCAATTGCTTTTTGAATTTGCGCATATAATTCGGCAATTCCACCAAAAGAAGCGCCAACAAAAGTTGAATATAATACGAATGAAATCAATTGTCCAACACTCATTTCTCCGGCAATGCTCAAACGAACTCCGTACCAAACTACAGCTACGATAGCACCAAATAGACAGAAAATGATAAAAGAAGCAAAATAACCACGGTATTTGCCGCCTTTAATAGCCAATTTCACTACTTCGCTAATTTTTCCTTTGTAACGAGCAATTTCATACCATTCATTAGCAAAAGCTTTCACAATACTAATTCCTTGCATCGTTTCTTCAACAATTACTTGGCTTTCGGCAACCTGATCCTGAACTTTTTTTGAATACTTTCTAATAAATCTCCCAAAAACAACCGCTGCAATAGCCACTAATGGAACTACCGAAAGCATTAATAAAGTTAATTTGAAACTTTCTGTTGCTAAAAGAATAATTCCGCCTATGATTAGAATAAACTGACGTAAGAATTCCGCAATTGTTGTCGTTAATGTGTCTTGAATTTGTGTAATATCTGCACTAATACGGCTGTTTAACTCTCCAACTCTCTTTTGCGAAAAGAAAGTCATGGGCAACTTCACCAAATTAGTGTATAAAGCCAAACGTAAGTTAGCCAATGTATTTTCGGTAAAGTTTACAAACAATGAAAGTCTGAAAAAAGAAAAGAAAGATTGCAGAAACAGAATAACGATTAAACCTAATGCAATTTGATTGGCTTCGTCGCCGTTTTTGTTTTTAACGCAATCTACCAGCATTCCCATTAGTTTAGGAAAGGCAAGGGCAGTGGCACCAGTTAGTAAAAGAAAAATCAAACCAATGAAGAATTTCCATTTGTGATGTCCTGCATATGTAAAAATTGTTTTTGCTTTATTAAGTGAAGTAGCCGTTATTTTTGATTTAGGCAAATCATTTTCTTTAAATCGTGCCATTAGAATTTACTATTTTTAGGTATACAAATGTATAACTAACTCGAATCACTACAAAGCAATATTAAGAATTAGAGTTCTCAATTTAACTTTTTAACGAAATTATAAGAAAAGAGTAAAAAAACTATACTTTTTAAAGGTTTGAAAAATAGCTTTCTAAATAAAAAAACGAAAAAATATTTCATTTATTTTCTAAAAAGGCTTGCAAATACAAAATCTGGATGTACATTTCCACTCGCAATCACAAACGATAGCAATCTAGTAGAATAGGGCGATTAGCTCAGCTGGTTCAGAGCATTCCGATTTTTAATCGGAAGCGGTCGAAGGTTCTAACTTCCCGATTGCACTTACAGAAGTTTGATAAACAATGAAGTAAAAAATATTTTGCTTTTTTTTTCTAAAAAAGGCTTGTAAAAACAAAATCTAGCTTTATATTTGCACTCGCAATCAGAAAAGATAGCAACCTAGTAAAATAGGGCGATTAGCTCAGCTGGTTCAGAGCACCTCGTTTACACCGAGGGGGTCGGGGGTTCGAACCCCTCATCGCCCACAAAATTCCAAAAACTCCAAAGTCATTTGATTTTGGAGTTTTTTGCTTTATATGTTTTTATGGATTTTACTGTTTATATATTATTTAGCGAAAGCAAGAATAGATACTACATTGGATTCACTTCCAGTTTGGAAGAAAGACTGATTCGTCAT
>Ga0209370_1001356_pt1 | contig 22101 bp, 13 predicted proteins | sample AgamicAtPrz_FD_187164 | JGI IMG/M metagenome (GOLD analysis project Ga0209370, IMG submission 187164) | Agave microbial communities from Guanajuato, Mexico - At.P.rz (SPAdes) (version 2) | ecosystem: Host-associated > Plants > Phyllosphere > Phylloplane/Leaf | place: Guanajuato, Mexico... | reverse complement strand
AGCTGCCAGAAGTGCAGGCCGGCGGTGAACAGCGGGCCGTACACGCGGGTGGCGAACTGCTGCAGGCGCGCATACAGGGTGTCCATGCCCGAGGCCTTCGGCCCGGTCTGGATGATACCGGCGTCCGGGTTTGCCTCCATCAGACGCACCAGGCTGCTCAGGCACTCACCGCTCATGACGCTGTCGGCGTCAAGCACGACCATGTACTTGTACTCGCCACCCCAACGACGGCAGAAGTCGTCGAGGTTGCCGCTCTTGCGCTTCACCCGGCGCCGGCGGCGACGGTAGAAGATGCGGCCGAAGCCTTTGGTTTCGCGGCACACGTCCAGCCAGGCCTGTTGCTCGGCCACGGCGATGTCGGTGTCGTTGGTGTCGCTGAGCACGAAGAAGTCGAAGCGGTCGAGGTTGCCGCTGGCGGCTACCGACTCGAACGTTGCGCGCAGGCCGGCAAACACCCGCGGGACGTCTTCGTTGCAGATCGGCATCACCAGCGCGGTACGCGCCTCGGGCGCAATCGGCTCATTACCGGCGCTGCTCCCCGAGATCTTGTATTTGTCGCGCCCGGTGAGCAACTCGAGGAAGCCCATCAGTGCGGTCCAGAAACCTGCCGACACCCAGCAGAACAGGATGCCGAAAAGTACCAGGATAGAGGTCTGCAAGGCGTACGGCCACACCTGTACCACGGTGTCCCACAGCGGCTGGTTGACGACTTCGTCGAAGTCCACGAACGACCAGCCCTGGTAAGGCAGGATGCCCTTCATGTACCAGCCGGCGACGATGGTCTGGCCGATCATCAGTGCCAGCAGGATGTAACGGCGGATCGAGCCGACCGTGCGCCAGCGTGCCGGCGGCAGCTCGCGCTTGGGCGGCTGTGGCGCATTGGCACGGCCGGTCATGCGTCGCCACATGCGGATCAGGATGTTGGTGCGCCATGGCTCGGGCACGACCTTGGTGCGCTTGATCGGCGGGGCGATCTTCAGGCACAGCCGGCCGCTGCCGTCGACGCCGAGCATTTCGGCGTCTTCCAGCTCGGCGGCGCTGCCTACGGTCAGGCGGGGGCCCACCGAGGCCTGCACGGCCTCGGCAGAGCTGGCGGCCGGGTTGGCCGCCAGGCGTTGGTGCAGCTCACTGAAGGACGTGCAGCTGGCGAGTTCCGCCCGTTGCTCGTCGCTCAGTGGTAGGTGGGCCAGATATTCGCGCAGCGATTCCGGCCTTGCGCTTGAGTTACTCATCGGCAGGCAACTGATAGCTCCAGGTCTCGGTCAGCACCTTCTCGGTGGTGGCCGGGGTCCCGTTGGTGGGTGCCGCATCGGCGGCAGGTTGTTCGGCCTTGGCGGCTTTGTCGGCCTTGGCATGCTTGGTTGCGGCCTTGTCCTGCTTGGCATCCGCGGCAGGCTTGGCGGTCTCGACCGGCACGTCACGCACCAGCGCGGCACGCATTTCGGTCGATTTGTTGGCTTCCTTGACCTTCAGACGCAGGGTCAGGCGCCAGCCCTTGGTCTCTGGGTTATAGCGCAAGTTGTTCTCGACCACCTCGGCGTTGTCGCCGACGCTGATCTGGCTGCGCACCGCGGTGTCTTCCGGCAAGGCCGCCAGCGTCGGGCCGGCGAAGTCGACCAGGAAGGCCACGCTGCCGTCAGGCTGGCGGATCAGGTTGGATTGCTTGACGTCACCGGTGGAGCGCAGGGTCTGCTTGACCCAGCCCAGCTCAGGCGCCTGGAACTTCGGCTCGTCGATGGTCCAGTGCAAGCGGTAGGCGTACTCGAACGGCTTGCCTGGCTCAGGCAGCTTTTCCGGGCTCCAGAACGCCACGATGTTGTCGTTGGTCTCGTCGGCAGTCGGGATTTCGACCAGGTCGACGGTGCCCTTGCCCCAGTCACCCTTCGGCTCGATCCAGGCACTCGGGCGCTTCTGGTAGTTGTCATCGAGGTCTTCGTAGTCACTGAAGGCGCGCTGACGCTGCATCAGGCCAAAGCCGCGCGGGTTCTCGACACTGAAGTTGCTGACGGCCAAGTGTTTCGGGTTGTTCAGCGGACGCCACAGCCACTCGCCGTTACCCGCATGGATCGACAGGCCTTCGGAGTCATGCAGGGCCGGGCGATAGTTGAGGACCTTGGACGGCTGGTTGGGGCCGAACAGGTACATGCTGGTCAACGGGGCGATGCCCAGGCGGCTGACGTGGTCACGCAGGAACACGCGGGACTGCACGTCGACTACTGTGTCGTTGCCCGGACGCAGGGTCAGCTTGTAGGCGCCAGTGGAACGTGGCGAGTCCAGCAGTGCGTAGATCACCAGGTGCTTGTCGGCCGGCTTGGGCTTCTCGACCCAGAATTCGGTGAAGCGCGGGAATTCCTCACCCGACGGCAGCGCCGTGTCGATGGCCAGGCCACGGGCCGAGAGGCCGTACACGTGGCCCTTGCCGACCACACGGAAATAGCTGGCGCCAAGCAGGGTCATGATCTCGTCCTGCTTGTCGGCCTTGTTGATCGGGTACAGCACGCGGAAACCGGCGTAACCCAGGTTCTTGGTGGTTTCCGGGTCGTGCGGCACGTCACCGAACTCGAAGCGGCTCGGGTCGTACTTGATTTCCTCGACCTTGGTGGCGGTGACCTGGTTGATCTTCACCGGCGTGTCGAAATGCATGCCCTGGTGATAGAACGACAGTTTGAACGGGGTCTTGTCCTTGGCCCATTCGGCCTTTTCCTGCAGGAAGTGGATCTTCTGGTAGTCCGCGAACTTCATGTCGCGGAACACCGCCGGCAGGTTGCTTTTCGGTGCTTCGTACTTCTGGCCGGCCAGATCCTTTGCCTTGGCTGCAACATCGTCAAGATTGAATGCCCACAGCTGGCCCGCGCTCATCAGGCCGACCACTGCCACGCCGGCCATCAAGGCCTTGCGTAACCGAACACCGGGGATTCTTGATGCTTTTTGGGGACTAACAATCACGAGCAACCCTCGCCGAAAACAGATCATGAAACCAACGGCCAGCGACAAATGCCGGGTTGGCGAGCACTGTTCCGACCCCGTGAGGGCGTAATGATTCCCCAAACGGATCCAGACAATGCTCGAGTCAGAGTGAAACGAACCTGCGAACGCAGGTCCATGCAGCGCGCGATTATCCAGCAGGTCGCGTTACAACGCATCAGGCTGGAACAACTATTTATCGTACAAAACCCCTTGTTTTCCTGTGAACAGGGGGTTTTTCGACCTCATATTTGTAACATAAATGTTACGGGGCCATCATTGACCAGGTGCACCTGCATATCCGCGCCGAATTGCCCGCTCGCGACGTCACCATGCAGGGCCTTCGCCTGCTGCAGAAGATAGTCGAACAACTCGGCACCAAGGGCCGGTGGTGCCGCCGTCGAAAAGCTCGGGCGCATGCCATTGCGGGTGTCTGCTGCCAGGGTGAACTGGGAAACCAGCAACAGCCCACCGGCAACATCCTTCAGCGACAGGTTCATCTTGCCCTGCTCGTCGCTGAACACGCGGTAGTTCAACAGTTTGTGCAACAGCTTGTCGGCCTTTTCACGTGAATCTCCAGGCTCGACCGCCACCAGCACCAGCAACCCCTGGTCGATGGCGCCGACGACTTCCCCTGCCACTTCGACCCGTGCGCCACGCACACGCTGCAGCAGGCCCTTCATGCTTCTTCCAGGGGCAGGTCGAGCAAGCGCCGAGCCATCTGGTCGGCAGCACGCACCAGGGCATCGGTGATACCAGGCTCGGAAGCCGCGTGGCCGGCGTCGCGGATCACCTTCAGCTCACTGTTCGGCCAGGCCTGGTGCAATGCCCAGGCGTTGTCCAGCGGGCAGATCACGTCGTAACGGCCATGCACGATCACTGCCGGCAGGTGGGCGATCTTCGGCAGGTCGCGGATCAGTTGGTCCGGCTCGAGGAACGCGTTGTTCATGAAGTAGTGGCATTCGATGCGGGCGATCGACAAGGCGCGTTGCGGCTCGGAGAAGCGGTCGACCACCAGCGGATTGGGGCGCAGGGTGGCAGTGCGGCCTTCCCAGGTGGACCAGGCCTTGGCGGCGTGCATCTGGGCGATCTGGTCGTTGCCGGTCAGGCGCTTGTGGAAGGCCGCGACCAGGTCGCCGCGCTCTTCCGGCGGGATTGGCGCGATATAGTCCTGCCAGTAGTCGGGGAACAGCCGGCTGGCGCCCTCCTGGTAGAACCAGTGAATTTCCTGCGGCCGGCACAGGAAGATACCGCGCAGGATCAGGCCGTGCACCCGCTCGGGGTGCGTCTGGGCGTAGGCCAGGGCCAGGGTAGATCCCCACGAGCCGCCGAACAGCACCCATTTGTCTATCCCGAGGTGCTCGCGGATACGCTCCAGGTCCTCGACCAGGTGCCAGGTGGTGTTGTTCTCCAGGCTCGCATGCGGCGTGGAGCGACCACAGCCGCGCTGGTCGAAGGTGATGATGCGGTACAGCGTGGGGTCGAAGTAGCAGCGGCTCTGGGCATCGCAGCCAGCCCCCGGGCCACCGTGGATGAACACCACCGGCAGACCTTCTGGCGAGCCGCTTTCGTCGACATACAGCACATGCGGCGCTTCCACGGCCAGATCGTGCCGGGCGTAGGGTTTGATCTGCGGGTACAGGGTCTGCATTGCGCACTCCGTGTGAGGATTATTCGGCCGTGGGCCATCATAAACCTGAATTGCGCTTTCAGCACCGTCCTCTCTGATACGTACGCTGCGCAGTGGCAGACGTATTTACCTCACGCAGGCCTGGCAACCCGTCGATAGTCCTTAGCCCTATCAAGCAAGGCCGCCAATATGCCAAACCCAGCGATTTCCCAGCCTGGTGTCCATTACGCCACCATCGAACGCAAGATTCCCTCCTGGCTCAAACTTGCCCCGCCCGAAACCCATCGCGCGATGCGCAACTGGCAGCAGGCCCCCGCCTGGCTGCCAGCTGCCATCCAGCAGCAACCGGACGTCGCCAAGGCCTGGCAGGAAGAACATGCCCGCCACCGCGAACATCACGCTCATGTGCAGAAGCTGTTCGAGCACTTACCGGACCTGGAAACCTATGCCAGCGAAATGCTGACAAACGCCATCAAGCAGCGCTTCGGGCTCGACCTGGATGTACGCAACACCTACCTCGTCGATGCCCGAATGATCGACACCAAAGGCGCACTCGATGGCCGCCAGGCGGTCAAGAGAGCCACCCGTTCCCTGCTGCAATGCGCGCTGCACAACTTCGACCAGGCGTCCGCTGCAGAGCGTGGCATGGATGCGCCAGGCGCCTTGTTGAACAGGTCAGTGATCCTCGATCACCGCCAGTTCATGGGCACAGTACCCATCACCAATACTGTGGGGATTGCCGCCGAAGCATTCGCCGACTTGTGCCGCACCCTGGATATCGGCGGCAAGTACCATGAATTGGTGCATGCCATTTATTATCCGGCTGCCACGTCAGAGCTCAGCGCCGACCAAGCCGCGCTGCGCGTTTACCAGACCCTTGGCAATGCAGAAGTTTCGGCTTTCAGGCAATCGCTGCACTTTGCCCGACTCAAGGGTGACATCAGCCCAGCGTTCTACAGCGCCGCGCTGTCCATGCCACCCGACCAGCGGCCTTCGACAAATTCCCCTGTCACGTTTGGCTTGCTCAACCTCTGGGAGGCCGAACTGACCGGAATCGTCGTCATGCAGCTGAACGCGTCCGGGCAAGGACCAGTGGCCCTCTACGTGCCTGGGGACAATACGTCGCCGCTCAAGGAGTTCGCTACTTGGGATGCCTTGCAGGCCGAGTTCAGCGCCAGGCTTAACGGCAATATCCATTACCTCGACCAGCACATCGGCGAACGGGACAAAGCCTCGGTAAGCAGGCGTCTCAGGGAGCGTTTGACGCCCATTGACTGGAGCATCCGCGGCCTGAACGAACCCGTAGCTGATCCACATGCGGCCCTGTACCCCGTCGCTCGGTCGTTTACCTATGCTTTTCAGGGAGTGATGGCCTTCCAGAAAGCCGAACGCCACGAGAAGGATGTGCTATTCCATGCCATCCCTACCGAGATCGTGGATCAGCGCACGGCCCTGGCTCACCGGGAGCTGATAGCCGGCCGCTTGTTGATGGCCTTGAACATTGCCGGTTTCTTTGTACCGGGTGTAGGTGAGGCGATGCTCGCCATGTGCGTGGCCCAGTTAGCCTACGAGGTGTACGAAGGTATCGACGCGTGGGAGAACGATGAGCGCGACACAGCCTTCCGGTACTTGGTCGATGTCATTGAAAATGTGGCGGTCATGGCGGCACTGAGTGCGGCGGCCAAGGTAATCAAAGGTGCAAAAGGCCAGCCAGGTGCCGAGGTAGAAACCCCGCTGGTAGAGGAACCCGGCGTACAACCTGTTCCCGTGGAGACCCCTTCCTTTATCGAGGAATTGGAAGACGTGGAAATGCCTGACGGTCAGGTACGTTTGTGGAAACCGGACCTTGCTCCCTATCGACGTACCGAGGTGCTTCCTGAAAACCTGGAGGCGGGTTCACTCGGCCTTCGCCAGCACCAAGGCAAGCTATGGCTGGAGACTCAGGGCGACCGCTACATCGTCGAACAGGTCGCCACCACGGGTGAATACCGCTTGCAACATCCGGATGGTCCGCGCCGATACTCGCCACCGGTACGCCACAACGGCGCCGGGGCCTGGGTGCATGTGACCGAGCGCCCCGCCACTTGGACGGGTCCCACCTTGCTACGCCGAATCGGCCACCTGAGCGCGGATTTCGACGAACCGACACTGCAACATATCATTGAAATCAGCGGCATCCACGAAGACGTGCTGCGCCGTGCTCTGGTCGAAAATCAGAGGCTGCCCGCTTTGCTGGAGGACACGTTGCAGCGCTTCAAGCTGGACAAAGTCACCCGACAACTGCCAGACCGCAGCAGTTGGCCCGCCACCTTCAACAGGCGCTATGATCGTCTTCCGCTAGCCAAGGCCCCGGGCGCCGAAGCGATCCGCTGGGGCTACCCGCAGCTACCGACCGCCATTGCCAACGAACTGGTGCGCAACGCCAGTGCCAGCGAGCAGCAAATGCTCCATGCGGGCAAGGTGCCGCTGCGCATGGCCGAAGAAATCCGCGTGTATCAGCAGCAAATACGCCTCACCCGTGCCTACGAAGGGCTGTACCTGGACTGCGTGCGAACCTGGGATAGCGACCGATTGATCATGCACTCCCTGCATCAGCTTCCCGGCTGGCCAACGGGTGTTCGCCTGGAACTCCGCCAACAACGTTTCTGGCCATTTCAAAGCGCGGTTATCGGCCCGGCCAACGCGCATTCGAGCAGTACCATCTCCTGCATCGAAGCAGGCTACCTCACCCATGCGGAATCAATGACGCCTCTGGCCAATCTCTACACTGCGCTTTTCCAGGCCTTGCCTGAAGCTATGCGACAGGTGGGTGTCAGGGATGCCGACGAGCTACGCCGGCTGCTGCAGCAAAGCCCCCTGTCTCGTGAGTCGTTGCGCGACGTGCTGGGCATGCGGCCGGTCAGGCCTGGTTACCGCTCCCCTATGCGCCTGGCTGACGGCCGCATCGGCTACCCCTTGAGCGGTGGCCAGCCATCTGCGCCTGTTTTCAGCCGACAGACCTTGCTCGATGCGGTGGCAGCAACCGGTTTACCTGCACACACCCGCCGTTCGGCTGAACATATCCTGATGATCGTTACCAGCCCAGGGCGAACCCAGGCGCAAGTTCTCGAGCGATTGCAAGCGTTGCTGGAACAGCGCCAGGAATTGCAAAGCAGGCTGGATGACTGGTACGAAGGTATATCCCCGGGCTCGGACCAGGTAATGCTGGAGCACCAGAACGTGCGCGATACCATCATGCAGCATTGGTACGACAGCGCGCTGGAAGAAGGCCCCCAACATACCGCGCAGCTCGTCTTCAGCCAGGTATCCCTGGCGGATATCCCGATGAACCTGCCCGAGCATTTTACCGCCCGTGTACGCAGGCTACGCCTGGACGACCTGCGGTCGGGTAGCACGGCAGGCTGGGTCCAGCACGAGCGTCTATTGCAGCGCCTGCTGGCTCAGTTACACAACCTCGAAGAGCTGGAGATCACCCGCGATTACAATCAACGGGCGGCGCCATCTCCGTTCCTTTACAGCATCGGCCCGATGACTCAGCGCCTGCCGGGCCTGCGAGGCCTGATCCTGACCAACCAGAACATCCCGATCAATGCGGGACACCTGGCTGAGCTAGCCGGGCTATCCGAGCTCCGCTACCTGGATCTGAGTGGCAACCGGTTTGCCCAGAACGACCGCCCGAGCCTCGATGCGCTGTCATTGGACTACCTGGGCCTTGATGACATGCAACTCAACCAATGGCCTATCGGCCTCGGAAGCGAAACCTTGGGGCGGATCGGCCATGTTTCTCTGCGCAACAACAACCTGAGGTCCCTGCCTGCATTCTTGCTCGACGATCCGGACAGCGTCCTCAGCCACACGGTAATCTCGCTGGAGGGCAATGATATCAACGGCGACCACCTTCAGCGCCTGTTATTGAACGAAAGCCGCCATGATTCGCACATCAATGTCGACCGCTCGCCTGAAGTCATCGAAAGGCTGGAGCGAATCCGCAACGAGCGGCAACAGTTGCGCGAGGCGATTGACGGCTGGGCGCAAGCCTCTAGTTCGAGTACGCAACTGACCCCGGCCATTGTCGAAGATCGCCAGCGCATCGCCAATGCAATCAACCTGTTCTGGGAAAACCAGGAGCGCGGCTTGCGCTATCTGCGTCTGCAACTGACAGACGTATCGTTGGCAAACTTTCCCCGGCGCCTACCGGCATTCTTCCTTGAGCGCGTAAACGCCTTGACGCTGAGCGGTGCAAGCGGCTCCACCGAACAGCTCGATGAGCTGCTCAGTCGCTTCCCCAATATCACTCGCCTGACCCTCGACGGCCATGTGGCCGCTACACAGACGCTGGTCTCGGCGCTCGCCCGACTGCCACGCTTGACCCTCCTGGAGTTTCGTAACATGGGGCTGGAGATCGACCAGGCCATGCTCGAGGCCTTCGGCCGCCTGCGCAATCTCACCTCGCTGGACCTGTCCGGCAACCGCATGGGCGTGATTACCGACGTGCCTACGTCGCTCATAACCAGCCTGACCTCGCTGAGCCTGAGCAACATGGGCCTGCAAACCTGGCCAGCCTGGTGCGAAAGATTGCTGCCGCTGGAATTGCTCGACCTGAGCAGCAACAACATCTCGCAGTTGCCTGATTCCGTGCTGCACAATCTGGAAAACCCGATGCCGATCTCATCGATCGCACTGTTCGACAACCCGCTGGCTCTAGATACCGTCCTGCGCTTACGTGCTTATTCGGAAAGCCAGCACAGCTTTACTTTTGCCTTGGACACCGACAACTTGCTGCTCACCGACACATCGAGTGAAGGCTCGCTACTGGATCACCCCCACTTTCCGCTGGCCGGTGACGATACACCCAGGGTTGAACTGTGGGCGTTGGGCAACGAAGCGCAGAATGAGGCCCTGCGAGACTGCTGGGAAACCCTGCAACGGCTGGATGACGGCGCGAACCTGTTGCGCCTCGCCGGGCGTTTGCGCAATGCCGCGCCCTATGTCGATCCCCTTTCACAAGCCGCATTCTGCGAGCGCGTGCGGATGATGCTCGTCATTGCCGCAACCCACGACGAGATGCGCCCGACCATGAGCGTGATGGCTGCTGAAGCGCTACCTGACCCGGTGACCGGTGCGCAAACCTGCCACGACGGCGCGCTGCAGGCATTCAACAACATCGAACTCTACATCATGAACAGCCGCGTGCTGACCGACGCCGGTGATACCTTGCAAGCGCTGTTCCGACGCCTGCGCCAGCTGTACCGCATGGGGCAGCTGGAGTTGCTGGCCAGCCAGCGCACCGCGCCGGGCGACCACGTTTCCGTACGCCTGGCGTACCGCCGTGACCTGGCCTCCGAACTGGACTTGCCGATTGCCGACCGCATGCGCTTTCGCAGCGCAGCCCAGTTGGCCAAAGGTGAACTGGACAGCGTCCTGGAGCAGGTACGCGGACGGGAAAGCAGCGAAGCGTTCATGCAGTACCTGATGACGAACCAAAACTGGACCGAACGCCTTCGCATCGAGCATGCCGAGCGCTTCGCCAGGATCGTCGAGCGTTTCGGCGAACGCGTTCAGGAACTGAGCGCCCTCGACCTGCCGCTGCAGCAAGAGCTGGCTCTGCAACAGGGGCTACAGGACGACAAGGATCAGGAAGAGAAAGAATTGCTCCAGGACCTCACTCGCCCGTTCTTCAGCCAGGACTGATACACGGTGGTGCCCCAAAGGGGCACCATCGGCTATTTGCCGTAGTGCGCCTTGCCCCAAGCCAACATGGCCTGCAGCAGTTTGCCAAGCACCAGCTGTGTGGGCCGCGCCAGGTCTTCCCGATAAGCAAACGGTTCCACTTCCTCCATGTAGGCACGCTGTGCCAGCTCCAGCTGTACTGCATGGACGTGACCGGTCGGATGGCCATAATGACGAGTGATATGGCCGCCTTTGAAACGGCCATTGAGCACGTGGCTGTAGCCGGAGGCCTCGGCGCACACCGCCAGCAGGCGCTCGGCCAAGGCCGGATCGCAGCTGGCACCATTGAACGTGCCGAGATTGAAATCTGGAAGCTGACCGTCAAACAGGTGGGGTATCTGTGAGCGGATCGAATGCGCGTCCCACAGCAATGCGTAGCCGAACGACTCGCGCAGGCGCGCCAACTCGGTACGAACCGTAGCGTGGTATGGACGCCAGATCTGTTCAAGGTAGGTGGCCCGCTCCTGCGCCGATGGGGTCATCCCCGCTTGGAACAGTGGTTCGCCATCGAACAACGTGGCCGGGTAAAGCCCGGTAGTGGCACCGGCGTACAGCGGCTTGTCATCGTCCGGCCGGTTAAGGTCGATGACAAACCGCGAATACTCTGCGGCCACTACGCTGGCGCCCATCTCGCGCGCAAAATCATACAGGCGTGGAATGTGCCAGTCGGTGTCAGGCAAGCTGCGTGCCGACTCGACCAAGCCCTGCTCAACGGCAGGTGTCAATCTGAGCCCGGCATGCGGCATGCTGATCAACAGCGGCAAGCGACCTTGGTGAAAACTCAGTACCTTGTCCATCGTGCCTCACTCAATTGAAATTTCCTGGCCCATGCGCACCACGCGCTTGGGCAAGTCGCCGCCCAGCCAGTAGGCCAGGTCGGCAGGGCGTTCGATCTGCCAGGCGACGAAGTCGGCCACCTTGCCTGCTTCCAGCGAACCGTGGCTGTCGCCCAGGCCCAGCGCTGTGGCAGCGTGCACGGTGACGCCGGCCAGGGCTTCTTCCGGCGTCATGCGGAAGCAGGTGCAGCCCATGTTAAGCATCAGCCGCAGCGACAGCCCTGGCGATGTGCCGGGGTTGAGGTCACTGGCCAGGGCAATCTTCACACCGTGGCGGCGCAGCGCGTCCATGGGTGGCAACTGGGTTTCGCGCAGGAAGTAGAACGCGCCTGGCAGCAACACGGCGACCGTGCCGGCCTGGGCCATGGCGATGGCGTCTTCCTCGGTCATGAACTCCAGGTGGTCGGCCGACAGCGCCTGGTAGCGCGCCGCCAGGCTGGAACCATGCAACGACGACAGCTGTTCGGCGTGCAGCTTGACCGGCAGGCCCAGCTCGCGAGCCTTGATGAACAGCCGCTCGACCTGGGCCGGGGAGAACGCCAGGTGCTCGCAGAAAGCGTCCACCGCATCGACCAGGCCTTCGGCGGCCAGGGCCGGCAGCATTTCCTCACAGATGTGGGCGATGTAGTCGTCGGCCCGACCGGCGTACTCTGGCGGCAGGGCGTGCGCCGCCAGGCAGGTACTACGCACCGCCAGCGGCAGCTCATCGGCCAGGCGCCGGGCCACGCGCAGCATCTTGCGTTCGTTGGCCAGGTCCAGGCCGTAGCCGGACTTGATTTCGATAGTGGTCACGCCATCGCGCATCAGCGCCTGGACCCGCTGACGGGCACTGGCGAACAACTCGTCTTCGCTGGCCGCGCGGGTCGCCCGCACGGTGCTGGCGATACCACCACCCTGGGCAGCGATTTCGGCATAGCTCACGCCCTGCAGGCGCTGCTCGAACTCGCCGCTGCGGTTGCCGCCGAACACCGCGTGGGTGTGGCAGTCGATCAGCCCGGGGGTGACCCAGGCGCCGCCCAGGTCCACCGTGCGCTCAGCCTCGACCGGCGGCAGCTCGGCGCGCGGGCCGATCCATTCGATCAGCCCGTCACGGGTGACGATGGCCGCGTCCTCGATGGCCGAGTAACGGCCCTCGGCCATGGTTGCCACATGGCAGTGCTGCCAGAGGGTTGTCATACACAATCTCCTTTGCTAGCGGTGCAGCTCGGCCGGCTCCGCTGCCGGCTGGCCCTGCCCGGCGCGCGGCTTGCACCACAGCAGGTAGGACGCCACCAGGAACACCACCCACAGCACGCCGACGAACAACGCCGCCTGGGTATCGGGGAAGTAACCGAGCACACCAAAGATGAATACCATGAACGCAATGGCCATGGCCGGGCCGTAAGGCCAGAACGGTACCGGGAATTGCAGTTTGGCCACCTGGTCGCGGCTCATGCTGCGGCGCATGGCCACCTGGGTAAGCAGGATCATCAGCCACACCCAGACAGTGGCGAAAGTCGCAATCGAGGCGATCAGCAGGAACACGTTTTCCGGGATCAGGTAGTTGAGCAGCACGCCGATCAGCAGTGCAGCGCCCATCACCACCACGGTCATCCACGGCACGCCATGTTTCGACAGCTTGCCGAAGCCGCGCGGGGCGTGGCCTTGCTGGGCCAGCCCATACATCATGCGGCCTGCGCCGAAGATGTCGCTGTTGATGGCAGAGATCGCGGCGGAAATCACCACGATGTTCAGCACCGCGGCGGCAGAACCGATGCCCAGGTTGCTGAAGATCTGCACGAACGGGCTGCCCTGGCTGCCGATTTGCGGCCACGGATACAGGCACATCAGCACTAGCAGGGTGAGCACATAGAACAGCAGGATGCGCAGCGGCACGGCATTGATCGCCTTGGGAATCACGCGTTGCGGGTCTTTGGCCTCGCCGGCGGTAACGCCGATGATCTCGATGCCGCCGAAGGCGAACATCACCACGGCAAAGGAGGCGATCAGGCCACCCACGCCATTGGGCATGAAGCCGCCGTGCTCGAACAGGTTGCCGATGCCCACCGCCTGCGCGCCGCCTGCCTGGCTGAAGCCGAAGGCCATGATGCCGAGGCCGGCCAGGATCATCGCCACGATGGCGCCGACCTTGAGCAGCGACAGCCAGAATTCCATCTCGCCAAACACCTTGACGTTGCACAGGTTGAGGCCGCCGATCACAAAGACGATGCCCAGCACCCAGATCCAGCGGGCCACCTCCGGGAACCAGAAGCCCATGTAGATACCGAAGGCGGTGACGTCGGCAATGGCGACGATGACCATCTCGAAGGCGTAGGTCCAGCCAAGGATGAAGCCGGCCATGGGGCCCAGAAAAGTGCTGGCGTAGTGGCCGAACGAGCCGGCAACCGGGTTGTGCACGGCCATTTCACCGAGCGCGCGCATGACCATGAACACGGCGGCGCCACCGATCAGGTAGGCCAGCAGCACGGCCGGGCCAGCCATCTGGATGGCCGAGGCGGAACCGTAGAACAGCCCGGTGCCGATGGCGGAACCGAGGGCCATGAAACGGATATGGCGGGCTGACAGGCCGCGCTTGAGACCTTGAGCTTGTTGCATGTCACGTCCTTGAGTTGTTTTTGTGGTCGTGAGGTCGAAGGGGGCCGCTGTGCGGCCCCAGGGGCATTACAGGCTTGGCAGCACACCCGTCGGCAGCAGCCCGGTCAGGCAACCCTTGGCCAACAGTTCCACGGCCTTTTCGATGTCGGGCGCGAAGAAACGGTCACGGTCGTAGTGCGGCACCTCGCTGCGCAGCGCCTGGCGTGCCTGCTCCAGCTTGGCCGAGGTCTTCAGGCCCTTGCGCAGGTCCAGGCCCTGGCAGGCACCCAGCCATTCGATGGCCAGCACGCCACGGGTGTTCTCGGCCATCTCCCAGAGACGCTTGCCAGCAGCCGGGGCCATCGACACGTGATCTTCCTGGTTGGCCGAAGTCGGCAGGCTGTCGACGCTGTGCGGGTGCGACAGGGCCTTGTTCTCACTGGCCAGGGCGGCAGCGGTGACCTGGGCGATCATGAAGCCGGAGTTGACCCCGCCGTTCTCCACCAGGAACGGCGGCAACTGGGACATGTGCTTGTCCATCATCAGCGAGATGCGGCGCTCGCTGAGCGAGCCGATTTCGGCGATGGCCAGGGCGATATTGTCGGCGGCCATGGCCACCGGCTCGGCGTGGAAGTTACCGCCGGAGATGACGTCACCCTCGGCGGCGAACACCAGCGGGTTGTCCGACACGGCGTTGGCCTCGATGCCCAGCACTTCGGCGGCCTGGCGCAGCTGGGTCAGGCAGGCACCCATGACCTGTGGCTGGCAGCGTAGCGAGTAGGGGTCCTGAACCTTGTCGCAGTTCTTGTGCGACAGCGAGACTTCGCTGGCATCGCCCAGCAGGTCACGGAAGCAGGCAGCGGTATCGATCTGGCCACGCTGGCCACGCACTTCGTGGATACGCGCATCGAACGGCGAGCGCGAGCCCAGGGCCGCTTCGACACTCAGGCCGCCGCAGGCGATGGCCGCGGCATACAGGTCTTCGGCCTGGAACAGGCCACGCAGGGCATAGGCGGTGGAAGCCTGGGTACCGTTGAGCAGGGCCAGGCCCTCCTTGGCGGCCAGGGTCAGCGGCTCGAGGCCGGCGACTGCCAGGGCTTCGGTGGCCGGCAGCCACTGGCCCTTGTAGCGGGCCTTGCCTTCGCCGAGCAGGACCAGCGACATGTGCGCCAGCGGGGCGAGGTCGCCAGAGGCGCCCACCGAGCCCTTGAGCGGGATATGCGGATAGACCTCGGCGTTGACCAGGGCGATCAGCGCATCGATGACCTTGCGGCGGATGCCAGAGAAACCACGGCTGAGGCTGTTGATCTTCAGCACCATGATCAGCCGGACCAGGTCATCGTCCAGCGGCGCGCCGACACCGGCAGCGTGCGACAGCACCAGCGAGCGCTGCAGGTTTTCCAGATCATGGCTGGCGATGCGGGTCGAGGCCAGCAGGCCGAAACCAGTGTTGATGCCATAGGCGGTACGGTCTTCGGCAATGATCTGCTCGACGCAGGCAACACTGGCGTCGATGGCAGGCGCAGCGCTGGCATCCAGGCTCAAGTGCAGTGGCGCCTGATGGATACGGCGCAGCTGGGCCAAGGTCAGCTGGCCAGGAATGAGGTTAAGGGCTTCCACGTAGAGTCTCCTTTCTATTGTTCAGTGCGCGGCCGGCAGCACAGGCTGCGGCGCGAACGAGGATTTCAACAGGGCTGCGGCGCGGGCGATGTCCGGCGCCAGCCAGCGGTCTTCCAGGTACGCCGGCACCTGCTCTCGCAGCAGGCACCAGGCGGCATGGGTGCCAACGCCAAAGCGCTGGCCATTGAAGAATTCGAAGGCCTGGGCGGCCAGCAGGTACTCGATGGCCAGAATCTGGAAACAGTTCTCCAGCACCTGGTGCAGTTTCAGCGCGGCATTGGTGCCCAGGCTCAGATGGTCTTCCTGCAACCCGGAAGTGACGTAGTTGTCGAGCACTGCCGGTTGCGCCAGCTGGCGGTTCTGCGCACACAGCGCGGCGGCCACGTACTGGGCGATCATCATCCCTGAGTTGACCCCTGGGTTGCTGACCAGAAACGCCGGCAGGCCGCTGACCAGCGGGTTGACAAGGCGGTCCAGGCGGCGCTCGGCGATGGCACCGATCTCGGCCATGGCAATCGCCAGCAGGTCGGCCGCCAGGGCTACCGACTGGCCGTGCGGGTTGGCCTGGGAGACCACCCGGAAGTCGTCCGGCGTGCCCAGCAGCAGCGGGTTGTCGTTGGCGCCGTTGAGTTCGGCCTCGACCTGCTGCACCACATGCACCAGCTGGTCGCGGGCGGCGCCGTGCACCTGCGGGATCGAGCGGATGCTCAGGGCGTCCTGGGTACGGATACCTTTGCTGGCAGCGATCACTTCGCTGTCGGCCAGCAACGCCCGCAGGTTCGCGCCCACCACCTGCATGCCCGGATGCGGCTTGAGGGCAATGATCTCGGGATCGAAGGCATCGATCTGGCCGCGCAGCGCTTCGAAGCTCATGGCGCCGATCACGTCGGCCCATTGCAGCAGCCGGCTGGCATCGTCCAGGGCCAGGCAGGCCAGCCCGGTCATGCACGGCGTGCCATTGACCAGGCACAGGCCGTCCTTGGCGCCCAGCTGTACCGGCGCCAGGCCTTCATCGGCCAGCGCCTGTGCGGCGTCGACAACCTGCCCCCGGTAGCTGACCTTGCCGATGCCCAACAGGCACACGCCGACATGGGCCATATGGGTCAGGTAGCCTACCGAGCCCTGTGCCGGTACCTGCGGCGTGATGCCGTGGTTGAGCAATGCCAGCAATGCCTCGACCACACTGCGCTGGATACCGGACTTGCCATGGCTGTAGTTGCAGATGGCCGCGCAGATGATCGCCCGGGTCTGTTCATCGGGCAGCGCCGGGCCGACGCCACAGGCGTGGCTGAGCAAGGTGTTGCGCGACAGCTGGCTGAGCTGCTCGCCCTGCAGCGACACATTGCACAGCGCGCCCAGCCCGGTGTTCACGCCATAGGCGCGTTCACCGCTGGCGACGATATGGCGGACGATCGCCTGGGCATTGTCGATGCGCGCCCACACCTGCGGGGCCAGCTCCAGGCGTGCCCCCTGGCGGGCGACCGCAGCGATATCCTGCCAGCGCAGTGCAGCACCGCTGAGAATGACCGTATCGAGCTGCGACATGCTGCCTCTCATACCGCGACCGCGCGGCGCTGGACAAAGCGGTCGACATATTCGTCGGCCGGGTCGTGGAGGATCTGGTGCGGCGTGCCGACCTGGATCAGGCGACCATCCTTGAGGATGGCGATGCGGTTGCCGATGCGCACGGCCTCGTCCAGGTCATGGGTGATGAACACGATGGTCTTGTGCAGGGTCTTCTGCAGCTCCAGCAGCTGGTCCTGCATTTCGGCGCGGATCAGCGGGTCGAGGGCGCTGAATGCCTCGTCCATGAGGATGATGTCGGTATCCGCCGCCAGCGCCCGAGCCAGGCCGACGCGTTGGCGCATGCCGCCGGACAGCTGGTGCGGGTACTTCTTCTCGTAGCCCTTCAGGCCGACGGTCTCGATCCACTGCTGGGCGCGTTCGGCACACAGCTGCTTGCTCTCGCCGCGCACCTTCAGGCCATAGGCGACGTTGTCCAGCACATTGCGGTGCGGCAGCAGGCCGAAGCTCTGGAACACCATGCTGATCTTGCGCCGACGAAATTCGCGCAGGGCGTCCATGTCGTACTGCAGGATGTCCTCGCCATCGACCAGGATCTGCCCGCTGGTGGGGTCGATCAGGCGGTTGAAATGGCGTACCAGGGTCGACTTGCCCGAACCGGACAGGCCCATGATCACGAAGATCTCGCCACTGCCGATGGACAACGACAGGTCGTTGACGCCCACCACGCAACCGGTCTGCGCCAGCACCTGGTCCTTGCCATGGTTGTTGCGGATCAACTGCAGGGCTTCGTCGGCACGGTCGCCGAAGATCTTGAAGACGTTTTTCACTTCGATCTTGCTGATCGGCTGCATGCTCATTTGCTCACCTCATGGCGTGGCCGGCCATAGGCCTGGGTAATGCGATCGATCACCACCGCGAGAATCACGATGGCCAGGCCCGCTTCCAGGCCGCGGCCGACGTTGAGGGTCTGGATACCGACCAGCACGTCCTCGCCCAGGCCACGGGCACCGATCATCGAGGCGATCACCACCATCGACAGGGCCATCATGGTGGTCTGGTTGATACCGGCCATGATGCTCGGCAGCGCCAGCGGCAGTTGCACGCCGAACAGTTGCTGCCAACGGTTGGCGCCGAAGGCGTTGATCGCTTCCATCACTTCGCCGTCGACCTGGCGGATACCCAGGTCGGTCAGGCGGATCAGCGGTGGCGCCGCGTAGATCACCGTGGCGAAGATCGCCGGCACCTTGCCCAGGCCGAACAGCATCAGCACCGGGATCAGGTACACGAAGCTGGGCATGGTCTGCATGATGTCCAGCAGCGGCATCAGCACCGCGCGCAGGCGGTTGCTGCGCGCCGACAGGATGCCCAGGGGGATGCCCACCAGGACCGAGATCAGCGTGGCCACCAGCATCAGCGCCAACGTCTGCATCAGTTTGTCCCACAGGCCAACGGCACCCACCAGGAACAGCAGGCCGGTAATCACCAGGGTCGGCAGGACACGCCGGGTGGCGTGCCAGGCGATGACAGCCACCACGCCGAGCATCAACCACCAAGGCGTCGCACGCAGCGCGCCTTCGAGGCTCACGATCGCCCACAGCAGGGTGTCGGAGATGTGCCGGAACACATCCCCATAGTTGGTCACCAGGGCGTCGACCCAGCCGTTGACCCAGTCGGCAATGGAGAATGTCAGGTTGTCAGGAAACATAGGTTCCACTCATCAGCTGAGGACGCTCAGAGCGCCGCGTTGATCTTCTTGGCAGCCTCTTCGCTGACCCAGGCCTGCCAGACTTCAGGATGTTCCTTGAGGAACGCCTTGGCCAGCGCAGGCGACTCGATCCGATCCTTGGTCATGCGCGCCAGGTTCTGGTTCAGCAGGTCGATCGGCAAGTTGACCTTCTGCAGCACCTCGACCAGCTCCGGCGCCTCGTCGTGGAAGGTTTTGGACAGGCCGACCTTGATCGACACGGTCTTGTCCACGCCGTCCTTTTCCTGCAGCTTGACCAGGTCGACCTGGCCCATCAGCGGGGTGGGTGTCCAGTAGTAGAACAGGATCGGCTCGCCGCGCTTGTAGCTCGACAGCACGGCGGCATCCAGCGCCGGGCCGGTGCCGGGGCGGAAGTTGGTGTAGCTGCTCTCCAGGCCGTATTCCTTGAGCATCTTGGTGTTGTCCAGCTCGCAGGTCCAACCCGCCGGGCAGTTGTAGAAGCGGCCTTTGCTGGGCTCTTCCGGGTCCTTGAACACGCTGGAATACCTGGCCAGGTCGGCCACACGCTTGAGGTCCGGTGCCTTGGCCTCGAGGTTGCGCTTGGCGTCGCCCTCGATCACGTAGCGCGGTACGTACCAGCCCTCCTCCGCGCCCACGACCGGAGCGCCGACACCGACCACCTTGCCGGCGGCTTCGGCCTTGTTCCAGACCTCGCTGCGGCCAACCCACTCTTCGGCGAACACCTGGATGTCGTTGGTGCCCAGCGCGTTCTCCATGGTGATGGAGTTGCCGGGCAGGCTGTCGGTCGAACAGCCGTAGCCATTCTTCAGCACGAATTGCATCACGTCGGTCAGCAGCATGCCGCTTTCCCAGTTCAATCCGGCGAACTTCACCGGCTTGCCAGACTCGCACCAGCCAGCGGCCTGGCTGCTACCGGCAGCACCGAGCAGGCCAAGGGCGAACAGCGAAGCAAGCAAGGTCTTGTTGGTTTTCATTGCGTGACGCTCCCAAACTTGAAAGTGGAATTCGGCAGTCCTTGCAAGAAAAAAGCTGGCGCCATGAAGGTGCTGCGTGGCTCAGCCCGCAGCACCTTCATGGCCTGTCAGCCAGTGATCATCGGCAGGTTCAGACCCTGCTCTTTGGCGCAATCGATCGCGATCTGGTAACCCGCGTCGGCGTGACGCATCACCCCGGTGGCCGGGTCGTTGGTCAGCACACGGGCGATACGCTCGGCCGCCGCGTCGGTGCCGTCACATACGATGACCATGCCAGAGTGCTGGGAGAAGCCCATGCCCACGCCGCCGCCATGGTGCAGCGAAACCCAGGTGGCACCGCTGGCAGTGTTCAGCAGCGCGTTGAGCAGCGGCCAGTCGGACACGGCATCCGAACCGTCCTGCATGGCCTCGGTCTCGCGGTTGGGGCTGGACACCGAACCCGAGTCGAGGTGGTCGCGACCGATCACGATCGGTGCCGACAGCTCGCCACTGCGCACCATCTCGTTGAACGCCAGGCCCAGCTTGGCCCGCAGCCCCAGGCCAACCCAGCAGATACGGGCCGGCAGGCCCTGGAAGCTGATGCGCTCGCGGGCCATGTCCAGCCAGCGGTGCAGGTGGGCGTCGTCCGGGATCAGTTCCTTGACCTTGGCGTCGGTCTTGTAGATGTCCTCGGCCTCGCCGGACAGCGCGGCCCAGCGGAACGGGCCGATACCGCGGCAGAACAGTGGGCGGATATACGCCGGGACGAACCCCGGGAAGTCGAAGGCATTGGCGACGCCCTCTTCCTTGGCCATCTGGCGGATGTTGTTGCCGTAGTCGAAGGTCGGCACGCCCTGCTTCTGGAAGTCGAGCATGGCTTGCACGTGCACGGCCATCGACTGCTTGGCGGCCTTGACCACGGCGGCCGGCTCGGTCTGCGCACGGTCGCGGTACTGTTCCCAGGTCCATCCCGCCGGCAGGTAGCCGTTGAGCGGGTCGTGGGCGCTGGTCTGGTCGGTGACCATGTCCGGGCGTACGCCGCGCTTGACCAGTTCGGGCAGGATTTCTGCGGCGTTGCCGTGCAGGGCGATGGAAATGGCCTTGCCTTCGGCGGTGTACCGGGCGATGCGCGCCAGGGCGTCGTCAAGGTCGTGGGCCTGCTCATCGACGTAGCGGGTCTGCAGGCGGAAATCGATTCGGCTCTGCTGGCACTCGATGTTCAGCGAGCAGGCGCCGGCCAGGGTGGCGGCCAGTGGCTGGGCGCCGCCCATGCCGCCCAGGCCCGCGGTCAGCACCCACTTGCCTTTGAGGCTGCCCCCGTAGTGCTGGCGGCCAGCCTCGACGAAGGTTTCGTAGGTGCCCTGGACGATGCCCTGGCTGCCGATGTAGATCCAGCTGCCGGCGGTCATCTGGCCGTACATGGCCAGGCCCTTGGCATCCAGCTCGTTGAAGTGCTCCCAGTTGGCCCAGTGCGGTACCAGGTTGGAGTTGGCGATCAGCACGCGCGGGGCGTTGGCGTGGGTCTTGAACACACCGACCGGTTTGCCGGACTGCACCAGCAAGGTTTCATCATCGTTCAGCTGGGTCAGGCTCTCGACGATCTTGTCGTAGCAAGCCCAGTTGCGTGCGGCGCGGCCAATGCCGCCATACACCACCAGTTCTTTCGGGTTCTCGGCAACCTGCGGGTCGAGGTTGTTCATCAGCATGCGCAGCGGCGCTTCGGTCAGCCAGCTCTTGGCGGTCAGCTTGTTGCCACGCGGGGCGCGGATCTCGACGTCACGGAATTTGTTCAGCTTGTTGTCAGTCACGAAAAGTGCTCCTCGAGCGATCTATCCAAAACCCGACGCGATCGGCGGGCCAGTGGTGCGGTCTGTACAGCGCGAAGTGGACGGCCTATCCACTTTCGCCTACTTGGCTTTACTTGTACATACAAGCATATGCAATTGAACGGCCAAGTTCCTTCGCCGGGCGTCTTCATGGGCCGGCTCATGGCGTTGCAGGCCGCATGGCGCAAGGGCTGCAGAAAATGGAAAAAACCTGGCGAGGCGATTGGCGAGGGGGATGAGGGCCCGTGGGCATTGCGCCAACTTGGGGCATTCGGTAACAAGCCAGACCTTTTCGGGGCGTTACCGGGTAACTCCTGGTGGGGTGGTGCGGCCCTTTCGCCGGGTTGCGAAGGGCCGGCGGGTATTACGAAAGCGCGGTCAGCTCGATCACACAGCAACGTCCAAGCACTTCCACTTCCAGCAGGTGGTCGTTACCGCTCAGTTGCAAGCAGTCATACAGCCCCAGCGCCGGCTGCAGCTGGCCGTCGATACTCACCTGCAATTGCGCCTGGCCACTGAACACCAGCACGGTGCCGGCGGCACTGAACAGCCGGCTGTCGCCGTGGTACCACTGCAGTCGCGCACGGTAACGCAGTGGTGCGTAGATCAGGTTGAAGTCGCGAATCGCCCCGCCCAGCAGCGCGCAGCTCACCTGGCTTTCACCGCTGAACGCGTAGGCATCGAAGGGCACCAGCGGCCGGCTGGGCTGGCCATC